>Ga0073904_10003159_pt1 | contig 12408 bp, 12 predicted proteins | sample KloWWTrecipitate_FD_66668 | JGI IMG/M metagenome (GOLD analysis project Ga0073904, IMG submission 66668) | Active sludge microbial communities from Klosterneuburg, Austria, studying microevolution and ecology of nitrifiers - Klosterneuburg... | ecosystem: Engineered > WWTP > Aerobic digester >...
CCACTGTCCCGACCACGGCATCGTGCCCGTACCCGATTCCGACCTGCCGGTCCGCTTGCCGGATACCGTCCACTTCGACCAGACCGGCCAATCCCCGCTCACGCAAATCGAGGATTGGGTGAGCGTCCCCTGCCCCATCGATGGCAAACCTGCCCGCCGCGAGACGGACACACTGGACACGTTCATGTGCTCCAGCTGGTACCAGATGCGCTACGTCGACCCGCACAACCCTGAGCGCCCGTTTTCCGCCGCGGCAGCAGCGAAATGGCTTCCCGTCGACCAGTACACCGGCGGCGCCGAACACGCCGTCATGCACCTGCTCTACACCCGCTTCTTCTGGAAAGCCGCTCGCGACCTCGGCCTGGTGCAAGGGGATGAGCCGATGCTCCGCCTGTTCAACCAGGGCGTCATCCTCGGGCCGGATGGCAACCGCATGTCGAAGAGCCGCGGCAACGTCGTCGCACCGGATGAGCAGGTCGAGAAATGGGGCGCCGATGCCTTCCGCTGCCAGCTCATGTTCGTCGGCCCCTGGGACCAGGGCGGTCCCTACAACCCGACCGGCATGCCCGGGATTGTGCGCTGGCTGCACCGGCTCTGGTCACTCTGCACCGAACCCCCGGCCTTTGTCGCCGAACCCGCTTCCCCCGATGCCATCGCACTCCGCCGCATCACGCACAAGACCATCCAGGCCGTAACCGCCGAAATCGAAGCCCTCCGCTTCAACACGATGATCTCCCGTCTGATGGAGCACACCAGTGCGATGCACCGCGCCCGCGAGGCGGGGCCAGTCGATCAGACCGCCTGGGACGAGGCCATCCGGACGGCCGCCCTACTCACCGCGCCGCTCGCACCACACATCACCGAAGAGCTCTGGGAGCGGCTCGGCCAGCCCTACAGCATCCACCTCGCGTCCTGGCCGGAAGCCGATTCCTCCCTCGTGCATGACGACGAAATCGAGGTCGTAGTACAGGTGAATGGGAAAGTCCGCGATCGCATCACCCTCCCGGCCGATGCCGGCGAAGAAGCCGCGCGGGCTGCCGTGTTTGCCTCGCCCCGCGTGAAGGAATGGCTCGGCGGCAAGGAGCCGCGCCGCGTGGTCTACGTGCCCGGCAAGCTCGTCAACATCGTCGTCTGAGGGTCCCCCGGCGTTTTGCGCTCAGGTTTGGGCAAAAGTTGCCCGACGTTTTACAGAAGTCGGTGGACGCTCGGTGGACGCCGCCCTATGGTGCAAGGAGCCGGGCGTACCTGGCGTCCCTGCAGCCGGTGCGCCCTCTCCAGATGAGGTAGGCGAATGCAGATCAAGAAACCAGCCCGCGATGCCCGGTTCTCCGATCCCGTCACCCGGTTTGAATCCGAGGCGTTCGGGCCAGAACTCGATTCGGAGTTCGCTGAATTCCCGGTAGCCCGGACACCCGCCCGGCGCGAAGCTCCGGCGGCAGCGGCGCCCTCCGGCGATGACAACCGCGCCACCGGCGAAACCCGGTCCGAGAGCCTGGTTGATCGCCACTCGTCTTTCGATGGCCGCTACGAAACCGAGCACGACCTGCGCGTCGAAGGCACCATCAGCGGAGAGGTCGATTGCCGCGGCCTGCTCACAATCGAACGAGAGGCATCCGCCCGCGCCCGCATCCAGGCATGCGATGCGGTCATTCGGGGCCGCCTCGAAGGCGACATCGTCTGCTCGGGCCGGCTCGTGCTGGCTGCCTCCGCCATCGTCACCGGCACCATCAAAGCAACCGTGCTCGTCGTCGAAGAAGGCGCCGCGCTTTCCGGCACTGTCGATACCACGCAGCGCAACCCGGGCATCGATTCCCCCCGCCCGGCGGCCGCGCCGCAGCCCCGCCCGGCAGAATCAACCCCGGCCAGGGAGCCTGGCCCGATTGTTGCCCGGGCGCCTCGGCGCGAAGTCCCCTCGTTTGCCATCGTCTCCGCCGAAGAGCGTGTTCCGGTCGAGCGTCACTAGGCCCCGGACCGGTCCGCGAAAACAGCAAGGGGGACGCGATTCGCGTCCCCCTTCACCTGTCTTCCGCCCGCTGGCCGCCTGCCGGTCAGGAGAGGCTGAAGTACACCGTTCCATCAACAACCCACGTGTTGCTGACCTTGCCGGAGCGCTTGGCCGCCCGGCTAATGCGCAGGGCAATTCCGCGGGCCGTCTCTCCGCGCGAGGGCGTGAGCTTGCCAACTTTGCCCGTCGGGACTGATTCGACGTACTTCTCGTACTCGCGCATTCGGGCTGCCAGGCGACCTGTTTGGCGTGCAGGCCGGGGAGCCTCTGATTCCTTGATTACCGCGAATTCTGCCATGAGCGTTGCCTCCAGTGATGCACCCACGCCACTGCATTACGCAGCCATTAGCGTGTTGTTCTATCGCCAACCTTACGCGCAGCGACGATAAGTCGCCAGTATCCGGATGTGGGAATGGAGGGTGAACCCTCAGCGCTTGTCCTGCAAGCTGGAAATACTCATCCGGATCGAGTCGAGGAATGCCTGGAGCTGATTCTCCAGCCTTCTCAGCACCTCAAACGCATACTGATCCGCATCGTCGAGCTGCTTGCTTGCCGCTTCCGCTGCCTCGCTCAGGTGCGCCGCCGCTGTCGCATCCGACTCGGCGATCACCTGCCGCGCCCGTGCCTCCGCATCCATCAGCATCTGCTGGCTGCGCTCCTGCGCCTCGCGAATGATCGAGTTCTCTTCGAGTTTTCGCTGCCGTTCCTGTTCCGCCCGGTCGAGCGTTGTCCGCGCTGTCTCGTGCGCGTCCTCGATGATCTGCTCCCGCCCTTCCAGTATCTGTTGCGCCTGCCGGAGGTCAGTCGGCACGGCCAGCCGCATCTGGTCGATGACGTCGAGCATCCGCTTTCGATCGACCACCAGGTTGCCACCGACAGGCAGCCTTCGCGACTGGATTACCAGCTCTTCGAGCACATCGATGAGTTCGAGTATTTCCATCTGTGCCCCACCCGGGCTCACAGCCTACGTCAATCCCAGGCGTTCGCGAAGTGCCGTCCGGACATGCGCCGGCACCAGCTCCGCAACGTCGTACCCGAGTTTCGAAACCTCGCGAATTCGGCTCGCACTGATATACAGGAATTCCTGGTTCGCCATCAGGTACACCGATTCGAGATGCGGCGCCATCTTCCGGTTCATCAACGCCATGTCGAACTCTGATTCAAAGTCGCTCACCGCGCGGATCCCGCGCACGATTGCGACGGCTCCCTTCCTCTTCGCGAATTCCACCGTCATCTCGTCGAAGCCCTCCACCTCCACCGTTGGCAGGTGCTCCACGGCCTTGCGAAACATGTCTATCCGTTCATCCCACGTGAACAACGATCCCTTGTCGCGTCCCTTCACCACCGCCACGATCACCCGGTCGAAAAGGTGCGTCATTCGCGTCACCAGGTCCAGGTGGCCGTTCGTCACGGGATCAAACCCACCGGGGAAGACTGCGATCCTCATGCCCCCTCCGTTCGGGCGTACAGTGCAACCGCGCTGTCGCCATACACCCGGCGCTCGGTCATCCCGAGCCCGCCCGGCCGTTCCGGCGGATTGTACCGGCTCCGGTGTTCGTAGACGACAAGACCCCCATCGGCCAGTACCCGCGGCACGGCCATCAGCGTCTCCTCCGCCCCCTCATCGTTGTACGGCGGGTCCAGCATCACCAGGTCGAACGCCGCCGCCTCGATCCGTGCCAGCGCCGCCGGCAGCCTTCCGCGCAGCACCGTCGCCAGGTCGCCGAACCCGGCCCGGCTCAGGCTCTGCAGAATTGCATCAACGCAGGCCGCCTCACCCTCGATGAACGTCGCATGGCTTGCCCCCCGGCTCAGCGCCTCTATCCCCAGCGCGCCCGTCCCCGCATACAGGTCCAGCACGCGCGCATCCACCACTCGCTCACCCAGGATGTTGAAGATCGCCTCGCGCACAAGGCCAGATGTCGGCCGCAGGCGCGCCCCGCGCGGCTCCACCAGCGGCATCCCCCGGGCGGTTCCCCCGGCAATTCGCACACCGCGGTTTCCTGCCATCGTCAGTTCCCCGGCGTGGTGGTTGCCACCGGTGTCTTGTTGTCGGGAGCCTTCACATTCACGGCCACGCTGTTCTCGAACATCGCCACGCCATCGCTCAGGGTCAGGCCAATCGTATAGGTGCCAGCCTGCGCCGGCGTGAACCACTTCGCAGTCCCCCGCCGCGTCGATTCGATCGTGCCCCCGCTGGCTGCCCACTTGGGCTCCAGGTCCGCATCGTTCGGCCGCAACAGGATCGGCTGCCCACTGGTGATAAACGGCACCAGGGCGTTCCAGATGTTGCCCAGGTACAGATCGTTGCTCGAGTTATCCACGGCTACCCCGCCCAGCTTGTATTCCGGTATGAGTTCCAGCTTGAACCCGATGCTGAAGAAGTTCTCAATGTACACCGTGCGGCTGCCGCCACCCTGTGCCTGTTTGTAGCTGAACGCAACCGTCGCCGTCTCCGGCGACCAGCGGACTCCCGTCAGGTTCTCATCGCGGTCGATATTCGTCCCCGCAACCTCCACGTTCGTCGATGTCACGATCGAACTTGCGTCGGCCCGGATCGCAATCTGTGTCGCAATGTTCATCGCGTCCGTCAGTTTGTACGTGAGGATCGAGTCTCCGCCCGTTTCCGTTGCGTACGGCGAAACGGTAAGGACCAGTTTCGCGGGCGTAACTTGCCCGGCGAGGTGCCCCAGCACCTCCGGCATGTCGAGCCGGAACTTCGCCTGGTCGCGGAATGGCGCGATCTTGATAAGATCGGCCGTCTTCCCCAGGGCCGCCCAGTCATACGCTCCTTCATCGATCCGGCTCTGTGCCTTGATTGGCGCCGGCAGCGTCAATGTCAGCTGCTTGTTCTGCGCGCGAAGTGCGTCGTATAGCTCGCCGATGAACAGCGTGAACGATGTTCGCTGCGTCGCGGGCAGGTCGAGGTAGGCGATATCCACGCCGCGCAGGTTGCCTTCATTCAGCTTCGCCACGATCTGCTTGACGTGATTCGTCCGCGCAGCCGGTGTCGCCAGGATAGCTTCGACAATCGCCACCGCCCCCTGGTTCCCCGCGTTCGCCGAAACAACGGGATAGATCACATACGCGGGGTTCTGCGGAATCTCAGTCAGATCGCCGGCAACCGCGCCATCGGCGGCCGGCGCGAAATCGATTGGATGCACGATGGTTGCGTGCGTGGCCGCCTCGGGATGGAGTTGCGCCCCATGGGGGATGTAAGCCACCACGTTGCCCCCGGGCGTGGTCCGCCGCATCACCGCCATGATCGCCGGGGCATCCGGGAACGTCGCACTCGCCACCTTGCCCTGTGCGTCGAGGATCGCCGGAGCGATGGGTTCCCAGTTCTTCGTCTCATCAACATAACGGTAGAACCCCAGCGCCTGCCCGTCGGCAATCGACTCCGAAAGCTCCACCTGCACGATCATGTCGAAGCCGGGCTGCGGCGCCCCGCTCTCCTCGTTGTAGGCGAAGATCTTCGAGACCAGCTGGTACCCTTCGGGCGCCGAAATCTTCCGCTCCGATGGGCAGTACGGGTCCGTGCATCCACCGCCACCGCCACACGCCCGCGTGACAAGGAAAAACCCCACCACCAGGACCCCGATGACGATGGCTGCGAGCAAGCCTATCTGCCCATAGCCGCCGCCGGGCCGGCGATTGCCATACAGGCTCGGGCTGTTTCCGGCCCCCCACGGTAGCTGTCCACCGCGACGGCTCATGCGTGAAATGGCCTCGGGCGCGGAGGATTCACATTACGAACGTTTGGCAAGCCGAACCTCGACGTCGATTATCCGGCCATTCCGATTGAGGACAACTCGCACCGTTTCTCCCGGTACGTGCTCCATCAGCGCGTTGTACAGCGGAGTCTCCTCGTCGATCGCCGCGCCGCCCAGTTCAACGATGATGTCTCCGGGCTTAATCCCCGCCTCCGCCGCCGGGCCCCCGCTCGCCACGGCCGCCACAACAGCTCCTTCATTCACCGCCAGCCGGGGGAGCCGCGCGAGTGCCTCCGCCGTCAGATCGATGTGCTCGATCCCCAGCGAAGGCCGCTCGATCGCGCCACCGTTTGCGATGATCCGGTTCGCGATCTCCACAATGCGGCTCGACGGCAGGGCAAAGGCGATGCCATTCACTGCCTGCCCGCTGCTCGACTGGCGCAAGACGGCCGTCGGCATTCCCACAAACTGCCCCGCGAGATTCACCAGCGCACCGCCGCTGTTCCCGTTGTTCAGCGCCGCATCGGTCTGGATCAGGTCTTCCTGCCGTACCCCGTCGAATGTCTGCTCCCGCGCTATCCCGCTGACCACGCCGACGCTGATACTCCCGTCGAACTGCCCGAGCGGGTTGCCAATGGCCACCACCGTTTCTCCCGGGCGCAGCGCGGAGGAATCGCCGATCGGCAGTGGCTTCAGGTTCAACGGCCCGATTTGCAACACCGCAATGTCGTTGAACGGGAAATCATGTCCCACCAGCACGGCCGGCCTCTCCGTCCCATCCGCGAGGACCACCTTGAGCGAGTCTGTTTCCAGCACCACGTGGGCATTCGTCACAATGTGGCCCTCCAGGTCGAACACTACACCGCTTCCCACATCCTGCTCACGGCCGGCCGCGGTCGTGCGTGTGCTCTCAATGCGAACCACCGCCGGCCGCGCCGATGTGGCCGCCTCGACGATTGCGCCCGTGAGCTCGATTGCTGTCGGGCCAGTGGCCGCCGGCGCTGCCTGGTCCGTGCCTGCCGCACCGTCACGGTCGAAGTAGGCCACCACCCCGCCACCGGCCACACCGCCAACCAGTGCTGCAGCCAGGCCAAGCCCCGCCACCATGAGCGCACTCCGGCGGCTCGCTCGTGCTGAAGTGCCCGGCCCGCCGGGCCGCTCCGGGGTGGCGTCCCCTTGTCGGTCCGGCGGATCCGTCGCGCTGCTCTCCCCCGCCACATCCGCCGGCGCGAGCGGGCGCTGCCACGGCGGGCGGTAGGTGGGGTACTCCCCGGGCAGGTCGCCGCGCTCGGTGTCGTTGCTCACGTGCTGGGCCTCGCGGGTGGTTTGCGGGCGGTGCCCCGGCCGGTATACTGCTCCCGTGACTGAGGCGTTGCGTGGCCTCAGTCCCTTTTTTTCCCGGCACCGCTGCCAGTTAGGGTACGACATGACCGATAAGCCCGTTCCGCTGACGCGTGAAGGAAAGGCAAAGCTCGAACAGGAGCTTGAGCACCTCCGCGCCCGCCGCCGCGAAGTCGCCGAACTGATTCACAACGCCCAGGAGCAGGGCACCAGCCAGAACGATGCGGAATACGACGACGCCAAGATGGAACAGGGCCGCGTCGAGGGCCGAATCCTCGAGACCGAGGATGTTCTCCGCCGCGCCCGCATCATCGATGAAGACACCGCCCACCACTCCGGCCGCGTCATGGTTGGTAGCGGCGTCCAGGTCGAGCAGGATGGCGCCACCCGCCACTACCAGATCGTCGGCGCCCCTGAAGCCGATCCCCTGAATGGCAAGATCTCCAACGAATCCCCGGTCGGTTCTGCCCTCCTTGGCAAGGCCGTCGGTGATACTGTCGATGTCAACGTCCCCAGGGGCGTCATCAAGGTGAAGGTTGTCAAAATCGACTGACCGCCAGTGGTCTGCGATGGTACATCCCGGGCCGCCTCAAAGCGGCCCGTTCACGTTGAGGAAGGGGAACAGTCCGTGGATGAGCTGATGGCCCAGCGTGTAGCCAAAGCCGAAGAGCTCCGCGCCGCCGGCATCGACCCCTACCCACCCCGCGCTTCGCGCTCCCACACCGCCGCCGAAGTCACCCTCCTCGTCGAAGCACTCCCCGAAGGCGCTTCCGAGGTCCAGGGAATCGAAGTCGACGTCGCCGGGCGTGTCGTTTCCCGCCGCGACATGGGCAAGGCCACCTTCCTCGACCTGCTCGATGGCAGCGGCCGCGTTCAAGTCTTGCTGCGCCAGAACCAGGTTGAGAACTACGAGTCACTCAGGCTCATCGACCTGGGCGATTTCATCGGCGTCAATGGCGCCCCGATCCGCACCCGCACGGGCCAGCCCACGGTGCAGGCGGCCCACTGGACCATGCTCGCCAAGGCGCTCCACGCCCCCCCCGAGAAGTATCACGGCCTCGCCGATGTCGAGCTGCGCCAGCGCCGCCGCTATCTCGATCTCATCGCCAACGAGGAGACCCGCGAGCGCTTCATCGTCCGCAGCAGGGTCGTCTCCGCCATCCGCCGCTTCCTCGATGCCCGCGGTTTCCTCGAAGTCGAGACGCCCGTACTCCAGGAAGAAGCCGGGGGCGCTGCCGCCCGTCCCTTCATGACGCACTACAACGCGCTTGATGAAGACCGCCACCTCCGCATCAGCCTCGAGCTGTACCTCAAGCGCATGGTCATCGGCGGATTCGAGCGCGTCTACGAAATGGGCCGGATCTTCCGCAACGAGGGCCTCGGGGCGAAGTACAACCCCGAGTTCACCATGATTGAGCTCTACCAGGCGTACGCCGACTACCACGATGTCTCCATGCTCGTGGAGGAGTTGATCAGCTCCGTCGCCCATGAGGTTCTCGGGCGCGATACCTTCACCTTCCGCGGCCAGCAGATCAGCCTAGCCCGGCCGTGGCGCCGCATTACCCTGCACGATGCCCTCCGCGAGTACGGCCAGCTCGACCTGGACGAGTTTTCAACCACTGACACCCTCCGCGCGGAGCTCGAGCGCCGCAACGTGCCATTCGCCCCAAACGCCGGCTACGGCAAGCTGGTCGATGAGGCGATGTCTCACTACATCGAGCCCCGTCTCATCCAGCCCACCTTCCTGATGGACTACCCGGTCGAGCTCTCCCCCCTCGCCAAGCGCCGCGCCGATAACCCCCGGCTCGTCGAGCGCTGGGAAGTCTTCATCGGCGGTTTCGAAGCTGGAAACGCCTACACCGAGCTCAACGACCCGATCGACCAGCGCGCCCGCTTCGAAGAACAGGCGCGGTTGCGAGCCGCCGGCGATGACGAAGCCGAACTCGTCGACGAAGACTTCCTGCTCGCACTCGAGCATGGCATGCCCCCCACCGGTGGCTTTGGCATGGGGATCGACCGGCTCCTCATGATCCTCACCGAGCAGGATTCCATCCGCGACGTCATCCTCTTCCCCCAGTTGAAATCGGTGAAGGGGTGACTTACGCCCCGGTCGAGCGGCACCATACGGCCACGGCCTATGTGGTCGCCGGCGAACGGACTTTGCTGCTCTGGCACGCCAAGCTGCACATGTGGCTGCCGCCCGGCGGCCACCTCGAACCAAACGAAGACCCCGTCCAGGGCGCCATCCGCGAGGCACTCGAAGAGTCCGGGCTGCCGGTTGAGGTGATCCCACCGCCCGGGCTCTTCGTCGTCGAACGTCCCGCCGTCCTGCCGCCGCCGGCAGTCATCCTCGTCGAGGACATCGTCCGCCCCGATCAGCCATTCCACCAGCACATCGATCACGTCTACTTCACCCGCGCGCTCGCCCCGGTCGACTTTTCGGCCCCGGTCCCGCACGGCCAGCACCACTGGTTTGCCGCCGCCGACCTGGCCGGGGCGTTTTCCCTCCCGGCACCCGATGGTACGCTCGTGCCAGTTGCCGAGGATGTTCGACTCCTCGGCCTTCAAGCACTCATTGCCGCCGCCCGGGAGCCCTGAACCATGCTGAGCCTGCAGTTCATCCGTGAAAACACCGACCGTGTGACGCGCGATGTCCTGCTCCGGAATACATCCGCTCCGATCGAACGGATTCTCCAGCTCGATGAAGAGCGCCGCGCACTCCTCCAGGATGTCGAAGCCCTCCGCGCCCGCCGGAACACCGCCAGCAAGGCCATTGGCGCATCAAAGGATGCCGCCGGCCGCGAAGAGCGAATCGCCGAAATGCGCGCGGTTGGCGATGAGATCGGTCTCCTCGACGGCCGCCTCAAGCTCGTTGAATCCGAACTGCACGCAAAGCTCCTCGAAGTCCCCAACATTCTCGATCCGAACGTGCCGAAAGGCCCCGATGAAACCTCGAACCGCGTGGTCGAGACCGTTGGAAGCCTGCCCACGTTTGATTTCGCGCCCCGGCCGCACTGGGAGCTCGGAGAGATCGTCGGCGGCCTCGATATCGAGCGCGGAGCGAAAATGTCCGGCTCCCGCTTCTACACACTCAAGGGTCCCCTCGCCCGCCTCCAGCGCGCGCTCATCCAGCTCATGCTCGATGAACACGGCCGCGCGGGCTTCACCGAAGCCTACCTTCCGTACATGCTCACCGAGGCCTCCCTCTACGCCTCCGGCCAGCTCCCCAAGTTCCGCGACAACCTCTACCGCGATGCCGAAGAGGACTACTTCTTCATCCCCACGGCAGAAGTCGCCTTCGTCAACCTCTTCCGCGATGAGATCATCCCCGCCGGGCAACTGCCGATGCGCTTCGTCGGGCACACGCCCTGTTTCCGTCGCGAAAAGATGAGTGCCGGCCGCGATGTCCGCGGTATCAAGCGCGGCCACCAGTTCGAGAAGGTGGAGATGTTCGTCTATTGCGAGCCCGAACAAAGCGCCGCCGAACACCAGCTGCTTCTTGCTCGCGCCCGTGCCATCCCCGAGCTTCTCGGCCTTCCCTACCGCGTCATCGATCTCTGTTCGGGTGATGTCGGCTTCAACGCGACGCGCACGTTCGATCTCGAAATCTGGGCGCCCGGCCAGGGAGAATGGCTCGAAGTCAGCTCGGCCTCGAACTGCCTCGATTTCCAGGCATGGCGCGCGAACATCCGCTACCGGTCCCCGGGCGAACAGGCCACTCGCCACCCGCACATGCTTAACGCAAGCGGTCTCGCGCTCCCCCGCACGCTCATCACCGTAATGGAGAACTTCCAGCAGGAGGATGGCAGCATTGCCGTCCCCCAGGTGCTCCGCCCCTACATGGGGATCGACGTGATTCCCGTCCAGGCCTGATCCGGGGTCCCTCCCGGGAACTACACCTGGCTCGCGGACTTCCCGTTCGGGCTGACCGCCGCGACCTGGCTCGGACGCTCGAGGATCTCATCGATCAGGCCGTAATCCTTTGCCGCCGGGGGGTCGAGCCAGAAGTCCCGGTCGGTGTCCTGCTCGATCCGGTCCATGGGCTGGCCCGTGGTTTGCTGAATGATGTTGCGAAGCACCTTCTGCAGCCGCAGGGTTTCCCGCGCCTGGATCTCGATGTCCCGAGCCTGGCCCTGTGCGCCACCGAGCACCTGGTGAAGGTGGATCGTGCTGTGCGGCAGCGCGTACCGCTTGCCCTTCGTCCCCGCGGTGAGGATCACGGTCCCCATGCTCGCCGCCAGGCCCATGCACAGCGTCGAAACCGCGGGCCGGATCAGGTTCATCGTGTCGTAGATAGCCAGCCCCGCGGTTACGCTCCCGCCGGGGCTGTTGATGTACATCATGATGTCCTTCTCGTCGTCCTCACGCGCCAGGTAGAGCAACTGCGCGATGATGACGTTGGCGATCATCGCGTCGATCGGCGTGCCAAGGAATACGATCCGCTCCTTCAACAGCAGTGAGTAGATGTCGTAGGCGCGCTCACGCCGGCCGTCGCTCTCGATGACGAACGGCATGATGTCCTGAGGCCGGACGAGCTCGGCATCGGGCCGCTTCCCGGCGATGATATCCTGGATGAGCTCGTAGCTGCTGCTCATGTGCATGGCCTCCTCGCCCCTGGGGGCTACCGTCCAGTGTGCGGCTTGCAAAGCCGATCGCGCAAAGGGCCCGCCCTGGGCCCGCTCGCCCCGACCGGACGCACGGACCCCGTATTGTGGTCTCAGGGCTCTACCGCCTTGGCGTTTCCCGCGCCAGGCTGCCATCAGGCATCGCCACGGGGGAGCTTTTCAGGATGGCCCAGCCACCAGGAGAAACAGCATGTGCGCAGTGCGGCGCACCCGCGCGGGAAGGCGCCCGGTTCTGTGGAGTGTGCGGCGCCCCCACGGGGCCGGCACGCTGCCCCTCCTGCAGTGCTGATCTCCGTTTCGGCGCGCGCTTCTGTGGCGCATGTGGGAAGTCGATTGTCCCTGGTGGCGCGAGCCGGCAGTCCCCTCGCGCCCACCGGCGGGTGCCTGGCGCGGCCATTGCCGCGGGGATTGCCGCCGTAGCGGCGGTGGCTGTCGGGGGTTATCTCCTGGCCGGAAGAGACAGCGGGAATGATGATCCCGCTGCCGAAGGTACCGATACTGCTCGCGAAAGCACACTGACCATAACCACGAAGGCCACCGGTAACGGGCCGAACGGCCTTCCACTCCGCTCTGCCGTTCGCCTCGAACACCCTGGAGGCGCTTCCGCCCGGGTCCCTGCCTCCGAAGTTGCAGTCAGTGACTACGTTGACCTTCGCAGCGTCGAGATCCCGCCCCTCGGCCCGTCATGGGAAGGCGACGGCCATGGCTGGGAGTTCGTGTCGCT
>Ga0073904_10003164_pt1 | contig 12403 bp, 11 predicted proteins | sample KloWWTrecipitate_FD_66668 | JGI IMG/M metagenome (GOLD analysis project Ga0073904, IMG submission 66668) | Active sludge microbial communities from Klosterneuburg, Austria, studying microevolution and ecology of nitrifiers - Klosterneuburg... | ecosystem: Engineered > WWTP > Aerobic digester >...
GAGACGGCCGAAGAGATCCGCGAAGACGAAGTGTCGGCACCGACCACGGCGGCGGCGGGCGTCGAGGCGGCGGGCATCGACGTGTCCGCGGAAGACCTTCGACGCTGGGCGGAGACCGGCGAATGGCCCGAATCGTTCGCCTGACGCTTCGCTTCCGGGAGCGAATGACGCCGTGCGGCGTCCGGTCCGGTTCGCCAGAGTCCGCGGCCATCGGCGCCACCCTCGCGCACCTCTCGGACGCGGCCACGCTCCCGGGCATGCTCGACGCGATCGCCGTCGTTCCGCCGACGGGTCAAGCGCTCGTGCGGCGCGTGCCCGGGCGGAACCTGTGGCCGTGGTTCCAGGTCGACGGCGACGACGAAGTGGTGCGCGTCGTCAATCTCACCCGGACGCCTCCGGTCCCGCGCGCGTAGGCCGGCCGGAGACGCGTCGAGGGAGACCGGGCGCCCAACCAACCCCAGGGGCACGCCAGCGGAGGCCCGTACGGGGCAACGTCGCGCGGTTCACTTGCCGCCCCGCTTCCCGATCGGCGTCACGTTGCCGCCGCTATCGCCCTGGGGGCTGGCGACGCTTGCGTCTTCCACGCGTGGTCGATCCACCGAGCCACGTATCGACGCACGCCACTACGACGCACGCTCGACTCTCTCTACGCGTTTGGCGGTCTGCCGATCCGGCACTGGACGGTGCCGAACGGGTGAGGTCGGAGGTCGGATTCCCGGCGCCTGGCCGCCTGAAGCTCAGGCCGTCCGACGAGGCGCGTCCCTCGTACTTGAGGACCAGCGTGTCCTCCGCGAGCTGCCGGCTGTCGCGCGCGAACGAGGTCGTCAGCGATTCGGGGTCAGGCCTGCTCGCCTTGGAGGCGCGCCAACGAGCGGGTGATCACGAGCGCCATCGCACCGAGGCTGCCGCATCATCGCCTGCTCGCCAGGTGGGCCGCAGCCTGCGCGGAGCACGTCCTCCCGCTCTTCGCCGCCAGGGCCCCGGACGACGACCGGCCCCGCCGCGCCATCGAGGTCGTCCGGGCGTGGGCGAGGGGCGAGGCCACGGTGGGCATGGCGCGGGAGGCTTCGCCGCACACGCAGCGGCCAGGAGCGCATCCGACGCCACCGCCCGCGAGGTGGCCCGCGCGGCAGGCCACGCCGCCGCCACGGCGCACATGGCGGATCACGAGCTGGGCGCTGCCCGCTTCGCCATCCTCGCGGTGCGCCTCGCGTCTCCCGCTCCGGAGGCCGCGGCGGCGGGCGTGCGCGAGTGCCAGTGGCAGCGCGCCAACCTCCCGGCCGAGATCCGGGAGCTGGTCCTCTCGGATCAGGGGCTTCGCGACAAGCGACTCGGCTCGGTCTTCACCGGCTGATCCGCGGTACGCGGCGCGGGGCTCTGCGTAGAGGACCCGGCGCGCCCTCGGAGGGCCGCCGACCTGAAGCGTCTACTGCGCCTTTTGCGGATAGATGGTCTCGCCGCGCGCCAGCATCGCCACGAAGGTTTGGATCTTCACGGCGCGCGCCGACGCGGTCTTCACGCTGCGCGTGCGATACGCGAGCGCGTACACGTTCTGCTTCGTGAGTTGCTCGAACGTCGCGAGCGCCTCCGGCACGGCCTTGATGGCCGCCGCCAGGTCCTCGGGGATGGTCATCTGACTGCTCGGGGCATAAGCCGAATCCCAGCGCCCGTCCGCCTTGGCGGCCTCGACGTGTCGCTGGCCGTGCTCCGTCATCCGCCCGGCGGTGATGAGGCGCGCGACGTGGGCGCGGTTGACTTGGCTCCACACGCTCCGCGGCTTGCGAGGGGTAAAGCGCTGCAGGAACGAGGCCTCGTCGAACGACTTCTTCAGGCCGTCGATCCAGCCCCAACACAGCGCGACGTCCAGCGCCTCCGCGTAGGTCACCGTGGGGAGCCCAGAGCCCTTCTTGTGGATCTTCAGCCACAGCTCGCGCTCGCTCGCGTGGTGCGTGGCGAGCCACGCCTCGAACGCGGGCCCGTCCTCGAAGCTGCGGACGCGTTGGGGATCGGGAATGACCGGCGCCATCGAAGCCCTTCTTACCATTCGCGAAGGTCGCGCGGGGGCTCGCGGCGCGCAGGGCTGTCGCCGCGCGCTCGGTGGGGCCGCCGGCGCTACCAGCGCGAGGACGTCGCGCCCCAGCCGCCGTGCGTGGTCACTCGACCCGCGATCCACGTGTAGACGGCGCCGTCCAGGCGCGCCCAGAAGTCCTTGTTGGTCGTCGGGTTGAAGCGCGTCTCGGTGCCCACGAGCTTGTGGGTCCCTTCGATGAAGAGCGGCCCGCCGGAGTCGCCGCCGTCGGTGACATGCTTGGTCTTGAGATCGAGCGCGCGGCCCCGGCGACTCGCGTAACGTCGCGGCCAATGACGACGCTGCCACCAGAGCCGTTCCAGGTGTGGACGGATAGCCTCGGCGCGCCGGGGTACCTCCACGGCACGAAGGCCGCCTTGACGCCGGGCGACCTGATCCGGCCCGGTCACGCCTCGAACTACGGCGAGAGGAAGAACGCGGCCTTCGTGTACCTGACCGCCACCCTGGACGCCGCGACGTGGGGCGCAGAGCTCGCCGTCGGAGGCGAACCGGGCCGGATCTACATCGTCGAGCCGACCGGGCCGATCGAGGACGATCCCAACCTCACGGACAGGAAGTTCCCAGGCAACCCGACGAGGTCGTACCGCACGCGGGCCCCGCTCCGAGTCATCGGCGAGCTCGCCGAGTGGAAGGGACACGCGCCCGCGCAGCTGCAGGCCATGAAGGACGGCCTGGCGCGTCTGGCGGAGCAGGGCATCGAAGCCATCGAGGAGTGAGCGACCCCGCGCGATGCGCGATGGCATGGCGCCTTGTCTCTGTCTCGCCCCCACGCTTCGCCGGTCGATAAGTCAGCTCGGCGAGCGGGTTCGCCGCGGCGCGTGATTCCGCGCGTGCCGGCAGATCCGAAGTGCCGCATACTGCGCGGATGCAAAGACGCGCGGTGTCGACGGTCATTCGTGGGGTGGCGCTGGCTGTCCTCGGCGCGGGGTGTGGGTCGGTCGGATCAACGTCCGACGGCGGCACCTCCGACGGCGGTACGTCCGAGGGCGGAACACCCGGCGGCCCCTGCCGGCCCCCCGCCACCTTCGAAGACGTGCGCCTCCCCGTCGCGGTCGACTACATCGGCGCGAGGAGGGAGGCCATTGACGCGACGACGCCCCAAGGCGACGGCGGCCCACTCCCGGACGCGGGCCTCGTGGCGCAATGGAAAGCGAGCCAGAGCGAGGGTGCGGGCACACCGTGCGGAACGGCGACGGACCCCGCGAAGTGCCAAGCCGCCCTCGCGGCGCTGCGCATCTTGCCCGAGCCCGCCGATCCCGCGTCGTGTCGCCAGAATCAGGCTGGGCCGCCGGAGGGGTGTCTGACGTCCTACATCGTGTTCACGCGGGGAGACACGGTCGGCAAGGCGTCGACGCTCGCCGAGGCGAAGGCGCTCTTTGGACCGATCGACACCCCGGGCGAGGCGTGGCTCATGTCTCGCTTCTTCGGAGGCGGCAGTCCGCTCTGCAGCACCAAGTACCCGAACCTCGTGCCGCGCGCGACCGCGACGGCCACGGGCTACGACCTGTCGTTCCCTTACGCGAACTGCTTCGTCGAGGAGGAGGTCTCGGTGAAGGTCGCCACGGACGGCACCGTGACCCCGGTCGCGCGAAAATCGCTGCCCGCGGATCCGTGCGCGATCGGCCGGCGCCCCGAGGGGCTCGTCGCCCAGCCGGACGCCGCGGGCGCGCCCTCCGTGGGGCGCTTCTTCGCGCGCGCGGCCGAGCTCGAGGGCGCGAGCGTCGTCTCCTTCCGGAGGCTCGCGGGGGAGCTCGCGCGCGCCGGGGCGCCGCAGCGCCTCGTTCGTCGCGCGAAGCGCGCCGCTCGGGACGAGGTGCGGCACGCACGCGTCACCGCGCGGCTCGCGCGCCGCCACGGGGTCTCGCCTCTCCGTCCCCGCGTCGAGGGCGTCGGGGCTCGCGGTCTCGAGGCCCTCGCGCGCGAGAACGCGGTCGAGGGGTGCGTGCGCGAGACCTACGGCGCCGTCGTCGCGCATGTGCAGGCGACGCGTGCGCAGGACCCCACGATCCGCGCCGCGATGTCCGCGATCGCCGCGGACGAGACCCGCCACGCGGAGCTGTCGTGGCGCCTGCACCGGTGGTCGCTCCGGAACCTCACCGGGACCCAGCGCGACGACGTCCGTCGGGCGATGACCGAGGCCGTGTCGGCGCTTCGGGCGGAGCTTCGTGTCGCGCCGGAGGCCGAGCTCGCGAAGCGAGCGGGGGTGCCGTCTCCCGCGCTCGCCGCGTCCCTCATGGACGAGCTCGAGCGCACGATCTGGGCCTAAGTTTGCGCGCGTCCAAGCGTTCGCCTCGGCTCGGCGGTGCGCGCCGCCGCGCCGCGAGCTGCGATGACTCGCGTCTTCGCGGTAGAGTGGGCCATGGTCGACACGCCTTCGGACGACGGCGCCGAGCGGCGAGGGGGGCCCACGCAGGCGGCTACGGCGCGGGCCGTCGTCGCGGACGCGAGGCTCGTGCGCCGCGTGGTGAAGCGCTATCGGGGAATCACGGGCATGGGCCTCCAGGTCCCGCACGGGCACGTGATCGTCCTGCCGCGCGCCGCCCTCGAGGGCCTCGTCCGTCTCGAGGACCTCGGCGTCGCCGAGCTCCCGGAGAGCGTGATCCTCGTCGCCCGGCCAGACCTCCCGGAGCTCGATCGAGCCCCTGCCGTTTGGCGGGCGGCGTTCCATGGCCACGTGCACGCCGAGCTCGAGAGCCGCGTGCGAAGCGGCGCGCTGGGGAGCGCGGAGCTCAAGGCGAAGATTGACCAAATCGGTCAGACCGAGTTCGACGAAATACGCGCCGTCCTCGAGGGCGAGCACCTCCTGTTTTCGCCAGGGGACGACGCGGAGGCCTATATCGAGTTTGCCGCCTTCTTCCTCGAGCTGCGGCACTTCGCGGCCCAAGACCTCGCGAAGTATTTCCCCACCCTCGAGGACACGGCGCGTGTCGAAGCTGCGCTCGCCCTCGAGCTCGACGCGGCCGCGCTGCTCGCCCGCTCGCGTCCCGCGGGGGCGCCGCCCGCACCGCGCGATGAGCGCGACGGCGAGCCTCGTCGGCAGAGCGGCCGGGTGCTCGCCGGGGACGCTCGCGCGGCGGCCCAAGCCGGGGCGCGCGTCGGGGTGCTCCGGGCGCTCGCCGAACGCGTCAGGAGCGACGGGAACCACGCACGCGCCGCGATCTTGCAGCTCCAGCTGGATACTCCCGAAGCGCGCGCGGGCGCGACCGCCGACCTCTCGACCCTCGCGGCTCGCCTCGTGGCCGCGCTCCGACCCGAGCACGACGACCCGGCGGAGCAGGCGGGCCCGGCGGGCCCCATAGCGGCGGAGTGGGAGCGCACCCTCGCGCCGCTCGCCGAGCGGGCGGCGGGCGCATGGTCACCGCGGTCGCTCGAGGCGAGGGTCCTCTTCGACCTCCAGAAGGCCTGCGTGGAGCATGAGCGCGAGCGCCGCGCGGTCGACGTGATCACCTGGGTGACGTCCGGCTTTCGACGCCGGATCGTGCGTCCGCTGCCGATGGCCACGCGCGTCAGGATCGCGCGCCGCCTCCATCACGCGTTCGTGACCTCGCACCGCGCCGAGATCGGGGCGGGCGACAGGCGCGACCTGGAGACGACCTTTCGCTCGGCCGTCTCCCGCGCTCGAACGAACGTGGAGCGCTCGGTCCTCCCTGTCCTCACAGCGGTGCTCGACGAGGTCGGCTTGCGCCCCTCCAACGTGCCGGAGGAGGTCGCGCGAGAGAAGCTCTGCGCGGAGATCTTGGACCAGATCTTGGAACGGGGATTCCTGGGGCTGTCAGAGCTTCGCGACGCGCTCTCTCGGAGCAACCTCAAGATGGGGAATCTCACCCTCGCCGCCTTGACCGGCGGGGACGCGCTGCTCCGCGCGGATCGGCAGCTGTCGCTTCGCCTCGATGGCGTGTACCGACCCGGCGAGGTCTATCTTCGGGGGCTGCAGAAGGCGAGCGGAGTGGCCTTTGGTACCTCTCTTGGCCGCAAGATCACGTTGCACGCCGTCATCCCCCTGCTCGCGGCGTTCGTCTTCCTCGAAGCTCTCCAGCACCTGGCCCACGGGATAGGCAAGAAAGTCGGTCATCCGCACGTTCCGATTCGCACCACCCTCTCAATGGCCGTGGTGGCGCTCATCGTCTATGGACTGCTTCACAGTCTCCCCTTTCGGCGGGCCGCGCTCGGCGCGCTGTCCTCTGCGGGCTCCGCGGTGCGGACCGTCTTCGTGGGCATTCCCTCGTGGGTCCTCAGCCGCCCCGTCGTGAAGGCCTTCCTTCGCAGCGCGCCCTTCGCGCTCTTCTCGCGGTTGGTGCTGAAGCCGCTCGTCCTCGGGGCGCCCGGTTTCCTGTTCGCCCGGCGTCACGGTCTCGCCGCTCCGGGCAGCGCGGCGGCGGCCGGTGGCGTCTTCGTCGTCGCGGCGCTCTTCTTCGGGACCCCGTTCGGCGCGCGGATGGAGGAGTCGGCGAGCGACCTCGTCCTGCGCGGCATTGGTAACCTTCGGCGCCACGTGATCCCAGGGCTCGTCGCGCTCGCGCTCGATGTCTCTCGGCGCGCCGTCGAGCGCGTGGAGCGGGGCATCTACACGGTCGACGAGTGGCTCACCTTCCGGGACGGGCAGGGCACCCTCGCCGTCGTCATGAAGGGCGCGTTCGGGCTCGTGTGGTTCTTCGTGACCTACCTCGTGCGTGTGTACGTGAACCTGCTCATCGAGCCGCAGGTGAACCCGATCAAACATTTTCCGGTCGTCACGGTCTCGCACAAGATCTTGCTCCCGATGGCCCCGACCCTCCTCGAGGCGATGCGGACGCCCCTCGTCCCTCTCGGGGCCGTCGTGGCGAACACCGTCGCGGGCACCACGGTGTTCCTGCTGCCCGGCGTCTTCGGCTTCTTGGTGTGGGAGCTCAAAGAGAACTGGAAGCTCTACGCACACAATCGCGCCGAGTCGCTCGAGCCTGTTCGGATTGGCCATCACGGCGAGACGATGAACGGCTTGCTCGTGGTCGGCTTTCACTCGGGCACGGTCCCGAAGCTCTTCGCGAAGCTGAGGCTCGCGGCGCGACGTGGGGCGCGCTCGGTGAACGCGCACCGAGAGGGAGTCCGCGAGGTCGAGCGCGGTCTCACGACGTTCGTCGAGCGTGAGCTCGCGGGGCTCCTGCGTCGTGTCCGGCGGTGGACCTCGGGCGAGGTCCTCGTGCACGCGGTGAGGGTCGGATCGAACCGAATCCGCGTCGGCCTCGAGCTGCGCGCGTCGCCCCATGAACAGGGTGAGCGGGAAGCCAGCGACGTGGCGTGGCTTCACTTCGAGGAGCAGTCGGGCTGGCTCGTCGCGAGCGTGGGCGAGCCGGGCTTCTTCGCGGTCCTTTCGCCCGAACAGCGGGCGATCATGGAGACGGTCTTGTCTGGGCTCTACAAGCTCGCGGCGGTCGATCTCGTGCGCGAGCAGATCGAGGCGCTCATCGGAGAGGGGGCCCGCTATGACATCGCGGACGAGGGGCTCATCGTCTGGCCCGAGGAGGGCTTTCGGACGGAGCTCGTCTACGATCTCCGTGGCACCGGCTCTCTCGCGCCGGTCGTGAGGGGGGGCCGCGCGGAGGGCGAGCACCCGAGCGTGACCGCGGAGGAGCTCGTCTTCGCACGCCAGCCCATTCGCTGGGAGGCCTGGGTGAGGGCGATCGAGGGAGACAGCGAGCGCGTGCTGCAGGGACCCTCCGTGCTCTCGGCCCGACCTCGAGCCTGAGCGGGCGATGGCCTGCGCGCTGGATGGCGCCCACCTTCTACACGTGTAGTTGACTCATTCTACAGATGTAGTAGTAGACGCTGAACCCAACATGACGTCGACGCTGGGTGAGCAAGAGCACGAGATCCTCTCCGCCGTTTGGCAGCTTGGCACGTGCACCGTGCGCGAGGTGCACGAGCGAGTCGGCGTGCCACGAGGGCTCGCCTACACGACCATCTCGACCGTCCTCGATCGGCTCCACAAGAAGGGGTTCGTGACCCGCGAGCGGGACGGCAGGGCGCTCGTGTTTCGACCTGCGAGGCCGGAACGCGCCGTGGAGCGCTCACGCGTTCGCGACCTGGTGAGCCGCATCTTCGGAGGCGATCCCGAGCCCGCGGTGGCCAGGCTCGTCGACGCGGTCGAGACGTACGATCCCGCCCTGCTCGACCGTCTCGCCGAGGAGATCGCCGCCCGCCGGAGGAGTCGTCGTGGATCGTGACGAAGTCGCGGAGCTGCTCATCGTCCTCCTGAGCGGCGCGCTCATATGGCTCTTCGGGGCGCTCGTGCCCACTCCGCCGGATGCGGGGGAGCGAGTCGCGTGGCGCCGTCTCTGGCTTCCAGCGCTGCCCGCGTCGCTGCCGTTGTTCGTCCTGCTCGGCTTTGCGGTCGCCGATCCCGAGGGCCCGCAGGGATTGAACGTCACGCGCCTCATCGCCGCGGTGCCTTTTGGACTCGTATGGCTACGCGCGGGCGTGCGGGCCGTCCTCGCGGTGTTCGCCGAGGTCGAGGGGCCGGCGCTGACCGTCGGTCTGTTCCGTCCCACGGTCAAGCTCAGCGCGGAGCTGCTCGCGATGCTGCGCCCCGGCGAGCTCCGTGCCGTGATGGCTCACGAGGAGGCGCACGTCCGTCACTGCGATCCGCGCTGGATCTGGATCGTGCAGCTCCTGACGGATCTCCAATGGCCCTTCTCTCGCCCACGACTCCGACAGCGCGCCTGGCTCGCGGCGCTCGAGCTCGCGCGCGATGACGAGGCCGTCCAGGACCCGAACGTCGACGCGGCCGACCTCGCGAGCGCCCTCGTCAAGGCGGCGAGCCTTGCCCAGGGGCGGACCAGGGCGGGGGCGGCCCTGGCAGACGACGCGACGCTCCTCGAGATCCGTGTCCGCCGGTTGCTCTCCCCACCGGCGCCGCACCCCGAGGGGCGCCGTTCGTTCCTGGCGCCCTTCGCGGTGAGCCTCGCGATCGCCGCGTTCGTCTTCGGGGTCGTCGCGTCCGCGCCGTACGTCGCGATCCTCGCGGGAAGCCCATGAAGCGTCCACTCCTCCTCGCGTGTGGACTCGCCTCGCTGATGTACGCGACCCCCGCGGGGGCTGACCTCGACCCGTCCGCCACCTACGCGATCGAGACCCTGCGGAGCGAAGGTCTGGAGAAGACCGAGCCAGAGACGATCAGCGAGCTGCTGCCGAGGCCGCTGCCTTCGTCGTTCACTGGCGCCGAGCTCGTCGAGCTGCGGCGACGTATCAAGAACCTCGCGCTCTTCGACCAGGTCGAGGTCGACCACACGGGCACGACGCTGCTCGTCCGCGTCCGCAGGAAGTTCACCCTCTCACCGATCTTCGATCTCTCCACGGGCAAGACGCTGGCCGACTCGAAGCTCACGCTCGGTGCGATTCAGCATGACGTGGACGGCCACGGGACGCGCCTGGGTGGAAAGGCGAGCTACAGTGAGCGAGGCCTCAACTTCATCCTCTGGCTCCACGAGCACCCGTACCGCCCGCGCAGCTGGGCGCGCGAGCAGGAGATCTACTACGCAGGCTCCGGCTTCCGTTTCGAGGGTGCGGACGCGCAACACACGTGGCAGCGAAACCGCCTGGGCGCGGAGGTGGAGTTTCTCTCGCCCTCGTTCTACACGACGAAGTGGCGATACGAGTTTCAGCTGAACGCCTATCAAGAGACCCTCACCGGCGCGTCCGGGCCCTCGCAGCCACGCGACGGCACCTACCTCGGTACGACGAGCGAGCTTGTCTATGACCGGTATACCTGGAACGACCTCACTCCCCGGGGCTTCCGCGCGGCGCTCGAGCTGCGGCCCGGCATCTTCGTCGGACCGGCCGAACCTCGGCATGAGCTCAGGGCCAAGGCGATCGCGGGGCTGCCGCTGGGGAACAAGACCGTTCTCATGCTCAATGCGAGCGCGAGCGCGGTGAACGGCGGGAACCCGAACCACAGCGCCCTGCTCGGCAGCCAGGCGGGCGTGCGAGGTCTGCCCGACTCGCTCTACCGGAATCGGTCGCAGGCGTATGCCAACCTGGAGGTTCGACACGCCATCGAGATCGCGCGCCGCTGGTACGTGCAAGGCGTGCTGTTTACGGACGCGGCGGTGTTCGAGCCGATGGACGCGCGCGGAGCCTCCACCCCGGCGATGACGGCGTGGTCGACCGGCGCCGGCCTGCGCCTCCTCCCGACAGCGCTCGTCGACACCCTGCTGCGCGTCGACGTCGCACGGATCCATCACCCGATCGCGACCTGGTTCGCGCAGTTCGGGATCACCCAGCACTTCTAACTAATTCAGTCTCATAGATGGGCGCGATAGGTCTTCACGACCGTCTCCGACGCTGAGCCGCGCCGATCTTCGCTCGGCGGGGCGCAACGGCGCCGTGACGGTGAGCTTCACTCGCCGTGGCGCGACAGCCCGGGCCCGCGCGGCGCGGAGGCCGAGGGGGCGGGCGCCGTAGGGCCGGGAGCGGAAGACGCCGCGTGGGGCGGCGCCGAAGCCGAGGGGGCCGGCTTCGCGGTCGTTGCGTGCGAGGGGACGAGCGCGCGCCCCGCGCTCCCCGGTGTTGTCGCGACGCTCACAGGCGCCGACGCGGTCGCCGGTGGCGGCGTGGCGGTCAGGGGCGCCAAGCTGGGTGGAGGGGACGGGAGGCTCACCGCCGCGGTCGCCGCGCCTGTCCCCGCGGCGTGCGGATCGGGGCCTGCGCCGCCGGGTGCCTGCCGCGACGAATGAAACGCCCAGGCCGAGAACGCCGCCGCGCCAAAGGAGACGACCAGCAGGCCAAGCGCGACCCGGCTCAAGGTCCGCCGAGAGGAGAACCCGGTGCTGCGTCCTGGCACGGAGCGCTCGGTCGCCGCTTCCCCGAGCGGGTCCACTTTCGCGAGGGAAACTTGGGCGAACAGCGCGCCCCCGGTCGTGCCGAGGATCTGCGCGACGGTCGCGGCGCGCGCTTCGGAGCCCGGGGGCCCGTAAGGGGCGAGCGCAGCCGCGAGGGCGCTCACGTCAGGCCATCGACGGCCGGGCTCCTTCTCGAAGCAGCGCGCGACGACGTCGGCGAGGCCGCGCGGGGCGTCGGGGCGGAGCGCCTGAAGGTCGTGGGGAGCGCCCGAGAGAATGAGCGACGCGACCTCGAAGACCGACGCGCTCTCGAAGGGCACGCGGCGTGTCAGGAGCTCGAAGAACACGACGCCGAGCGACCACACGTCGGAGCGGGGATCGACGTTCTTCGCCGCGCGCACCTGCTCCGGCGACATGTACTCGGGTGAGCCGAAGCTCTCGGCCGTCGCCGTCATCGGGCTCGCGCCGCCGATCTCCTTGGCGATCCCGAAATCGAGGACCTTGAGGCAGGGCGCGCCGTCGGCCTTCGTGGTGAGGAACAGGTTCGCGGGCTTCAGGTCGCGATGAACGATGCCCGCGGCGTGCGCGTGGGCGACACCCTCGCAGGCCTGGAGCAGCAGGTCGACCGCCGTCGGGATGTCGAGCGAGGTGCCGCGATGGAGGACCTCGTGCAGGCTCTTCCCCTGCAGGTACTCCATGACGAGGAACGGGAAGCCCGCGGGGTGGCGGCCCGCGTCGAAGACCCTCGCCACGTGCTCGCTCGTGAGGCGGGCGGTCGCCCTGCCTTCGCGCAGGAAGCGCTCCACGAGCCGCTCGTCCTCCGCGAGCTCGGGCAACATCACCTTCAGCGCGAACTGCTTCCCCAGCTGCGGGTGCTTCACGAGGATGACCGCGCCCATGCCTCCGCGCCCCAGCTCGCGCTCCACGATGTACCGATCGGCGAACGTCGACCCCGGCTCGATGAAGTCGCTGATCGACAGCTTCGAAAGCGCGGCAAGCATGACGGGGGGAAGGATGGCACGCGCGAGCCGGCACCGCCCAGGCTTTGTTGTGCCGCGCAGGGGCCTCCGCGGGGTCCGTTCGCTCACATTCGTCGCGCGCGCCGGCGCCACGTTTGCGCGCTCAGCGCGGTCGCACGACGCGCAGCGGCGTGCCTCTCGACGGGCTGCTACGGCGCGGCGACGATCGCGAAGTATTCGGCGGCCGGGAGCGCCTTCGGGACGACGCCGAGGTCGGCGAGCTGAGACGCGAGCGTGGCCCAGCGGGCCTCGGTCATGACGCCGAGGCCGGCCTTCGCGGTCTCCGCGGTCTCGATGAGCGGGCGCTGCGCGGCCGCGGCCGCGGCGAACGTCTCGGCGTCCATCGCGGTGTTCAGGCGCTGCATCACCGCGTTCGCCGGGGCCGGGTCCTTCAAGTAGGCGCGCCAGCCCTCGGCGGAGGCGGCGACGAAGGCCCGGACGAGCGGCAGCTTCTCCTTCAGCATCGCGCCCCGCGTGACGAG
>Ga0073904_10003165_pt1 | contig 12400 bp, 11 predicted proteins | sample KloWWTrecipitate_FD_66668 | JGI IMG/M metagenome (GOLD analysis project Ga0073904, IMG submission 66668) | Active sludge microbial communities from Klosterneuburg, Austria, studying microevolution and ecology of nitrifiers - Klosterneuburg... | ecosystem: Engineered > WWTP > Aerobic digester >...
CGCGCTGCCCTCCCACTTCGCCGTGTATCCCGAGTGGCTCTCGTGCCCCCCCGTGCTCGGGGAGCGGCTCTTCGAGGCGACCGTGCGCGACGCGTCGATCCTGGGCGGCCCGAGCATGCAGCTGTTTCGTGCAGACTACACGCTGCTGGGCACCGGCGAGGCGCCGGTCTCCGGGTTCCCTCCGGTCGTCGACGCGCTCGACGTGGGCGACCTCGAGTCCGAGTCCGAGCACCACTACGCGCTCCTCGGGGCCGCCGAGGGCGAGCAGGTCGCGGAGTCGGGGGGGCTCGGCGAGGGCGCGGCGGCGCGGCGCGTGGCCGACGGAGCCCGCACGAACCGGAGGCGCGAGGCGTTCTGGGCGAGGCTCGCCGCGGGGCGCCGCCACGTGGGGCTCGTGCGCCTGCGCGCCGCGAGCGACGGCGACGGCGACGTGACTGTGCGCGTGCTCGCGGGCGGGCGCGACGTGGGCGGCTTCACCGCGAGCACCGGCGAGTGGACCGAAGAACCCTTCGAGATCCCCGCGGAGGCCGCGACGGCGCACACCGAGCTCACCCTCGTCGCCGCGCACGGCGCATTGACCGTGTTTCACTACTGGTTCGCCGAGGCACGCACGCCCTAGCTAGGAGCTGGCGACCGCACCGCGCACGCCGACTGCGGCGGGAGACGCGTCGTGCGACAACATGCCACGCTGCCCGGGGGCTCATCGCGTGCCAAGTTGCGCGCATGAAGCTACGTTCCACCACGCTCCCTGTCCCTGCCGCGCTTGCCGCGTTTGCCGCGCTCGCGCTCCTCGCCTGCTCCAGCACCCCGGTCGCGACTGACGGCGGCGCTTTGCCCGACGGTGGCTCCTCGCCCGACAGCGGCTCCTCGCTCGACAGCTCCGTGGCCGAGGTCGGGGCCGACGCCGCCGCGCCGGGGTCCAGCTACGACGTCGAGTATGTCCAGGTCGGCGCCGGCCTCGTCGTTGGAAAGAGCACCCTGCAGCTGCGGCTCAAGGCCCGAGCGAGCGGCGCGCCGGCCCCGGGCCTCGCCGACTCGATCGCGGTCGCGCCGCTCATGACGATGCCGATGATGAAGCACGGCGCCCCCGTGCCCGCAGACGCGGTGAAGGAGAGCTCCACGCCGGGGACCTACGACGTGACGCTCTTCTTCCCGATGGCGTCGGTCGACGACAAGGGAGGCGCGATGGGCCAGTGGTCGCTCGGCGTCGCGGTCGGCGCGCAGGCGCAGGCGACGCTCGACCTGATGGTGAGTCCGCCCAAGGGCGCGGACACGACCCACAAGGCGCTGCAGAGCGACGCCGACAAGATGATGTCGATGGGCAAGCCGACGAACCGAAAGTACATGCTCTTCCGCGACCGCTTGAGCACGAGCGCCAGCGGCGCCGAGCTCGGCCTCTTCCTCTCCACGATCCAGGAGGGCGGGATGGTGTGGCCGCCCGTCGTGCCCGGGCTCCAGCTGAAGGACATGAACGGTGCCCCGCAGCTCGCCATCGCGGGGGTCGAGGTGGTGGGCTCCACCGACGGAATCACGTGGACCCCGATGCCCTGCGACGCGCGCGCGCGCTGCGCGGCGACGCTGCCGGGCCTGCGCGCGGGCGTCACGGCGAACGCCTACGTGAAGCTGAAGGTGAACGGCCGCGACTACACGACCGACGGCGCGTCGCCCGACGGCAAGCCGGAGCCGACGATGACCAACGCGTTCGCCACGTTCGCGGTCACGCCTCCGTGACGTGAGCGTCGTGGCTTGGTGCCGGGCGTCGCGGCGAGCTCGGGGAGGACCGTCGCGAGCGCCATCCGGGCAGCCTCGGCCGTGGACATGTTTCAAGATGAGACACTGTTGGGCGCTCAAATAGGCGAGCGCCCGCCGGATCGCGCGATTTCGTATTCGGCACGGCGCGTGCTTTGGGGGGGCGCCCTCTGAGCTGGAAGGAAGCGCGTCATGCCCATCGATCGAGAGTCCACCATCGCCGAGATCGTGCTCGAGCACTCCGAGTGCGCGAAGGTCTTCTGCGACCACCGCGTCGACTTCTGCTGCCGCGGCGACCGCAGCTTGACCGTCGCATGCGCGGAGAAGGGGCTCGACCTCGAGGTGGTCTGCGGAGACCTAGAGCGCGCGATCGCCGGGCGCGAGGAGCGGCATGAGCCCGATCCCCGCGCGATGTCGACCGCCGAGCTCGTCTCGTTCATCGTCTCGCGTCACCACGCGTACCTCTACGAGGCCCTTCCGTTCCTCGAGCCGCTCGCCACGAAGGTGGCGCGCGTGCACGGCGAGCACAACCCGAAGCTGCTCGGCATCCGCGACACGTTCCGCGAGCTCGCCGAGCGGCTCGAACCACACCTGCGCGAAGAGGAGGCCGTGCTGTTCCCCGCGCTCACCGCGCAGCAGCCCGACGACCGCCTCGTGGCGTCAGAGCTCGCGAGCGCGCAGCAGGATCACCTGCAAGTAGGGGACCTCTTGGCTCGCCTACGTGCGCAGGCCGACGACTACACCTCGCCCGCCTGGGCCTGCGGCAGCTATCGCACGCTGATGCGCGAGCTCGCGGCGCTCGAGATGGACACGCTGCGCCACGTGCACCTCGAGACCCACGTCGTCGCGCCGCGCTTCAAGGCGGCCCGCGCGAGCGCGCCAGCGTCGACGTGACCCCGAGCACGCGCTCCTGCTCGCGCCCCATCGCGACTCGGAGCCGGTGAGCACGCGATCACGTCGCCCCCCGGCCGAGCTTCCTCGCGCAGGCGCGGATCTTGGACGGTGACACGAGACCCGAACACCCGAACACGACAGGAGAACTTCACGTGGCAAGCCCCCATCTGCACCTGCAAGCCGACCAGCTTTATCCCTTCGACGCGCGCGGCATCGCCAAACGCTTCCGTCACTCCGCCATCTTCGGGGCGCTCGACGCGCTTCGCCCCGGCGAGACGATGCGCTTCTGCAACGACCACGATCCGCTGCCGCTCCTCGACCAGCTCCAGGCGCGCTACGGATCGAACGTCGAGATCGCCTACGTGAGCCGCGCTCCAGGCGAGATCGTCATCGACTTCGCGAAGAAGGGCTGACGGCGGCCGCTCACTCGCGCAGCTTCCTCCAGAGTGTGCTGCGGCCGATCCCGAGGAGCCGCGCGGCCTCGACCTGCGAGCCGCCGCACGCCTCCACGACGTGCAGGATGTGCGCCCGTTCCACTTCGGCGAGGGTTCGTAGATCGGGGGTCGCCGCGCGGGCGGCGGGCGGCTCCGAGGACCGCGGGGTCATGAGCTCCTCCGGGAGGTGCTCGACGTCGATCACGCCGTCGCGAGCTAGCGCGATCCCGTGCTTGACGGCGCTCGAGAGCTCCCGGACGTTGCCGGGCCACGTGTGGCGCGCGAGCGCATTCTTCGCTGCGGCCGTGAAGGCCAGCTGGCCCTTCCCTTCGTGGGCGAGGAACGTGCGCGCGAGCGGGAGCACGTCCTCCGGCCGAGCACGGAGCGGCGGCACGCGCAGCCTCAGCACGTTGAGCCGGTAGTACAGGTCCTCGCGGAAGAGCCCGCGCTCGACGAGCCCGGCAAGATCGCGATGAGTTGCGCACACGACGCGCGCGTCTACGCCGAACGAGTGGGTCTCGCCCACGCGCCGGATCTCGCCATCCTGGAGCACGCGGAGGAGCTTCGCCTGCAACGGCAGCGGCATCTCGGCCACCTCGTCGAGAAAGAGCGTCCCGCCATGAGCGACCTCGAAGAGTCCTTGCTTCGCGGTCGCTGCGCCGGTGAACGCTCCACGAGCGTGACCGAAGAGCTCGGACTCGAGCAGCTCGGCGGGGAGCGCGGCGACGTTCACGGCGACGAAGGGCGCGTCTCTGCGCGAGCTGCTCCCGTGCAGGGCGCGCGCCACGACCTCCTTGCCCGTCCCGCTCTCACCGAGGATGACGACCGGCGCGCTGGCGTCCGCGAAGCGGTGGGCGCGGCTCAACACCGCCTGCATCGCGGCGCTCTGCGCGACGATGCGCGACGGTCGCGACGCGGAGCCGACGACCGGGTCGAGCCCGCACACAGAGCAGATCTCTTGCGCTCGTCTCATCGTGCTTCACTCTGAAACATAGCCCGGGTACCCGCGTTCACCCAGCCTCCCGCGGGGCTCGGGCGGGGTCGTGCAGCGCGGGCGGCGGCCGTCGTCACCCTGTCCTACGATGCCCTGCGTCGCTTGCGCCACGCGAGCGCGAGCGGCAGGCCGAGCCACGCGAGCGCCCCGAGGCTCGGCTCCGGCGACGCCACCGCGCAGCCCGACGAGGGGTTCGTGCCGTTCGCCGCCGGAGGGGGGCCCGCGTCGGCGGGCTCGGCGGGCGCCTCGGGCTCCTGCCCGGGCCGGGTCTTGAAGCTCGCGTCGAGCTTGGGGCAGGCCGACGCGGGGGCGGGGTAGTCGGGCTCGCCGCAGTCGCCCCCCGGAGTCTTCGGGGCGCAGGTCTCGAAGGTGAGCTCGAGGTCCTTCGTCGGCGACGCGCCGTTCAGCGTGCGCACGGTCTTCGCGACACGGACCGTGTAGCGCGTGGAGGGCTGCCACTTGCTCGTGGGCGTCACCGTCAACACGTTGGGATAGGTCGAGCCGCGGAACGGCGCCACCTTCGCGGGCACCACGGCGCCCGCGCCGTCGGTGACGACGACGCTCTCCCCGATCGACGCGCGGTCGAGCCCGTGCCCGAAGAACAGCACCACGCGGCCATCCGCGCGCGTCGGGTCGAGGGTCGCGAGGCGGCGGTGCTCGTCGGGATACGTGCCAATGAGCAGCCCGTCGGCGGACGTGTCGCCCTCGAGCCGCTTCATGAGCTCGCGGTAGTACCCGGCCACCACCGCCGCGCCGTGCGGGTAGCTGCCGCCGGTGCGGGGCTCGAACACGTGAGCGCGCGCCCACGGGTAGCGCTTGCCGTAATCGTTGGCGCCCGCGTAGAGAAGGCCCGCCACGGCGCTGAGCCCGGTGCGCGCCGTGGTCATCGCCTGCGTGATGTTCTCCGTGGGGACCGGGTGGGGCACCCTGCCGAACACCGCCGACAGGTATTGCGCGTCGTACGCGTATTCGGGCACGAAATAGCGAGGCTTGTCGTGCGCGATGAACACGTCCATCGAGAGGTCGAAGCTGTCGAAGTCGCCGCCGTCGACCTGCTCGGCCCGCGCGTAGAGGAGCGAATCGAACGTGGAGTCTGTGATCCCGTGCGCCGCGAGGCCCATGAGGAACGCGAGGTGCTGCGAGGCCTCGGGCGTGAACGGGGGCTTGTAGCGCTCGCGAAATACCTCAATGTACGCCTGCACGAACGGCTCCCAGTGCGCCACCTCGCCCTGGTCGTGGTCTCTCGCGGTGTAGCCGGAGTCGGGGAAGTACCCGCCGTTCGCGAGGTGCATCGGGTGCGCGTCGAGCACGGCGCGAAGGCGCGGATCGGTCGTCTGCTCCGCCGCGCACTGGGCCATGTAGATGTGGCCTTGCATGCCGGTCGCGCCCGCGGAGGGGGCGATCGTTAGGGTGAGTCCCAGCGCCGCGGTGCCTGCGAGAAGGGACAGCGCGTGCCGCGGCCGTTTCGGCGCGGGGGGGGGACGGAGCCGTGGCGGTGATGCGGGCATGGAACGCGGCCTCGTGAGGGTGGCGGGAGCAGGGCGACCGTCGGACGCACGGGCCAGTGTACCTCCCAGGCGCTCGCACGCGGCGCGGATCGTCCCAAGCTCGGGGAGCGGCGGGCACGCCGTGGTACTGTCCCCGGTGCTCGCCGCGCCGCCGCCGCTCCCGAGGATCGCCATGTCACGTCTCTTCCGCGCCCGCCTGGTCTCTGCCATGGTCTCCGCCGCCCCGGCGCTCTTCATGCTCGCCTGCGGCTCCGCTCCGCTCGCCGGTCCGGCCTCCTCGCCGCCGGAGGAGGCCGGCGCGCCTGCCCCCGAGGAGGACGCCGACGCGGGTATTCCCTGTCCACCCTCGGGCGTGAGCAAGGGGCCGTGGGTCGTCGGCGTGACCGGCAGCGCGGCGAGCATCCGGTTCGAGGCGTGCCGCGCGGGCGTCTCGGGCGCGGTTACGCTGGCTCCGGAGGCGGGCGGGGAGAGCCGCACGCTCTCTTCGAAGGAGTCGACGTCAGTGATCACCGTCACCCACACGGCCCCATTGAACCCCAAGGCGACTCCCGACTTCGCCGGCACTTGGTACAACCACGAGGTGAGCGCCGCGTCGCTCCTGCCTTCCACCTGCTACCGCTACGAGCTCGCCGCCGACAAGGCCGCGACCGGGCGTTTCTGCACGGCGCGCAAGAGCGGCGAGCCGCTGCGCTTCTTCGCGATCGGCGACACCAACCCGAACCTGGGCGACACCACCGAGCAGGTGCTCGCGCGCGCGATTCCCCGGGGCTTCGACTTCACTCTCCATCTCGGCGACATTCAATACTACGACTCCACGCTCGAGACCTGGGCGTCGTGGAGCCCGCGCGTGGCGCCCATGCTGCGCCAAGGCGCTTTCTTTCCGTCGATTGGCAATCACGAGTACGAGAAGCCGTCCGAATACGAAGATTACGTTCGTAGGTACTTTGGTCGCACGGGCCTTCCGGGGAACGACACCGCGTATCGCTTCGAATCGGGCGGGGTCCACTTCTTCGTGTTGGCCACCGAGGAGGCGATCGGCCCGGGGTCGACCCAGTCGAAGTGGTTCGAGGAGGAGAGCGCCAAGGTCACGACGCTCCCCGGGTTTCGGTTCTCCGTCGTGTACTTCCACCGCCCCTTCGTGAGCTGCGGCGACGAGGGCGACAACCCCGTCGCGCGGACGTTCTACGAGCCGCTGTTCGTCCAGAACAAGGTCCTGCTCGTGCTCCAGGGGCACCTCCACGCCTACGAGCGCTTCGAGCTCGGGAGCGTCACCTACGTCACCTCCGGCGGAGGCGGCGGGCGACCGGGCGATCCCAACAAGAACCTCGGGCGCGACTACTGCGCGTCGCGGAAGAGCGCAGGTGCCTTTCACCACGGCGTGCTCCTCGAGGTGGAGGGGCCCTCGCTACGCGGCACGGTCATCGACGCCGCGGGCGGCGTGCGCGACACGTTCGAGCGCGCCGTGCCCTGAGCCGGGCACGAAGCTCGGCACACGCGCCCCGCGCCGCGCCGTTTGGCTCCGTCGCCGTATTTGGGCACGGGGTGTGCTGCGACTGGTACCCTTCATCCATGGAGACCTGTCCCCGCTGCGCGACGCCGCTCTCGGCGCCAGGCAGCCCATGCCCGCGCTGCGCGGTCGGCCCCGTGGGCGAGACCGCTCGTCAGATCGTCTATGAGGTGGATCCGGCGTCGCCTGGCATCTCGCTCGAGCTCGACATTCAGCACAAGCCCATCGTTGCGGCGTCGCCCGGGGTCGCGATGGCGACCGGCACGGTCGACCGCAAGCGCCCGAAGCCCACGGCCGATCCGCTCGAGGCCCGCCTGCTGGGTGGGTTTGGTCTGCCGCCCGAGAAGATCTGGGACACTCCCGCGTATGCGCGCCGCGTGAAGGTGCGTACGGCGGAGCTCGAGGTCCTCACGGCCGAGTGTCGCGGGGGGCTCGAGCGCGCGGAGGCCGCCCTCGACGAGGCGCTGATTCGCATGGCGACGCGGGGCGCGGCCACCGCGCAGGCCGCCACCCGCGCCGCGCGCGCCCCCTACGAGCGCACCATCGAGCGCCTCCGCTCGGGCGCCGAGCAGCTGAAGGCGTTCGAGGGCGATCGGCGGGCCGAGACCGAGGCGCAGAACGATCGACTCATCGAGATCGACCGGCGGGCCACGGAGTTCAGGCGCGAGCTCAACCTCGCCTTGAACGAGCTGCGGAAGCGTGGCGAGCGCGCCACCCCCGAGGATCGTCGGCGGGTCGACGACGCGCGGGCGAAGTTCGCCATCGCCACCGAGGGGCGCGAGGCCATCGCGAGCCGCCTCGAGGCCGCGGCCCCGCTCAGCCCGAAGGCGGCGGCCGTGCGCAAGGACTACCTGCTCGTGTGCGCCGACTTCGCGCGGTTCGTCATGGACGACACCACGACCTTCGGTGACGACTTCGATGAGCCCCGCGGCGAGGTGATTCGGCTCACCGCGGAGCGCGAGAACGCGCAGAAGGCGCTCGAGCTTCACCGCGCCGCCCTCCAGACCTTCGACGCCGAGGCCGTGCAGCGGGGGAACATGCTGGTGATCGGCGGCGTGGTCCTCGCCGCGCTCTTGCTCCTGGGGCTCGTCGCGCGCGTCGTCTTCTAACGCCGCACCGTAGGCCGCGACGAGCCGCGAGGGAACGAAACGCCGGCGAGCCCGAAGCGAACGGTGGGGGTCAGGCGCGCGCGTCGGTGAGCGCGCCCTCGATGAAGGGGAGCAGCTGCGCGTTCACCGCGTCGGGCTGCTCGAGCGGTGTCATGTGCCCCGCGCCCTCGATCACCACGAAGCGGGCGCCCGGGATTCGCGACGCGATGTTCTCGTTCTTCGCCACCGGGGTGGAGCGGTCGTCGCGTCCGCAGAGCACGAGCGTGGGGCAGGAAATCTGGGGCAGGGAACCGAGCACGTCGGTGCGGTTCACCGCGACCGCCATCGCCGCGCGCGCCACCCCGCGGCGGTTGAAGCCGAGCAGCGTGCGGCCCGTCTGGCTCACCAGATCGGGCGCGCGCTCGCGCGTGCGGCGGCAGAACATGCGCGGGGCGATCTCACGCTCGTACAGAGAATACGGCATGCCCACGTACTGATGAAACGTCGCGAAGGCGCGGAACCGGGCGCGCAAGGCGGGGAGCTCGCGCTCGGCGCTGGTGTCGAGCAGCGCGAGCCCCCGCGTGTTCGTCGCGTGGCGCACGGCGAAGCGCATGGCCAGCATGCCGCCCCACGAGAGGCCAACGAGCACCGACGCGTCGACGCCCAGCTCGGCGAGGGCGTCGGCGAGGGCGTCGGCGTGCTCGCCGAGCGTGAAGAGGGGCGGCACCTCGCTCTTTCCGTGGCCCGGGCCGTCGAACACGATGACGCGGCCGAGCGCGGCGAGCGGGCCGAGCTGATTTCGCCACATGCCCCCGTCGAACAAGAGGCCGTGGAGGCACACGATCGCCGGGCCGGCTCCGGCCCCGCCGCGCTCTTCGTAGAACCAGCGCCCGATGCGCGTAGAGACGTACGGCATGGTGCGAGCCTACCATGCGCCACGGCGGAAGACGGCGCGGCGGGGACGCGGTACCGTCGCGCCGTGCGCGAGAGGTCTTTCTCACACGGTCATCGCCGGCTCGCGGTGCTCACGGCCCTCGCGGCGATGGCTTGCGCGGCGTGCGCGGGCTCTCCGCCGACGCCGCGCGCGCCGGGCGCGCAAGGCGTGGCCGACGCCGCGGGGCCACGCGAGTGCGCTGCGGCGCTCGCGCCGGCGGGCGACCCCGAGCCGCTCGCGCCGCCAGTCGCGTCGAGTGGCCTGGACGATCCCGCGCGGCGGCCGCCCTCGCACGTTCTGCTCGAGGTCGATCTCCCTTTCACCCGCATCGCGAGAGAGCTCGAGGCCTCGGTCCCCCGCCGCGTCGCCGAGGAGCGAGGTCGCGACCTCGGCCTCGCGGGCTCGCTCGACATGACCGTCGACCGGGGCCCGCTCCGTGTGGCGTACGACGCGGCGAGCGACGCCCTGGTGGTCACGACCTCGCTCCACATCGAGGCGCGCGCCTGCACGAGCCGGCGGGGCTGCTACGCGTCGTGCTCCCCGGAGGCGGTCGCGCGGGTGTCCGCTCCGCTCGCGCTCACGCCCGACTACGGCCTCCCGCGCCCACGGGTCGCCGTGTCGCTCGTGCGAGGTTGCAAGCTCGCGGCGCTCGGCGGGCTCGTGCAGGTGGACGTCACGCCGATGCTCGAGCAACGGCTCGGGCCCGAGGCGCGCCGCGTCGAAGCGGAGATCGCGCGACGGCTGCCCGACCTCCGGCCCCCGCTGGTCGCGCGCTGGGCCGAGCTGTCCGCGCCCCGCGCGTTGCCGCTCCGGGCTGGCTGTCTCCGCGTCCATCCCTCCGGGCTCTCGCAGGGGCCGTCGTCGGCCTCTGCGAGCGGCGTGCGCCTCCACTTCTCGCTCGAGGCCTCGCCCGAGCTCCGGCGCGCGTGCGACGAGCCGCCAGGCCCCAAGCCGGCCTTGCCGCCGCTCGTCGCGGCGCCGGTGGCCACGGACGCGGCCGAGGTGTCGGTCGGTGTCGAGGTGCCGCTCGCAGACCTCGAGCGAGCCCTCACGGGGCCGCCTGCGATGGCCCTCGGGGCGGGCAGCGCGCGCGTCGTGAGCGCACGCGTAGAACCCGACGGCGGCGAGGTGCGCGTGACCACGGCGCTCGCAGGCGGCGTGTGCGGCGAGGCGAGCGCCCACGCGCGCCTCCAGTGGACCGGCGACTCCCTCGGGTACACGCACGCGGTCGTCGGCCCGGCGGAGCGCGCCCGTCTCGCGGCGAGCGGCGTGTCCGCCGAGGGGCTCGAGGCGGCGATCGAGGCCCGCGGGCGTGTCTCGCCGCGCCTTACGCCCACGCTCGCGCGCGACGCGCTCCCTGCGCTCGCCGCCGCGCTCTCCACGGACGACGCCGAGGTGCGCGCGCACGTCCCTGGGGCGCGCGCCGGCGCGGTCTGGCTCGAGGCGGGGGCTGCGTTCGCAACTGTCCGAATTCAGAACAAAATCACCGTGACCGTTCACTGACGCGGCGCACAAACGGCGCGAGGCCCGCGCCGTTGGACGCGGGCCTCGACGTCGCCGAGCGGCGCGGGACTACGGGAAGATCTCGCGCTCCTTGTACACCGCCTCGATGCGCTGGAGCGCGAGGGCGTACGCGGCCACGCGGAGGTCGAGCTTGTGCGCGCGCGCGAAGTCGGACACCTCGCGGTACGCGCGGACCATCGCGCGCTCGAGCTTCTCGTCGACCTCTTCTTCGGTCCAGCTCTCCGAGCGCTTGTTCTGCACCCACTCGTAGTAGCTCACCGTGACGCCGCCCGAGTTCGCGAGCACGTCGGGGAGGATCACGATGCCGCGGTCGAGGAGGACCTTCTCGCCCGCCGGGGTGGTCGGGCCGTTCGCGCCCTCGACCACGAGGCGCACGTCGAGCGCCTTCGCCTCGGCCTCGCCGATCTGGTTCTCGAGCGCGCTCGGCGCGAAGATGTCGGCCTTCAGCGAGAAGAACTCCTCGCGAGTGATCGCCTTGCCGCCCGGATAGCCCTTGATGCTGCCGTTGCGGGCGACGTGCTCCTGGAGCTTGTGCGTGTTGAAGCCCTCGGGGTTGGAGAGATATCCGGAGTGATCACCGACGGCGATGGTCGACACGCCGAGGCGCGAGAGGATGACGGCGCAGTGCGAGCCCACGTTGCCGAAGCCCTGCACCGTCATGGTGGCGCCCTGCAGGTTGAAGTCGTTCGCCTTCGCCCACTCGACGATGCAGTAGACCATGCCCTGGCCGGTGGCCTTGTTGCGGCCGAGCGTACCGCCCGAGGCGATGGGCTTGCCGGTGACCACGCCCTTGACGCTCTGCTTGTTCCCCGCGCCCACCATGTTCGCGTAGGTGTCCATCATCCACGCCATGGTCTGGGCGTTGGTGCCCATGTCGGGCGCCGGGATGTCGTAGTCGGGCCCGATGTTCTCGCCCAGCGCGTGGGTGAAGCGCCGGGTGATCCGCTGCAGCTCGCCGCGCGACACCGAGGTGGGGTCGAACTTGATGCCGCCCTTGCCGCCGCCGTAGGGCAGGCGCATGAGCGCGGCCTTCCAGGTCATCATGCTCGCGAGCGCCTTCACGTCGTCGAGCGTGACGCTGGAGTGGTAGCGGATGCCGCCCTTGAAGGGTCCGAGCAGGTTGTTGTGCTGGACGCGGTAGCCCTTGAAGAGCCGCACCTCCCCGTTGTCCATCCTGACCGGGAAGTTGATGATGATCTCGTTCTTCGGCTGGCTCAGGATGGTCTGAACGTAGGGCTCGAGGTTGATCGCCTTCGCCGCGCGGTCGAGGTAGTCCTGCACGACCTTGAAGAAGTCGTACTCCTTGTGGGAGCGCTGCGGCATCACGGACTCTTTCGAAGCTTCTGGTTTCATCGGGACATCGCCTCGTTGCTAGCGGTCGAAGGTGCGTTGCTCCTCGCGGGCGGGCGTCCTCCTCCGGGCGTCCTACCCCTCGAGCGCGGCCCGTTCTAGCACCACTTTCGGCTGGTCAACGGAGGCAGACGCGCAAATCGGACGGCGCGCCGCGTCGCGTTTTCGACCGCACCCGCCGTCGTGGCGCGGCGCGCTTCGGCTGCGAGTACACTCGAGGGTATGGCGCGTCCGCACCACCTCACGGGCCTCCTGGCGCTGCCGCTGGTTCTGCTGCTCGCGCCGGGCTGCCGTTCGACCGGAAGCGAGGGCGCGGCCGCGGGCTCGTCGTCGTCGGCTCCTCCGCCGGCCTCGCCGGCCGCGCTCGCCTCGGGCGGCCCCGACGCGGCGCCCACCGTCGATCCCGCGCACCTCGCGG
>Ga0073904_10003167_pt1 | contig 12397 bp, 12 predicted proteins | sample KloWWTrecipitate_FD_66668 | JGI IMG/M metagenome (GOLD analysis project Ga0073904, IMG submission 66668) | Active sludge microbial communities from Klosterneuburg, Austria, studying microevolution and ecology of nitrifiers - Klosterneuburg... | ecosystem: Engineered > WWTP > Aerobic digester >...
TCCACGTGCTCGGGCTTGAGGCCCGTTTCCTCCTCGAGCTCGCGGTACATCGCTTGCTCGGGGGATTCCCCCTGCTTGATGCCGCCCTGGGGGAACTGCCAGGCGTGCTCCTTGATCCGCTTGCCCCAGAAGACCTGGTTCTTGTGGTTGACGAGCACGATGGCGACGTTCGGGCGGAATCCGTCCCGATCGATCATGGCAGTCACCATCCGATTCGTTGAGTTGTGGCCATTTTTCCACAGTTTGCGAGTGCCCGCCAGCTTAGATCCGGGCCCGGGGCGGTGTAGAATGCGCTTCGCAAGCCGATGATTTGATTCCGAAAACAGTCCGTCTGACCCAGCCCCACCCGGAGAGTTCATGCGCGCCAGCCAGTTCTTCCTCGCCACCCTCAAGGAAGCCCCCCAGGAGGCGGAGCTTCCCAGCCACAAGCTCATGCTGCGGGGGGGCCTCATCCGCAAGCTGGGCAGCGGCCTTTATTCCTGGCTCCCCATGGGCATGCGCGTGCTGCACAAGGTCGAGCGGATCGTGCGCGAGGAGATGGACCGGGCGGGCGCCCTGGAGATCATCATGCCGCCGGTGCAGCCGGCCGAGCTCTGGCAGGAGACGGGGCGCTGGGACCTGTACGGGCCCATGATGCTGCGCATCAAGGACCGGGCCGAGCGCGAGTTCTGCTACGCGCCGACGGCCGAGGAGGTCGTCACCGACATCGCGCGCAAGGAGCTGCGCAGCTACCGCCAGCTGCCGGTGAACTTCTACCAGATCCAGACCAAGTTCCGCGACGAGATCCGGCCGCGCTTCGGCGTGCTGCGGGCGCGCGAGTTCTCGATGAAGGACGCCTACTCGTTCGACGCGGACGAGGCCGGGATGCTCCGGTCCTACCAGAAGATGTTCGACGCGTACGTAGCCATCTTCACGCGCCTGGGCCTCACGTTCCGCCCCGTCGCGGCCGACTCCGGCGAGATCGGCGGCAGCGCCTCGCACGAGTTCCAGGTGCTGGCCGACTCCGGCGAGGACCAGATCGCCTACTCGGACGGCTCGGACTACGCCGCCAACATCGAGAAGGCCGAGGCGCTCGCGCCCGCGGCCCCGCGCGCCGCGCCCGCCGGGCCGATGCGCAAGGACCCGACGCCGGGCACCTCCACCTGCGAAGGCGTGGCCAGGCTCTGGAACGAGCCCCTCTCGCGCACCGTGAAGGCGATCCTCCTGTACGCCAACCACCGCGTGCACATGCTGCTCATCCGCGGCGACCACTCGCTCAACGAGGTGAAGACGGGCAAGGTGCACGGCCTCAAGGGATGGCGCTGGGCGAGCGACGAGGAGATCCTCGCCGCCTGCGGCGGGCCCGCGGGCTACCTCGGCCCGGTGGGGCTCGACCGCTCGAGGATAACGGTCGTGGCCGACCGCACCGTCGCGGCGATGTCCGACTTCATCTGCGGCGCGAACGAGAAGGACTTCCACCTGCGCGGCGTCAACTGGGGCCGCGACTGCCCCGAGCCGGACCTCGTCGCCGACATCCGGAACGTCGTCCCGGGCGACCCCTCGCCCGACGGCAAGGGCACGCTCGCCCTCGTGCGCGGCATCGAGGTGGGCCACGTGTTCGCGCTGGGCCGGCGCTACTCCGAGGCGATGGGCGCCACCTTCACCGCCGAGGACGGCACCGCGAAGCCCTTCGAGATGGGCTGCTACGGCATCGGCGTCACCCGCATCGTGGGCGCCGCCATCGAGCAGAACCACGACGACAGGGGAATCATCTGGCCCGACCCGATGGCACCCTTCACCGTGGCCCTGATCCCGCTCGGCATGCAGAAGAGCGAGGCGGTCCGGGACGCGGCCGAGAAGCTCTACGCGGAGCTCGCCGGCGCCGGCGTCGAGGTGCTGATGGACGACCGCGGCGAGCGCCCGGGCGTGATGCTCGCCGACCAGGAGCTCATCGGGATCCCGCACCGCGTCGTGATCGGCGATCGCGGCCTCAAGGAAGGCGTGGTGGAGTACCAGCACCGTCGCGACGCCGAGGCGACGAAGGTGCCGCTCGCGCAGGTGGCGGCGTTCGTCCGGGAGCGCCTCGCGCGATGAGCCCGAAGCCGCTGGCGGCGTTCCTCGCCGCGGCGGCGATGCTGGGCTTCGCCCCCGGCCTGGCGCTCGCCGGCGCGCAGCAGTACGAGGCGCTCTCCGCCTCGGTGCGCGCCTCGCTCGCGAAGGCGGTTTCCGACCGGCAGTTCGCGCGCCTGGAGGACCCCGAGTCGCGCGCGTGGGTGCGCGCCATGCTCGGGCGCATGCACGAGCGCGTGCGCGACGAGCGCCTGGCCCGGGAGCTCCTGGAGATGGTCCGCTACGAGGCCCTGCGGGCGGGGCTGGAGCCGCGCCTCGTGCTCGCGGTGATCGACGTGGAGAGCGGCTTCCGCAAGTACGCCGTCTCGACGGCGGGCGCCCGCGGGTACATGCAGGTGATGCCCTTCTGGGTGCGCGAGATCGGGATGCCGGGGCAGAACCTCTTCCACGCCCGCACCAACCTGCGCTACGGCTGCGTGATCCTGCGCCACTACCTGCAGGTCGAGAACGGGAATCTCGCGAACGCCCTCGGCCGCTACAACGGCAGCCTCGGGCGCCCCGAGTATCCGCAGCGCGTGCTGCGCGCGATGGACGCGCGCTGGACGATCGCGGGAGCCTAGCCCTTCGGCCGGCCCGCGTTCGCGATCGCGTCCTCGAGCGACTTGCGGGTCACCGTGCCCGTGCGCACCCAGGCGCGGTTGCCGGACGGATCGTAGAGCAGGGTCGTGGGCAGGCCCTTCACCTTCCCGAACACCTTCTCGGTGTCGTCGTCCTCGAGCACGAGCGGGTAGGCGTGGCCGAACTTCTTCGCGAACTGCCGCGTCTTCGCCTCGTCCTCCGAGTCGAGCGCGATGCCCAGCACCACCGCGCTCTGCGGCGCGTGGGCGCCGTGGAAGGCCGCGATCTCGGGGATCTCCTTGATGCACGGCGTGCACCACGTCGCCCAGAAGTTCACCACCACCCACTTGCCGCGGTAGTCGGCCAGGCGATGGCGCTTGCCGTCCGTGTCGGTGACCTCGAACGCGAGCGCCGCCGGGGCGGCGAGGCAGCACGCCAGCGCAAGGGCGGCGGCGATAACAAATGCATTCGTTTTCAAAAGCATTGCGGTCGTCTATCCTCGGTGTCGCACCCGCCCGGGAAGGCGGGCCTACGATTAAGCCTTGAAAATCAAAGATTAACACAGCAGTGGCCCTCGATCTTCGCGTCCCCTCCGAACGCATCGCCCCGCCCAGGGACCTGGAACTGCGCCCGAAGCAGGCCCGGGCCTGGGTGGAATCGCTTCCCCTCAGCCAGAGCGCGGAGGCGGGCCGGAAGATCCTCGCCAACCTGTGCGCGATCAACCGCGCCAAGGTCGAGTTCGACGACAGGCTGCAGCTTTACGAAGCCTACCGGCCCGTGGCCGAGGTCGTGTTCGACGAGCTCGACGCGGTGTACGGCAAGTCGCTCCTGCCGCTGCCGCCCAAGGCGCGCGAGGCGCTCGCCCTCGCCCGCGAGCTGGCCACCGAGTTCGGCTACGGCTACAAGACGCTCCTGCTGGAGAAGACGGGCAAGCTCCTCGCCTTCGGCTCGAAGAAGCAGCTGCCCTTCGTCGCGTATCGCGCGATGGAGAGCCTGGCGCGGCTGCTGCACGCGAGCTACCGCTCGTACACGCCGATTCCGCAGGGCTCCTGGCGCGAGATCCACCTGCTCTACCTGCACGCGGAGAAGGAAGGCTTCGCGGGCGAGCCCGCGGACCCGCAGAGCAAGGCGAGCATCTCGGACCTTTACTCCGAGACGCTGCTCGTGTCCCTCACGGACCCCTACCGCCTCGTCCCCGGCGACCTCGACCGCGTCCTGCAGGTGATCGGCGGCCAGCGCGGCGCCTTCACGCTCGGGCAGGCACGGCCGCAGACGCGCCCGGGCGCGCACTTCCTCGTGCCCTGCGACCAGGACCGGCCCCCGAAGCCGCTGCTTTCCGCCAACGACGATCCCGGCGGGCCCAACTGGCGGCTGCTCGACGCGAACCCTCTCGTCGACCGGCTCCGGGCGCGCCGCCAGGCGGTGGAGACGGGCAACGTCTCGGCCACCACCAGCAAGGCCCTGGGCCCGGAGATGCTCGCGCTGCTGGCCAAGCTGGTCACGCTCTGGGGGGATCCGCCCAAGCGCGCCTCCCGGCGCGACCCGATGGACGCCTCCGTGGCGGTGTGCGCCGGCATGCGCGCCATCACCCACTTCGTGTCGCTCGAGCCCAGGACGGACCCGCGCATCGAGGCGGAAGCCATCGCGAGCGCGGACACGATCCCGCTCGTCTTCATCCCGGACGACGAGGTCTCCAGGGGCATGAACGTGGGCGAGTGGGATGTCGTGAACCAGAGCGCCGGCGGCCTCAAGGTGCGCCGCATCGGCACCACGGTGCAGTCGGTCACCGTGGGCGAGGTCCTGGGCATCAAGTTCATGGGCAACACCCACTGGACCGTGGGCGTGGTGCGCTGGCTCACGATTCTCGACGAGGGCGGCATGGAGTTCGGCATCCAGTACCTCGCCCCCGCGGCGCGCTACGTCGCCGTGCAGCCCACGATCACCTCGGCCGGAACGGTGCGCCCGGGCCTGCTGCTGTCCGAAAGCGACGACTTCGACTCGCCCGACACGCTGCTCACCGGCCCGGCGACCTACAGCGACCTGCGCGAGTTCGAGATCGACGACGAGGGGTTCATCTCGCGCGTGCGCGCCACCAGCCTCATCGAGCGCACGGGGCGCTTCGACCTCTTCCACATCTCGCAGTCCTGATTCACGCGCCGGGCGGCTCGCCGGGCGGTAGGGCGACCCAGCCCTGCCCCTCGCGGCGCAGCGCGCCGGTCCGCGCCAGGCGCTCGAGGAGGTCCTCCACCCGGTCGTCGGGCAATCCCGCGGCATCGCGAAGCGACGCGAACGCCACCGGCGCGCCACCGGCCGCCGCGAGGGCCCGCCCCACGCAGAACGCCGCCCGGTCCTCCTCCGCGCGCGCGTCCTCGTGCAGCCCGCGAAGGCCACGCCACCAGGTGAGGCAGGCCGTGAATTCCGCCCCGAGGAGCACGACGAGCCACGAGAGGTAGAGCCAGACCAGGAAGATCGGGATCGAGGCGAAGGCGCCGTAGACCAGCTGGTAGGTCGGCACCGCGCGGATGTAGGCCGCGAATACCGACTTCATCATCTCGAAGACGGCCGCCGCGAGGATGCCGCCGGCGAGCGCGTGGCTGGCCGGGACGTGCCGGTTCGGGATGATGCGGTACAGCAGGAAGAAGAGCACCGCGCTCACGGCCACGGGCACGACGCGCAGCACCGCCGCCTCGAGCCCCGAGGGCATCGCCAGCCGGTCGAGCGAGGCCGCCACCAGCCACGAGGTCGCCCAGAGCGACAGCCCGAGGAGGACCGGCCCGAGCGCGAGGAGCGCCAGGTAGCCGCTCACGGAGAGCCACAGGGGGCGATGCCGGTCCACGCGCCAGATCACGTTGAGCGAGCGGTCCACCGTGAAGAGGGTCGCGAGCGCCATCGCGAGGAGCGCGACGAGGGACACCGTGGTGAGGCGCCCGGCGGCCTCGGCGAACTGGCCCATGTAGACGGTGATGATCCTCCCCGCGATCTCCGGGACGAGGTTCATCAGCAGGAAGATCTTGATCTGCACCATCGCGCCCTCGAAGAAGGGCAGCGCCGAGAGGACCGCCACCGCGACCGTGAAGAGCGGCACGATGGCGAGCAGCGTGGTGAAGGTGAGCGCGCCCGCGATCTGCGGGCAGCGGTCCTCCTGCCAGCGACGGATCACGAACGCGACGAATCCTGCGATGTCGCGGAGGATGGCGGTGAGGGAATTCAAGCGGCAGGTATCATAGCACCGTGAAATCGGGACCCTGGCGAAGCGCAGCGATGGCCGACATCCTCGTCCTCTACTACAGCAGCAACGGCAGCGTCCGCGCCCTCGCCGAGAGCGTGGCGCGCGGCGTCGAGACCGTCGAGGGCATGCGCGCCCGGGTGCGCACGGTGCCGCGCGTCTCGCCCGTCACCGAGGTGGCCGCGCCCGCGGTCCCGCCCGCCGGCCCGCCCTATGTCGAGGCCCGCGACCTCGAGGAATGCGCGGGGCTCGCGCTCGGCTCGCCCACGCGCTTCGGCAACATGGCCGCGCCGGTGAAGCATTTCCTCGACACGCTCGGCGGCGAGTGGACGCGCGGAACGCTCTCCGGCAAGCCCGCGGCGGTGTTCACCTCCACCTCGACGATGCACGGCGGCCAGGAGGCCACGCTCCTCACGATGATGGTGCCGCTGCTCCACCACGGCATGGTGCTCGTGGGCATCCCCTACACCGAGCCGGACCTGAGCACGACCGCGGGCGGCGGCACGCCCTACGGCGCCTCGCACGTCGCCGGCCCGCTGGGCGAGCGGCCGGTCAGCGACGAGGAGAAGCGCCTCGCCCTCGCACTGGGCAGGCGGCTGGCGGCCATCGCGAGGAAGCTCGCCGCGTGAGCGCGCGCGCCGCCTGGCTCGCGGCCTGCGCGGCGTGGATCGGGCTGGTCCTCCTGGGCCTCGCTTGGGAGCTGCGCCTGGCGCCGCTCAGGCCCGGCGGCTCGTGGCTCGTCCTCAAGGTGGTGCCGCTGCTCCTGCCGCTGATGGGCCTGCTGCGCGGGCGGCGCTACACGTTCAAGTGGAGCTCGCTGCTGGTGTGGGCCTACATGGTGGAGGGCGCGATGCGGGCCGCCTCCGACCCGGGCCCCTCCGCGCGGCTCGCGGTCCTCGAGCTCGCGCTGGGCGCCGCCTTCTTCGCCGCCGCGGTCGCCTACCTGCGCGCGACGCGCGCGGGCCCGCGCCCCTGAGGCCCGCCTAGCCCACCGACCGCGCGCGATCCGTCGTGGCGGCGAGGAACACCTCGCGCAGGAACGAAAGAAGGCAGATCGTGAGCGCCCCGATCGACAGCACGAACATCCCGATGACGGGCCGGGAGAGGTCGAGCGAGACGAACGCGCCGAGGAACGCCGTTCCGATGAGCAGGCACACGAGGAGCGCCGAGAGCACGGCGAAGGCCATCGCCCAGAGCACGAGCTTGATGCGCTTGGCGAGGACGGCGAGCTCGCGCTCCATGGACAGGAGCGTCTCGCCCTCGAAGGCCGAGAGAAGCTCCTCGAGCTTGCGGCGCCGGTCCACGGCGCGGCCGAGCCGCCCGGTGAGCGCGTTGATGAGGGTGCCGATGGCGGTGAGCAGGAAAACCGGCGCCACCGCGAGCTGGATGGCGCGCGTGATGTCGAAGACGTGGGATTCGAGGACGGGCATGGGATCAATCTAGGCGGCGCCCGTGCCGGGCGTCAAGCGCGGCGCGCCTTCCACGCTGCCACGGCGAGCGGCAGCAGGCTCACGGCGATGATCGCGACGATGATGAGCGTGAGGTTGGCGCGCACCCAGGGCAGGTTGCCGAAGAAGTAGCCCGCGTAGCCCAGCGAGGCGACCCACAGCACGGCGCCGCCCACGTTGTAGGCCGTGAAGCGCGCCGCGCCCATCTCCGCGAGCCCGGCCACGAAGGGAACGTAGGTGCGGATGATGGGGAGGAAGCGGGAGATGACCACCGCCGCCCCGCCGTAGCGCTCGTAGAACGCGTGCGTGCGCTCGAGGTGCTCGCGCTTCACCCAGCGCGAGCGGCCCTCGTCGAAGAACCGGCGCCCGAGCCAGCGCCCGATCGCGTAGTTGGTGGTGTTGCCCAGGATGGCCGCGGCCGTGAGCGAGGCCACGAGCAGGTGCACGTCCAGGCCGCCGAGCGCGGCGAGCGCCCCCGCCACGAACAGGAGCGAGTCCCCGGGCAGGAAGGGCGTCACGACGAGCCCCGTCTCCGCGAAGATCACGGCGAAGAGGATCGCGTAGACCCAGGCCCCGTAATCCCGGATCAGGGCCCCGAGGTGGACGTCGAGCCGGAGGACGACGTCCAGGAGCCCGGCCAGGATCTCCACGCGCGGCCGCTCAGGGCATCGCCGGCTCGGCGGCCTTCTTCTCGGGCTTCACGAAGTCCTCCCGCGAGGCGCCGAGGTACTTGGCGAGCGGGGCCGCGACCAGCACCGAGGAGTAGATGCCGAAGAGGATGCCGATCGTGAGCGCGAGCGCGAAGTAGTGCAGGCTCGCCCCGCCGAAGAAGAAGATCGACAGCACCATCATCTGCGTCGAGCCGTGCGTGATGATCGTGCGCGAGATGGTGCCCGTGATCGAGGCGTCCATGATCTCGTCCACGCTCGCGCGGCGCATCTTGCGGAAGTTCTCGCGCACCCGGTCGAAGACCACCACCGACTCGTTCACCGAGTAGCCCAGGACCGCGAGGACGGCCGCGAGAACCGGCAGCGAGAACTCCCACTGGAACAGCGCGAAGAAGCCCAGGATGATCACGATGTCGTGCAGGTTGGCGATGATCGTGGCCACCGCGAAGCGCCACTCGAAGCGGAAGGCGAGGTAGATCATGATGCCGACGCAGACGACGAGGAGCGCGAGCGCCCCGTCGGTGGCGAGCTCCTTGCCCACCTGCCCGCCGACGAACTCGGTGCGCACCAGGCGCGCCGAGGGATCCACGGCCTTGAGCACCTCCATGGCGGCCGTGCTCTGCTTCTGCATTTCCTCGTTCTGGATCCGGGGGTCCGGGTTCGCCTTGAGGGGCAGTCGGATCAGCACGTCCTGCGACGTGCCGAACTTGAGCACGTTGATGTCCTTGAAGCCGGCCTTGTCGAGGGCCTCGCGGATGTGGTCGGGCTGCGCGGCCTGGCCGTGCGTCACCTCCATCACCGTGCCGCCCGTGAACTCGATCGAGAAGTGCAGCCCCTTCACGGCGAGGAAGCCCACCGCCAGCACGAACGTGATCGCCGAGATCACGTTGAACACCAGTGCGTGGCGCATGAAGGGGATCGTGCGCCGGATCTTGAAGAATTCCATGGTCTCGGGTTCCCGGTTGGGTTCTCTGGCGGCCCTCAGGCCGTCGCGCCCTTCTTGTGCCAGTCGGTGTTGCCGATCGACACGCTGGCGACCTTCCTGCGGCCGCCGTAGATGAGGTTCACGATGCCGCGCGAGACCATCACCGCGCTGAAGATCGAGGTGAGGATGCCCAGGCAGTGCACCACCGCGAAGCCGCGCACGGGGCCGGAGCCGAAGGCGAGGAGCGACAGCCCCGCGATGAGGGTCGTGATGTTCGAGTCGAAGATGGTGCCGAAGGCGCGCTCGTAGCCGACCTGGATGGCCATCTGCGGGCTCATGCCGGCGCGCAGCTCCTCGCGGATCCTCTCGTTGATCAGCACGTTGGCGTCGATGGCCATGCCGAGCGTGAGCGCGATGGCCGCGATGCCGGGCAGCGTGAGCGTGGCCTGCAGCATCGACAGCAGCGCCACGAGGAACAGGAGGTTGGCCGCCAGCGCCGTGACCGAGATCAGGCCGAAGAGCGCGTAGTACGCGATCATGAAGGCGGAGATCGCGATGAAGCCGTACACGACCGACTTGAAGCCCTTGTCGATGTTCTCCGCGCCGAGCGAGGGGCCGATGGTGCGCTCCTCGATGATGTCCATGGGCGCGGCGAGGGCTCCGGCGCGCAGCAGCAGCGCGAGGTTCCTCGCCTCCTCCACGTCGCCGATGCCGGAGATCTGGAAGCGGTTGCCGAACTCCTCCTGGATGACCGGCCAGGTGAGGACGACCGTCGAGTTGCGCTCCACGAGCATCATGCCCATGCGCTTCTTGAGGTTCTCGCGCGTGGTCTGGCGCATGATGCGCCCGCCCGTGTCGTCGAGCGCCATCGAGACCACCGGGCGGTTGTCGCGCTGGTCGAAGCCGGGCTGGGCGTCCTTGATGCGGTCGCCCGTGATGACGAGGGCCTTCCTCACGATCACCGTGTTGCCGTCGGAGTCGAGGAACTTGTCGGTGCCGAAGGGCGCCGGCTGGTCCTTGTAGGACGCGAAGGCGTTCTGCCCGGGCCCGGACGCGTGCTCCTCCGAGACCATGCGCACCTCGAGCGTCGCGGTGCGGCCGAGGATCTCCTTGGCGCGGCCGGGGTCCTGCACGCCCGCGAGCTGGACCACGATGCGGTCCGCCCCCTGCTGCTGGATGATCGGCTCGGCCACCCCCAGCTCGTTCACGCGGTTGCGCAGGGTCTGGATGTTCTGCTGCAGGGCGAGCTCCTGCTCCTTCTTCACCACCTCCGGCTTGATGGAGGCGACGATCGAGGCCTCCTCGCCCGCGGCCTGCTCGCGGATCGTGAGGTCGGGCATCTCCTTCTCGATCAGCTTGAGCGCCGCGGCGCGCTGGTCGGCCTCGCGGAAGCGCACCACCACGCGCTCGCCCTCGCGGGCGAGGCCGGTGTAGTACACCTTCTTCTCGCGCAGGAGGCTGCGGATGTCGCCCACGTAGCGCTCGACGGACTTGTTGGCCGCGGCCTTCATGTCCACCTGCAGCAGGAAGTGCACGCCCCCGCGCAGGTCCAGGCCCAGGTACATGGGCTTGGATCCCAGCGCCTGCAGCCAGTGCGGCGTGGCCGGCTGGAGGTTGAGGGCCACCACGTAGCCCGCGGGCACCTTCGGCTGGATGATGTCCCGCGCCTTGATCTGGGTGTCCGTGTCGGCGAACCGGAAGGACGCGTGGCCCTCGGCGACCTCGACGCCGGCGAGCGCGATTCCCGCGCCCTTGACGGCGGCCTCGAGGTCGGCGCGCATCGCGTCGTCCACCTTCGTCGCCGTGCGGGCGCCGGAGACCTGCACCACCGGCACCTCGCCGAAGAGGTTCGGCGCGGCGTAGACGAGGCTCACCACCAGCGCGACGGCGATGACGACGTACTTCCAGATCGGGTACTTGTTCATGCGTGGGAGGGCTCGGGAAGGACTACTTGATGGTGCCCTTGGGGAGGAGAACGTTCACCGCCTGCCTCTGGACCTGGATCACGACGTTGCTGGCCACTTCGAGGCCCACGTAGTTGTCGTCGATCTTCACGACCTTGCCGACGATGCCGACGGCGACGACCTCGTCGCCCTTCTGCAGCGCGTCGATCATGGCCTTGTGCTCCTTCGCCTTCTTCATCTGCGGCCGGATCATGAGGAAGTACAGGATCACGAACATCAGGACGATGGGCAGGAGGCCCATCAGGGTGTCGCCCTGGCCGGGGGCTCCGGCGGCTTGGGCGTAGGCGGTTCCGATCATTGGGGGTCTCCGGGCGGAATATCTTGATGCGGCAAGGGGTTAGCCTGCCGGAAAACATGCGATTCTAGCACGCGGACGCAGGCGCATTCGACCCCACCTGGGGGCGTCCCTCCGGGCGATCAACCCTCCGGGGGCTCGGGCGCCCGGCTCGCGCGCTCGCGCCGGAAGCGCTCCCTGAAGGCAGAAAACGAGCCCGCCGCGATGGCCTCGCGCATCTCGCGCATGAGGGCCTGGTAGTAGAACAGGTTGTGGATCGTGTTCAGGCGCGCGCCCAGGATCTCGTTGGCCCGGTGCAGGTGGTGCAGGTAGGCGCGCGAGAATTGGCGGCAGGCCGGGCAGCCGCAGGTCTCGTCCAGGGGCCCCGTGTCGGCCCGGTGGCGGGCGTTCTTGATCTTCACGTCGCCGAAGCGGGTGAAAAGCCAGCCGTTGCGGGCGTTCCGGGTGGGCATCACGCAGTCAAACATGTCCATGCCGCTCGATACGGCGTCCACCAGGTCCTCGGGCGTTCCCACCCCCATGAGGTAGCGCGGCCGGCCCGCGGGCAGCCTCGGGGCCGTGTGCGCGAGGATGCGCGCCATGTCCTCCTTGGGCTCGCCCACCGAAAGGCCGCCGATGGCGTAGCCGTCGAAGCCGATGGCCTCGAGCGCCTCCCGCGACTCGTCGCGCAGGTCCTCGTGCATGCCCCCCTGCACGATGCCGAAGAGCGCGTTGGCGTTTGCCTCGTGCGCGCCCTTCGAGCGCTCCGCCCAGCGCAGCGACAGCCGCATCGACTGCGCCGCCTCGTCGCGCGTGGCCGGGTAGGCCGTGCACTCGTCGAAGATCATCACGATGTCGGAGTCGAGCACGCGCTGGATGCGCATCGACTCCTCCGGCGTGAGGAAGAGCTTGTCGCCGTTGACGGGCGACTGGAAGGCCACGCCCTCCTCGCTCACCTTGCGCAGCGGGCCCAGGCTGTAGACCTGGAAGCCGCCGGAATCGGTGAGGATCGGCCTCGCCCACCCCATGAAGCGGTGCAGCCCGCCGTGCGCGGCGATCACCTCGAGCCCCGGGCGCAGCCACAGGTGGAAGGTGTTGCCCAGCACGATGTCGGCGCCGACCTCCACCAGTTCCGCGGGCGACATCGCCTTCACCGTGCCGTAGGTGCCCACGGGCATGAACGCGGGCGTCTCGACCTTGCCGTGGGCGAGCGTGAGCGTGCCGC
>Ga0073904_10003168_pt1 | contig 12394 bp, 11 predicted proteins | sample KloWWTrecipitate_FD_66668 | JGI IMG/M metagenome (GOLD analysis project Ga0073904, IMG submission 66668) | Active sludge microbial communities from Klosterneuburg, Austria, studying microevolution and ecology of nitrifiers - Klosterneuburg... | ecosystem: Engineered > WWTP > Aerobic digester >...
CGTGCCCGCGAAGCGGCGCGCAAAGCGCGTGACTTGACCCGCCGCAAGGGCGCGCTGGATATCGCTGGCTTGCCCGGCAAGCTGGCCGACTGCTCGGAAAAAGACCCGGCATTGTCCGAGTTGTTCATCGTCGAGGGTGATTCGGCCGGCGGCAGCGCCAAGCAGGGCCGCAACCGCAAGACCCAGGCGATCCTGCCGCTGAAGGGCAAGATCCTCAATGTCGAGCGCGCACGCTTCGACCGCATGCTGGCCAGCGCCGAAGTCGGCACCCTGATCACCGCACTCGGCACCGGGATCGGCAAGGACGAGTACAACCCGGACAAGCTGCGTTACCACCGCATCATCCTGATGACCGACGCCGACGTCGACGGCAGCCATATCCGCACCCTGCTGCTGACCTTCTTCTACCGGCAGATGCCGGAGTTGATCGAGCGCGGCCACGTCTACATCGGCCTGCCGCCGCTGTACAAGATCAAGCAGGGCAAGAACGAGCTGTACCTGAAGGATGATGCGGCGCTCGACGCATATCTCGCCAACAACGCGGTCGAGGGCGCACACCTGGTGCCGGCGGCGGGCGAACCGGCGATCGAGGGCGTGGCGCTGGAATCGCTGCTGCTCGCCTTCGCCAACGCACGTGCGGCGATCGCGCGCAATGCGCACCGCTTCGATCCGATCGTGCTGGAAGCGTTGATCGACTTCGCGCCGCTGGACGCGGCCGCGCTGGCGGAGCATGCCGACGAGGCGCAGGACCTGCAGGCGCTGGCGGCGAAACTCAATCGCACCGGTCTCGGCAAACCGCGGTACACGCTGCAAGTGCAGGCGGCCAACGAATCGCGCCCTGCCGCACTGCTGATTACCCGCCTGCACATGGGCGAGGAGCTGATCCAGGTACTGCCGCTGTCGGCCTTCGAGCACGGCGAACTCAAGCCCTTGCGCGAAGCCGCGGCAGTGCTGCACGGCCTGATCCGCGAAGGCGCGCAGATCGTGCGCGGCAACAAGGCACAGCCGGTGGCGAGCTTCGCCGAGGCGCAGGCGTGGTTGCTGGAGGAGGCCAGGAAGGGCCGCCAGATCCAGCGCTTCAAGGGCCTCGGCGAAATGAACCCCGAGCAGCTGTGGGACACCACGGTGAATCCGGACACGCGCCGCCTGCTGCAGGTGCGGATCGAGGACGCGGTGGCCGCCGATGCGATCTTCAGCACCCTGATGGGCGATGTGGTGGAGCCGCGCCGCGAGTTCATCGAGGACAACGCGCTCAAGGTGGCCAATCTCGACGTCTGATGCGTCGCGACTTGGCGCCGTCCACCGCCGGGCGCATTTGCAGGGCATGCCAGCCAAGAGGAGCATGACGATGAAGACCATGGCCCTTTCGCTCGGCGTGGCGATCGCCGTGGCCGCCTGTGCCACCACGACCTCGCCGACCGGGCGCACCCAGTATGTGGGTGCCGTCTCCCAGGAGCAGCTCGACCAACTTGGCGAACAGGCGTTCGCCGAGGCTCGGGCGAAAACCCCGATCAGCCGCGATGGTCGCCAGAACGGCTACGTGAGCTGCGTGGTCGACGCGATCGTGGCGCAGCTGCCGCCGCAATGGCGTCGGGTACGGTGGGAAGCCGTGGTGTTCGAGAACCAGGAAGCCAATGCCTGGGCGCTGCCGGGCGGCAAGGTCGGGATCTACACCGGCATCTTCAAGGTCGCCACCAACCAGGATCAGTTGGCGGGCGTGGTTGCGCACGAGATCGGCCATGTCATCGCGCGCCACCACGACGAACGCATCACCCGCCAGATCTATGCACAGACCGGCCTGAGCGTGGCCGGTGCGCTGGCCGGTTCGCGCTATGGCGACGGTGCATCGCAGACCACCAGCCAGTTGGGTGGTGCCTTGCTGCAAGGGGCCTTCCTGCTGCCGAACTCGCGCACCCAGGAAACCGAGGCCGACGTGGTGGGACAACAACTGATGGCCAAGGCCGGCTTCGACCCCGATGGTGCGGTCATGTTGTGGCGCAACATGGCGGCCGCAGGCGGTGCGCGTTCTCCGCAGTGGCTGTCCACCCATCCGGATCCGTCCTCGCGCCTGCGCGAACTGCAGGCGCGCGCGGAGGGGCTGTTGCCGACGATGCAGGCTGCACGCAAGGCCGGCAATACCCCGCGCTGCCGGTAACCGATGACCGGGACGGACGACATTCCGGCACAATTCAGACACCGTGCATTCTGCTACGGTGCGACCCCCCGCCGGATCACGGCGGTTTGCCGATTCCGCTTTCGAGGTGAACCATGACCCGCTTTGCGCAACGCCCGCTGTTCGTCGCCCTGTCCGCCGCACTGGCGCTTGCCGTGCTCGCGCCTGTCGCCCATGCACAGCAGGACAAGGCCAGCCCCACGATGCGCGAGCAGCGCGCCAAGCGCATGGCCGAGCTCGGCAAGGGCAAGCAGGATGCCAAGCAGGAAGAACAGAAGCCGGCGATGTATCCCGATGCGACGCGCGTCCCGCCCGAGGCCAAGGCCAGCGGCAAGACGGTCAAGCAGCTGCAAGCGTTGCAGGAGTTGTACGAAAAGCAGGACATGGCCGGCGTGATCGCCAAGGCCGAACAGGTGGCAGCACTCCCGGCCGCCGGTGCCTACGAGAAATCCTTCGCCTATTCGCTGGCGGGCAATGCCGCTGCCGACCTCGATGATCAGACCAAGGCCGCGGAATACTTCGGCAAGGCGGTCGAGGCCAATGGCCTGGACAACGACAGCCACTACAACACCATGTTCAACCAGGCGGTGATCCAGTTCGGCAACGAGAAATACGCCGATTCGCTGGCGACCATGGATCGGTTCCTGGCCGAGACGAAGTCGGTCGATCCGAAGCACGCGGGCTTCCGTGCAGGCATCCTCGCCAATCTCGGTCGGCATGACGAGGCGGCGGTGATCTACAAGGACCTGGTGGCGAAGAACCCGACCGACAAGCGCATCCTGATGAACGCGGTCGCGGCACTGCAGGGCGCGGACAAGTTCGACCAGGCCAACGTGCTGCTGGAAGACGCCTACAAGCGCGGCATGCTGAGCGAAAGCCGCGAGCTGCGTGCGCTGTACGTCGGTTACATGAACGCACAGCGCTGGGCCGACGCGAAGAAGGTGATCGACGACGGCGTTGCCAAGGGCGTCCTGCAGTCGGGTCCGGATCTTGCGCGCGATTACCAGGTACTGGCACAGAATGCCTACGTCGACGACAAGATCGCACTGGCGATCGAGTTGTACGGCAAGGCCGCACCGATGGCAGCCGATGGCGAGGCCTATCTGAACCTTGCGAAGGTGCTGGAATACAGCGGCAAGAAGGCGGATGCGAAGGTGGCCGCCCAGAAGGCGCTGGACAAGGGCGTGAAGAAACCCGACGAAGCCAAGGGCATACTTTCGCGCTGAGACGTATTGCCCGAAACGCGAGTCGAATCGCCCTGCACCAAATCCCGGGCTTGGAACAAGCGCAGGGGATTGGTATAGACTACGAGGTTCCTGCGGCCCTAAGGTCGCTTGATATCGCCCCGGCGCGTTGCGTACGGGGCTTCCCACACCAGAGCCGTGCGCATGACGCAAGATCTCGACCAATCCGAGAACAAAGACGACCGCGAAGGCGGCTTGAGCTGGCCGCGTATCGCCGGCATCAGCTTCGCCATTGCCCTGCATGCTTCGGCCCTGTTGCTGCTGCTGGCGCCGATTTCCCCGCCTGCACAGGAGGTCGATGAAGAAGACGTGGTGAACGTCACCTTCATCGAACCGCCGCCGCCGCCACCGCCGCCGCCACCGCCGCCGCCGCCGACGGACAAGCCGCCGCCGCCGATCAAGACCTTGGCACCGCCGACCAAGACGCCGCTGCCGCCGCCGCCGGAAGATCCGCCGGTCGTGCTGGACACCCCGCGCGCCGTCGACGTGCAGGCCCCGCCGCCGTCGCCGCCGGCCCCGCCGTCATCGGTGCCGGACATGAGCTCCGGTGTGGATCCTTCCTCGCGCGCGATGAATCCGCCGAAGTACCCGCCGGAAGAAATGCGCCGCAACATCCAGGGCACCACCGTGCTAATCGTCAGCATCGACGCCAGCGGTGGCGTGCTTGATGTCGAGGTCGAAAGGTCCAGCGGCAACCGCAACCTGGACCGCGCCGCGGTACAGGCGGCACGGCGCTGGAAGTTCAATCCGGAAGTACGCAACGGGCAGAAGGTTGCCAGCCGCGTGCGCGTCCCGGTCGACTTCAAGTTGCAGTGATCCGGATACGATCCACCCGCTCCTGAAGCTGTTCCCTTTGCAAAACCCCATCCACGACACCTAAAGGTAAGCGTATGTTGCAAGAAGCTACTGCCGCCGCTCCTGCCGCCGGAGGCAACAACGCCGCCGCGCTGCAGCAGATGGGCTTTGACCATCTCATTACCCAGCTCGACTTCGTCGGTTGGGTCGTTTTCATCACCCTGATGGTGATGTCGCTGATGTCCTGGTACTGGATCATCATCAACTTCGTCAAGAACACGCGCCTGCGCGGGCGTGGCGACAAGGTCATCGGCACGTTCTGGGAAACCCCGAACGCGCAGGATGCGATCCGCTACATGGAAGAGCAGCCGGCTTCCGAGCCGTTCTCCAAGATCGCCCTCGATGCCGCCCAGGCCGCCGCGCATCACCAGCGTCATGATGGCTCGCGTCTGGCCGAGTCGCTGAACCGCTCCGAGTTCGTCGACCGCGCCCTGCGCCAGGCCGTGACCCGCGAGTCCTCGCGCCTCGAGAACGGCCTGACCGTGCTCGCAACCACCGGTTCCACCGCGCCGTTCGTCGGCCTGCTTGGTACCGTGTGGGGCATCTACCGCGCGCTGATCAAGATCGGTGCATCGGGCGACGCCTCGATCTCGGCGGTGGCGGGCCCGGTGGGTGAAGCCCTGATCATGACCGCGATCGGTCTGTTCGTGGCGATCCCGGCGGTGCTGGCGTACAACTTCTTCGTCCGCCTGAACCGCGTCACCAACAACCAGTTCGACACCTTCGCGCACGACCTGCACGACTTCTTCGCCACCGGCTCGCGCGTCGGCGAAGTGGCCGGCAAGCGCTGATCGATCGAACAGTCTGACGGAGCATCACCATGGCCTTCAGTTCCGGTAACGACAGCGGCGGCCCGATGGCCGAGATCAACGTCACGCCCCTCGTGGACGTGATGTTGGTGCTGCTGATCATCTTCATGATCACCACTCCGCTGATGAACCATAAGGTCAAGGTGAAGCTGCCCGAGGTGGTCGTCGAGAAGAAGGAAGAGATCAAGCAGCCGATTCCGCCGATCACCATTTCGGTGACCGAGGCCGGCGCGCTGTTCCTCAACGACGAGCCGACCACCAAGCAGGCGATCGAAAGCCGGCTGTCGGTCGAGGCGCAGAAGCAGCCGCAGCCGCCGGTGCAGATTCGCGGCGACAAGACCACGCCTTACCGGATGGTCAGTGAAGTCGTGAAGGTTGCGCAGCAGCAAGGCATCGCCAAGGTCGGCTTCATCACCACCCCGCCGAAGAAAGGCCTGTAAGGAGCTCCCACATGGCGTTTGCTAGCAATTCAGGCGGCGGTGCAATGGCCGACATCAACGTCACCCCGCTGGTGGACGTGATGCTGGTGCTGCTGATCATCTTCATGGTGACGATGCCGATTCAATCGGTACCGGTCGATGTCGATTTGCCGCAGAAGACGGACAAGCCGCCGGAGAATCCGAAGGAACCACCGGAGCCGATCAGCCTGCGCATCGACGGCTCCGGCCAGGTGTTCTGGAACGACACCCCGACGCCGGTCGCCGCACTGGAAAAGATGATGGAAACGGAAGTCGACCGCGATCCGACCAATCAGCCGGAATTGCAGATCGAGACCAACGACAACGCCGAGTACGGCATCCTGGCCAGGGTGCTTGCCGCGGCCAAGAACGCCAACATGGTCAAGATCGGCTTCGTGCAGAACTGATTCAACAATTCTCTGGCTCCGGGTTCCGGAGCCCGTCGTGGATGACGACGCCGCCTGCAAGGGCGGCGTTTTTTTTTGTGCGCGTTGCCGGCACCTGGAAGCCGCAGCCTGCGGCGGTATCCGCCTCAGGCGTGCGCCGTCGCGTCCACGATGCGCCGATATGCGCGCACGGTTTCCTCGATCCCGGCGTACAACGCTTCGCCGATCAATGCATGGCCGATCGAGACTTCCCGCACCTCCGGGACGGCAAGCAGGAACGCAGCCAGATTGGCCTGACTCAGATCATGGCCGGCATTGACTGCAAGCCCCGCAGCCTGTGCATCGCGAGCGGTGGCGGCCGCGGCGGCGAGTGCAGTACTGGCAGCGCCTGCGGCGAAGGCTTCGGCATAGGGGCCGGTGTACAACTCGATCCGGTCTGCGCCGCAGGCCGCGGCACGCGCGACCTCGGTGTCGCCGACATCGACGAACACGCTGACGCGGCAGCCTTGTGCCTTGAACGCCGCGACCAGCGGGCGCAGGGCATCGCCATCGCGAATGAAATCGAAGCCGTGGTCGGAGGTCAGTTGGCCGTCGCCGTCCGGTACCAGGGTGACCTGGGCCGGGCGTGCCGCCTCGCACAGGGCCAGCAGGCCGGGATAACCGGCACGCGGCGGAGCAAACGGATTGCCTTCGATGTTGAATTCGACGTCGCGGGCATGGCACAGCGCGGCGAGGACATGCACGTCGTCCTCGCGGATATGACGGGCGTCGGGGCGTGGGTGCACGGTCAGTCCGTGCGCACCGGCATCCAGGCAGGCGAGGCCGGCGCGCAGCACGTCGGGTTCGCCGCCGCCGCGCGAATTGCGCAGCACGGCGATCTTGTTGAGGTTGACGCTGAGTGCGGTGCTCAAGGTGCGGACGGATCGCCGTTGCCGGCGGCGGCCTTGCGCGCTTCGGCCTGTTCACGCAGGCGTCGCAGTTCGACCGGGTCGATCATCAGGCTGGGATCGCGGCTGCGGCCGGCCATGCGTGCGGAATACATGCCGGCCACCCACAGCACCAGCAACACCAGCGCGGCCAGCAGGCACAACACCATGAGCCCGCTGGAAGTGGTTTTCAGCGCCATCAGCAGTGCGCCGATCGCGAGCAGGAGATACAGCCAGTACATGCAAGTGGCTCCGTCGGAACTGCCGCCAGTGTACGCCCGCTCCCGGCAAGCGGGCACGTGGTGCAATGCCGCTCTACAGCAGCGGCGACAACAGCCTGGCGAACGCCTCCGGCAGGCGCGCGCGCAGCAATGGACGCGGGCGATCCTCGCGCACGCGCGGTGCGCGCGCGAATTCGCCTTCGATCAGCCGGGCCAGCGCCGCGCCGACATCGGCATCGCGGAACATCAGGCAGACCTCGAAATTGAGGCGGAAACTGCGGTGGTCGAAGTTCGCGCTGCCGACCAGGGCCAGGTCGTCGTCCACCAGCAGGGCCTTGGTGTGCAGCATGCGCGGGCCGTACTCGTAGACCTTCACCCCGGCCGCCAGCAGGCTGTCGAAATAGGAACGCGCGGCAAAGGTCACCAGTCTCGAATCGCTCTGCCGCGGCACCAGCAGGCGCACGTCGAGGCCACCGAACGCGGCCGAGGTCAGTGCCATCATCGCCGCCTCGCCGGGCACGAAATACGGCGTGACCAGCCACACCCGCCGTTTCGCGGCATGGATCGCGCCGACGTGCAGGCGGTGGATCGCCTCCCAATCCGAGTCCGGCCCGGACGTGAGCACCTGCGCCGCGACCGGACCGTGCACCGGTGCCGGCATCACCCGCGCCACGCTGCCGATGAAGTCGCGGCGGCCGGTGGCATAGGCCCAGTCCTCGACGAACACCTGTTGCAGCGCGCGTACCACGTCACCCTCCAGGCGCAGGTGCAGGTCGCGATAGGCGTCTTCGCGCAGGCGTTCGTTTTCCTCGTCGGTGATGTTGATGCCGCCGGCGAAGCCGACGCGACCGTCGATCACCACGATCTTGCGATGGGTGCGCAGGTTCAGCCACGGCCGTTCCCAGATGCGACCGAAGCGCATCGGATGGAACCAGGCGAGTTCGCCGCCGGCGGCCAGCAGTTCGGCGAAGAAGCGCCGCGGCATCTTCGAACTGCCCACCGCATCCAGCAGCAGGCGCACGGCCACGCCGGCACGGGCACGCTCGATCAGCGCGTCGCGCAATGCGGTGCCGCTGTGGTCCGCGGTGTAGATGTAGTACTCGAGGTGGATGTGCTCGCGCGCGCCGCGCACGGCATCGAGCAGTGCGTCGTAGGTCGCGCCACCATCGACCAGCAGTTCGACCTGCTGCGCGGTGGTCGGCGGCAGGCCGGTGGTGGCCAGTCCCAGCCGGGCGAGTTCCACCGCGTCGTCGCCGCCCGGTACTTCGCTTGCCATCCCGACCCGCGTGCGCGAACGCTGCAGCCGGTGCCGGCGGATCCGCTGCGGACCGAACAGGTAGTAGATGAAGAAGCCGATGTAGGGCAGGGCGGCCAGGCTGACCAGCCAACTGATGGTCGCCACCGGTTCGCGCTTCTGCAGCACGATCCAGCTCCCCAGCCACAGCAGGTAGCCGATCCAGGCCACGGTCAGCCAGGCGCGGATGTGCGGGATCGCCCACAACGCCTGCCAGCTCTGCTGCACGAAATCGACCATCCGTTCTCCGGGGCGTGAAGCGTCGTCGCGCGTGCTGCGACGGCCACAGGGTAGGGTGGATCGATGACGCAGTCACGCCAGCAAGCGCATCCCGACGACGACGCATGCAAACCCCTCGCGGCGCTCAAGGGCCGTGGCGCGGCCTCGCGCGTGGCCGGGCGGTTCGACAAACGCGAAGTGCGCGGCGAGGATGATGGCTGGGACTCGGTATACGACGCGCTGGCCGAGGCGCCGAAGCCGCAGACTGCGGTCACCATCGAGCGCGCGCGCAGCATCATCAGCCGCAACCAGTCGCCGGACATCGCGTTCTCGCAATCGGTGAACCCGTATCGCGGTTGCGAACATGGTTGCGTGTACTGCTTCGCACGACCGTCGCATGCGTATCTCGACCTCTCGCCAGGCCTCGATTTCGAAACCCGGCTGTTCGCGAAAACGAATGCCGCGGACGTGCTGCGTGCGGAACTGGCGAAGCCCGGTTACGCGCCGGCACCGATCGCGCTGGGCATCAATACCGACGGCTGGCAGCCGATCGAGCGTGCGCATGGCATCAGCCGCGCTTGCCTGCAGGTGCTGCTGGAGACGAAGCATCCACTCAGCATCGTGACCAAGGGCAGTGCGCTGCTGCGCGATCTCGATCTGCTGTCCGAACTCGCACGCCATCGGCTGGTCAGCGTGTTCGTGTCGGTGACCACGCTCGACAACGGCTTGTCGTCGAAACTGGAGCCGCGCGCAGCGGCACCGCACATGCGGTTGAAGATGATCGCGGCCCTGCGCGAGGCCGGGGTGCCGGTCGGCGTGCTGGTGGCGCCGGTGATCCCGATGATCACCGACGAGCATCTCGAACACATCCTCGCAGCCGCGCATGCGGCCGGTGCGCAGGACGCCGGCTACGTGCTGCTGCGGCTCCCGCACGAGCTGAAGGAGATCTGGCGCGAGTGGCTGCAGCTGCACTATCCGGAGCGCGCCGGGCATGTGATGAGCCTTGTGCAGCAGATGCGCGGCGGCAAGGACTACGACAGTACCTTCGGCACGCGCATGCGCGGGCAAGGGCCATTCGCCGATCTGATCGCGATGCGCTTCGCGAAGACGTGCAAGCGGCTCGGCTTCGGATCGTTGCCGCCGTTGCGAACGGATCTGTTCGTTGCGCCGCGCAAGCAGACGCCGCAGGGCGAGCTGTTTTGAGTCATCGCGGCGTCGGCCCGGGGCGTCGGGTATGGTCAGCCGCTCAGGCTTCGCGTCCGGCTGCGATTCGCGGCCGCGGGCCATCCCTGGCCCGCTCCGACCATACCCGACGCCCCGGGCCGACGCTTGTGGTTGTTCAGCGATCCGGCAGAGGAATCCGCTCCTGGTCGTCGCCGGGAATCAGCCCGAATGCGCCGCTGTCCCAGTCGGCCTTGGCCTGCTCGATCCGTTCCTTCGACGACGACACGAAGTTCCACCACATGTGGCGCGGCGAATCCAGCGGTTCGCCGCCGAACAGCATCGCCTTCAGCGGCGTGTTCGCACGCAGCACGTGGCGCGCGCCGCGATCGAGCACCAGCAGGTGCTTGTCGGGGATGTCGCTGCCGTCGAGTTGCGCCCGGCCTTCGAGCACGTACAGCGCGCGTTCCACCGCCTCGGCTTCGATCGTCAGCTCGGCATCGGCGGCAAGATCGATCGCGACATTGAAGGTATCGGCGAACACCTTGACCGGCGATTCCATGCCGAAGCCGCGGCCGGCGATCACCCGCAGTCGCGCGCCATCGTGGTCGCGTTGCGGCAGGCTCGACGCCGCATGGTGGTGGAAGGACGGCGCGACCTCTTCGTCGGATTTCGGCAGCGCGACCCAGGTCTGCATGCCGTGCACGGCGTGGCCGCCGGCACGTGGTTCCGGTGGCGTGCGTTCGGAATGGGCGATGCCGCGGCCGGCGGTCATCCAGTTGACGTCGCCGGGCAGGATGTCCTGCACGCTGCCGAGGGTGTCGCGATGGCGCAGCGCGCCGGCCCACAGGTAGGTCACGGTGGCCAGGCCGATATGCGGATGCGGACGCACGTCGATGCCACGACCGGGTTCGAACAGCGCCGGGCCCATGTGGTCGACGAACACGAACGGGCCGACGCTGCGCGCCTGCAGGCTGGGCACCGCGCGACGCACCTGGAAGCCGCCAAGGTCGTGCATGCGCGGAGCAATCAGGGTCGTCATCGCAACCTCCTCTTCATCATCCGACGTGCGGCAGCAGCGGGCCACCCAGCCACAGCCAGCGCGCCATCCACGCACTGACCAGCGCGATCAGCAGGGTCAACGGCAGGCCGATGCGCAGGAAATCGCCGAAGCGATATTGCCCGGGCCCGAGGATCAACAAGTTGCCATGGTGGCCGATCGGGGTGAGGAAGGCGACCACCGCACCCAGCGCGGTGCACACCACGAACGGGGTCGGCGGCAGGTCCAGCACCTGCGCCAGCGAGATCGCCACCGGGCCGAGCAGGGCGGTGGTTGCCGCATCGCTCATCACCTGGGTCAGCAGTGCGGCCACCCCGAACATCACCAGCAGGATCGCCAGCGGCGGCCAGTGCGCGACCAGGTGCGACAGGCCCTGCGCCAGCAGGTCGGCAGTGCCGGTCTGTTCCATCGCGATGCCGAGCGGGATCACCCCGGCGATCATCACGAAGATGCGCACGTCGATGCCGCGATAGGCCTGCTCGATGTCCACGCAGCGGCTTGCCACCATCGCCACCGCACCGAACAGGAACGCAAGCGACGCCGGCAGCCATTCGGTTGCCGCAGCGAGCACGGTGAGGCCCAGGATGGTCAACGCCAGTGGTGCGTGCAGACGACGTTTGGCTTCACCCGCGAACGGCACCAGCAGCAGGAAACCGTGGTGGGCGGCGAGCTCGGCGAACCGTGAGGGCCGCCCGTACAACACCAGCAGATCCCCCTCGCGCAGGCGTGCATCGGACATGCGACCGTCGTCCACGTTGCCGCCGCGCCGCCACAGGCCGGCGATCACCGCATGGAACTGGCGGGCGAAATCCAGCTCGCGCAGGCTGCGGCCGATGAATTCGGAACCCGGCGCGACCACCGCCTGCACCAACTGCGGCTCGCCTTCGCCATCCAGCCTGGAGCCGAAGCGGGCGATCGCGGCAAGATCCAGACCGGGATCGTCGTGCAGTGACAGCAGTTCGTCGGCGGCGGCTTCCACCAGCAGGATGTCGCCGGCCAGCAATGGACTGCCGGGGACCAGGTCGTCGCGACGCTGGCCATCGCGCAGCCAGCCATGCAGGCGAAAGCGCGCGCCCAACGTCTTCTGCAGTTCCGCCAGCGGGCGCGTGCTCCAGCGGCCGTCCTTCACGATCAGCAGTTCGGTGCGGTAACGATCCAGCCGCAGGTAGTCGTCGTCGCCATGCTCGCCGCTGCGCCGTGGCAGCAACCAGCGCGCCAGCAGCATGTAGCCGGTGCCGAACAGCACCAGGGCGATGCCGATCGGGGTGATCGAGAAGATGCCGAGGCCCTCGCTGCCCGCGCGTTGCAGCATGTCGTTGGCCAGCAGGAAGGCCGGTGCGCTGACCAGGGTCAGGGTGGTGCCCAGCGAGGCCGCCAGCGACATCGGCATCAGCAGGCGCGAGGCCGGCAGGCGGCGGTCGCGCGCGTGCCGCAGCAGCAGCGGCAGCATCATCGCGGTGACCATGACGTGGTGGGTGAATGCGGCGAGCAGCGCCACTGCCGGCATCACCACCGCGATCGTGCGCCATTCGTGTCCACCGGCGGCGCGACCGATCCAGGCACCCAGCCGTTCACTGATGCCGGTTGC
>Ga0073904_10003173_pt1 | contig 12387 bp, 11 predicted proteins | sample KloWWTrecipitate_FD_66668 | JGI IMG/M metagenome (GOLD analysis project Ga0073904, IMG submission 66668) | Active sludge microbial communities from Klosterneuburg, Austria, studying microevolution and ecology of nitrifiers - Klosterneuburg... | ecosystem: Engineered > WWTP > Aerobic digester >...
TCGTGATCGCCGCCGTCAACGTCGTCTTTCCATGATCAACGTGACCAATCGTCCCAACGTTTACGTGCGGCTTCGTCCGCTCAAACTTCTGCTTCGCCACTGTCCCTCGTACCTCCTGAGCTCGGCGCGATGGTGCCATGCGCTACTGTGACAGAATGAACACGCAAAAGGCCCATCTTTACGCGTTAAAGACGGGCCGGTGGGGAGAGAGGGATTCGAACCCCCGAAGCATTGCGCAGCTGGTTTACAGCCAGCCCCCTTTGGCCACTTGGGTATCTCCCCCTGGAGCCGACGATGGGACTCGAACCCGCAACCTGCTGTTTACAAAACAGCTGCTCTGCCATTGAGCTACGTCGGCGTGCGATCGAGCACCGAGCGGAAATTGTATCGAGAGTGTCGTAGCATGTCAACGGCCAGCGTGAGCTTCACGCAGGGTTGATTCTCGATTGCTGGCATGTGGCCTTTCTGATATCGTTGTATGTTGAAGACGTACGCTGCCTACGGGCGGCATGAGAGCAAATTGCGCAGGGAGGCTGCTCGCGGATGACATTGCAGAAGACCCAGCGGGACGACATCGTTGAGAACTATCGAACCCACGACACCGATACCGGGTCACCGGAAGTTCAGATCGCGCTCCTCACCGAGCGGATCAATGGGTTGATTGAGCACCTGCGCGAACACCCGCACGACCATCATTCCCGTCGCGGGCTGCTGAAGCTCGTTGGACGGCGTCGTCGGCTGCTTGCGTATCTCAACCAGAATGATAGCGACCGATACCGGACGCTGATCGCCAGGCTTGGTCTGCGGCGCTGAGATTGCCACCGTTCGCGTCTTCAATCCGCGGCCAGAATCGTGCGAACGCCAGCCCAGGGCCAATCGGCCCTGGGCTGTTCGTGTGTTATCCCGGCTTTGCGGTAACTGAAAGGAGCTTGCCGACCATCGACGCTTGACCAACCAGGCCGATGACTTGCGTTATAGCCATCGCCAGGAACGCCGCGGAGGTGAGCGTTAGGAACTGAAGCATGGGGACGGCTCACGCCTTCAAGCTCCAGTCCCTAACCCTCACCGCGGTAGAGCCGGCGGAGCCGTTACCCGCCCGGCAATGATATGCCGCGCATTGACGCGCGGTGAGAAGTAGGGAAACAGAACAACCATGGATAATCGTCCAAACATTACCGAGATACGCCTGACTGTTGCCGGGCGCGATCTTGTCTTCGAAACAGGCAGGATCGCCGGCCTGGCCGATGGCGCCGTCACCGTGCGCTACGGCGACACGCTCGTTCTTTCGACCGCCGAGGGTGAGGCCGAGCCTCGCGAGGGCATGGACTTCTTTCCGCTGACTGTCGATTACGAAGAGCGTATGTTCGCCGCCGGCAAGATTCCAGGCGGATTCATCAAGCGTGAGGGCCGACCGACCGAGCACGCGATCCTGTCGGCGCGCCTCACCGACCGCCCGATCCGGCCTCTATTCCCATCCGGCTATCGCAACGAGGTTCAGGTCATCACGACGGTTCTCTCGGCAGACCAGGTCAACGATCCAGACATCCTCTCGATCAACGGCGCTTCCGCCGCGCTGACGATCTCGAGTGTCCCGTTTCAGGGTCCAGTTGGCGCAGTCCGCGTCGGGTACGTTGACGGCCAACTCGTTATCAATCCCCTTGCGACGGAGGAGTCCAGCGAGCTCGACATCGTCGTGGCCGGCACCGCCGACGCGATCATGATGGTCGAAGGCGAGGCGCACGAGATTCCCGAGCACCTGCTTGTCGACGCTATCGCGCTCGCGCACGACGAAATCCGACGCATTGTTGATGCTCAGCTCCAGCTCCAGGCACGCGTCGGCAAGCCAAAGCGAGACCCGAAGGTCACGCCAAAGGACGAGACTGTCACCTCGAGTCTCCGCGACTATGTCGGCAGTCGACTCGACGATGCCCTGTTCAATGCCGACAAGGAAGCCCGTCAGTCGGCAACGTCAGAACTGAAGCGTGACGCCATCCAGCACTTCGTTGAGCAGGCACAGGCGTCGGGCGCAGATGCAGCTGCCGCGGCGAAGACCTATACCAACGCGTTCGAGGCGTTGATGAAGGCGACCGTTCGTAAGGCGATCCTCGATCGAGGCGATCGGCCGGATGGCCGCAACCCGTCAGAGATCCGGCCAATCTGGTGCGAGACCGGCTACTTGCCGCGCGCCCACGGGTCGGCGATCTTCACGCGTGGTCAAACCCAGGTCGTCACAGTCGCAACACTCGGCTCGACCAAGGAAGACCAGATGCTCGATGGGCTCGGCCTTGAGACATCCAAGCGTTACATGCACCACTACAACTTCCCGCCGTTCAGCGTCGGCGAGGTGCGCCGAATGCGCGGGCCTTCTCGCCGCGACATCGGCCACGGAGCGTTGGCCGAGCGCGCGATGATCCCCGTCCTCCCCGATCAGACGGAGTTTCCGTACGTCGTTCGCGTCGTGTCCGAAGTCATGAGCTCCAACGGGTCGTCATCGATGGCGAGCGTCTGCGGCTCGACAATGGCGCTGATGGATGCAGGCGTGCCGATTGCGGCGCCGGTTGCCGGAGTGGCGATGGGCCTCATCACCGACGACTCCGGCCACTATCGCATTCTGACTGACATCCAGGGCATCGAAGACGCGCTGGGCGATATGGACTTCAAGGTCGCGGGAACCGAAGAAGGCATCACCGCGATCCAGATGGACATCAAGGTCAAGGGCATCACGACCGAGATCATGCGCGAGGCACTGGCACAGGCCCGAGAAGGTCGGCTGTACATTCTCGGCAAGATGGAGCAGGCGATTGCCGAACCGCGCACCGAACGTTCGATGTACGCGCCGAGCATCGTCTCAATGAAGATCAAGTCCGAGCAGATCGGCGCTGTGATCGGTCCGGGTGGCAAGGTCATCCGCGCCATCCAGGAGGCAACCACCACCAAGATCGATATCCAGGATGACGGCACCATCTACATCTCCGGCGTCGGCCAGGAAGCGACCGACGAGGCGATGTCCCAGATCAGGAAGATCACCTACGAACCGCAGGTCGGCGAGCGGCTGAGCGGCCCAGTCAAGACGATCATTCCTGCCGGAGTGTTCGTCGAGATAGCTCCGGGCCGTGATGCATTCGTCCATATCTCGCAGCTCGCTGAGGAGCGAATCGAACGAGCCGAAGACGTCGTTGCCGTCGGCGACAGGATCGACGTCGTCATCACTGACGTTCGGTCAGACGGGAAGCTCGATGCATCCCGCCGCGCGGTGATCACCGGCGAGATGCCGCCCCCACGCGCTCCACGACCCAGCGGCCCGCGCCCGGGTGGCCCGCGACGCGACGGGCCGCGCCACGACGGGCCGCGCCATGATGGCCCCCGCAACGAGAGCGACCGTCCGGCGCCGCGTCAAGAGCACGCGGACGATGGTCGGCCACGCGACTCCCGCCGGCCAGGCTTCCTGAAGCCAAACGAGTAGTCCAACTGACCTGAAGCGAACGCCCGGATCGATATCGATCCGGGCGTTCTGTCATCCTCGTGAGCGGATCTGGCCGGCCGCGCCGCTATCAGATAGCTTGAAAAATCGCTCCCATGATTTGTGACTGAAACGACGAGTCTGACCAGGATATGACGAACAACGCAAACATGAGCGCGCAACAGCAGAATACGATGAAGCCGAAGACTGCAATCAGGATCCAGAAGGTGCGGCTGCGGCCAGGTTCGTGTCGCGCCGCTGGCGGCGGGGCGCCCGACCATTGCTGAGGCGTCGCGGCCCAGGCCGGCGGTGGTTGAGGTGGGGTGAGGCTCTGATCCGCCACCGACGCCGGTGGCGTCTGCATCACCGGCGGCTCATTGATCGGGCCAGAAACGATCGGCGACTGGACCGTTGGCTGCTCCGCGTCGATATCGGGGCTTTCCACGCTCGACACGGACCCGAGACCCCCCCGCGCCGGTTGACCACCCTCAATGCGATTGCCGCAGACCGCGCAGAAGCGGGCGCCGGCAGGCAGTGGACTCCCGCAGACGGCGCAACTATCGTGGCTTGTTGGGGTCTCACTCATTTCATCCCGCTCTCTCATGTTCTGTCAGGACGCCTCCGACACCGTCTCCACCGCGCTCGGCGCATCCCTCCAGCGCGAGACGCGGACCAGTCCGATGCTGCCGATCAGGATACCGAACCAGAGAGTTGCAAAGCGGATGAGCAAGGTCGCGGCGCCGGCCAGACCGGGAGTCATCGCCGGGTCGTCGATTGTAAGGAGAAGCAGGCCCGCGACGGTCAGTTCCGCTGCGCCGAGTCCGCCTGGCAGCATCGACGCGCCACCGATCCATGTTGCCGAGGCGAAGACGAAGATCCCGGCCGTAACCAGGCTCCAACTGGGGTCGATCCCCAGACCGACCAGCACCAACACAAACGCGAGACACTCACCGAGCCACGACGCGACGCCCAGGCTGACCGCAACCAGGAGTGGTCGCGGTCGCAGTAGTTCATGCGCTGAATCGTAGAGTTGCTCCAGCAGATGCACACGCGCGCCGATGCGCGTGCCTTCCAGCCACCTGAGCAGCGAATGGACTAGCTCCTCGCGCTGGATCAACACAACGACGAGGGCCATCAGGATTGTTCCGGCCACCATGATCTGCCAACCCTGGCGGAAGACTAACAACCCGAAGGACGCCAGGATGAGCAGCGCGAAGCCATCTGAGAGACGTTCGGCGAAGATAACTGGCGCGGTCCTCGCCATCGGCACGCCAGTCCGCACCCGCACAAGATACGCCTTGAGGTACTCTCCGACCTTGCCGGGGGTGAGCGCCATCGTGAAACCGGCCAGGAAGATCTGAGCAGAATCCCAACGTGTCAGCGACCGGATATCGAGCACTCGAAGGAAGTACTGCCACTTTACGAAGCGCAGCACGTAATTGATCACCGTCAGGCCCAGGATGAGCGGGAGTAGCCGCCAGTCGAAGTTACGCAGGGCATCGGCAAGGTTGCCTGCATCGAAAACGAGAACCATAGCCGCCATGACGACGACGCCGGCCAGTACCCCGATCAACAGGCGAGAACGAATCTGGTCGAACATCAGCCTCGGGTTTCTGGGTGGCAGCGGCCCGGCGTCCGCTCGTGGGGTGCGACGATCGTATGTGATCTGCAGCTCATGTGTCCAAGTATGCAGCGTTGCTCTTTGACAGGGCGAGCCGACCTTCTGTAGCATCGGAACGGAGATCCCCGTCCCACGGGGAGTGAGAAAGGTTGAATCCTGTGACACCAGAACTTCAGGCGCGCTACGAAGAGCTGCGCACTCATATAGCCGGGCTCGGCTCGGCGCTTGTCGCGTTCAGTGGCGGAGTGGACTCTGCGCTCGTGCTGAGGGTCGCACACGACGCGCTGGGCGACCGAGTTGCCGCTGGAACCGGACTCTCCGATACGTATCCCGAAGAGGAGATGCGCGAGGCGCGCGAAATCGCCAGCGAGATCGGGACGGAGTTCATCTACGCGCGGACGATGGAGCTGACAGATCCTCGCTACGCAGCCAACAACAGCCAGCGTTGCTTCTTCTGCAAGACCGAGCTCTATTCTCGTCTTGCTGAGATCGCCCAGGAACGCGGATATGAATGGTTGCTCGACGGAACGAACGCCGACGATCTCGGCGATCATCGTCCGGGCATGCGCGCCGCCCGCAACTGGAACGTCCGTAGCCCGTTGGCCGAGCTTGGGTTCCGCAAGAAGGAGATTCGCGAGCTTTCGGCGGGGCTGAACCTGCGCACCTGGGACAAGCCGTCGTTTGCCTGCCTGTCCTCACGCTTCGCCTACGGCGACCCGATTACCGTCGAGAAGCTGAAGATCGTCGCAAAGGCGGAGACGGCGATGCGCGAGCTTGGCTTCCGTGGCTTCCGGGTGCGGCATCACGAAATGGTCGCGCGGATCGAGCTACCGGAGGCCGACTTCGTCCGCGCGATGGAGATGCGCGAGGAGATCGTCGCGGCAATGCGCGAGGCAGGCTATGCCTATGCGGCGCTTGACCTCGCCGGGTTCCGGTCTGGCAGCCAGAATCTGATGTTGCGTCCGAAGGTTGTCGCCGCGTCGACAGCAGAGGGGTAGACAGCGCGCCGGAGACGATCCGGCGCGCCCCAGCTCTATTTATTCTCCCCAGGTTTCGCGAAGGATGCGGACCCAGTTTTCGTGGGCGATCTTGCGAAGCGACTCGTCGTCGTAGCCACGATCCTGAAGCTCCTGCATCAGCTTCGGCAAGCCGGCCACGTCGCGCAGGTCAGTCGGCATCTGCGCGCCATCGAAGTCGGAACCCATCGCTACGCCGTCGATGCCGAGCTTCTCAACGAGATGATCGACGTGATCGGCCATGATCGACAACGGCATGTTTGCGTCGCGGCCGCCATCTGGCCGAAGGAAGCCGACGTTGAAGTTCAGGCCAACGATCCCGCGGCTGTCGCGAATCGCGTCGAGCTGCTTGTCGGTCAGGTTCCGCGGGCTCGCGCAGATCACATGCGCGTTGGAATGGGTTGCGACCAGGGGATCCTCACTGATCGCCGCGACGTCCCAGAAGCCCTTCTCGTTGAGGTGTGACATGTCAATCATCACGCCAAGGCGATTGCAGTCGCGAACGAGCTGCTTGCCGGCCTCGGTCAGCCCGTCGCCAACATCGGGGCTGCTGGGAAAACGAAATGGCACCCCCTCCGAGAACCGGTTCTGCCGGCTCCAGGTGAGCCCGAGAGAACGCAAGCCAGCCTGATAGAACACCTCGAGCGCGTCGCCTTCGGTATCCAGCGGTTCGGCGCCCTCGAAGTGCAACACCATCGTGAAGACGCCCTCGTCGAGATTGCGCTGCAGCTCAGCTGCTGTGCGGGCGATGCGAATCTTGCCCTCTGATTCTCGCTCGGCACGGAACAGCCTGGCGAGGTGGCTCATCGCCTGCCCCTGCGCATATTCGAGTGTCATCATCGGCGGGCGCTTCGACTCGTCCAGATATCGTCCCATCGCCGCCTTTGCGCGCTCCTCGGGGTCGGCGTCCAGAACCTCGTCAGGCAGCGGGTCGGCAATGTAGACGGCAAAGAAGCCGCCGCCCAGACCACCCTCGGCGGCGCGTGGCAGGTCGATGTGACCTTCGTCGGATCGTTCGAAGATCGACCGCCCGCCGGCCATGCTCAGGACAGTGTCGTTATGTCCATCAAAGATCAGCGGAAACCTGTTCGTGCTCATTCGTGTCTCCTCCTGCTGGCGCGGCCGTCGTTACTACGGCCAGTCGCCAGCATACCCGGGCAGGCATCAGCGGTCGATAGCCACATCATCATCCCGCGACCGAGGTGTTTCGGATTCGCCGACTTCGATCCCGGAGCAAGATCCTTCGATCCAGGCGAGGATCGGGCGGCCGCTTTGACGCCGGCCCACTCCGCTGCTAGAGTCGCCCCCGGCGGCCGGGAAGGAGTACTTCCCTACTGAACACCGCAACACGGGAGGTTCCATGAGCGACGATACCTCGTTGAATCTGGGTCTACTGAAAAGTCTCTGCGAGTCGGCCGGAATTCCCGGCCGAGAGGACGCGATCCGCGACATCGTCGTCGCCGAGATGCGCGGGCTCGTCGATGATGTGTCGGTGGACGCGCTCGGCAACGTCGTCGGCGTCCGGAAGGGCACTGGCGGGCCTCGGGTCATGCTGCTGGCTCACATGGATGAGATCGGCTTCATCGTCAGACACATCGACGACAAGGGCTTCATTCGAGTTCATCCAGCCGGGGGATTCGATCCACGCGTCTTGCCGGCCCAGCGCGTTCTCGTTCACGGGTACGCGGGGGAGCCGCTTCTCGGGGTGCTGACGACCGCCGCGAAGCCGATCCATCTTCTGAGCCCTGGTGAGATCAAGCCACCAACGGTCGAAGAGCTCTACGTCGATGTGGGCCTCGCCGCCGATGAGGTCCGGGCGCGAGTTGAAATCGGCGATATGGTAACGATGCAGCGCACGGTCGAGATGATCGGCAACAACGTTATGGGCAAGGCGTTCGACGACCGGATCTGCGTGTTCCAGATGCTGGAGGCACTCCGCAAGCTGGATGGCCCGGTCGCGGCCGAGATCATCGCTGTTGCCACAACTCAGGAAGAGGTCGGGCTCCGAGGGGCTACAACATCGTCGTATCACGTCGACCCCGATATCGGAATCGCGCTGGACGTGACGCTTGCGCGAGATATCCCTGACACGAAGGACCAGGACACGGTCACAAAGCTGGGTGCTGGCGTCGCGATCAAGATCATGGATACCGCATCGATCTCGAACTACCGGCTCGTCCGGCATATGCGCGAGGTCGCGCACGCGGCCGGCATCGATTACCAACTGGAGATCCTCCCTCGTGGCGGCACCGACGCAGGCGCGGTGCAACGAACCCGAGGCGGCGTCGCGGCGATCACGATGTCGATCCCGACACGGTATGTCCACACCGTCAACGAGATGTGCTCGCGAAGCGACATCCAGGCGGCCATCGACCTGCTGGCCGAGTACCTCCGGCACGCCCACGAGGGCGTCTACGGATACGACGCCAGCCAGGCCTGATCGTCAACGCTACTCGGCCAGAAGAAGCACCCGCGGGCGGTCGTCCGCGGGTGCTGTCGGTTTCCGGGCAAATCGTTGTGCGACCGGGCCGGCCGGGTTCGTCTTGGCCCGACCTTGTCACTACCAGGCATCGACGCTATAGTATCTATATGTACGTACACTCTGAACAAACCCAGGACAGCGAACAGATGACGATCGTTGACGCGCACCGGCGATTCATCGACGAGGATCTGCGCCTGTCGCCCCGTTCTCGGCGTACGTACGACTATTCGCTCCGGCGATTCCTCGACGTAGTCATCCGGGATTTCGGGCTCGATCCGGCGACCGCTCCGGTGACTGATCTAACGATCGAGCATGTCACCGCGTTCGTGGCGTCCGAGATGCCCCGCGATCTTCGGACTCCCGAGGAGGTCTCGAGGATGCGCACGGTTCAAACGCAGTTAGCTGCGGTGCGCAAGTGGTACGCCTACCTCGCCGCCTACGACTTCCACCCGGATCTGCCGAACGACAAGTTGCGGACGAGGGTCCGCGCGATGATGCCGCGGTTTACTCCACCCCCGCCGGATATTCATCTCGACGACATCAAATGCATCGTGGACTACACGCTGAATCGGCCACACGAGACGCGGCCCCATCTGGAGCTTCGCCGCCTCAAGGTGCGGGCGATGATCCTGTTTCTCTACCGCACCGGCGTCCGGGTCTCGGAGTTCTGTGCCCTCCGGCGCCGCGACATCGACCTCGAGCGCGGGGAGGCATCGATCTATCGGGCGAAGGGTGGGAAAAGCCGGACGGTTCTGTTCGACGCGGCGACCGCCGAGGCGCTTGTCTCGTACTGGACAGCCCGCGGCGACCAGGGGCGAGGAACGGGCGCCTTTCCTGCCTTCTCCGGACGTGACAAACTTGGAGAACCGGGGCGCAACATCGCGCCCCGCACCGTCGAGCATATCGTCGCCGAACTAAGCACAGCAGCCGGAGTCGAGACGGAGATCACACCCCACTCGTTTCGACATGGCCTGGCGTCCGAGCTCGTTCGCCGGCGCGTCCGAGAATCAACTGTGCAGACGCTCCTGGGCCACGCGTCCCCGGCGACCACGAGGATCTATGTTCATAAGACCGCGCAGGAAGTTGCAGACGAATATCAGGATGCGTTCGGCCAGTACCGCAAACCGGCCGGCGCGTAGCGTCGCGGTCCTCTTCGCCACACTGCTACTTCTCTCTGGTTGCGCCGCGCCACGCGTCATACGCGAGACGCCAACCACCATCGCTCCGGAGACTCCTACGCCGGTTGCGATTGCCAGCCCCACGCTCGCCAGCCCGACCGTGTCGCCGACGACAGATGCCAGGAGCTACACCGTCGATCGAGTGGCGCTGGCAACCCGCGTCGACGCCAACGGGGCGCCGATTGTCGAGACGACCGTCGTCTCCGAGACGGCGCGGCAGATCTTCCTGTGCGTCCACGTCCTCGGCATTTGGCCAGGAGCGCCATTTCGCGCCTACTGGATTGAGAACGACCAGGTAATCGGCCAGAGCGACGCACTGGCGATCGAGACGCAGGGCCGACCCACCTGGGTCGCGCTCGAATATCGACCGCCGTTTGCGCTCAAACCGGACGCGGACTACGCGGTCGAGCTGCTAATTGACAATCAGAAGATCAATCGGTTTGTCTTCCGGGCCGGCAAGGGAGATCCGGCCAAGGCGGTGGCGGAGGCGGCGTTCGCGACGGGATTCAATACTTCGGGGAAGCCCACCGGCGTGCGCACAAGCTTTCCTGCCGACGCAACGGAGTTGATCTTCCGAGCGCGAGTATCCAACATGGTCGATCCCACTGGCTGGATCTTTACCACGCTCTGGTATCGCGACGACGTTCTGGTAGCGCAGCTCGGTCCAGACGAAACGGACAACGGCCGACTGCTTTCGTTCACGCTACGCCCCGGCGGCGATTTTCCGCCCGGCCCATACGCTGTGGCGTTATTGCTAAATGGCATCGAAGCGCGCATCGTGCCGTTTGAGATTACGTCGGCTTCGAACGTGCCGGCCGACGATACAGCTGGCACACCGTCTACGCCGGCGAGCAGCAATGCGCGGGTCACCAGAGCCGTGCTGACCGATCGAGTCGATTCACAGTCGAACGCGCCCGAGGGTGACGAGATTACCGTCTGGAACGCGGTCGGCCGGACGACCGCGGATCTCTGGCTGGCAGTCGCGGTAACCCGGCTGACGCGCGAGGACATCGTCGAGATCCGCGTGAACCAGACGGGGACGCTCTATGCCAACCAGCGACTTCCGCGCCAGGCAGTCGCGTCGGGCTGGGTCTCCGCGCCGATCAGCCTCAGCGTGCCGTCAGTGCCAGATGGTCCGGTCGAGTACACGCTCACCGTGCTGTTGAATGGCAATCGGACGCAGACAGTTACCGTCCTGGTCGTTCCCGTCACTCGGTAGTCTCGGCGTCGCCATCCTGGCTTGGCGAGTTCAGCGCATAACGCTCGACGAGCACCGGCATCTCACGATGGAACTGGCTGTTCGCGACAACCCGCGTAACGCCAGCCATTTTCGCCGCGCGAAGCGTCTCGACCTCTTTGTGTGGCCCAAAGACGAGCACCGGGATGCCCGAAGCAGCGATCTGCCCGATGCGCTCCCAACTCTCGCCTGTGTCCACGGCCGTGCCATCGACTACGACGAGCCGGACATCGCCGCTCGCCAGACCATCGGATACCTCTCCGATAGAGCGCGTGAGGACGGCGTTGTACCCGAGTCGTCGCAAGGTAACGCGGATATTGACCGAGAAGAACAGATCGCTGATCAACACAATGACCGTGCCGCGCTCTGTCGGCGGAGAGGGCGGTCGGGCTTCGCTCGTCACCGGGGCAGCTCCAGTCACCGATCAGTCGGCCGGCAGTTCCAGCTCGTCGACCAGATCCCGGGCGGCGTGGAGCCACTGAGGATCGGTGTCGTCCGGGACCGAGCAGCCGTTCGCAAGGATGAGCTTCCGCCCGCCTGTCTGCCGGATCGCATCCTCGGCCTCGGAGCGGATCTCGGCGTCGGGTCCATTCGACAACGCGCCGAACTCGTGCCAGCCGCCCATCAGGCAGAGGTCCGTCTTTGCGCGCGCGTCCGCGAGGCTCGGGCCGGCCAGACGATCGGACCACGACAACACCTGAACCGGGTAGTCAAGCACGTCATCGAAGAACAGATCGCGGTCACCGTGGACATGGACGATATTGAGCCAGCTATCGCGCGCGCCCTGGAGAGCCAGCAGGTCGTACGGCCGCCCGAGCTCACGGTATTCTGCGGCGCTCATGACGGAGCTGGCGCACCCCTGGAGAGCGAAGAAGACACCGTCGGCGCCGGAGTCGATGCAGTCCTGGATATGAGCTCGCAGGTTCTCGGCGATCGTGGCCAACGCTTCGTGGACGGCGCTCGGATTCGTGCGAGCATGCTCGAGGAACAGATCGTACGACTCGGCGAAGTGAAGCGCCTCACAGAGCGGAGAAAACACCGTCATCACAATCGGCGTCTCGTAACCGACTGCGTCGCGCAGTGCCTGGATTGCAACTGCCCGTTGGTGGAAGAAGCGCGATCGAACGATCTCGATCGGCTCGATCAACCGCCAGTCCTCAGGTGTGCGGACACTACGGCGGGGGAATGGATAGGGCAGATCCGGCATGATCTTCAGGATATCCAGATCGAACTCGGCCTCGAAGAACTCGAGCGTTGCCTCCGCCATGCGGCGGCCGGAGCCCCCTGGCTTGAAGTGATGCCAGAAGCAGACGGGGATGCGATCGACCTCCTCGCCCATCACCGCGGCCATCACCCGTTCCGTCTTGGTCATCTCGTCCATCATCATCGCCAT
>Ga0073904_10003174_pt1 | contig 12384 bp, 9 predicted proteins | sample KloWWTrecipitate_FD_66668 | JGI IMG/M metagenome (GOLD analysis project Ga0073904, IMG submission 66668) | Active sludge microbial communities from Klosterneuburg, Austria, studying microevolution and ecology of nitrifiers - Klosterneuburg... | ecosystem: Engineered > WWTP > Aerobic digester >...
GTGAGGATGGCCGCGGTCGACTGCGACTGCACCAGCCGCTCCGCGATCCGCGCGCGAAGCCGCGACATGGGCACGCGCTGCTCCGTGCGTCCCCCGGGGATGGCGGGCGCCGCGGCCGCGGCGGGTTTCGCCGGCGGCGCGGCCACCGGCGCCGATCCGGCGGCGATCACGTCCGACTTGGTCACGCGGCCGTCGCGCCCGGATCCGGCGAGTTTCGCCGTGTCCACGCCCTGCTCGGCGGCGAGCTTCGCGGCCGCGGGCGAGGCCGCCTTGGCGCCGGCCGCCGCGGGCGCCTCGGCGACGGCGGCCTGCTTGGCCGCCTGCACCGGGTCGATCGCCGGGGCCACGACGGCGGGGGCTCCCGCGGTGTCGATCACCGCGATGACCTCGCCGGAGGTCACCGTGCTGCCGTCGGGCTTCACGATCTTCACGAGAACGCCGTCCGCGGGCGCCGGAAGCTCCAGCACGACCTTGTCGGTTTCCACGTCGATCAGGTTCTCGTCGCGCTTGACGGCCTCGCCCGCCTTGCGGTGCCAGGCGACGAGCGTGGCTTCCGAGACGCTCTCGGAGAGCTGCGGGACCTTCACTTCGACTTGCATGTCGTTTCCTTCCGGTTGCGCCGTGGCGCCCTCAGGCGGCGGCCTTCTTCGAGGAAGCGGCGTCCAGCGTGAGGGCCGCGTCGATGATTTCCTTCTGCTGCTGGTTGTGGAGCGCGAGATAGCCCACGGCCGGGGACGCCGAGGACTTGCGCTGCGCCGCCGTCAGCACCCGGTCGCCGGTCACGTGCTCCAGCAGGTAATGCTGGATGCGGTGCCAGGCGCCCTGGTTGGCCGGCTCCTCCTGGGCCCAGACGACGCTCTTCGCGTTCGGGTAGCGCGCGATCTGCTCCGCGAAGTCCGAGTGCGGGAAGGGATAGAGCTGCTCGAGGCGCACCAGCGCGACGTTGTCGATGCCGCGCTTGTCGCGCTCGGCCGCGATGTCGAAGAAGACCTTGCCGGAGCAGAAGACGATCCGCTTCACCTTCTTCGGCGAGGGCGCGGCCGGATCCCCGATCACGCAGTGAAAGCCCTTCGGGTCGGCGAGGTCGGCGAGCGCCGAGGTGGACTCCTTGCGCCGCAGGAGACTCTTGGGCGTCATCACGATGAGCGGTTTTCGCATCGGCCGCAGGATCTGCCGGCGCAGCATGTGGAAGAACTGCGCGGGCGTCGACGGGACGACCACCTGGATGTTGTGCTCCGCGCAGAGCTGGAGGTAGCGCTCCAGCCTCGCCGAGGAGTGTTCCGGGCCCTGGCCCTCGTAGCCGTGCGGCAGGAGCATGGTGAGGGCGCACAGGCGCCCCCACTTCGCCTCGCCCGAGGCGATGAACTGGTCGATCACCACCTGGGCGCCGTTGGCGAAGTCGCCGAACTGCGCCTCCCAGATCACCAGCTCGAAGGGGTGGGCGGTCGCGTAGCCGTACTCGAAGCCCAGCACCGCCTCCTCCGACAGGAGCGAATCGATCACGAGGAAGTTCGCCTGCCCTTCGCGGATGTGCTGCAGCGGAAGGTACACGCCCGAATCCCACTTCTCGCGGTTCTGGTCGTGCAGCACGGCGTGGCGGTGGGCGAAGGTGCCGCGGCCGCTGTCCTGCCCGGAAAGGCGCACCGGGTGGCCCTCGTCGACGAGCGAGGCGTAGGCGAGGTTTTCCGCCATGCCCCAGTCGAGGGCGACCTTGCCCAGGCCCATCTCGCGCCGCGCGGCGAGCATCCGCTCGACGGTCGGGTGGAGCTTGAAGCTGGACGGGATGTCGGTGAGCCGGACGGCGAGCGCCTTCAGCTTCTCCAGCGGCACGGAAGTGTCGGCCGCGCGTCGCCATTCGACGCCCATGTAGGGGGCCCAGTCCACGGCGAGCGAGGACCGCAGCCCGTAGAGGATCCTCGGGTTCGTGGGCTTGCCCGCATCGAGGGCCGCGCGAACGCTCGTCACCAGCTGGTCGGCGAAGCCGGAGGCGATGACGCCCTCGCGCTCGAGCTTGTCGGCGTAGAGCTTGCGGGTTCCCGGGTGCTGGGCGATCCGCTTGTACATGAGCGGCTGCGTGACGAAGGGCTCGTCCTGCTCGTTGTGGCCCAGGCGCCGGAAGCACACCATGTCGATCACGACGTCCTTGTGGAACTTCATCCGGTAGTCGAGGGCGATCCTCGCCACCATCGCGACCGCCTCGGGGTCGTCGCCGTTCACGTGGAAGACGGGCGCCTCGACCATCTTCGCGATCCCGGTGCAGTAGAGCGAGGACCGGGTGTCGCGGGTGTCGGAAGTCGTGAAGCCGATCTGGTTGTTCACCACCACGTGGATCGTCCCGCCCGTGCGGTAGCCGCGGGTCTGCGACAGCGCCAGCGTCTCCATCACCACGCCCTGCCCCGCGAACGCGGCGTCGCCGTGGATGAGAAGCGGGAGCACCAGGTCGCCCTTCAGGTCCCCGCGCCGGTGCTGGCGCGCGCGCACCGAGCCCTCGACCACGGGGTTCACGATCTCCAGGTGCGAGGGATTGAACGCGAGCGTGAGGTGCACCTTGCCGCCCGCGGTCTGGATGTCGGACGAGAAACCCTGGTGGTACTTCACGTCCCCCGAGGCGAGCTCGGCGGCCTTCTTGCCCTCGAACTCGGAGAAGAGGTCCGCCGGGACCTTGCCCAGGTTGTTCACCAGCACGTTCAGCCGACCGCGGTGGGCCATGCCGATCACGACTTCCTTCAGCCCCTGGGCGCCGCCCTCCTCGATCACGATGTCCAGGATCGGCACCAGGCTCTCGCCGCCCTCGCCGGAGAAGCGCTTCTGGCCCACGTAGCGGGTGTGCAGGTAGCGCTCGAGCGTCTCGGAGGCGGTCAGGCGCTCCAGCAGGAAGCGCTTTTCCTCGGCCGTTACCCTGGGCGTCGAGAGCGTGCCCTCGAAGCGCTCGCGCAGCCAGCGCTTCTCGTCCATCGACGACAGGTACATGTACTCCACGCCGATGGTGTCGCAGTAGGTCTTTCGCACCATCGCCACGATGTCCCTCAGCGTGCGGCGCTCCTTGCGGTTGGCGAACGAGCCCAGGGAGAACTCGGTGTCCAGGTCGGCCTCGCCAAGCCCGTAGTACTCGAGCTCCAGTTCCGGCACCGGGACCTTGTCCATGCGCTTGAGCGGGTCGAGGTTCGAGTAATAGGATCCCGTGGTGCGGTGGGCGCGGATGAACATCTGCACCTTCAGCTGCTTTTCCTCGTGCACCGGCGACGCCGGCGCCGCCGCCCTTGCCGGCGCCGGGACCACGCGCTGGGCGAAGGTCTCGATCACCGGCGCGTGGGCGACGTCCCGCCCGCCACCGCCCGCCCCCTGCCAGGCGTCGAACAGCGCGCGCCACGGCCCGGGAACCGAACCCGGTTCCCGGAGGTAGCGCTCGTAGAGCTCCTCGACGTACGGCGCGTTGGCGCCGTAGAGGTGCGAGGAGGCCTCGAACTGTTTCATGACGCTGGACATGGGGGCCTCGTGCGGCGGGGTCCTGGGGCGCTAGCCGCGCTTGGCGAGCGGCACGACGTCGCGCTTGGAGGCGCCATTGTAGAGCTGGCGCGGGCGGCCGATCTTCAGCTCCGGGTCCGAGATCATCTCGTTCCACTGCGCGATCCAGCCCACGGTGCGCGCGAGCGAGAAGATGCAGGTGAACATCGAGACCGGGATGCCCATCGCGCGCTGCACGATGCCCGAGTAGAAGTCGACGTTGGGGTAGAGCTTGCGGCTGACGAAGTACTCGTCCTCGAGCGCGACTTTCTCGAGCGCCATGGCGAGCTTGAACAGCGGATCGTCGTGCAGTCCCATCTCGTCGAGCACCTCGCGGCAGGTCTCCTGCATGAGCTTCGCCCGCGGGTCGTAGTTCTTGTAGACGCGGTGGCCGAACCCCATCAACTTCACGCCCGAGTTCTTGTCCTTCACCTTCTTCACGAACTCGCCCAGCTTCTCGACGCCGCCTTCCTTCTGGATGTCCTGGAGCATCTGCAGCGCGGCTTCGTTCGCGCCGCCGTGGGCGGGGCCCCACAGGCAGGCGATGCCCGAGGAGATGCACGCGAAGGGGTTGGCCCCGGACGAGCCGGCCAGGCGCACCGTCGACGTCGACGCGTTCTGCTCGTGGTCGGCGTGCAGGATGAGGATCCGGTCGAGCGCGCGCACGAGGACGGGGTTCACCTCGTACTCCTCGGCCGGCACGCCGAACATCATGCGCATGAAGTTCGAGGTGTAGTCGAGCTTGTTCTTCGGGTACATGAACGGCTGGCCCATGTTGTACTTGTAGGCCATCGCCACGATGGTCGGGAGCTTCGCGATGAGGCGGAATGCCGAGATCTCGCGGTGCTCGGGATTGTTGATGTCGAGCGAGTCGTGGTAGAAGGCCGAGAGCGCGCCGACCACGCCGACCATCACCGCCATCGGGTGCGCGTCGCGGCGGAACCCCTGGTAGAGGCGCGCGAGCTGCTCGTGCACCATGGTGTGCTTGGTGACCAGGCCGTCGAAGGACTTCTTCTCCTGCACCTTCGGCAGTTCCCCTTTCAGGAGCAGGTAGCAGACCTCCAGGAAGTCGCAATGCTGGGCCAGCTGCTCGATCGGGTAGCCCCGGTACATGAGCACGCCCGCGTCCCCGTCGATGTAGGTGATCTTCGAGCTGCAGCTCGCCGTGGACAGGAATCCCGGGTCGAAGGTGAACTTCCCGGTCTTGCCGTAGAGGGCGCGGATGTCGATCACGTCCGGCCCGATCGAGCCTGCGTATACGGGCATCTCCAGCGTCTTGCCGTCGTCGTAGGTGAGTGTGGCCTTGCCTTTGGCTTCCATGCGGGTCTCCAGGTTGGCCGCCTCAGGCGGCCTTGAGTCGTTGCAAAAGCGGTTGCAGGGCCGGGTCGGGGCAGGATCGCCGCCCCATCACCAGATCCAACAGATCGTTGTCCGGCATCGCGAGCAATGCCGCGAGGCCCCTTGCATCCGAATCGTCCAGATCTTCCCCGCATTCCGACCAGAACCGCGCGAGCACGATATCGAGCTCGAGCAGCCCGCGACGGCTGCGCCACCTGAGCCGCTCGGTCTCTCTCGAGATCACGGCCTCTTGTTCATCAAACGGCCCGGCGAACCATCAGTTCCTTGATCTTTCCGATGGCGTGTGTCGGGTTGAGCCCTTTCGGGCAGACATCGACGCAGTTCATGATCGTGTGGCAGCGAAACAGCCGGTAGGGATCCTCGAGATCGTCCAGGCGCTCGTTCACCGCCTGGTCGCGGCTGTCGGCGATGAAGCGGTAGGCGTTCAGGAGCCCCGCGGGGCCCACGAACTTGTCGGGGTTCCACCAGAACGACGGGCACGAGGTGCTGCAGCAGGCGCAGAGGATGCACTCGTAGAGGCCGTCGAGCTCGACGCGCTCCTGCGGCGACTGCAGGCGCTCGCGCTCGGGAAGCGCCCGGGCGTCGATCACGTAGGGCTTCACCGAGTGGTACTGGTCGAAGAAGAGCGTCATGTCGACGATCAGGTCGCGGATGACGGGCAGCCCCGGCAGCGGCTTGATGACCACGGGCTCGGCGAGGTCGGCGAGCCGCGTCACGCAGGCGAGCCCGTTCTTGCCGTTGATGTTCATCGCATCGGACCCGCAGACGCCCTCGCGGCACGAGCGCCTGAGCGAGAGCGTGTCGTCGACCGACTTGATCCGCACCAGGGCGTCCAGGAGCATCCGGTCCGACTGGCCCATGGCGAGGTCGTAGTCCTGGAAATACGGACGGGCGTCCTTGTCGGGGTCGTAGCGCTGGATGCGGAATCTCATGGGGCGAGGTTACGTCTCGGTCAAGGGGGGCGGGTTAATCGTTCTCAAGGATCGTGCGAATCGTCAGTAGACGCGGGCCTTGGGCTCGAAGGACTCCACGGTGAGGGGCTTCAGGTTCACGGGCTTGTAGGCGAGGCGGTCGCCGTCCCGGTACCAGAGCGAGTGCTTGAGCCAGTTCACGTCGTCGCGGGCGTGGAAATCCTCGCGGTCGTGGGCGCCCCGCGTCTCGTGGCGGGCCTCGGCCGAGAACAGGGTCGCGCGGGCCGTCTCGTAGAGGTTGTCCAGCTCCAGCGCCTCGATGCGGGCGGTGTTGAAGACCTTCGACTTGTCCTTGACGGCGGTGCGCGCGACCCGCTCGCCCAGGGCGCGGATCTTCTCCACGCCTTGCCGGAGCAGGTCGGGGAAGCGGAAGACGCCGCAATGGGCCTGCATGGTGCGCTGGATCTCGTCGCGCACCGCGGAAACGTCCTCGCCGCCGGCCTGGGCGTCCAGCCGGGCGACGCGGGCGAGGGAAGCCTGCCCGGCGTCCTTCGGCAGCCCGGGGTGCGCGGCGCCGTGGGCGCGGATGAAGTCGACCATGCTCATGCCGGCGCTTCGGCCCATCACCAGCAGGTCGGTGAGCGAGTTGGTGCCGAGGCGGTTGGCGCCGTGGATCGAGGCGCAGCCGCATTCCCCGGCGGCATAGAGGCCGGCGACGACGGTGGCGGGGTCGCCTCCGGCCGGCACGACGACCTCGCCACGGTAGTTCGAGGGGATGCCGCCCATCTGGTAGTGCGCGGTCGGCACCACCGGGATCGGGTCCTTCGCGCAGTCCACGTTCGCGAACTTGAGCGCGATCTCGCGGATGCCCGGCAGGCGCTTGTCGATGACCTCGGGGCCCAGGTGGTCGAGCTTGAGCAGGATGTGGTCGGCGTGCTCGCCGGCGCCGCGGCCTTCCTTGATCTCGGTGGCCATGGCGCGCGAGACGACGTCGCGGGAGGCGAGGTCCTTCATGGTGGGCGCGTAGCGCTCCATGAAGCGCTCGCCGTCCTTGTTCAGGAGGATTCCGCCCTCCCCGCGCACACCTTCGGTGATGAGCACCCCCGCGCCGGCGACGCCCGTGGGGTGGAACTGCCAGAACTCCAGGTCTTGCAGCGGGATGCCGGCGCGCGCCGCCATGCCCAGGCCGTCGCCCGTGTTGATGAACGCGTTCGTGGACGAGGAGAAGATCCGCCCCGCCCCGCCGGTGGCGAGGAGCGTGGCCTTGCCCTGGAAGAGCACGGCCTCGCCCGTCTCCATTTCCAGGGCAGTCACGCCGAGCACCGTGCCCTGCGCGTCGCACACCAGGTCGAGGGCCATCCACTCGACGAAGAACTGCGTCTTCGCCAGGACGTTTCGCTGGTAGAGGGTGTGCAGCATCGCGTGGCCCGTGCGATCGGCCGCGCAGCAGGAGCGCTGCACCGAGCGCTCGCCGAAATTCTGCGTGTGGCCGCCGAAGGGGCGCTGGTAGATCGTGCCGTTGTCGTTGCGGTCGAAGGGCATGCCGAAGTGCTCGAGCTCGATCACCACCTCGGGCGCCATGCGGCACATGTGCTCGATCGCGTCCTGGTCGCCCAGCCAGTCCGAGCCCTTCACCGTGTCGTACATGTGCCAGTGCCAGCTGTCCTCGCCCATGTTGCCGAGCGACGCGCCCACGCCGCCCTGCGCCGCGACCGTGTGCGAGCGCGTCGGGAAGACCTTCGAGAGGACGGCGACCCTGAGGCCGGCGGCGGAGAGCTCCAGCGCGGCGCGCAGGCCCGAGCCGCCGGCACCCACGATCACCGCGTCGAACTTGCGAACCGCGAGCGCCATGTCATCGACCCCAGAGGATGGAAACGGACCACACGAGATAGAAGACGAGCGCGGTGCCCACGAGCGCCTGGAGCGCCAGGCGGATCCCGGTGGGCTTCACGTAGTCCATGACGATGTCGCGAACGCCCACCCACGCGTGGTAGAGCAGCGCCAGGAAGAAGAGCATCGTCGCGAGCCGCACGAAGGAGCCGGAGAACATGCCCGTCCAGTCGGCCCAACTCGCCGGCGGGCACCACAGCACGAGGGCCGCGAGGAAGACGGTGTAGGCCGCCATGACCACGGCGGTCAGTCGCTGCAGGAGCCAGGCGCCCAGGCCGTAGTGCGCCCCGACGGGAACCTTCAGGTAGGCCTTCACCAGATCCTCCAGCCGACGAGGACCGTGGCGAGCGCGCCGAGGATGAACACGAGTTTCGCGCTCGCTCGCGCCGGCGCCAGCGCGATGCCCACGTGGATGTCGAGCAGGAGGTAGCGGATGCCGGCGAAGAAGTGGTGCGCGTAGAGCCAGAAAAAGCCGAGGAGGATCACCTTCGCGGCCGGAACCGAGAGCACGGCCTTCCAGCGCATCCACTCCCCTTCGGAGCCGAGCGTCGACTGCATCAGGTAGAGGAGCGCGGGAATGACGGGAAAGAAGAGGAGCGCGCCGGAGACGCGGTGAAAGATCGACACGAGCCCCGGCACCGGCAGGTGCGCGAGGTTGAGATCGTAGTACTTCGGTCTCTGCTTGGGCGCAGTTGTCATTGTTCGACCCCGGGTGGCATTGCGGCGGCCAGGCGATTGCGGGCGGTCAACTGCGCTGACGCTCCCGCAACGCGGAAAGACGCGCGGATTCTAACGTGGATTGCTGCGACCGCACAAACGCATACCCCTGCCGCGCGCCCTGGAATGCGGGCCCGGACGCGCCTGCGAGGCCCCGCCTAGGCGAGCTCGTTGAAGTAGGAGAATCCCTCGGTGACGCAGAGCCCGCGCCGCCATTCCACCGGCATGTCGCCGTAGGTGAACGCGATGCGGTCCACGCACAGCAGCGGCGCGCCCGCCGGCACGCGAAGCTGCGCCGCCACGTTTTCGCGGGCCGCGACCGCGCGGATCCTCTCCTCGGCGCGGATCATGCGCAGTCCGTAGACTTCCTCGTAGAAGCTGTACATCGAGCCCTTGTATTCCTCGAGCTTCGCGACCGTGAGCGCCGGGAACCGGACCGCGCCGAGCACCATCTCGTCCAGGATCAGCGGGCGCTCGCGGAATTCGAGGATGCGCCGGATCACGTGCACGGCGGAACCGGCCTTGATGGCGAGGGCGCGCGCGATCTCCGCGCTCGCCTTGCCCCGGCGCAGGTCGAGCAGGATGCTGCGCGGATAGAGCTTCTCGCCGCCGTCGGGCATCACGCGCAGGAACCGGTACTGGTAGGACGGCTCGCTGTGGGAAGCGACGTAGGTGCCCTTGCCCTGGCGCCGCACGAGGATGTGTTCCGAAGCGAGTTCGTCGATCGCCTTCCGGACCGTTCCCTGGCTCACGCGGAAGCGCGCGGCCAGCTCCATCTCCGAGGGGATCGATTCCCCGGGCTTCCACTCGCCGGCCACGAGGCTCTGCGTGAGGAGGATCTTGATCTGCTCGTAGAGGGGCCGGAACGACGGCGACGGCAGGGTCTCGGTCATGGCGGGAATGCTAGCACAGGCCGGCATCTCCTTTGTCTTATATAAGATACAAGTCCTGTTGACACTCCCGGCGGGCGCGGCGTAGGATGCTGCGCAGCAGCAAGCGCTCCCGGCGCCCCGCGACCTCCCGGCCGGAAGCTGTGTTTTCCCCGCACAATCAGAGGCTTGCCGACATGACCCCTTACTTCCGCCCGCGCCGCTCGATGCTCTACGTGCCCGGGTGCAGCACGCGCTACCTGCACAAGTCGCGCACGCTGAAGGTCGACTCGGTGATCCTGGATCTCGGCGACCCCATCCTCGTCGAGGCCAAGGTCGAATCGCGCCGGAACGTGGTCGAGGCGGTGCTCGCCGGCGGGTTCGGGCGGCGCGAGGTGGTGGTGCGGGTGAACGACCTCGACTCCCCCTGGGGCGCGGAGGACGTGAAGGCCGTGGCCGGCATCGGCGCCGACGCCATCCTCTTTCCCAACGTCGAATCGAAGGCCGACGTGCTGCAGGCCCTGGCCGCCCTCGACGCGGCCGGCGGCAAGCACCTGCCGGTCATGGTGATGATCGAGAGCCCCCTGGGCGTGCTGCGTGCCGAGGAGATCGCGAGCGCCTCCGACCGGATCGCCTGCATCGTGATGGCGACTTCCGACCTGATCACGCAGTTGCACGCGCGGCGAACGCCGGACCGCATCGCGCTCCACTATTCCCTGTCGCGCGTCGTGCTCGCGGGCCGCGCCTGGGACCGCTCCGTCGTGGACGGCATCTCGACGGACCTGAAGGACATGCAGTCCTTCGAGTACGCCTGCCGACTCGCCCGCGACCTGGGCTTCGACGGCAAGAGCCTCGTGCACCCGTTCCAGCTGCCCTACTGCAACGATGCCTTCACGCCCAAGCCGCACGATCTCGCCGCGGCGACGGAGCTGATCGAGGCCCTGGAGCACGCGCACCGCGAAGGGCGCGGCGTGGTGGTGGTGAACGGCCGGCTGATCGAGGGCCACCACCTCAAGGCCGCGCGCCGCCTGCTCGCGCTCGCGGACATGATCGCCCAGCTCGAAGCGGGCCAGTAGCGCCATGGGCCCGCGGCCGGCGGCCGGCTACTTCTTCGAGGACTACCGGGTCGGCGCGCGCCTCGCGCACGCCACGCCGCGCACCGTCACGAGCGGCGACGCCGCGGCCTACCTCGCCCTCACCGGCTCGAGGAATCCCGTGCACTGCGCCGCCCCCGTCGCCGCGGCGCTCGGCCACCGCGACGTGCCGCTGGACGACCTGCTGGTCTTTCACATCGCCTTCGGCAAGACCGTGCACGACGTCTCCTACAACGCCGTGGCGAACCTGGGCTACGCGGACCTGCGCTTTCTCGCGCCCGCCTATCCCGGCGACACCCTCGCCGCCGAAAGCGAGGTGATCGGCCTGAAGGAGAATTCCAGCGGCAAGTCGGGCGTGGTCTGGGTGCGCTCGCGCGCCTTGAACCAGCGCGGCGAGGAGGTCGTCTCCTGGGTGCGCTGGGTGATGGTCGCGAGGCACGGCCGCGACGGCGCGGGCAAGGCGGCCGCCGTGGTTCCCGAGCTCCCCGACACCGTGGCGCCCGACCGGTTTGCCGTACCCGCCTTCCTCGCGCCGCGCGCCCTGGATCCGCGCGCGACCGGCGGCTCGCGGTGGTGGGACGACTACGTGCCGGGCGAGACGATCGACCACCCCGGCGCCGTCACGGTCGAGGAATCCGAGCACATGCTCGCCACGCGCCTCTACCAGAACACGGCGCGCGTGCACTTCGACGCCCTCGCCGCGCGATCGGGCCCGTTCGGCAAGCGACTGGTCTACGGCGGCCACGTGATCTCGCTCGCCCGCGCGCTCTCCCACGACGGGCTGGAGAATGCCTTCGCGATCGCGGCCATCCATGGCGGCACCCACGCCAACCCGACCTTCGCCGGCGACACGCTTGCCGCGCGCACCGTGGTCGTCTCGCGCGATCCGGTGCCCGGCCGGGACGACGTGGGAGCGCTTCGCGTGCGCCTGCTGGGCGCGAAGAACGCGAATCTCGCCGGCCTTGCCACGCCCGCGCCCGGCGCCCGGGACCCGGCGGTGGTCCTCGACCTGGACCTCTCGCTTCTCCTCCCGCGCCGGGCGCAACGCCTAGAATAAGCCTTTGCCCTCCGGAAGATCCCCATGCCCGCTGCCCGCCATCCCAAGGACGCCCTCTTCGCCGGCGAGAAGCCCTTCCCGGTCATTCCCGCCTGCGAGCATTTCGCCGGCTCCGAGAAGCTCATCACCAAGGCGCTCGACCTCCAGGAGCGCCTGGGCGCCGTCTTCGACATCACCTGCGACTGCGAGGACGGCGCCGAGGCCGGCCGCGAGAAGCTGCACGCGGAGATGATCGTCGACCTGCTGCACTCGTCGGCCAACCGCTTCGCGATGGCCGGGGCGCGCATCCACGACCACACCCACGCGCACTGGAAGAAGGACATCGACATCCTGGTGGGCGGCGCGGGAAAGGTGATCGCCTACGTGACGATCCCGAAGTGCACGTCGGTCGCCCAGGCCGAGGAGATGATCGCCTACATCCGCTCGACGGCGGCGAAGAAGAAGATCAAGCGCGAGATCCCGGTGCACGTCCTGATCGAGACCCACGGCGCGCTGCACGACGCGTGGGAGATCGCCCAGCTCCCCGGCGTGCAGGTCCTCGACTTCGGGCTCATGGACTTCGTGAGCGGCCACCATGGCGCCATCAACGCCGCCAACATGCGCTCGCCCGGCCAGTTCGAGCACCCGCTCGTCGCCCGGGCCAAGGCGGACGTCGTCGCCTGCGCGCTCGCCCACGGCGTGGTGCCCGCGCACAACGTCTCCCTCGACCTGAAGAACGCCTACAACGTGTTCCGCGACGCCTGGCGGGCCCGCAGCGACTTCGGGTTCCTGCGCATGTGGAGCATCCACCCCTCGCAGGTGCAGCCCATCGTCGACGCCATGAAGCCGGACCTGAACGAAGTCGCCGCCGCGGGCGCGATTCTCGTGGAAGCGCGCGCGGCGAACTGGGGACCGATCCAGTTCGAGGGCGAGCTGCACGACCGCGCCACCTACCGCTACTTCTGGCAGCTCCTGCAGAAGGCGCGGATCACCGGCGTGAGCAT
>Ga0073904_10003176_pt1 | contig 12381 bp, 14 predicted proteins | sample KloWWTrecipitate_FD_66668 | JGI IMG/M metagenome (GOLD analysis project Ga0073904, IMG submission 66668) | Active sludge microbial communities from Klosterneuburg, Austria, studying microevolution and ecology of nitrifiers - Klosterneuburg... | ecosystem: Engineered > WWTP > Aerobic digester >...
CTGCACCGCGCCGTCGGCCATGCGCACCACGCGGTCGACGGTGGGAGCCTCGATGATGCGCGGGTCGTGGCTGGCGATCACCAGGGTGCGGCCCTGCGCCTTGAGCGCCGCGACGATCTCCAGGAACTGGCCGGCCAGCCGGCCGTCGAGGTTGGCGGTGGGCTCGTCGGCGATCAGCACCTCCGGGTCGTTGATCAGCGCGCGGGCAATGGCCACGCGCTGCATCTCGCCGCCGGAGAGCAGCTCGACGCGGGCCTCGGCCCGGTGGCCCACCGAGAGTTGCGCCATCACCTCACGGGCGCGTTCGACCAGCCGGCGGTGCGGCAGGCCCAGCGGGTAGGCCGGCAGCATGACGTTGTCCAGCGCACTCAGGCCGGCAATCAGGTTGAAGCGCTGGAACACGATGCCGAAGCGCCGCCGCCGCAGCTCGGCCAGGTGCAGCTCGGGCAGGTTGGACACCAGCTCGCCGCCCAGGCGGATGCGGCCCTCGCTGGGCCGTGCCACGCAGCCGATCAAGGTCAGCAGGGTGGTCTTGCCCGAGCCGCTGGGGCCCTCCAGCACACTGATTTCACCCAGCGGCAGCTGCAGGTTGACGTCGCGCAGGGCCAGCACCTCGTTGGGCTGGCCTTCGTTGAAGCGTTTGCTGACCTGGTCGAGTTCGATCATGGTGTTGGTTTTGGGGGGTCAGCGCATGACCGCGTCAGGGTCGGCGGCCGCGGTGCGCCAGATCGGGATCACGATGGCCACCAGGTAGGGCAGCAGCGCCAGCAGCGCCAGGGTGGCCAGTTGCAGGCCGTCGACGCTGGGGTTCAGCGCCATGCTCGGGAACAGCACCGACCAGCCCTGCAGCACCGGGCGCAGCAGCGGCGCACCGAACAGGAACACATGCAGATAGGCCAGCAGCCCGCCCGCCAGCAACGCGGTGGTGGCGACCAGGCCGGCCTCCCAGAGCTTCATGTGGATGATGTCGCGGGTGTCCCAGCCGATGGCCTTGAGCACACCGATCTCGCGCCTTTCCTGCGCCGACAGGCCGCTGGCCTTGTCGAAGGCGAGGATGCCGAAGGCCAGCACTGCCGCGCCGAGCAGCGCCAGCAGCAGGCCCTCGCGCCAGCTGAACAGGTTCTCGTAGGTGCGCAGCAGGTCGGCGCGGGTGACGATGCGGTGGCGGCGCAGCGCCAGGCCGGCCTTCTCGGCCACCTTGGCCACCTCCTTCGGGTTGCGCACGTACAGCGCCAGGTCGGTGAACTCATCGGGCGCGAGCTGGAAGAAGCGGCGGAAGTCGGCCTCGGCCAGCAGCACCAGGTCGGTGCTGAAGCCGGCGGTGGCCTGCGGCAGCACCGCACGCACCTGCAGGTTGAGGAATTCACCCGAAGGCGCCACCAGGAACAGGCGCTGCCCGGCCTGCAGCTTGCGCAGCCGGGCCACGCCCTCGCCGATCAGCACCTGCCCGGGTTCGGGACGCAGCCCGGCCGCCTGGGCGGTGCCGGGCGGCACCTGCAGCGTGTAGTTGCCCGCAGTGGAGGTGTCGTAGAGGTAGCCCCAGAGCCGGCCCTCAATGCGCTGCACACCGCGCAGGCCCTGCAGCCGCTCCAGGTCGGCACTGCGGCTGAGCGCATGCCGGCCCATCTGCAGTCCCTGGACCACCACGTCGGGCGCCCCTTCGAGCACCTGCGCGGCGTCCTGCCGCAGCGCACTGCCCAGCAGCATCACCGAAGCCAGCGCAAACACCAGCAGAGCGTGCACCAGCAGCAGGCCGAGGTTCTTGGCGCGCTGCCGCGCCATCGCCGCCAGGGTGTAGTCGATCAGGTAACGCTGCCGGTTCAGCCAGGTGTGCATGGCAAAGTGATCGAGAGAATCATTCGTCGGTCCGCGGCGTGGCGACGGGCTCCGGTGGCATGAGCTGCAGGCCCGCGGCGGGAAAGTGCCGCGGTGGTGCGACCCAGGCGCCGGAGGGAAAGTGCTCCGCGCCGCCGGGTGCGTCCTGAAAGGCCGAGTGCAGGTCGGCCAGGCCGGGGTGGCGGGTGTAGCGCGCCTCGGTGAACCAGGCCGCGTCGGTGAGCGCCAGTGCCTGCACCAGCGCGCGGCTCTGGGCCCGGGCCTCGTGGGCAGCGCCCTGCGCCCAGGCTGCGTGCAGGGCCAGCGCCAGCCAGCCCAGCAGCAGGGCGCCGATCACCGCGAGGGCGAGGGTGGAGCGGCGCCGAGGACCTGGGGAACTCGGGGTCACTGGAAGCGCCCGTCGTCCAACGCCGCGGGCAGCGTGGCCGTGACCTCGGCAAAACGCAGCACCCGCCGGCCCTTGTGGTCGGCCAGGAACTCGCGCGCGTCGGCCTCGCTGTCGTGCGGCACCAGTTCATGCCCCATCGGCCCGAGCACGTCGGAGCCGACCACGTACCAGGCAGCCTGCGCATCGATGCGCAGGGTGTTGTAGTAGTCGGTCACACCCATCGCGACGATGTCGGCGCGCGAGCGTTTGGGCTCGTACTTCGCCAGCTCGAAGAGGTACTTGAAGAAGTCCTTCGCGCCGTCGAAGTGCACTGCCCGGCCGTCGCGCCACACCACCGTGGCCACCCACAGCGGATAGGGCGCGACGAACATGCCGCAGACCGGGCAGGTGTCGCGCGGGCCGGGGGCGGGCAGCTGCACCGGCCGGCCCTGGGCCGGCAGCACAGCGGCACCAGCGGCCAGCGCCGCACCACCGGCCAGCAGCCCGCGCAGCAGGGTCCGGCGGGCGATGCCGGCCGGGCGCAGCCGCGTGTAGCGGCCGGTGGAAGCGTCGCAGGCCATCACCGCCACCTCAGGCCGGCTTGGCCATCATCATCTTCTTGCGCATCTCGCCGCGGCGCTTGCGCAGCATGACGGTGTCCTCGGCCATGCCCACGTAGGCCGACATCAGCGCGGCATTGAAGTCCACCACCTTCGCGCCGGCCCTGGCGGCGGCCTCACCGGCGGCAGCGGCGTCGGCAGCGGCGCGGCTGGCGTAGGCGAACTTGCTGGACCTGGTCATGGTGCCCGGCTTGCTCGGGTCCAGCACGTAGAAGGCCTGGTCCACCAGCACCAGCGGCTTGGTCGCGTCCTTGCTGCCGGCGTCCCCGGCATAGATGGCCTTGGGCCCGCGGTCCATGTTCAACGACAGGCTGATGGCGGCGCAGTGGATCGAGCAGGTGCCCTCGACGCTGTTGTCCTCGTAGACCAGCAGGTGGCGGCTGTGGCTGAACTTGGCGCGCTCCATGCCGCAGTAGCGGCAGCGCGGGTACTTGGCCAGCTCGTTGGTGAGCGGGTCGGCATCCTTGGCCAGCTGGTTGACCAAACCGAACTGGTCGGTCCACTGCGTCGGTGCCACGCCGGGTGCGGCAGCGTCGGGCCGCGTGGCGCAGGCGGTGGTCAGCCCCAGCGCAGAGAAGGCGGTGCCGGCCATCCAGAGGCGGCGATTGAAGGGTTGTCCGTTCATGGTAAAGGCTCCTTTCGAGCGGGAGGAAAAACAAGAAGCGGGGGGCATGGGCGTGAAGGCGGCCGAGCCGCTCAGGCGCCTTGCAGCAAGGCACGCACCTCGGTGGCCTGCTGCTCGGCGGTGAGCGAGGTGCGCAGCGCCCGGCGCAGCCGGCCGGCCGGGTCGTAGAGGTAGACCAAGGCGGTGTGGTCGATGGTGTAGCTGCCGTTGAGCGGCACCTTGCGGTAGAACACCTTGAAGTGTTCGGCGGTCAGGCGGGTCCGCTCCGCATCACCGCGCAGGGCCACCACGCCGGGATGAAAGGTCTCGGCAAAGGCCTGCAGGATCTGCGGGGTGTCGCGCTCCGGGTCCAGGCTGATGAACAGCACCTGCACCCTGGCGGCCTCCGCACCGAGGATCTGAAGGGTTTCTGCGGCCTTGAACAGCGCGGTCGGGCAGACGTCCGGGCACTGCGTGAATCCGAAGAACACCATCACCGCCCTGCCCCGGTAGTCGGCCAGGGTGCGCCAGGCACCGCCGGGATCCTGCAGCCGGAAGTCGCGGCCGTATTCCGCGCCTGTGACGTCGATGGCCGCAGCGGAGGAAGGGGCGGCACGTTCGGGTGAACAGCCGCCGGTGGACGCCAGCACGGCGGCGCCGGCCAGCCCCTGCAGGCAGCGGCGGCGCCGATGGGAAACGAGGGGGAAGGACATGAGCGGTCCCGGGCCCGTGGGCCGAACAAGGCGGGAGAGCGAAGGCGGCTGCCGGGGACGCCCGCGCCATACGCGGTGCCATCCACCTCGCGGGCGCGCGCCCGCACAGCAGCTTCAGGGGTGCAGCAAACTCAGCCGACCCAGGGAGGGCCACGCGGGCGAGCGCTGTCGGCGACCGGGGCCGTGATGTGGCCCGGTTGCTCCGCCGGCGGAAGCTGGACGGGCGCTGCCACCTGCGGCGGCTGTCCGTGCTCCGGCAGCAACGCCATACCGACACCCATCGCCGCCAGGCAGGCGGGGCAATGCAGCCCTGCGGCAGGGGAGCTTCCCGCTGCGCCGTCCGACTCGGCGGACGCAGTCGCCAGCGCATGATCTCCCGGCACGGTGCAGACTTCGCCAAAGCCGCCAGCCACCGGCGCCCCCGCCCAGACGACGGCGCTCAGCAGCGGCAGAGCGACCCAGCCCAGGCTCAGTGCCCAGGCCGTCCACACCCACAACCGCAGTGACCGACGCAGTGTCTGCATGGGCGCATGCTAATTCCCCCGTGGGTATCCGGTTTGACCAGGATCACGGGGGATGCGCGGCGGTCGAGCGCCGGGCCAGCGCCGGTCAGCGCGGCCAGGCGGGGACCGCGGGCCCGCCTTCACAGGTCAAAGGAGCAGCCGGCCGCCTTCGTCAAAGAAGGGATAGGGCCCCGGCGCCGCAACACCGTGCACATGGTGGGTCACCACCCCCTCACCCGTCCACCAGTGCAGCAGGTAACCCGGCGGCTCCAGGCGGAACAGGGCCGGTGCGTTGGCAGCGATGTCCAGTTGCACGGCGTGGGCGGTGCTGGGGGCGGTCATCACCGCCCGCCCGCCCACGGTGGCGCGGATGTTGCGGTGCAGGTGGCCGCAGGTCACCAGCTGCACCTGCGGATGCACCTCCAGCAGCGCGGCGAAGGCCTCCCGCCCCTCCAGGCCGATCTCGTCCATGTGGCCGATGCCGGTCACGAAGGGCGGGTGGTGCATCATCAGCAGCGTGGGCACACCCGGATCCTCGCTGAGGGTGCGGCTCAGCCAGGCCAGGCGCTGGGCGCACAGCCGGCCACCACTCTCCCCGGCCACCACGGTGTCCAGCCCGATGATGCGGCCGGGCCAGCGGGACTCGTGCCGGCAGAACTGCCAGAAGCCCTGCGGCTCGACGCCCGGATGCTCCGGAAAGGCCTGGCGCAGCTCTTCGCGGTCGTCGTGGTTGCCAGGCACCAGCAGCAGCGGCAGCCCGGTGCGATCCAGCAGACCGCGCAGGCGGCGGTACTCCTCGGGAGCCCCCACGTCCACCAGGTCGCCGGTCAGCAGCAGCAGGTCGGGCCGCTGCGGCTGGGCGGCCAGGTGGTCGATGGCCGCCTCCAGCAGAGCGTAGGTGTCCACCCGCCCGTAGGCCAGCCGGCCTTCGGGTTTGATGTGGATGTCGGAGAACTGGGCAATCAGCATGGGGTCACCTCCGGTCGGCGCTGCAGGCTCAACCTCATTCCATCAGGCTTTCGGTGGCCTTGACCAGCTCGGGCAGCGCCGCCTCGGGGGGTCTTCTCGCCGCGCATCACGCTGGCCACCACATCACGCTGGGCACGCCAGATGCGCACCGACTGGCCGCCCGGGTAACCGCCCCAGGGCAGGGAACGGTCGATCTGGGTGGTGGCGGTGCGGAAGTTGGGGTTCTTGTCGTAGAACGGCCCGAGGAACTCGGCGCCGATGGCACGCTGGTTGGTGGGCAGGTAGCCGGTCATTTCCACCACGATCTTCTGCGCCTCGGGGCTGGTGACGAACTTGACGAAGTCCCAGGCCGCCTTCTGCCTGGCAGCGTCGCGGGTGAGGATGACCACCGCATTGCCGCCGGTGGGCACGCCTCCGCCGGCCTTGTCGTCCAGCGGGAAACGCGCCGTACCGAGCGGGAAGCGGTTGCCCACCATGTCACCGACGATCTTCAGGTGCGCCGGTGTCGAGAACAGGATGCCGGTCTTGCCGGCGCCGAACTGCTGGCGCGACTGGTCCCAGTCCACCAGCTGCATGCCGCCTTCGGTGACGAAGCGCCGCATCGTGCGCAGCGCATTCAGGCCCACGGCGTTGTTGAAGCCGGCCTTCTTGCTGCCCGGCTCCACCAGCTTGCCCCCCTGCTGGTACAGCATGCCCTGGAAGAGCCAGTCGTCGGGCCAGGCATGCACGTCATAGGACATGCCGTTCACGTCGCCCCCCAGCGCCTTGATCTTGCCGGCCAGCGCGACCAGGCCGTCCCAGGTGGTGGGCATGTTCTTCGGGTCGCCGCCGGCACGCTGCACCAGTTCGGTGTTGAAGTACATGATCGGCGACGAGGCGTTGAACGCCATGCCGTACTGCCGGCCGTCCACCTGGGCCAGGCTCATCATGCGCGGTGCGTAGTTGCTGGTCACGAAGGCAGCGGGTTCGGCCTTCAGCAGCGGCTGCAGATCGACGATCTGGTTGCGCTTGGCCAGGGTGCGCGCCATTTCACCGAGCAGGTGGTAGCCGGCGTAGTAGACGTCGGGCAGCTGGTTCGTCACCGCGCTGCGCAGCATGACCTGGTGGCCCTCGTCGTAGCTGGCCGCGGGCGCGCGGAACTGGATCTTCACGTTCGGGTTGCGCTTCATGTACTCTGCCGCCAGGGGCTCGTGGAAGCGGGCAAAGCTGGGGTAGCAGTACAGCACGTCCAGCGTCACGGCCTGCGCCGCGGCGGTGGTCGGGGTCAGCGCCGCGGCCAGGCCGACGGCGGCCAGGCCGGCCGTCAGGATTCGCTTCAGTCGGGAAGTCATTGGTCTCTCCAGGGAGGGTTGAAGGGGCAGCAGAGCCTGGGGAGGGAGGCGCCTGAAACGGGTTCAGCGCATCCCCGTCATCGTGATGCCCTGGATGAAGCGCCGGCGCGCCACCAGGAAGGCCAGCACCAGAGGGGCTGTGATCAGAGCGGCGCCGGCCATCAGGGCGCCGTAGTTGGCTCCGGACTCGGCGGAGGCGAACAGCAGCATGCCCAGCGGCGGCGGCGCCAGTTCGGTGGAGGTGATGACCACCATGGGCCAGTACAGATCGTTCCAGTGCGCCACGAACGAAAACACCGCAAATGCCGCGATGGCCGGGCGGGCCGAAGGCAGCACGATGCGCCAGAGGATCTCCAGCTCGCTCATGCCGTCCACCCGCGCCGCATGGATCACCTCGTCCGGAAAGCCGCGGAAGAACTGCCGCAGCAGGAAGATCGCGAACAGGGAGAGGAAGAACGGCAGCATCTGCGCGAAGTAGCTGTTCAGCGCCCCGAGCCCGGACAGCCCGATGTACAGCGGAAGCGCGGTGGCCTGGATCGGCACGGCCAGCGCCGCCAGCACCGCCAGGAAGAACAGCCCGCTGCCGCGGAAAGGCAGTTTGGCCAGTGCATAGGCCGCCGGTACGGCCACCAGCAGCTGCACCATCAGAATGCCGCCACAGACCAGCAGGCCATTGAGCATGAAGCGGCCGATCGGCACGGCGCGCAGCACCTCGGCATAGTGGCCCCAGCCGAACCAGCTGCGCGGCCAGGGCAGCCAGGAGGCCTCGAAGATTTCGCTGGGTGAACGCAGCGAGGTCACCAGCATCCAGACGAAGGGTGCCAGCATGACCAGGGCTCCGGCCAGCAGCAGCGCGTGCTGCACCACCCGCCAGGCCGGCGCTCGCCAGGCCAGCGCTCGCCGCGGCTTGGAGTCGATCGCGGCAGCGGTCATGCGTAGTGCGTCCTGCGGTCGAGGGCCCGGGCCTGCAGCGCCGCCAGCACCAGCAGGCCCAGCAGGAACAGCAGCGTCAGCATGGCGGCGTAACCCATCTTGAAGTACTGGAAGCCCTCCAGGTACAGCGCATAGAGCAGCACCTCCGACCCGTTCTTGCCCTGCGTCAGCGCAGCCACGGTGTCGAACACCTTGAAGGCGGTGATGCTGCTGGTGACCAGCACGAACAGCGTGGTGGGGCCCAGCATCGGCCAGGTCACGCGCAGGAAGCGGTCCAGCGGGTGGTCGGCACCGTCCACCGCGGCGGCGTCGTAGAGCTCGCGCGGGATGCTGGACAGCCCCGCCAGGAACAGCACCATGTTGAAGCCCACCATCTGCCACAGGCCGATGGCCGCCAGGGTGGGGATGACCCGCTGCGGATCCGACAGGAAGGCCAGCTCCGGCCCACCCAGTGCCTTGAGGGCGGCCACCACCGGACCCAGCTTCGGGTGCAGCATGAACTGCCAGACCGTGGCCATGGCGATCAGCGAAGAGGTCACCGGCAGGAAATAGGCCACCTCGTACCACGCCCGACTGCGCCCGCGTGCGTGCACCAGCAGCGCCACCCCGAGGCCCAGCAGCACCCCGCCCGGCAGCACCAGGCCCACATAGAGCAGGGTGTTGCGGATGGAACGCAGGAAGACCTCATCGGCCAGGGCGCGCTGCAGGTTGTGCAGGCCCACCCACTGCCACTCGATTGCACCCAGCTCGTAGTCGGTCAGCGCCAGGCCGACCAACATCAGCATCGGCACCAGGTAGAGCCCGACCAGCAGCAGCAACGCCGGCGCGGCAAACAGCCCGCCGGTGAACGCGTTGCGCCGGCGCAGGTGGCCGAGCCCGCCGCGCAACGGCCGCACCGGCACCGACAGGGGCCGCTCGGCGGTGGCGGCAGCCAGGGGCGGCGAGGAGGTCACGGCCGCAGTCATGCAGCCTCCGCCACCCGGGCCTCACAGGCCACGCGAGCCCCATCGCCATCGAAGAAATGCAGGTGCTGCGGCGCCAGGCCCAGCCGCAGCTCGGCACCCGCGGTCAGGCCGGCCGGCAGTTCATGCGTCATGACGGAGCAGACCAGCGGCTCATCGGCCACCTGCGGCACCTCCACATGGCAGTGCAACTGGGCCCCGTGGTGTTCGACCCGCCGCAGCCGCCCGGGCCATTGCAACGGCGGCCCCTCGGCAGCAGCGCCGCCGTTGGGCTGCAGCCGCAGGTGCTCGCTGCGCACGCCGGCACAGGCGGGCAGCACCCGGGCGCCCCCCTGCCGCGCAGACAGGGCCAGGCGCTGCGTCCCCAGCACCACCCCACCCGCAGGTGAGGGCTGCAGGCGCAGCAGGTTCATCGGCGGGGAGCCGATGAAACGCGCCACCGCGACCGAGTTCGGCTCGTCGTAGAGCTGCCGCGGCGTGCCGATCTGCTGGATGCGGCCCCGCTCCATCACCGCCACCCGGCTGGACAGGCTCATCGCCTCGGTCTGGTCGTGGGTGACGTAGACGAAGGTCGCCCCCAGGCGCTGGTGCAGCTGGGCCAGCTCGTCGCGCACCTCCAGCCGCAGCTGGGCATCGAGGTTCGACAGCGGTTCGTCCATCAGGAACACCGCCGGCCGGCGCACCATCGCACGCGCCAGGGCCACCCGCTGCCGCTGGCCGCCCGAGAGCTGGCCCGGCCGGCGCTGCAGCAGGGCCTGCAGTCCGAGCGTCTGCGCCAGGGCCTGCACCTGCGCATCGATGTCGCGCAGCAGCTCCCGCGTGCCGGGCCAGAACCAGGCCATGCCCGGCTGGCGACGCAGCAACCCGAGCCGGCGCATCACCAGCGGCAGCGCCACGTTCTGCTGCACCGTCATGTGCGGGTACAGCGCGTAGTTCTGGAACACGAAGGCGATGTCCCGGTCGCGCGGACGCAGGCCGTCCACACAGCGCCCGGCGATGTGCACCTGGCCCGCATCGGCTTCCTCGAGCCCAGCGATGCTGCGCAACAGGGTGGACTTGCCGCAACCCGAGGGCCCGAGCAGGGACAGGAACTCGCCGGGTTTGACCCTCAGGTCGATGCCGTCAAGCACCTTCACCGGGCCGAAGGACTTGTGCAGTGTGTGAACCTCAACGCCAGCCGTCATGGGAGCTCGTGGTGCAGGGAGATCCCGTTTGTAAGAGCCGGTGATGTCGGGTCTGTGACGCCCCCGGGTGTGACTCAAGTCACACGCCTGCCATCTCCACATGGCACACGCCCCCGACGCGGACCCTGCAGCCGCCGGTCTCCGTCGGCCAGGTCTGTCGGCAAGGCCGTCCCTTCACGGGGCTGTCACTCGCGCTGCCGAGCATCGACAACGGTCGCAACCTGCCCCGGGTTGCGCCGCTGCGGAACACCCCCATCCACCCAGGAGACCCCTGCCATGCATTCCTACACCCTGCCCCACACCCCCTCAGCCCGGCCCCTGCTCCAGGCGATGGCGGCGCTCGCGCTGTGCGGCCTGTTGCAACCGGCGCATGCGCTGGACATCCTGCTGTGCAACGACGATGGCCTGACCGCCGCCAATCTGCGTGCCCTACAGCAGCGCCTGGTGGGCGCCGGCCACAGCGTGCTGGTGACCGCACCGGTGGACAACCAGTCCGGCCGGGGCGGCTACATCGCCTTCCTGCAACCGGTGCCGGCCCTCACCGGCAACGAACGCGGCGCCAAGGCCCTCGGTCTGGCTGCGGGCAGCGCCGGCATCGGCAGCGACCCGGCCGATGCCAACGTGCACTACGTCAACGGCACCCCGGTGGCAGCCTGCCTGTACGGCATCGACGTCCAGGCACCGGCGCGCTGGGGCAAGGCTCCGGACTTGGTGATCTCCGGCCCGAACGAAGGCAACAACACCGGCCACATCAACGCCAGCAGCGGCACATTCAACAACCTGATCTACGCCATCAACCGCGGCCTGCCGGCCATTGCAGTGAGCGACGCGGTGAGCAGCCAGGTGACCTGGTCGGACACGCTGCCCCCCACACACCGCGCCTACGAGGTGGCCGACATCGTGCTGCGGCTGGTGGACCAGGTCCTGGTCGGCCGCAAGGCCCACTCGCACGGCAGCCCGTCCGGCCGCAGGCTGCTGCCTCCCGGCCTGGGGCTGAACGTGAACATCCCGGCCTTTCCCGCCGGCAACGGGGCCACGCTGCCCTTTGCACTCACGCACATCGGCCAGGCCACCGCCTATGCCCCGGCCTTCTATGAGCGTCTGTCCGACAGCCCTGTGGCGGTAGCCTACGGCGTCAACTACCCGCTGCCCGGCATCTCGCTGGCCAGCGGCGGCACCGTCCTGCCCAGCGGCAACACCCTGCCCCTGGATGCGTCCAGCCGTTCCGAAGGCAATGTCATCGCCCAAGGCCAGGCGGTGACGATCTCCCCCGTGCAGGGCATGCCCGAGGCGAGCCGGCAGTTCGAAGGTTGGCTGCAGCAGCGGCTGCAACGCCGCTGAACAGTCGGGTAGGCTGGCAGGCGATGCCATGAATCACACCCTGCCACCCATACCCGTCGAGGTGCAGGCCGTCTTCGATGCCTGCCCGGACCGGGCCCGAAGGCGCCTGCTCACGCTGCGTGCCCTCATCTTTGCGACCGCTCAACGAACGGCGGGCGTCGGCCCCCTGGAAGAAGCACTGCGCTGGGGCGAAGCAGCCTACCTGCCGACGCGCACACGCAGCGGCAGCGCCGTGCGGCTGGGATGGCAGCCAACCCGGCCCGAGCAGGTGGTGGTGCTCTTCCACTGCCAGACCGGGCTGGTCGAGCGCTTTCGCACAATGTTTCCGCGCGAGCTGACCTTCGAAGGCCAACGCGCCATCGTGCTGCCGGTGGCGGAGCCCTTTGACGGCGAAGCGCTGTCCTGCTGCATCGCCGCGTCACTGCGCCACCATCTGGACCGCCGGCGCAGTCGCAGCTGACGGGCCCAGGTTCGGACACCTGCGCCTGGCCGGGAACCGGAGGGGACGGTCACACCGCCCCGGCCGGAGCCGACCGTTCAACGCTCCAGAGCACCCTTGCCGGCCAGGATGCGGCTTCGCAGGGCCTCGATGCGGGAGACCCGGGTTTCGGACTTCCTGGCCGAGTTCAGATGAATCACGTGGCTGCGCTGACGGCCTGGCGTCAATGCGTGAAAGGCTTCGGCGAGTTCGACATCGGCCTCCAGCGCGTCGGCCAGTTCCGGCGGCAGCTCGACATCGCGCGGCTCGCGCGGGGGCCGGAGGCCCGCTTCCGCATAACCCATCGCCTCCTTCAGATAGGCCCGCAGCCGCCGCAGACCCTGCGCCCATTGGCGGGTAGAACAGTTCGGGGTGGCAAACCGCTCGCAGCGTCCGCATCCCCTGGAGAAGTAGTCTTCGATGTCGGTGATCACCGCCCTCCCTCCACGTCAGGTCGATGCCCTTGAAGCCGGACCGGCCGAACCCGGCCCGCGTGCCGCAACCGGCCACCCTTCAGCCACGGTTCAGCCCGCTGCGCCA
>Ga0073904_10003177_pt1 | contig 12379 bp, 9 predicted proteins | sample KloWWTrecipitate_FD_66668 | JGI IMG/M metagenome (GOLD analysis project Ga0073904, IMG submission 66668) | Active sludge microbial communities from Klosterneuburg, Austria, studying microevolution and ecology of nitrifiers - Klosterneuburg... | ecosystem: Engineered > WWTP > Aerobic digester >...
GTCCGCGTGATCGCCGCCGTCAACGTGGTCTTCCCGTGGTCCACGTGCCCGATCGTCCCCACGTTGCAGTGCGGCTTCGATCGGACGAATTTCTCCTTGGCCATCTCTGGGCTCCTTCCTTGTGCGGGTTGTTGAGGCTTGATAGCTCAGAATCTGAGCGTCTTGGGTGGATCAGGACCGCGCGGTGGCCAACGCTTCGCGAATCTTGGCCGGCACCTGCTCGTACTGACTGAACTCCATGGTGAACGTGCCACGTCCCTGGGTGATGGAACGAAGCTGCGAGGCGTAGCCGAACATCTCGCCCAACGGCACCACCGCTCGTACACTGGACGTTCCGGTCGCTCGGGTTTCCATGGCCTGCACCTGCCCCCGACGGGCGTTGAGGTTGCCGATGACGTCGCCCATGTACTCCTCAGGCACGACCACCTCGACGCTCATGACCGGCTCCAGCAGCACGCTCTTGCCTTTGTGCAGCGCTTCCTTGATGGCCAAGGAGGCCGCGGCCTTGAACGCGCCTTCGGAGGAGTCCACCTCGTGGTAGCTGCCGTCCTTCAACCGGATGTGCACGTCGACAACCGGGAAGCCGGAGATGAGTCCACTGTTCAGCGCCTCGCGAGCGCCTTCCTCACTGGGCCGGATGTACTCGCGGGGGATGGTGCCACCCTTGACCGCGTCTTCGAAAGTGACGCCCTTGCCCGACTCGTTGGGCTCCAGATCGATGACCACATGGCCGAACTGACCACGCCCACCGGTCTGCTTGATCCATCGGCCAACGACGTTGATCGCCGGCTGGGTGATGGTTTCGCGGTAGGCCACCTGCGGTCGGCCCACGCTTGCCCCCACCTTGAACTCGCGTCGAAGGCGCTCGACCAGCACCTCCAGATGCAGTTCGCCCATGCCGTAGATCAGGGTTTGCCCGGTCTCGCTGTCGACACGGATCCGGAAGGTGGGATCTTCATCCGCCAGACGCGCGAGGCCCGTGGACATCTTGTCCTGATCGGCCTTGGTCTTGGGTTCGATGGCCACATTGATCACCGGTTCCGGGAAGACGATCGCCTCGAGAATCGCAGGCCTGTCCGGATCGGAGAGGGTTTCGCCCGTGACCATGTTCTTGGGTCCGATGATCGCCGCGATGTCGCCGGCGGCAATGGACTGGATGTCCTCACGCGAATCGGCATGCATCTTGACCAGGCGCCCCAGACGCTCCGTCCTGCCGTTGGAGGTATTCTGGATCTTGTCGCCGGTCGATGCCTGTCCGGAATACACCCGGATGAAGGCCAGCCGACCCACGAATGGATCGGTCATGATCTTGAAGACCAGGGCCGTGAACGGCTCGCTGATGTCTGGGCGCCGCTCCATGACCTCTTCGGTCACCGGATGCATGGCCTTGACCGGCGGGACATCCAGCGGGCTCGGCAAGTAGTCCACAACGGCATCCAGTAGCGGCTGGATGCCCTTGTTGCGCAGGGCCGTACCACAGAGCACGGGTACGATGCCACCGGCAAGGGTCGCCTTGCGCAGGCCCACCTTGAGTTCCTCGACTCCGATTGGCTCGCCGTCCACGAACTTCTCCATGAGCCCGTCGTCGTGTTCCGCGACCTTCTCGATCATGAAGTCGCGCGCCGTCTGGGCCGCGTCCATGAGCTCCGCCGGGATCTCCCCAACGTCCGCGACCGAACCCAGGTCGTCCCGGTTCCAGACCAGGGCCTTCATCTCCACCAGGTCGATCACACCGCGAAAGCGATCCTCGACACCGATGGGCAACTGGATCGGCACCGGGTTGGCTCCCAGCCGGTCGATGATCATCTGCACCGTACGGTCCATGTCCGCACCGACGCGATCCATCTTGTTGACCAGGCAGATCCGCGGCACGGAATAGAGGTCCGCCTGGCGCCAGACAGTCTCGGATTGCGGTTCGACGCCGGCGACGGCATCGAAGACCACCACACCGCCGTCCAGCACCCGCAGGCTGCGCTGCACCTCGACCGTGAAGTCGATATGCCCCGGGGTGTCGATGATGTTGAACTTGTGATCACGCCATTCGGCGCTGGTGGCCGCCGCGGTGATGGTGATACCGCGCTCACGCTCCTGCTCCATCCAGTCCATGGTGGCCGTGCCCTCATGAACTTCACCGATCTTGTAGGTGCGACCGGTGTAATACAGGATGCGCTCAGTGGTCGTGGTCTTGCCAGCATCGATGTGAGCGATGATGCCGATGTTGCGGGTCATTTGCAGTTGGTGCTGGGGACTCATGGTATCACCGTTGACGCTGGGTGGGTTCAATGATCAGGGTCGCCGTCAGGCTACCAGCGGTAATGCGCGAAGGCCTTGTTGGCATCCGCCATGCGATGGGTCTCTTCTTTGCGGCGGATGGTGGCGCCGGTGTTGTTGGCCGCGTCCATCAGCTCTCCGGCGAGACGCTCCGCCATCGGGCGACCACCACGGCCGCGCGCTGAGCCGAGGATCCAGCGGAAGGCGAGAGCCTGGCGACGCTCCGAGCGGATCTCCATCGGCACCTGATAGGTGCTGCCGCCAACACGGCGAGGCTTGACCTCGACCATCGGCATGGCGTTCTTGATCGCCTGCTCAAACACTTCGATACCGGGCTTCTTGGCGCGCTTCTCGACCATGTCGAGGCATTCGTAGAAGACCCGCTCCGCGGTTGATTTCTTGCCACGGGTCATCAACTTGTTGATGAACGCCCCGGCAGTCCGATTGTGATGGATGGAGTCCGGCACGACCTCACGTCGTGGCGGACGATTCCTGCGCGGCATAACCTAACCTCCGTATAGCCGTCGCCCCGATCAGAGCTTGCGCTTCGCCTGGGCTAGAAACAGAAATCGATCCCGAGACCCGGCTCTTGGCGCCACCTTGAACAGGCGACCACCGCGAGCGCAACAAGGCCTCGGGATCGATTGCCTTTGCCACGCCGCTCCCTTGTCGAGAGCGTCCCCCTTGAGGGGACCGCACTGGTATGGATTTCCCACCTGGTGCAGCTGTCAGCGTATGAAACTGTGTAGGGTTCCCCACCCATAGCGGCGAGCGGGGCCGACATTGCGGGCCGACTAGCGCCGGCCGCCCTTGCCCTTGACGGGCGCCACCTGGCCCGGCTTCGGCCGCTTGGCTCCGTAATGCGACCGGCTCCGGCGACGCGCAGCGACACCACTGGAATCCAAGGCACCGCGAACGATATGGTAACGAACCCCAGGGAGGTCCTTCACGCGACCGCCGCGAATCAACACCGTGGAATGCTCCTGGAGGTTGTGCCCCTCCCCAGGGATGTAGGCCGTGACCTCCATCCCGTTTGACAGGCGCACGCGAGCAAACTTGCGAAGCGCCGAGTTCGGCTTCTTGGGGGTCATCGTCGCGACCTTCGTGCACACCCCGCGCTTTTGCGGCGCACCCTTGTCGATGCGCGTCATGCGCCGCTGGGATGCGTTGAAACCGAAGAGCAGCGCCGGAGCCTTGCTCTTCTTGGAAGGCGACCGACGCCCCTTGCGAACCAGTTGATTGATGGTGGGCACGATGACTGCTCCCGGATTGTCAATCTCGAACGCTGCCCGGCTGGCGCGGCCTTAGACGCGCCCCCCAGTGCAAAAACATGAGGTGTGAGTATATGCCGCTCAAACGGCACTGTCAACTTTGCGACACCGCGGCGGGCCGATGCCGAGATCTGTCCCGGCCCCGGGATCCAAGGATCATTCCGCCGCTCCCCGGCGACTGGGCGGCAGGCGAAGCCCCAGTCCCAGGCGCGGTCCGCGCTCTTCCTCCATCTCGCGACCCAGGCTGATGGTCTTGCCCTCCTGGTCCAGGACGTTGACCGCCAGTCCAAGGCTCTGCAGCTCCTTGATCAGCACCCGGAAGCTCTCCGGCGCGCCAGGATCCTGGATCTCCTCGCCCTTGACGATCGCCTCGTAGGTCTTGACGCGCCCCGTGACATCGTCGGACTTGATGGTCAGCATCTCCTGAAGCGTATGCGCGGCACCGTAGGCCTCCAGCGCCCACACTTCCATCTCGCCGAAGCGCTGGCCACCGAATTGAGCCTTGCCGCCCAAGGGCTGCTGCGTCACCAACGAGTAAGGCCCGGTAGACCGGGCGTGGACCTTGTCCTCGACAAGGTGGGCCAGCTTCATCATGTAGATGATGCCCACCGTCACCGGCTCGTCGAAGGACTCGCCGGACTTGCCATCATAGAGCCGCGTCTTGCCGGTGATGGGCATCGGCCAGCCCAGCTGCAAGGTCACTTCACGACCGGCTGCCATCAGGGCGTCCAGGCTGGCGGCTGGGTCCGGCGCAGGTACCAGCTCGGCGCCCAGGCGGACATGCATTTCCTCCAGCCACAGGCGAAGGCAGGCCTGGATGGCCAGCGCGCTACGGTCCCGGCGGTCCTCGGCCTCGCCACGTCCGGAACTGAAGTCCAGGATCTCCTCTGCCGGCAAGCCCTGCTCGCCAAGGAACTGCAAGGCCACGACGCGCCGGAGGATGGTGACGTCCTCCCAAGAATGGGCCGCGCTGGCGTCTTTCAGCCAACTGGCCAGATAGAGGCTGCGTAGCTCCTGGTCGTCCCGGAGGAGTTCGGTATCGACATCTTCGGCATCCACCCAGTCCCAGGCCGCTTGGGTGACGCGGCGCCAGGCCCAATCGACCAGCCAGGCGCGAGCGAGCTCAGCGGCGATGTCCACCTCGGACGCGCCATCGAACACCGCCGTGGCCACCTTGAATCCCAGGCGGCTGGCCGCCCAGCCCAGGTGCGTCTCCATGATCTGGCCGATGTTCATGCGGCCGGGCACGCCCAGGGGATTGAGCACCAGTTCCATGGTGGTACCGTCCTCCATGAAGGGCATATCCTCCAGCGGAACCACCTGGCTGATCACGCCTTTGTTGCCGTGCCGCCCCGCCATCTTGTCGCCTTCGGTCACCTTGCGCTGCTGCGCGACACTGACCCGCACCATCCGCTCCACACCGGCCGACAACTCGATCACGTCGTCGCGCCCGAAGGAGCGGATATCGACGATCTTGCCGCGCTCGCCATGAGGCAGCCGCAGGCTGGAGTCCTTCACCTCGCGGGCCTTCTCACCGAAGATCGCCCGCAGCAGCTTCTCTTCCGGCGTCAGGTCCGTCTCGCCCTTGGGGGTGATCTTCCCGACCAGGATGTCGCCCGGCGACACCTCCGCGCCGATGCGGATCACGCCTTCCTCGTCCAGGTCCCGAAGGGCGTCATCCCCGACGTTGGGAATATCGCGCGTGATCTCCTCCGGACCCAGCTTGGTATCGCGGGCCTCCACCTCGTGCTTCTCGATATGGATGGAGGTGAACTTGTCCTGACGGACGACACCTTCGCTGATCAGGATGGCGTCCTCGTAGTTCCCTCCCTCCCAGGAGAGGAAGGCCACGAGGCAATTCTGGCCGAGGGCCAGCTCGCCGCCCTCCGTGGAGGAGGAGTCCGCCAGCACTCGGCCCGCCTCGATCATCTCGCCCTTGCGTACCACGGGCCGCTGATCGATGGTGGTCGAGTTGTTGGACCGCATGAACTTGCGGAGGTTGTAGACATGGATGTCGCCACCGTCCTCGCGGACCAGGATCCGGTCGCCGGTGACGCTGATGACCTCGCCCGGCAGATCGGAAACCACCACATGGCCCGAGTCGATGGCCACCGGGAACTCCATTCCCGTACCGACGACAGGCGCCTCCGGCACCAGCAGCGGGACGCCCTGGCGCAGCATGTTCGAACCCATGAGCGCGCGGTTGGCATCATCGTGTTCCAGGAAGGGGATGAGCGACGTGCTGACGCTGACGATCTGCTTGGGATCGACGTCCATGAAATCGACCCGTTCCGGCCGGACGAGCTGGAAGCGCTCTTCCCGCCGCACGGTGACCTGGGCCTCGGAGAACTCGCCCTGCTCGTTGATGAGGCTGTTGGCCTGGGCGATGGCGTAATGGTCCTCGAGGTCGGCGGTCAGGAACTGCACCGCGCTGCCGACATAGGGCGCCACCGGTACTTCGGCGAGACCCAGCTTGGCCACCGCGGCCGCAGCCTTGGCATCGAGGCGCTGCCCGGCTACCGCCACCACCTTGCCCTTGGCATCCAACACGTCTTGCGAGGGCACTCGGCCTTCCAAGGCCTCCGCAGTCCCCGGCAGTCGGGATCGCACGATGCGGTACGGCGTCTCGATGAAGCCATAATCGTTGACGCGCGCATAGGTGGCCAGGCTGCCGATCAGGCCGATGTTGGGGCCTTCAGGCGTCTCGATGGGGCAGATCCGCCCGTAATGCGAGTGGTGAACGTCGCGCACGTCGAAACCGGCGCGCTCGCGCCGCAGGCCGCCCGGCCCCAACGCAGAGAGGCGGCGCTTGTGCGTCAACTCACCCAGTGGGTTGGTCTGCTCCATGAACTGACTGAGCTGCGACCCCCCGAAGAATTCGCGCGTGGCCGCGACCACCGGGCGGATGTTGATCAGCCCCAGCGGCGTGATCTGCTCCGGCTCGCGGGTGCTCATACGCTCCCGAACCACGCGTTCCATGCGCAGGAGGCCGACGCGCAGTTGGTTCTGGATGAGCTCGCCGACCGTCTTCACCCGGCGATTGCCCAGATGGTCGATGTCGTCCTCATGGGCCTGGTTGTTGTTGATGCGAATCATGTGCTCCACGACCCGCGCCAGATCTTCCTTGGTCAGGGTCATGGGCCGCGGCTCTTCGAGCAAGCGGTCGTTCTCGCCGGGGAGACCGGGAGCCAGATGCAGCTTGCGGTCCAGTTTGTAGCGTCCCACGCGGCCGAGGTCATAGCGACGGTCGTTGAAGAGCAGCCCGGTCAAGTAGGCCCGGGCGTTGTCCAGGGTGGGCGGATCACCAGGACGCAGCTTCCGGTAGAGGTCCAGCAGCGCCTCTTCCTCGTTGCTGCTGGGATCCTTCTCGATCGTCGTGGCGACGTAGGGGTGATCCTCGTCAGTGTCCGCCTTGGTGAAGAGGGCCCGCAGGTCCTCGTCGCTGGAGTAGCCGATGGCCCGCAGCAGGGTGGTGACGGGGAACTTACGCTTGCGGTCGACCTTGACGCTGATCAGGTCCCGTTTGGAGGTTTCGAACTCCAGCCAGGCGCCACGGTTGGGGATGAGCTTGGCGAAAGCCATGTTGCGCCCCGTCGTCCGCTCCTCCAGCACGCTGAAGTACACGCCCGGCGACCGGATGAGCTGGCTGACGACCACGCGCTCGGCGCCGTTGATGACGAAGGTGGCGCTTTCCGTCATGATCGGAAAGTCCCCCATGAAGACTTCCTGCTCCTGGATCTCACCGGTCGTCCGGTTGACCAGGCGCACCGTCACCCAAAGCGGGGCGGAGTAGGTCATGTCCATCTCATGGCAGTCGTCGACGCTGTACTTCGGCGCATCGAAGCGGTGGCCCAGGAAATGGAGCTCCAGGTTCTTGTTGAAGCTGACGATCGGCGAGATCTCGGCGAAGAGATGCGCCAGACCTTCCTGCCTGAACGTCGCGAACGATTCAAGCTGAACCGTGATCAGGGGCGGGGCCGGCTGATGGTTGCGGATGCGCGCATAGGAGCGCCGCTCCTCTATGGGCAAGGCGACACGGCCAACGAGGCCGGTCTTGTCTGCGGCTTGCGCGACCGTAGCGGGGGACAGCTTCGCCATTCGACCTTCGCTCCTTGCAGCATGAGGCGGCGGAGGGGCAACCCTGGATGATGACCCTTATGTAAATGCGCCGTCAATAGGGCCAAGGGGAGATAATAGTCGAACATCCTATAGACTGTCAAGTCATGATCGGCTGAGGTCCCGGTGACACCCCGGTGGGGGACGCGGCGCCGATGGCGCGTTGCGCCACTGCTTTCCTGCGCGCCTTGCGATATCATGTTCATGGTAGTCACAGGTCCGGCGGGACTCCCCCTCAACCCGCCGCGGCTCCTCGCCCGTCGGACGTCACCGTGGAGTCTTCGCCATGCGCATCCCCTTCAAGAGCCTGCTCATGCTGGCCCTGCTGGCCCTGTTGGCCGTCTTTGTCTGGCAGAACGAAACGGCCTTCTTCGGCCGCCCCACGGATCCGCCGTCCACCCTGCGCTTCCTGGGTGCCCGCTTGCAGGCGCCGCTGGGGGTCGTCCTCCTGGCATTCATCGGGGTGCTCTGCCTGCTCTTTGTGCTGTTCGCTCTCAGCCTGCGGGCGCAGACCTTGATCGAGTTGCGGCGAAGCAGCAAGGAGATGGACGCCTCGCGCCGTTTGGCCGACAGCGCCGAACTCAGCCGCTTCAACGCGCTGCGCATCGACATGACGGCCCATTTCGCAGAACTGACGGCCGAGGTCACCGCCCTGCACAACAGTCTGGCCGCCAGCCTGGCTGAACTGGAAGACCGCTTGCTGCCTCCTAACGGACCGTCCCAATCCTGAGCGGGCCTGCCGGCCGGCGATAGGGCGGATACGCTCGCCATCCGCAACCCATGTCTACGTCGCCGTCAATCGCGATGTTCTTCCCATTCATCCCTGAGGATGCCCAGAGCGATCAAGTCATGGTACCGACCGTCGCGGTAGACGGCTTGCCGGAGATGCCCTTCTTCGCGGAAGCCGGCGCGAAGGTAGGCCGCCAAAGCGGCCTGGTTGGCCTCAGGGATGACGTAGCTCACACGGTGCAGGCCCAAGGTACGAAATGCGTAGGCCAGGGCCAGCTGCATGGCATCGAGTCCAAAGCCGCGGCGGCGCGAAACAGAGTCGCCGATCCATACGGCCAGTTCTGCCGACCGGTTCCGCCAGTGAATGGGCGCCAGCTCGACCCCGCCGACGACGATGCCATGGGCATCGATGGCCCAGCGAACGGCATCGACATCCCTCCCGGTCCACCGTTCCTCGTAGATGCGATCGACGGCGGCGTGCGAGATCGGGCGACCGTCGGCGCCGGTGAGCAAACCCAGGTCAAGGTCCTGGGCAAACTCCCACAACCGCGGCAGGTCGGACTTTTCCATCGGGCGCAGGGTGATATGGGTGCCTTGCAGCATGACAAGTACTCCTTCGTGGCTCCGGATCGACGAACCGTCCTGGCGATCAGCATTGTACCCGCTGAGGGCCACTGGACAAGCGGGCCAGGGTCAGCGCGGTACACGGCCCCTATGCTAAGATGCCCCTGCCATGCCCACCCGATTCGCCGGCCCTGTCCACGCTCGGCATCTCAGCCCCTGTCGCATCAGGCTCGGCTGGCTGCTGGCTGTGCTGCTGTCGCTGGCCATGCCGACGACCCTGTTCACCCCCCCAGCCGGGGCCCAGACTGCGCCGCCGACCAGCAGTCGCTCGGAACTGCCGGTGACGGCGGAGCCGCGGTACCCCCCCACCCCCCTTCCCAAGGACGAGCCGGACGACGAGGACGAGCAACCCGACGAGGCGCCTCCGGCCGCCCCTGAGGGCAGCGCCACACCGCCGCCGCCGGGCTTTGCCTTGCCCGCACGCACCCAGCGGCCCACGCGCACGCCTCGCGCCACATCATTGCCGACGCCGACACCGCTTGCCGCTGGGGGGCTGCGCCTGACCTTCAGCGCCGCGCCGCCGGTGCTGCTGCTGGGCGAATCAGCGACTTTCACCTTGGATCTGGTCAATCAGGGCGATCTGGCGGTCGACGGCATGGTCGTCGATGTGGCCGCGCCCGACGTGCTCATCGCCTTCGAAGCCCAGGTCCGGTCCGGCGAAGTCAGCCGCGCCGGGAACCTGCTGAGCTGGCATCTGCTGCGCTTCGCTCCCGGCGAACGCAGCAGCCTGCGCCTCAACGGGCGGGTGGCCCGGGCCGGTAGCGAACGCACCGGCATCTGCGCCACCCTGATCTCCAGCGGCGCGGCCCTGGAGCATTGCGCATCCTATGAGGTGCTGTCCAGCCGACCGGCGGCCGCCACGATCGCCCCGTCCGCCAGGCAGGATGCTCCCGACGGCCTTGTGGCCCGGACCGCGCCCAGTGGTGCGGAAGCCCTGCGTCAAGCCGGGCGCCCTGGCCTCCTGGCCGGCTTCACCCTGCTCCTGGCAGGCATCGGCCTGCTGGGCGCCTGGTGGGCCCGCGCGCGTCTGCCGCTCCCGGCGATTGCGCGGTCGCCCATCGCCGGCACGGCAGATCCGACAGCCGTCACTGTGACGCCCGAAGGACCCTCCCCAACCGGTCCCGCAGCCAGGACAAGCGACCGACCGACCGGCCTGCAACGGCTCGAATCGCCTGACGGAACCCCCACCACCCCATCGAAGGATTCCAGCGCACGCCAACCCCGTCGCGGGCGACGCGGCAGCACGAAGTAGAGGTAATGCATGGCCAGCAAATCCGCCACCGTCACCTGGATGCGGGATCAGACCTTCGTCGGCGAATCAGGCGGCCTCGCCGTATTGATGGACAACCCGGCTGCCGGCAATGACCGGCGGGGGCCGTCGCCGATGGAGCTGCTGCTCATGGCGCTCGCCGGCTGCACGGCCATCGACGTCGTCTCCATCCTCAAGAAGAAGCGTCAGGAGCTCACCGATCTCAAGATCTTCGTCGAAGGCGAGCGGGCCGAAGACCATCCGATGCGATTCACCAGCATCACCGTCACCTATGAGGCGCGCGGGCGCAACCTGAGCCAGGCGGCCGTGGAGCGCGCCGTGTTCCTGTCCGATGAGAAGTATTGCTCGGTCTCTGCCAGCTTGCGCGAGGCCACCGCGGTTCACACCGTGGTGCGGGTGGTGGAGAACTCGACGGAGGACTGATCGCCGCAAGCCACCGGGTGAAGGGTCGTTCGTCACCAGGCCCCCCATCGCCGCTCTTTCGTTCCTCCATCCCTCAGTCCCGTGTGGAGTGCCACGATGCCGACCGTTCCCCGTCTCCGAGCCATGATCCATCTGGCCATGGTCGCGATGGCCGCAATGGCCTGCACCGAAGGGTCCAGTCTTCCCTCGGGCAAGCCGGTAGCCGCTACCGCGCTGGTCGAGGCGAGCCCCCCGCCGGCGGCCACGGATGGCCCGACCGGACCGACGCTCGTGGCCGACAGCATCCCTGCAGGCCTCAGCGGCCGCGTCTGGCAGCTCGACAGCTTTGACGAAGGGTCGACGATCACCGATAGTTCGGATGGCTGGGAACCCACCCTGACCTTCGTCGGCGGAAGGGTGGCGGGCAACAGCGGCTGCAACAGCTTCAGCGGTCCCGTCATCTTCGGGGCGACAACGTCCGACGGGCAGGCGCTGCACCTGCCGCAGACAGCCGTCACCCAGATGGCCTGCCTGGACCCCTTGCTGAACGAGCAGGAGGCGCGCTTCCTGGACTATCTGGGGCGCGTGACCCACTTCAGGCTGTCAGTCGCCGATGTGTTGGTGCTGGAGGATGAGGCCGGGCAGATCGGTCTGCGGTTCATCGCGGCGCCGCTCCGACCGTAGGCAGCTCGGCCTGCCGAGCCATGGTGGGGGCAGCCCTACCAGGACCGCAGAGCCGCCGTCCGACAACAACAGGCCCTTGGCCGGGACGCGGACTCGGACGCAGTTCGGACCCGCGAACGGTTGTCGCCCCTTGTTCCCGCGCCTATAGTGGACCTCAGGGGTGTCGGTCGTGCGTGCCCTCGCCGACAGAGGAAGAGGAAACCATCATGCCCAAGTCCGACCGGCCCTTGACCATGCCGCTGCTGAATGACCGCCTTGCGGTTCCCGATGCTCCGGGGCTGCCGCGGGAGTCCGGCGCCTGGCTGGTGCGCCTGAGCCCTGGCGCAAGCGAACGGGCCGTCCAGGGTCTGGCGGACCGCTTGCGCGGTCGACTACTCGAGGCCGCCTTCCATGACCTGGGATCGGGCATCGTTTCCATCGGCGCGGCGCGGCGCGACATGCTGGAGCAGACTTTGATCGAAGCAGGCGTGGCCGCCGATCTGATCGCCGTGGACACCCCACATCGCCTGGTTCGCCGCGATGCCGTGCCGGCCGGCAGCCGCGTGCGTGTTGCCGGAGCGACCTTCGGCCAGGGCTTCGTCCTCGTGGGTGGCCCCTGCGCGGTGGAGAGCCGGGCTCAGATCCAGGCCGCGGCGCGCGCCGCGGCCCGCGCGGGCATCCACGTGCTGCGAGGCGGCGCCTTCAAGCCTCGCACCAGCCCCTACGCCTTCCAAGGCCTGGGCATGCGCGGCGTTGAGTTGCTGGCCGAAGCCGGTAGAGCCACGGGATTGCCGGTGGTCAGCGAGATCCTCGACCCCAGCCACCTGGAGCGGATGTACCCCTTGGTGGATGCCTTCCAGGTGGGCGCGCGCAACATGCAGAATTTCGAACTGCTGAAAGCCCTGGGGGATGTCGACCGCCCGGTCATCTTGAAGCGAGGCGCCAGCGCCACCCTGGAAGAATGGCTTCTGGCGGCAGAGTACCTGTTGGCGGGTGGCAACGGCCAGGTGATCCTGTGCGAGCGCGGCATCCG
>Ga0073904_10003180_pt1 | contig 12375 bp, 22 predicted proteins | sample KloWWTrecipitate_FD_66668 | JGI IMG/M metagenome (GOLD analysis project Ga0073904, IMG submission 66668) | Active sludge microbial communities from Klosterneuburg, Austria, studying microevolution and ecology of nitrifiers - Klosterneuburg... | ecosystem: Engineered > WWTP > Aerobic digester >...
AGGATGTCGACGCGATGAGAAGACCGAACTATGCAGGAGGCACACCGGGCGGGATCGACGACATGATCTCAGTGCGACATCATGACCGTTCGACCAATGAACGAGGCACGGACTACACGACACCAGCGGACAGCGCGAATCACCATCCTGACGAACGGTAACCCACAGTCCTGCACCAACTGATCACGTTCCATCCGTAACACTCGCACAATTGCCTGGGGCTTCAAGAACACCGCACGACATTCTGTCCGATTTGGCGAGAACTACACTCCCAAATCCAGATAGAGTTTCGGCGATGATTCCTGACTGACATATTCCTGATCGACCACGCCCAATTGCCGCGATGCCGAAATACGCGCCACGTATCCTGTTCAGAGGCAAAGGATTCGCTGCATCGTACAATTCGACCTTCTTCAGCAATGGCGCCAAGAAACCATCCACGTTGAGCATACAGCGGACGGATTCCATCAACTGCGACAGGCTGGATAGTAATGCGAGTGGCACATGACATCATGAAGGCACCTCCTGTTAGTGGCTGGCAACATGTGCGCAACCAATGTGAATGTGATGGTGAAATGGGACTGACAAGACACGATGGTAGATCTCAGTGATACATCATGCATCAAGAGATCGGATGGTGAGAAACGCAGTGGAGGTGAAACAGAATGCAGAGAGCGTCAGAGGGAAGACGCGGGGGAGATGGAAAGCACGAAGTGAAAACGTGAGTGCCTTACGATGATCAATCGAAAGAACACATCACAACGAGAGAGATGAAAATCTGTACGAGCGTACAGAAGAAATGTTTCAGCAGAGCCTACGAAACCAAATAGATGATGCATGCTACTCCAACCGTCTTTTCAAAAACAAGAGGTCTTCAGATAAAATCTTTCTGCTGCGCATAATCCGTACCAGCCTTGCTTCCCATAAAAGCGCGAGCCCCTACCCACTCCAACTGCCAACCGCCTGACCTTCACGACCCTCGCCAGAACAGGGCGCTCTCCGAGCGCCAGCCTTTCCTGCCCCGCGATCATGCCCTCACACACTGACCGGACCCCAGAAGGAGGCTCAATGACTGCGCCTACGCCGGCCTTTTATGACAGCGCATCTGGCAAGCCAGACCATGTCCGGCTCCAACTCCTCCTCCAAGCCTTCCGGGATGCCATTCGCGATGAACTCAGCGGTCGCAAACCCCAATCCGGACAGGAAACGTTCGCCCTCCCGCTGAAGGACGGCAAGCGACAACACAAGTCCGGACGCACCAACTATTTCCTCTTTCAGAGCGAACCCATCCCCGCTCAAATTCTCGACGAGGGCAATCCATCGTTAGTCCTGAATGCCAATCGATTCCCTTGTCGTGTCGTCGGGTTTTCCTTGGATGGATTGGCTCTGGCGATCGACGCCGAGCTGACCCCTGAGATTCCAGAAGCCCAACTGGCATTTGATTCACTCCGACTCCTACAAAGTCTCGATAAGCGACTCATTCAGATCGGCCGGCAAACCGAGCGATTCGGCACGTCGCTCGCGCTCAAGACCTTCGATCCATCAGCACGGCCGGACTTGCTTGCATACACCCCCATCACACCGACCGGTTCGCTCAATACAGAACAACTCGACGCCTTCACCAAAAGCATCCAACAGGATGTGACCTATGTGATTGGCCCCCCGGGAACCGGCAAAAGCGAAGTGATCTCAACGATCAGTCTTGCCTTGAATGACCTCGGAGAACGGACCTTGATCTGCTCACCCACCAATACGGCGATCGATCATATCGTTGATACCACCCTCGACCGACGGCCAAAACTGACCGAAGGCAGCTTAGTCCGTCTAGGCAGCCCAAGCCCGGATAGCAGCGATCGATCACAGATGGTGAATTTGGAAGCGTTGACGATCGCGTACAACGTTCCCCTGGAAACAGAAGCCGGTCAGATCCGAAACCAGGTCAACGATCTGGACCAGGACCTCAAGACTATTGAATCCTGTCTCACCGTCCTGACCGAGTACGATCGTGCGCAAACCACCCTTCGAGCACTCCAGCACGAGCGCATGGAATCAGAAATGGCGAGCCGCGTCCTCCAACACACGATCGAAGAACGACAACTCACGCTCAACGATATCAATCACGAGCTTCAGGAGATGGATGCCCTGCCCCCAGTGCTCCGGATCCTGAGACGGCCCACACGACACCAGCTCCTCGAACAGTTTCATCGGTTGTCAGTAAGTCAGCAACGCGATCAAGAACGACTGACTGAATTCCAGAAGACCCTGGACACGAAATCCCCGTGGACCGCCAACCACATTGCGACCTTAGAGCGTCTGTTCCAACAAGTCGCATGGGACGCCAACATTTGGACCACGGCAGAACTCACCACGATCCAGACACAATTCACGAAAATAAAAGAGGAACTGGAGAAGAAACTGCAGACGATCGAGCAGAGACTGAGCCGCACAGAAGAACTGTTAATCCACAACGCTCCGATTGTCGCCACAACCCTGACCCGAAGCTACACGTCTCGACTCCTCGAAAATCAGCGATTCGACACCGTGATCATCGAGGAAGCCAGTATGGGCATCGCCCCGGCAATCTTTGCCGCAGCCTGTCTGGCCAACAAGCGGGTGATCGTCGTGGGAGACTTTCTCCAACTCCCCCCCATCGCCACGGTACGTACCGAAGCCACCAAACAGTGGCTCGCGCGTTGCATCTACCGACTGGCTCAGATTTCCTCTGGGAACGATCCCCGCGTCGTGGCCCTCAGCACGCAATACCGCATGCATCCCCATATTGCTCGTGTGGCCAGCCGACTGTACGCCAGAGCCGGACTCCGCTACGAATCGGCTCCCAACCTGGAGAGCATGCGCGAATCACTGACGGCTCACGCCCCAGCTCCGGGAGAAGCCTTGATCTTCATCGATACCACCCAGGCCCAACCTGTCACCCTTCGAGATCCGAAAGGCTCGCCCTTCAACGTCTACCACGCTCTCCTCGCCGTACGGCTGGCGAAACAAGCGTTGAATGTGCCCGACCAACTCCCAGGAGTCAGCATCATTACCCCCTACCGCGCCCAAGTCGACTTAATCGATCGGATCGTCCGGCATGAAGGACTCCAAGACCAGGTACGAGTCGGGACGGTGCATCGATTTCAAGGCCGAGCCAGCGACATTCTGATTTTCGATACGGTCAATACTGAAAACATTACTCGCTCGATGCTCGGCAGTCAGTTCGCAGATGCCTGCCCCCATCTACTGATCAATGTCGCGATCACCCGGGCCAAAGGGAAACTCATTGTCATAGGACACGGTGAGGCCTTGGCCCAATTGAAACACAGTCCAGAACCCATTTTGTGGGAATGTATCTCCATCGCAAAAGAAGACGGGATCGCTGTACCCGCCTGTTCCGTCCTTCCCGCACTGAAAATGCACATCGGCGCATCCATTCTCCAATCCGATGCCAGCCTCACCGCAGTCCTGACCCAAATCAATCATCAACGAGACCGTCTCCAATCCGTCTGAAGAAGGATGGCGTCACTGACGACGCAACGGTGTCGACGATTGATTCCCCTATGCAACGAATCCGCTCATCAACCAGGACAGAGTCATGCCTGTTGACCGTCTCTTAACTCACGATGAACACAAAGCCTCTGAAGCCGCCTTCCGTGGACTTCCGCTCAATCCGAACTGGTCGGACGCGGCCAAGCGGATCTACCAAGGGTTACGTGCCGTCTTGGAGGCATCTAACCGACCTCAGTCGATTCCTGAAAAACAGAAGACTGAACAACTTGAGGAGGTCACCAAGGATCCCGGGATGCCTCTTCACGCTGCCATACCCTTCTACGTTCCCAGTGTGCAAGCCTGGCATGTACAATTCACCGATCGAGTTGAAGAACACGTGATTCTCATCAATAGCTCAATTCCAGTCGACACGTTGTTACACGCTATCCAAGTCGACTATCCCAATCGGCCATTTGTCATGCGGCCGTTGCAGATCGCCGACCTCCGACTGGCCCCCTCGACGATCACCCCCACCAGCCCAGAAACACGACTCATTCGGAGTGACGGCTATGTCATCCATAATTCCCCCGAACATTGACAGGTCTTCGCGGCGATGAATGCTTCAGACATTTGATCAAACCCAGGCCCGCTTCGCGGGCATTGCACTTCCTCAATGACAGTTCGCAACACAGAGGACAGCGCAGCTTCACAACGTGTTCCAAGGAGGAAATCATGACCACTGCTGCACGAGCCGCATCCAACGAATCCACCCCACATCAGCAAATACCTCCCAAGCCCTACAACGACATCAACAAGATCGAGATCGGCGGCCAGTTAGGCAAAGATGCCGTACTCGAGTATTTGAGCGGCACCAAGAAGGCGATCGTGCGCGTGTCGCTGGCTTCGCACCGGAGCTGGCTCGACGACACACAGCAGCTCGTCAAGAAAACCAACTGGGTTGACGTGGTCTTCCGCGGAGAAACCGCAGAAAAGGCCGCGCAAGAGCTCAGAAAAGGCGACCAGATCAAGGTTAATGGCGCCCTGGACTACCAGGAGTGGCAAGGCAAGGAGAACAAGAAAGGCCGGAAACATGAAATCGCCGGCTTCGAATACACAATAGTCCGTGCAGGCAGAAACCACAGCGGATAGGTTGTGGACGATGAGATACCCTGAGCTTCTCTTCTTCTAACTTCAGGGTATCTACAGGCCGAAGCGGCTCCGGCTGTATTACCGCCCCCTTGCCCCTGGGAACGATCAGGGGCTTCATTTTTCCTGGACGAGGCTCACGGAATGAATGAAACCACAACAGGAGTTCCACTCAACGTGATAGCGACTCCGATCGAAAGGCTCCATGCGATGATCGAACGTCAACTCAGGAACAACTGCATCATTACAATCAATGAGTACCGGTTTCGCTTCTCCAAGCGTGGACACTCCTTCACAGATCCCGACACTGACGATGTCATGCAGGCACTTGAAACGGGTGCTTTTGTCGGAATCCCGGAATGGATGCCTAATGGCCAACCGGACCGTTCGAAGAGCTGTCATTGGCTCCACTTAGGCCACCTCGATGACATCGAAGATGTCCTGGCTCCTTATCTCACTCCGTTGACGATCGAAGAACGAGCGGCGCTTGGCGCTCAAATCTGTTTTCAAGCAGTCATGGCCGATATAAGGAACAGCCCATGCAGACCACTGGCCGCCGCGCATCAGAACTACTCCAACCAGTACCATTGGGACAATCCCTCGAGCATGGCTTGAACACCCTGATTCGATGGCTCTTTGCAGGAACCCTCATCGTGGCCGGCCTTACCATCCTCGCCATTTTCTGTCTCCTCTTGCTCCGGATCATTAATGGCGTGAGTCCATTACACCCCCTCCTGGGACTCATCGCTTGTGCTCTATGTGCCCTCATTGGCGCCAAACTGTTTTCGCTGGCCTCACACGTCCTACCTTGAACTCCCACCATTTGGCCCGTTGCCGGGCACACACCCTCGTGTTATGAAAGAGCAATAGGAGGAGCTATGCGCGAACAGACCGGCGATCTCTGGGAATTCTGGAGTACGGGAGCATATATTGGCATCACCACGAATGGGAGGGTCTCTCGTTCGGGCGAGGCCGTGATGGGTGCAGGGCTCGCCAAGGTGGCCGCGCTTCGTTTCCCCACTCTTCCTCGTCAACTCGGCGAATTGCTCTCTCGTTCTGGCAATCACGTCTATGCGTTTCCTGACCATCGGATTTTCTCGATACCTACCAAAGATGACCCGTTTGAACCAAGCCCCCTCCCTCTCATCACCCAATCAGCAGACGAACTCCTCCGCTATGTGAACAACATGGGACTCAAGGACGTCTATACGGTGCGCTTGGGGTGTGGCCTAGGCCAACTGTACTGGGATGATGTCCACCCCATTCTGTCTGCGCGCTGGGATGACCGGTTCGTGATCCTGTCTCCGTCCAAGGCGTAACCTAGCCAACACCTGATCTTCACGAAGCGACGGGTATGCCTATTCCCAAACTCTGTCGCGTCCTCCTCGATTGTCACGAGGAGCACCTCGAAGAGGACCCCGACTCCTATGACTGCCCGGTCTACGACATGGGCCGATTCGGCTTGCTCGTCGGACCCCTCCCCACACATGCCCAAGCCTTACGACTGGTCCCAGTTGTGCGAGATCTCGTTCATACCCACAACGCCTGGAGCTGGTGCTACAGTTTCGGTTTCGTATGCATGAAAGAACGTTATCGAGAACCCGGGAAGCTTGATCGATACTTCGACCTCCCTCTCACCACAGACGCCGCCTCACTTCTTCCATCCACATAACCAGGCCGGCCACGGCCGGCAGCCATCCGATAAGACCTCGCTAGCAGCTCATCAATCAGGCGCATATGATCCAGAAAGGAGGATTCTTATGAATTCCTTGATCTTGCTTGTAGTTGTCGTCGCTGTGATCGGAATCGTCAAAGGTGTGAGCATCCTCGTTCGGAAATTCCGTTCATCGTATTTGCGGCATCGTCCAATGTACATTGAGCTAAACCCCTTCCTCAGGAAGATCCGGCCGAACAAACGACATCTTCACTACACCGGATTGCAGTAAATCGCCTGATTCACGAGCAAGAGATGGGATTACAAACTCACCTTGGGGGCACTGACACCACCCGGCCAGAGGCCAATACGAACAGGGCGTCCTCAACATACGCACTGAGCCCCACAATCCTTCCATCTCGTAGATCTTCAGTACAGACTCCTCTCCTTGCGTTGCACCAGGAGGTGTTTAATGGCAAAAATTCTCATCCTCGATGAAGACGCATTGGCCCGCAGTACGCTTCGGAAAGCCTTTGAGCAGGAAGGGTATACGGTCAGTGAAGCCCGCCGCATTCATGCCGAAGATGCGCTTCAACCCTGGTTTGATTTTGAGTTCGTCGTGATCGATCCAAACAATCCTGTACGGATCCCACGGGCAGACATCATGGCCGATCCAGGGATTCTGAACCCCCTCTGTCAGCCATCATTCCAAGGATCTTCACCTCATAGCCCTACGAAGTAGACTGCGATCCTGTCTCGGGAAGATTCCAATATTACGGCATGACGTGTGATCCTCTCCAGCACCGACCATGTTTACGGTACGGGAATTTCGGCAGCACGAATTCTGCGATTGAGATCCGGAGGAGATTATGAGCCATCACATATTTCAGACCGCACTGAATGGGAGACCGGTCACGGTGGACCTCGGATGGGACCGTCCTCTCCAATACGTTTTCATGACTGTTTCCTCTCAAGACCCCAAGGCTTGTCCAGACGAAGACTCCTCGCCCTATCTGTACTCCAATCTCGATGACGAGAACCTGCCTTTTCAAGGCACACAATCGGTCGAGTATTTTCAAGACAAGCTGACCGAACTTGGCATCTCCGTTCCATCAATCATGCTCAAGAGCGTCCAGAACGACCGGGATCAGGATGCCGGCAATAAAACAGTGGAGTATCAGGCCGATGGGAGCTTTCACATACTCTTTGGCGGCTGATAAGTTCGCTGCCTGCAGCATCGAGGATGTATTCCACCTGGCCGAATCGATCGCTGGATTACTGCCCTCTCTTCCGCCCTTGGTTACATCACTAGTCGGCTCGCCCACGTGGTGAGACCGCTACGGAGCCGTCGTCCCCAGGAGCCGGCTCCAGACCTTCCCCTCGAGAAGCTCGTCATGTCTACATCAACGGCTCGTGAGGACGACTCAAGGCCCGCTGCGCGGGCATGGCGTCAATCTCCGTGATTGCTTAGACAACAGGAGGATCCCATGACACCTGCGCTAATCGCGGCAGCCGAAGAAGCCCAGACGGCGACTCTCGCGCTCATCTCGACCCTGGCAGACGCCGACATCTATGCCGAGATGGGGAAAGCCGTCCAGTACGGACAGAAGATTGTGGTCCTCGATCCCCAGACCAATATACGGTTCGGCGCCACAGTCTATGTCGGCAAGAAAGGCCATTCGCTCGTCGCTGATGGCCAAACCTGGCCACTCGATTTCTGGCAACAGATCGAGCAGCTCTTCAAGGGACGCACAATCCTTCCCCAAGCTCCGTCGACCTCACGAATGACGATCGAACAAGAGCCCGGCACGACGGTCATCTATGTGGATGGCTCTTACATTGAGCATCAGGACGACCACGCGACCATCGGTTGGGCGTTCGAGGTGTGGCGCAATGGCGCTCCGATCGATGGGATGGCTGGCTGCTTCTCAGACGCGGACGCACTCAAGATTCGGAACATTGCGGGCGAATGTCATGCCGTCGAAAAAGCGATCGACTGGTGTCATTTCCATAGCTGCAAGACCGTTGAGATCAGGTTCGATTACATGGGCCTGAAGCACTGGGCTGAAGGTACGTGGCGGGCGTCCACTCCCCTCACGCATCGGTACCGCCGCACCGTACAACAGTCCTTCGTCTCAATCACCTGGACAAAAGTCAAAGCACACAGCGGCGAGCCAGGGAATAGCCGCGTGGACCGTGTCGCCCGCACCGCTGCAGAAACCGGGTCCTTTTACCCCATGTTCCCGGTCGAATTATTCCGCTAACCCGCGCACCTCAGTGAGGAGGTTCAGATGCCACCGATCAACGATCAGTTGCAGCTGGAGGTCTCTGACGATCTGACAGGGGGTAACGGTGATGATGACATCACAGAAGGCGAAGCTGTTCATGATGATGACCACGATGCTGATTTTACGATCGGCTGTCTCTTCGGGGATCGCTGTCTCTGCGCCGATCCGATGCACTACACGGCCGACTGCTATACCGTCGAGATCGCCGAAGAATTCGACCGGCTCATGCGCGAGGAGGCCAATGTATGTCTGACATCCACTCCATGACTACACGATGTGCCTTTACGCAAGAGCGGATGTGGAACACTGTTCGACCAACAGAGGACTGAATCATGAGTATGAACGGAGAGCTGACCGGCTTTGGTCCCTATTCGAAAGCGGTTGCCCAACATCTCGATTACCCCCCAGATCATTACGGTGGGGTGCCAGATGGGTATCGCGCTACGATCACGCTGTTCCCCTGCGACACCTCCACAAGCTCGCGGGAATCAACCGAGGCAGTTGGAGCCGATGCGAGTCAATTCAGCACCCACCATATCAACAACCTGATCGCCTGGCCCGAACTACAAGAGCTCGGCGAATGACTGAGCCGCCGAGATGATACCGGCGCTTGAGCCCAATTGCTGCGACACGGCTTCACCATTCTCTTCCGTCCGAACTCCTAAACTCAGGCTTACTGGGCGAGCAGGCCGCGTGACTCCTTGTCTCTCTGACTCACCTTAACGCTGGAGGACTTATGCAACTGTCATCGATGACCCGTCTGATGCTGTTCACGCTGGTGTGTGCCATCGTGGCGCTCCCGCTGTTTGCCCTGGCCGACGAGGGTCGACCCGGTATCCCCGTGCCGCAACCAACGCTCACTGAATACGACATCATTGTTGCCGATGGAGCCAGCCAACCTACGCAGAATGAATCGCTGGCCTGCGATCAGGCCAAAAACGTCGCCCTGCAGATCGCACGTGTGGCCCACAGCTACCGAACCCAGGTTCTCCGTGTGCGACATACATCGAACGCCACGATCCACTACGACACCACATGGCATGCCGATGCCCGCATCTGCACCGCCAAGATTCGGATCGAATGGCCGCATGAACCGAAGCGAGCCACTATCCCGCGACTAGCCGGATTGATTGATCGGTAACCGCGGATACGACACAACCAGGGGGAACTCACTTGGACGATGTCACCGAGCAGTGCTTGGGAAACTGGGGGATGACAGAACCAGCCCTTCCTTCACACTATGGACTCCCTCCCCTCTAGAAAGATGGCCCGCTTCGCGGGCAGTCACACTCTCGGGTGATTCTTCACTACGAACCCGGAGGTCCACGATGGCTCAGAACCTGTCTGGTCGATTCCAATTGAACGAGCAAGCCCGCGCTCAACTCGGTCGTGCCGAATATCACGTCGTCGACGCCATTGCTCGACGTCGGAATACTCGACTGGAACGTGAACTGCGCGATCAAGATGAACGACGCGCGGCACTGCGCAAGGCACTGGGCTGGGCCTAGCACTGCACCTCGCCTTCGAGTGGGTGCGGTCCTGACCTCAGGCAGACGACAGGCGGTTCCGCGCGGGTGTTCTCCGCGCTACGCCGCCCTGGTCCGACTAGTTAATGCGCCGGATCCAAGGAACCTGTGGCCAGGTTGCCTTGGTTCACGGTAGGCGCATGGAGAAATTGGTGGCTGATCCGTCCACTAAGCTGTTGCCACAGATGCTTTTGGTGGGGAACTGTGGCCGTATTGGCTGGTACCAGTCAGAAGAGCAGATGGCGGCCTCGCGCGTGATCAGCACGCGCTTCGCCGCTGCATGAGAGCCTAGATCCGAACAGGGAGCAGGCCGCTCCAAGGATTGAGAGTCGTGAAGATCCGATTCGGGGAGCGATTCTCCCTTCGTAAGCACCTGTGACAATCTGTCTGAGGGTATTTTCCCTCTCATCACAAGATGAGGAAGCAGGGATGGAAGGACAGTCAGGCCGGACATCGTCGGGCGACTGCATCGGCCTCTTCTACATTCCCTGTCTTCAAGAGGCCGCCTTCGGCGGCAGGGCTTTGCATTCAATGTTACCACCAGCCTAGAATCTTCCCCGCAATCCACCCCCCGATGAAGACCCACGCCACAAGCGCGCCGGTTTGCCAAAGCGATCTGTTCTGACTCAAGTTGTTCATCCGTTCCACCAACGCTCCCCAGTCCGTCTGCAGTTGGAGTAGCGCCTTCTGTTCTTCCACTCTCGCTTTCCCTACCGCCAGCACCTCTCCTTGCAACTTTTTCAACTCCTCTTCCAATTTCAATCCGGACAAGCGCTTTGAGTCAGCCTGACGACGGACTTTCATTTCCAATTGCTCAGCCAGCCACTTCCCAACCATACTTGGAACCGCTAACGAGAAGTCTGCAATATCGTCCAGAAGTGTATGATCGTTGGCATGGCCGATGGCCGTCACCAAGGGAACCGCACGAACTGACGCAGCCTGCAGCACTTGCTCATGATCTAAGGCCGCAATCCCTTCTCCTCCTCCACGAGCCAAGACCACCAAGTCCACCTGTCCTACTTTCCCCAACACATCCTTCAAGGCCGTCGCCACGCTCTGCGGTTCCGTCATCCGTACGGACTGGATCTCCCACGCCAACAGATCCCGATACCCCGCCAGTTGGCTTTGAATGTCCCGATCGGCTTCCCCACCTTGATTCGTCACCAAGATGACCTTCGGCATCTCTTTCAGGAATACATCTCCCACCACGAGTTTCTTGGCATGGATGGCCGCGATGAACTTCTTGCGAAGCTCATCGCGGGAAGAGGCAACTTGCCCAGATTCCTGAATCCCTACCACTTCCAACTCTGGTTCAATCATCACCCCAGGCTTTTTGATCTTCGTCCTGATCAGGACCGTCAGGGACAAGACTTGATTCCACTGAGGAGCGCGTTTCCCTGAAATCCAGGATCGAAGACGCACGGTGGGTTGTTCTGGATCCTCAAGGTCAAAGTAGACCCGCCCTTCCCACTGTTTGGGGTTACGACCAATTCCCTGCACCAGGATCGGTTGAACGCCAAGAGACTGTACAAGGCTCGCATCCGTGGCTCGCTGGATCATCGTGAGGAGTCCAGTCGGTCGGCATGCCGGCAACGGTCGCTTCGCTACATCGGACATTACTTCTCTCTTTGCTACGGTCGCACGTTATCGTCTTTCAGAAGATCGATCCTGACCTGCAGCCACTGTTGCTCGGCAAAAGCGGCAATCAATGACGCCAATCCAACGAGCATGAGTGTGTAATCCAGCAATCCAAACTTTTTCCAATTGGCGAGCGTCCATCGATATTCCTGAACCTGATGACATGGCCACCATAACGCATAACGGGATACCACCTGATAGAGCATCGAGCACCAGATGGCAAGTCCAGCCGATCATCCCCCCAGGATCCATGTCGGCCCCAAACGACAACACATGGCCATCATAACGGCACCGGCCACACCGCCGAATGAGTGAGTACTATTTTGAAGTCCAATCCGCCCTCGGAAGCCACGGGAGAACTACCACACCCGATACCCCATATGACTTTTGATTTCGTCGATGTCCGGTAAGACCCCGGCACTCCCGGCCACAATAATCGGTCCTGGATCAGGACCATATAACGAGGCGGCAATTCCGACTGGTACCACACAATGCATTCGTCCCATCATGAGGAGAATCTCCCTATAGCTGGCAATCCATCCTCAATCGAGAGATGTAATGTCGTCACCTCTTGACTCTGGTCCTGCTCACGTATTTTCCTCATCACAACTCGCCGCTTCACTTTCCGGGCAAGCTT
>Ga0073904_10003181_pt1 | contig 12375 bp, 11 predicted proteins | sample KloWWTrecipitate_FD_66668 | JGI IMG/M metagenome (GOLD analysis project Ga0073904, IMG submission 66668) | Active sludge microbial communities from Klosterneuburg, Austria, studying microevolution and ecology of nitrifiers - Klosterneuburg... | ecosystem: Engineered > WWTP > Aerobic digester >...
GCCGCAGGGCACGCTGGCCGAGCGCATCCGCGCCGGCGGCGCCGGCATTCCGGCGTTCTACACCAAGACCGGCGTCGGCACCCTGATCGCCGAAGGCAAGGAAGAGAAGATTTTCGACGGCGAGAAATACATCATGGAGCGCGGCCTGTTCGGCGACGTCGCCATCGTCCACGCCTGGAAAGGCGATACCGCGGGCAATCTGGTCTACCGCAAGACTGCGCGCAATTTTAACCCGATGATGGCGACCGCGGCGAAGATCACGGTGGCCGAGGTCGAGCACCTTGTCCCCGCCGGGGAGATCGATCCCGACCACATCCATACCCCCGGCGTCTTCGTCAAGCGCATCATCGAAGTCGGCAATGCCAACAAGCGGATCGAGCAACGCACCACGCGCAAGCGTGACGCTGCTGCCGCCGCAACCTGAGAGGAATTCCGATGGCCTGGACCCGCGAACAAATGGCTGCCCGCGCCGCCAAGGAACTGCGCGACGGCTTCTACGTCAATCTCGGCATCGGCATTCCGACGCTGGTGTCGAATTACATTCCCGACGGCGTCGACGTGGTGCTGCAGAGCGAGAATGGCATGCTCGGGATGGGGCCGTTTCCCTATGAGGGCGAGGAAGACCCGGATCTGATCAACGCCGGCAAGCAGACCGTCACAGAACTTCCCTCGACCAGCTATTTCTCGTCGGCGGATTCCTTCGGCATGGTGCGCGGCGGCCATATCGATCTCTCGATCCTCGGCGCGATGCAGGTGGCGCAGAACGGCGACCTCGCCAACTGGATGATCCCCGGCAAGATGGTCAAGGGCATGGGCGGCGCGATGGACCTGGTCGCCGGCGTCAAGCGCGTCGTGGTGGTGATGGAACATTCCGCCAAGGACGGCCCGAAACTGCTGAAGACCTGCAACTTGCCGCTGACCGGCGAGAAGGTGGTCGACATGGTGGTGACGGATCTCGCGGTATTCACCATCGACAAGCACGGCAAGGACGGCATGGCGCTGATCGAACTCGCCGACGGCGTCACGCTCGACGAAGTGAAGGCGAAGACCGAAGCCGAATTCCGCGTCGCGCTGAAGAACGCGTGAGCGCAGGCAAATAGTCATCGTCGTCCCGGACAAGTGAGCGCCAGCGAACGCTGATCCGGGACCCATACGCCGTGCCCTCTCGTTAGAGCGTCGGAGTTAGAGACCTTCTTCAAACTACAGACGACCGGGGTTATGGGTCCCGGATCGGCGCTCGCCTTGCTCGCTTGTCCGGGACGACGGAAGAGCGAGCGCTCGTATTGAGCTCGCGGCCCCTTTATCGGTCCACCGGCATTCCCGGACCCAGATGGTAGCGGCTGGAAAAGAACACCAGGGGCAGGGTGTCGCTGTAATCGCAGGTCGATACTTCGGCGATGAACAGCGTGTGGTCGTTGACATCGACGGATCGGATCAATTCGCAGGCAAAGAACGCGACGCAGCCGGGCAGCCTCGGTAGTCCCTGCACGATCTCGCAAGCTGCGACGGCATCGGCGGCAGGCCGGCCGGCGAAATGCCGCGACAAGTGCTTGCCGTCTTCCGGCAGCACGTTGACGCCATAGCGGGCCGCCGCTGAGATCGCATCATGCATCCGTCCCGGCTTGACCGAAACCAGCACGGTCGGCGGCGCCAGGCTGATGCTGACAAAACTGTTGGCGGTCATGCCGCAGACCTCGCCGCGCCGGTCCAGCGCGGTCAGCACCGCAACCCCCGTCACAAAGCGCGAGGCGGCCTGTCGGAACGCGACCGGGTCGACGCGCTGCATGTCGTGCTCCTCACGCGCTCGCCCGCATCGGCTCGGCCGCCGGCGCCGACTTGCGCTCGATCCAGGCGTGGATCCGTTCCGCCGAACAGATGCGGTCCCACTGCTGGTCCGGATAATTGAAGTTCTCGGTGAATTCGTCGGCCAGCGCCTGGTTCTGGCTCATCGTGCCGATCAGCATCCCCAGCGCCTCGGAGGGCGGCTGCAGCATGATGTTGGTCCAGCGCGCCGCCGCCAGCACGCGATCCTGCCGTTTCAGATCCACCTTTTCGCAGAACCGCGCGTCGAGCACGTCTGACTTGACGATTTCCTCGCCGAGCACGAAAGCCGCGTAGGAGGCCACGTTGGCGCCCTGTCCCATCATCGGGTCGACCACCGAATGCAGGTCGCCGAGCGCGATGGCGCATTTGCCGCCATCGAACTCGACCACGGTGTTGCGGACGGTCGGCACCACGCCGCCCTGCAGCAGGTCCAAGGGCTGCGCGAGGTCGAAGCGCGCGGTGTCGATGCGGTGGTAGGTGGTCGGATGATGCTTCTCGAGCTTGCCGAGCAGGACCTGCAGGAAATGCTTGGGATTGGCGTCATAGCTGAGCGTCGCCAGTTCCTCCATGTCGCCGCCGGGGATGTTCTCCATCAACAGCGCGGTGGCGACGCCGTCGAAGCTGATGGTGGGAATCACGATCATCTCGCCGTGGCCCGGTGAAACCGACAGCGTCACGTTCATCGGATCGGGCTGGCTGACGCCGGTATAGAGACCGACGCACAGCCGTCGCTGCGGCTGCGAATAGGGCGTGTGCTCCGGCCGGTAACTGAACAGCTGGCCGAGCGCGCCCTTGCCGGTGGCGACCACCAAAAGATCGAAGCGGCTGACCAGCGCCGCGATATCGCCCTGTTCGATCTGGCGGTACTCGATCGCGCCGCCGCGATCGAGAAAGTCCTTCATCAGCGCCGGCAGATAGATCCGGTAATCGACGGCGCGGCTGGCCTTCGAAAAATCGCCGCGAAAGCCGAGCGGCTGCGGAAAATTGAAGAAATGGTCGTGGTAGTAATAGTGCTGCTTCGGATCGGTCCAGTGATTGACGCCGAGATAATCCTCGCGCGCGATCGTCACATGGTGGTGGGCGACCGTATTGATGAGGCGGCTGCCGCGGTAATCCTCTGGTCTGCGGTCGGTGATCAGCGTGGCGGCGACGCCGTGCTTCTGCAGATAAAGCGCCAGATGCAGGCCGGCGATCCCGGCGCCGACGATTCCGATGTGACGTCTCATGAGCGGTCTCCCTTCGAGCGGTGCGGGAGTTGTTCTCCCCCCTGCGATTTGCTGCGCGCAGCCTAACCAGCAACTTGTCCGAAGAATACGGAATGGATAGGATATGATTTATTCCTGTTGGGAATGATCGGGATGGACCGCATCGACTGCCTGCGTGCCTTTGTCCGCTGCCTGGAGGGCGGCAGCTTCTCAGTCGCCGCCAGTGAACTCGGCATCGGCCAGCCGGCCGTGAGCAAGCGCATCGCGCTGCTCGAAAGCGAATTCGGCACGCAGCTGTTTTTCCGCACCACGCGAAAACTGCGGCCGACCCCGGAAGGCCACCGCATCTACGATCTGGCGCGCCAGATCCTGGCGAGCTTCGACCAGGCGCGGGTCAACATCGAGGAAAATTCGCTGCGGCCGAGCGGTACGCTGCGGGTCAGCGTGCCCTCATCGTTCGGCCGGCGCTATCTGATGCCGGTGATTGCCGAATATGTCCGCGCCTATCCGGGCGTTCGGCTCGACCTGCGTTTCAGCGAGCGTTTCGTCAATCTGGTGGAGGAGGGCGTCGAACTGGCGCTGCGGATCGGAAAACTGGAGTCGAGCACGCTGGTGGCCCGGCGGCTGGGTACGGTGCAGCGCTATCTGGTCGCGACGCCGGGCTATCTGGGCGGACGTGCGATGCCGCGCACGCCCGAGGATCTCGACGCGCACCAATGCATCGTCTATTCGCGGCTGTCGTCCGCCAGCGAATGGATCTTCGAATCCGAGCACGGTCGCCACGTCGCCTCGATCAACGGGCCGCTTCTGGTCGACGATGCCGATGCGATGCAGGAAGCCGTGATGCAGCATCTCGGCATCGCCATCCTGCCCGAATGGTGTGCGGTCGCCGGCCTCCGCAGCGGTCAGTTCAAGAACCTCCTGCCCGATTTTTCGATCGCCGCCCTGCCGCTGCATGCCGTCTATCCCGAGACGCACTGGATGTCGCTCCGGGCACGGAGTTTTCTCGATCTGCTGATCAAGCGCTCGGGGCAATTCTCGACGCCGTGAGCGGCTGGCCTCGGCCGAAGAAATTTGCGATGCGCAGGTAATTGACTCATCGTCGTCCCGGACAAGTGAGCGCCAGCGAACGCCGATCCGGGACCCCAGCGTGAGCGCAATTGCGCTCATCGCGGCGCCGCAGCCTCTCGTTGGCGCGCCGGAGTTAGAGACCTTCTTCAAACAACAGGCGACCGGGATTATGGGTCCCGGATCGGCGCTCGCGTTGCTCGCTTGTCCGGGACGACAGATCGGTTAGATCGAAACCTACGCCGGGCCGCTCGGCATGTCGGAAAACCGGGTCAGCCAGGCCACCGGGCCGATGCTGGCGGCGACGATCAGCAAGGCGGCCAGCGCGCCGTCTTCGAAGCTGCCGCGGCTGGCGAACTGGTAGATCGAGGTCGCCAGCGTGTCGACGTTGAGCGGCCGCAGCAGCAGCGTCGCCGGCAATTCCTTCAGGCAATCCACGAACACGATGATGACGGCGCCCAGCATCGCCGGCCGCAGCAGCGGCAGATGAATTTTCCGCAACGTCGTCGCCTGTCCCGCGCCGGCGGCGAGTGCGCTGTCGTCATAATCGCGTGGAATCCGCTCGAACCCGGCCTTGATCATCCCGGTCGGCACCGCCAGAAACCGGATCACATAGGCGATGACAACGGCAGCGCCCGAGCCGATCAGGATCAGTCCCGGCAATGAGCGCCCCAGCCAGCCGGCCACCGCATTCAACCCGTTGTCGATCGCCAGCACCGGCGTCAGCAGGCCGAGCGCCAGCACCAGGCCGGGCAGTGCGTAGCCGGTCTGCGAGATGTTCATGGCGATGAACCTCACCGGATTGGGTCGCCAGCGCCAGGCCAGAATGGTGGCAAAGCCGAGCGTGAGCGCGATCAGCGTCGCAAGGGTTGCGAACGCAATCGAATTGAAGGCGTCGCGCCCCAGCGCCATGTCGAAATTCCCGAGCAAGCTGCGGCCAAAACTCTGCTGCAGCAGGAACAGCACCGGCACGACGAAGCCGAGCAGCACCGGCAACAGGCACGCCGCGAAGGCGGCTCCGCCCCTGATGCCGTTCAGCCGGGTTCGCGGCGTCAGCCGCGGACTTTCGGCGGAAAACTCCGCCGTCGTATTGCGGCGGCCGTAGCGCTCGACCGCGATCAGGACGGCAACGATCGCCAGCATGAAGCAGGAAAGCTGGGCGGCGCCTGCGAGGCTGCCGCGATTGAGCCAGGTGGTAAAGATCGATACCGTCAGGGTCCGGACGCCGAGATATTCGCTGGCGCCGATGTCGTTCAGGGTTTCCAGCGATACCAGCGCCACTCCGACCGCCAGCGCCGGCCGCGCCATCGGCAGCGAGACGCGCCAGAACACGGTCCAGCGTTTGGCGCCGAGGGTTCTGGCCGCCTCTGCGAATTCGGCGCTCTGGAACTGGAACATGGTCCGCGCGGAAAGATAGACGTAAGGGTAGAGCACGAGGCCGATGACGACGATCGCGCCCGGCATCGAGCGCAAATTGGGAAGCACGCCGACCAGGTCGCGCAGCGGAAACCAGATCGCCAGCGTGCGATGGACCAGCCCCAGCGGCTCGAACAAATCGGCGTAGACGTAGGCGGCGAGATAAGTCGGAATCGCCAGCGGCAGCGGCATCAGCCACACCAGCAACGCGCGGCCGCGAAAATCATGCAGCGAGATCAGCCACGCGGTGCCGGCGCCGATCGAGAGCGCCAGGGCGCCGACGCCGCCCAGCAGCAGCGCGGTATCGATCATGGCCCGCGGCAACACGTAGGCCATCAGATCCTGCCACAAATCAGGCGCAGGATGCATCGCAAGCGAGATAATCGAGATCACGGGTGCGGCGACCAGGATCGCGGTCGCCACCGCGACAGCCGCCGCGACCCGTCCTGTGGGCGTGGCGCGGTTCACGCCAGGTCGCTGGTCAAGCAAGCATGCGGCCGCTTCCCTCCGCGCCGAGGCGAGCGGGAAGCAGGCCGCAATTGGGTGAGCTCAATTGTCAAAACCGACCTTGTCCACCAGCGTCGAGGCTGCTTTGCGGTTGGCGGCGATCTTCGCGATCGGCAGCGAATCGGCGTTTAGCTTGCCGTAGCCCGCGATGGTCGGATTGATGGCGACGCCGGCGCGGACCGGATACTCGTAGTTCTGGTCGGCATACATCTGCTGCGCCTTCTCGCCGGCCAGCCATTCGATCAGCTTGACGCCGTTGGCCCGGTGGGGGGCGTGTTTGGCCAGCAGCACGCCGGAAAGATTGACGTGGGTGCCGCCGCCCTGAAAGGTCGGCAGCACGACGCGGGTCGCTTCCGCCCACGGCTTCTTGTCGGGATCCTTGTTCATCATCAGCGCCCAGTAATAGGTGTTGCCGATGCCGATATCGCATTTGCCGGCGGCGACGTCACGCGCGGCCTCGCGATCCCCGCCGGAGGGTTTCTGCGCGAGATTGGCTTTCACGCCGCGCAGCCATTCCTCGGCCTTGGCCTCGCCGTGCCTGGCGACATAGGCAGCGAACAGTCCGTTGTTGTAGATGTGCTGGCCGGAGCGGATGCAGATCTTGCCCTTCCACTTGGGATCGGCGAGTTCCTCATAGCTGATGGCTTCCTGCTTGACGCGGTCCTTCGAGGCATAGATCACGCGCGCGCGCATGGAAATGCCGGCCCAGTGACCGTCGGGATCGCGATACTGCGCCGGCACGATCTTGTCGATCGCCTCCGATTTGATCGGCTGCGTCACCCCGGCCTGCACGGCTTCGTCGATGCGGCCGATGTCGACCGTCAGCAGCACGTCGGCGGGGCTGTTGGCGCCCTCGGCCTTGATGCGCTGCTCGAGTCCGGAACTGGCCGACACGATGTTGACCTTGACGCCGGTATCGGCGGTGAAGGCGTCGAACAGCGGCTGGATCAGCTTGGTTTCGCGGTAGGTATAGACGTTGACCTCACCGTTGTCGGCGGATGCCGTCGTGACACCGGACGAGGTCAGGCAAAGCAACGCTGCGGTTGCGGTGAAGAGGCGAAAATTCATCATGAGAACTGCTCCGGCGGCGACGATGACGATGCCGGTTTCAAGTAGCGCAGCAGGTGCGGTGCTGTCCGCGACTCGATGCCGCGAAAGTGCCGATTTAGAGGGATTCCACGGTTCGATTTAGAAGTATTCCAGAATCTCTGCATGCCTTCATCCGTCTGCGAAACTACGACCGCGCGATCGACAGCGCCTTGCCGAGGCCGGATGAGAGCTGGCTGATCCAGGATTTTTGCTCGCGCACCAGCCGGAAGCCGAGATTGCTGGGGGGAACTCCGGCCGCGCAGCCGCCGGCGCGGGCATCGCGGATGAAATCGGTGACGTAGGTGCGGTGCTGGCCTTCGGCGACGCGAACGCCGCAATTCGAGTTCTTCGAAATCGCCTGGCCGTTCTCGTCGAGCCTGGATCGGACGAAACAGGTGCTGGTCCATTCCCAGACGTTGCCTGACATGTCGTAGAGGCCATTCTCGTTGACGCCGAAATGGCCTGACGGTTGCGCCTCGATCTCGGTCCCCAACTCCCGGTTCGACTCGCGCTCGTAACGGGCCAGCCAGCGTTTGGAGGGATCGTTGTCGTCGACCGGCAGGCTGTCGTCCTTGTAGCGGTTGCCCGCGGCAAAGGCCCATTCCTCGTCGGTCGGCAGCCGATATTGCTCGCCGGTGATGCGCGAGAGCCAGGCCGCATAGGCGTCGGCATCGTGCCAGCTGATCTGCACTGCGGGACGGTCGGCGACGGGCTTGACGCCCGGGCTCAGCGCGCGGCAGCTGGCCGCATCGACGCAGCGCTGGTAGTCGGCGGCAGAGACCTGATGCTTCATGATCGACAGCGGGCGGGTGAAACGCACCGACGTCAAGGGGGCTTCAATCTGTCTGTTGGCGCGGGTGAAGTCGCCGGCAACCCGATAGGACGCGGTGCCGGGCTGGAGTTCGACCAAAGCGGGCGGATGGCCAGGGATCTGGTCGGGCGCTGCGGCGTCATTGAACAGCGGCGCCACCGCCAGCGGTCCGGTGAGGCCGGCCACACAGGCCAGGGCTAGCTTGAGTTTGAATGCGATCAGCATGGCCGTCTCGCGTCGTCGGGAGGAGGGTGCCGGCATCATGCCGGCACCGCCGTATCGTCAGTTGGTCCTTTGGTGTGACCCTCAGTTTGTCTCTCAGTTAGTCTTGGGGGCCGGAATCTCCGCCGGCGCCTTGACCTGGGTCATGAGATCGTCGTTCCACTTGCCTTCGACCTTGAAGTGCGCGGTGGCGCCCAGCTCGACGGCCTCGATCAGATTGTGCGTGACATAGGCGTAGATCCCCGGCTGCAGGAATTTGTACATCGCAGCTCCCGCGGAGCCGCCGCGAATGAACCAGGTCTCCAGGCCGGTCTCCGGCGCGTTGGAGAACTTGCCGGTCTCCCAGACATAGTCGCCATGGCCGCCGATCAGATGCGGACGGCTGTCGCGATTGGCCTGCGAATGCACGATCAGCACGTTCTCGCCGACATTGGCGGTCAGCGCATTCTTGCCGGTCAGCGCCCCGGCCTTGCCGTTGAACACGACATGGGTCGGCGTCAGCTTGCGCATCACCTCGAGGGTGTCGTTGTAGGACTCGCCGGCGGACTCGTAGGACTTGAAGTTTCCCTTCTCGTCGCGCGGAACGTACATGTCCTGCTCGCCGATGTAGTAGACCTTGTCGTATTTGAGCGCCTTGCCCTTGCCGTCGTTCAGGCCGTCGCGCGGCAGCACCATGACGGCGCCGTTCATGCCGGAGACGACATGCCAGGGAATCATCGGCCCGCCCGGGGCGCAGTGATAGACGAAGGCGCCGGTCTTGGTCGCCTTCCAGCGCAGCACCACCTGTTCGCCGGGATTGACCATGGTGAGTTCGCCGCCGCCGAGCGCGCCGGTCGCCGAATGGAAATCGATATTGTGCGGCATCGAGTTGGTGTCGGGATTGACCAGCGTCAGCTCGACGTAGTCGCCCTCATGCACCACCATCAGCGGTCCCGGCATCGAGCCGTTGAAGGTCATGGCGTGGAACGTGGTGCCCTTGTCGTCGATCACCACCTTCTTCTCCTCGATCCGGAGCGTGAACTCCATGATCTTGGGACCCTGCCTGGTGGCCTGCTCGTGCGCATGCACGAACGGCGGCGCGACCAGTTCGACCTTCTGTCGGGGCAGCTTGAGGTCCTGGGAAAGCGCTGGTGTCGCCAGCATGAGGACTGCGGCGGCGGCGCTGAACATGGCGGCTCTGCGGGTCAACATCGGATCGTTCCTTCATATGAAGTTTTCTACCGACGCCAATCTAGGCCTTTCGCGACAAGGCTCTTTGCGCTGCAACAACGATCGCATGAACTGCGCGCCCCCTACGCAATGCTACGTAGGTCGCCGATGAGAATTGGTGACACGACGTTAACCGTGGCGGTCGCGGAAAGACGACGACGCCCGACGATGCCGGCCATCGCCGGCCCGGCATGGGGATGAAGTGAAGGACGGCCGGTTACAGCAGCTTGATGGCGAGCAAGACAGCCAGCCACAGCACCAGCGACAGCAACGCGACCATCCCGACGAAGACGGCCAGGGCGCGCATCAGCGCGCCGGCGTTGGCGCCAACCGAAGATCGGCCCGCGACGGGGCTGAACTCGCCGCTTTGCGGGATATGACCGCGTATTCCGAGAATCCAGATGAAGGCGTCCAGCACGTACAGGCTCATGGCCTCGGCTCCGATTCGTCGTTCGATGCGCGACCATCGCCCGGAACGACGAATCATTCATTGCGCGCGCGCAAGGATTCGCTCAATCCGGACTTGTACGGAATCGCCGCATTTCGGTGCCGGGTTTGAGCGAGCGCAAGGTCGCTCTCCAGCGGGCGGGCTAGCTGGAGGAGATCGGGGCGCAGGAGCCCCGGTCGACCATGGTTCAGCCATTCGAGGACGGGTACCAGATGAGGCCAGATCTTGCGGCGTGCTACGGCCAGGAGCGATTGCCCCGATACACCAGCTATCCGACGGCGCCGCATTTTGCCGCCGCGATCGGTCCCGGCCAATACGCTGAATGGCTGAAGGCCATTCCACAGCACGCAACCACCTCGCTTTATCTGCACGTGCCGTTCTGCCGGGCGATGTGCTGGTATTGCGGCTGCAACACCTCGGTGGTCCGCCGGGAAGACCCGGTCGCGGTCTATGCCTCGGCGCTGCGCTGTGAAATCGAGCTGGTGTCGCGCCAGATCGATCGCCGCATCAAGGTCGAGCACATTCATTTCGGCGGCGGTACGCCGACCATCATGGCGCCCGAGACTTTCGTGGATCTGATGGGAGCGGTCAGGCAATCCTTCTTCGTGCCGTCGTCGGCCGAGATCGCTATCGAGATCGACCCGCGCACGCTGACCGGCCAGATGATCCACGCCCTCGCTTTTGGCGGCGTCAATCGGGCGAGCCTGGGGGTGCAGAGCTTCGATCCGGTGGTTCAGCGCGCCATCAACCGGGTGCAAAGCTTCGAGGAGACCGCTGCGGCGACGACAGGTCTGCGGCGGGCCGGCATATGCGGCATCAATTTCGACCTGATCTACGGACTGCCGCACCAGACCGTGGCGTCGTGCCTCGACACCGTCAGCCGCTGTGTCGAGCTTCGCCCCGACCGGTTCTCGGTGTTCGGCTACGCCCACGTCCCGAGCTTCAAGAAGCATCAGCGCAAGATCGACGAGGCGGCGCTCCCCGACAGCCTGGAGCGGCTTCGGCAGTCCGAAGCGATCGCCGGGGCGTTGAAACAGGCGGGATACATCCAGATCGGGCTCGATCACTTCGCGCTGCCCGATGACGCGATGGCGGTGGCGTTCCGGGAGGGCAGGCTGCGGCGGAATTTTCAGGGCTACACCACCGACGAGAGTAGTGTCCTGCTCGGCTTCGGCGCCAGCGCCATCGGTCGTCTGCCGCAGGGCTATGTGCAGAACGAAGTCGGCACCCGCGCCTATGAGCAAACCATCGCCGGCGACCGGCTGGCAACCGTCAAGGGTTACGCCTTGACCGGCGACGACCGGCTGCGCGCCGAGATCATCGAGCGCATCATGTGCGACTTCGGCGTCGATCTCGATCCGATCTGCGCGCGGCACGGGCTGTCGGCTTCGAGCATGCTGAAGTCGTCGTCCCGGCTGCAGGACCTGATTTCCGACGGCATCGTCGAACTCGACGGCACTTCGCTCGCCGTCGCGGATGATTCGCGCTTTCTGGTCCGCAGCGTGGCGGCGGCGTTCGACGCCCACCTCGATGGGTCGAAGCAGTTGCACAGCCGGGCGGTTTGACGCTACGGCCGTTCCAGCGATCCGTCTTCGCCTGATGTCGCTTCGGCCAGCACGAACAGCTTGTGCGGCTCGCGCAGCACGATGCGTTGCCGGCCGCCCTCGATCAGCCCGCGGCTCTCCCAGCCCGAGAGAATACGGCTCACCGTGTGCAGCGTGGTGCCGGTCATCTGGGCGATGTCCTGGCGGCTGATCGGAAAATCGATCTCGATGCCGTGCTCGACCTTGCGGCCGGATTGCTTGGCGAGCCGCAACAGGGCGTGGGCGACGCGCCGTTCGACCTGCTGGGTCGACATCTCGACCACGCGGGTATGGGTTTCCTGCAGCCGGCTGCCGATGGTCTGCAGCGTGTTGGTGGCCAATGCGGGAAATTTCGCCACCAGGCGTGGCCATGTCGTCGATGGCCAGGCCAGCACGACGCTGTCGTCGACGGCGGTCGCGGTGGCGGGATAACGCGGCAGCCCGATCGCCATCGCGACGCCAAAAGTCTCGCCGGGCGCGACATAGCGCACCACGACCTGTTCTCCCGCCGGCGTGGTCTTGGTGGCGCGCACATGGCCATGCAGCAGCACGAAGAAGGAGTGCGCGTCCTGGCCCTCCTCGAATACCGGGCTGTTCCTCGCAAACCGCACCGAGCGGGCTTCGCGCAGTATGTCGCTGAGTTCCTCGGTGCCGAATCCCGCAAACAGCGGCAGATGGGCAACCAGCGAGGGGTCGACTGTGGCCATGGTTCCTCCGTCGCATCAGCGACTTGGATGGAATCTAGACTGCGATTGTGGCTCCCGATCAAGCGGAACTTTGCGTTGGCGCAACAATGGGGCGCGGCCCTCCCCTTAAATAGTCTCCAACAACGGTCCCTTGAGGGACGATTGATCGATGGAGCACACCATGTGCAAGGCAATGGGACCGGCTGACTCGGGCCGCCGCCGCGAAGGCAGGTGCGCAAGCCGCACGGAGCGGTCATGATGGCGGTTTCGCGCCCCCGCTCATATCAGGGCTGGACGCTGCTCGGGG
>Ga0073904_10003182_pt1 | contig 12374 bp, 10 predicted proteins | sample KloWWTrecipitate_FD_66668 | JGI IMG/M metagenome (GOLD analysis project Ga0073904, IMG submission 66668) | Active sludge microbial communities from Klosterneuburg, Austria, studying microevolution and ecology of nitrifiers - Klosterneuburg... | ecosystem: Engineered > WWTP > Aerobic digester >...
CTTGAGCTCAAGCGCGGTGTTGAAGTCCTGGTGGCCACACCGGGTCGACTGTTGGACCATATTGAAGCCAAGAATGCGGTGCTGAACCAGGTCGAATACGTGGTGCTGGACGAGGCTGATCGCATGCTTGACATTGGCTTTCTGCCCGACCTGCAACGCATTCTGTCTTACCTGCCCAAGACCCGAACGACGTTGCTGTTCAGCGCCACCTTCTCGCCTGAGATCAAACGGCTGGCCAGCAGCTACCTGCAAAATCCGATCACCATTGAAGTGGCGCGTCCCAATGCGACGGCCTCCACGGTCGAACAGCATTTTTACAGCGTGCCGGAAGACGAAAAGCGCCACGCCTTGCACCAGATTCTCAAGACCCGCGGCATGAAGCAGGCCTTTGTGTTTGTGAACAGCAAGCTGGGCTGCGCCCGCCTGGCCCGTTCGCTGGAACGCGAAGGTCTCAAGACCACAGCCCTACACGGCGACAAGAGCCAGGACGAACGACTCAAAGCGTTGGAAGCCTTCAAAAAGGGCGAGGTGGATTTGCTGGTGTGTACCGATGTGGCCGCCCGCGGCCTGGACATCAAGGATGTGCCGGCGGTGTTCAACTTCGACATCCCCTTCAACGCCGAAGACTATATTCACCGCATTGGCCGCACCGGTCGTGCTGGCGCTGCCGGCTTGGCGGTGAGCTTTGTCGGTGGCAACAATGATGCCCGCTTGGTGGGCGACATCGAAAAACTGATCAAGACCAAGATCGAACTGGAAGCGGTGGAGTTTGACGAAGACGTCCCTGATATCCGCAAGCAGGGACGTATCAACGATGGCCGTCGCATGTATTCCCATGAAGGGGAAAGCGGTGGCGACAGTGTTCGCAGCAGTGGCCGGGGTGGACGCAGCGAAGGCCGCGGTTCGCAGGACGAGAACTATTCCAGCCGGCCATCACGGGCACCGCGCAGCGATTTTGCCCGGGTGCCCAAAGCGCCGCGCGATCCGTTTTTCGACAAACCCTATGAACCGGCGGCAGTGAGTGAAGTGGCAACCCCTTCGTGGGAAGCCAGTGGACGTCCGGCCACACGCAGCATTTCGGCCAATATCAAACCCAAGGTCAAAGTCGCCGCTTTGTTCAAGTCGTCCTGATCAGGATGGGCCGGGCTGCTGTGCGGGTTCACACCGTACTTGTACCAGTGTCTGGCTGTCATTCTGCAGGTTGAACTGCAGCGCGCTCAGGTAACCACCCCAGACACAACCGGTATCCAGTGATAACAGGTCACTGCGCTCCAGCCAGCCCAGTGTGGACCAGTGGCCAAACGCCACGGTAGTGTTTGCCGTGCGGCGGCCCGGCACCTCAAACCACGGCATATATCCATCTGGCGCGCCGGCTGCGCCTTCTTTGGTATCAAATTCCATGGCGCCATCGGCAGTGCAAAAGCGCAGACGTGTCAGCGCATTGACGATAACGCGCAGACGGTCCATGCCAGTCAGGGTGTCGCACCATTGGTTGGGTGCATTGCCATACATGGACCGGAAGAATGCGGCTGCCTGATCACTTTGCAAGGCCGCTTCGACCTCTTCTGCCAAGGCCAGGGTTTGTGGTGCACTCCACTGCGGCAATACGCCGGCATGCACCATGAGCAGCGGCTTGTCGGCGGTTTGCAACAACAGCGCCATTTTTTGATGGCTTAGCCAGTTCAGCATGGCGATACGGTCTGGCGCCTGCAATATGGCATCCAGCGTATCTTTGCGATGTGGCTTGCGCACACCCTGAGTAACCGCCAGCAGGTTCAGGTCGTGGTTGCCGAGCAAGCAGTGGGCTGCATGGCCATAGCCCATCAAACGCCGCAGCACGGCGCTGGAGTCGGGGCCGCGATTAACCAGGTCACCCAGCAGGTACAGGGTGTCGCGGCTGGGTGAAAAATCGATGGTATCCAGCAAACGCTGCAGAGCACTGTCGCAGCCCTGCACGTCACCAATCATGTAAAGTGCCATGTCTTCATTCTCGCTTGGGTTTCATGGAATTTCTTTTGATCGTGCTGCTCACGCTGCTCAATGGCGCCTTTGCCATGTCCGAGTTGGCGCTGACGGCAAGCCGCAAGGTGCGCTTGCAGGCCATGGCCGACACGGGTGACAAGGGCGCCCTGGCCGCGCAGGCCCTGCTGGAAAATCCCACGCAGTTTCTTTCTGCCGTTCAGGTGGGCGTGACGTCCATTGGCATGCTCAACGGCATTGTGGGTGAGGCAGCGTTCAGTGACGGGGTGGCACATTGGTTGCAGTCGGTGTTGCCCATTTCCCAGCGCGCATCCGAAATCTCTGCCACGGCCTTGGTGGTGACCATCATCACCTTTATCACCATTTTGTTTGGTGAACTGGTGCCCAAGCGCATTGGCCAGTTGTACCCAGAGCCGGTGGCACGGGTTCTGTCCCGCCCCATGACCTGGTTTGCCAGCGGCGCGAAGCCATTCGTGCGCCTGCTGTCGATGTGCACGCATGGGATGCTCCGATTGATGCGTATTGATGCCACAGATAACCGGGTTGTGACCGAAGCCGAAATTTCCGCCAGCCTGGAGGAGGGTGTCGACGCTGGAATCATCGAACAGCACGAACACCAGATGGTGCGCAATGTGTTTGATCTGGATGACCGCACACTGACATCCATCATGCTGCCGCGGTCGGACATCGAATGGATGGATGCCAATGCTACCGTAGCTGAATGCCTGGCACAGGCCAGCTTGGGCGGTAACAAGGGTGCGCATTCCTGGTACCCCGTGTGTCGCGGCTCGCTGGACCGCGTCGTGGGCAAGATCAGCGTGGCCCGGCTACTGGAGTTGGGGCCAAACCACCCAGGCCATATTGAAGACATTGCAGAGCCCGCCCCGTTTGTGCCGGAAACACTCAGTGGCATGGAGCTGATCGAGCAGTTCCGCACCACGTCAGCCCGCATGGTGTTTGTGGTGGATGAGTACGGTGTCGTCCAAGGCCTGCTCACCCCACACGACCTGCTGGAAGCCATTACGGGTGAATTGAAACCCGACGCGCAGACACAGGCATGGGCGGAGCAGCACAGTGATGGAACATGGCTGCTTGATGGTCTGATGCCGGTAGGAGAGCTGAAGGCCCGGTTGGATATCGACGAATTGCCCCAGGAATACCGTGGCCGCTATAACACGCTAGCTGGCCTCCTGATGGCCGTTACGGGTGATCTGCCGGCCGTTGGCGCGCGCATTGACTGCGCGCAATGGCAGTTTGAAGTGACAGAGTTGGAAGGTAAGCGCATTGATAAAGTGCTTGCCCGGCCTGTTATAGACGCCCAGTGATTCGGTAGGCCACGATGCCCAAAAGCTCGTGCAGGGCCAACTGCCAGTTGCGTGCGCCGTCCTTGATTGAGTAGGTGGTCCATGGCGTTGCCAGCCCGGTGCGAAAGTCCACCGGATAGGCCGCGACATTCCAGCCAGCCTTGGCAAAGGTGGCCATGGCCCGTGGCATGTGCCAGGCTGATGTGACCAACAACCAGCGTTGGCTGATGTCCACGCCCGGCAATTGCGCGGTGAGCAAGGCGTTTTCATACGTAGTGCGGGAGGCAGACTCGTACTTTATGCGTTGGGCCGGTACTCCCATCTGGTTGAAGAAAACCTCGGCACGCTGCGCCTCGCTGGGCCCTCTGCTCAACCAATCGCCTTCTCCACCGGTGAAGAGCAATCGAAGGTGGGGGTACTGACGCATCAGGGCCACTGGTGCCGTCATGCGTTCACCGGCGTCATTGAGCAGGGGCTGTGCATGGTCTTTGGCGACGTAGCCAGGCTCGCTGGAACCACCCAGCACTACCATGCCGGTATAGCCGCGTAAATCCACGTCGGGCATCACTTCTGCGTAATGACTTTCCAGATTGCGGATCAACAACTCTGGCAGTGGCAACCAACCCATGAACAGCAGTAATCCCAACGCCAAGGCCACGAGCTTTCGGCCAAAAGCCGGTTTGTGTGGCACCAGCAAACTGACTAGCAACAGCGTGGCTATCCAGGCCAGTGGCTGTGTCAGCAGAACGAACAGTTTGGCAGCAAGGAACAAGGTAATGCGGCGTGCAGCCAAGAATAAAGGAGCTCGATGGTACGGGATAATTTCAATGCCTCGGGTTAACCCTTAGTGGATGTCCACACTTGAGATTGTGATCTGTTCGATTACGCTTCAAGCTCGTCAGATCAACTACCAATGGAACACACACCATGAAACTTCGCAGCATTGTCCTGGGCCTGGCTATTGGCTCGTTTTCGCTTCTGTCGATGGCGCAGCAGCCCATCATCATCAAGTTCAGCCACGTGGTCGCCAATGACACGCCCAAGGGGCATGCGGCGGAGTACTTCAAGAAAAAAGCCGAGGAACTCACCAAGGGCCGTGTGAAGGTCGAGGTGTATGCCAACAGCACGCTCTACAAAGACAAGGAAGAGATGGAGGCACTGCAAATTGGTGCAGTGCAGATGCTGGCACCCTCCCTGGCCAAATTTGGCCCCTTGGGTGTGAAAGAGTTTGAGGTGTTTGACCTGCCCTACATTTTTGACAACTATGATGAGTTGCACAAAGTAACCCAGGGCCCCGTGGGCCGTATGCTGCTGGACAAGCTCGATGCCAAGGGCGTCAAGGGCCTCGCCTATTGGGACAACGGCTTCAAATCCTTCTCGGCCAACAAGGACATCAAGACTCCGGCAGACCTCAAGGGCCTGAAGATGCGCATCCAGTCTTCCAAGGTGCTGGAAGCGCAAATGCGTGCCCTGGGCGCCTTGCCGCAGGTGCTGGCGTTCTCCGAGGTCTACCAGGCCCTGCAAACAGGTGTGGTGGACGGAACCGAGAACCCGATTTCCAACCTCTACACCCAGAAAATGCATGAGGTGCAAAAGCATTTGATACTCACCGAGCACGGCTATCTGGGCTACGCTGTGATTACCAACAAGAAATTCTGGGATGGTTTGCCAGCCGATATCCGTAAGCAACTGGAAGACGCCATGGAGCAGGCAACCCGCTATGCCAACCAGATTGCCAAGCAGGAAAACGACAATGCATTGGAAGCCGTCAAAAAATCCGGCAAGACCCAGGTCTATGTACCCACTGTGGCTGAGCGTGCAGCCTTCAAAAAGGCTACAGCCAAAGTCCATACCGAGATGGAGTCGCGTATCGGCAAGGATCTGATCCACAGCATCTACAAGGAAACCGGGTACAACCCCGCCAAGTAGCAAGCGCAGCTAAGGCTCGGTCTGGCAACCGAGCTTTTTTGTAGCTAACGGAACAACACCATGAAAATTCTCGATCACCTCGAGGAATGGATCATCACATTCCTCATGGGCGCGGCGACCCTGATCATCTTTGCGTCGGTCGTGCACCGCTACGCGTCGGGCATGGCCATTCCAGGCGTTCAGGACTGGCTGCTTGGCATCAACATGGGCTGGGCACAAGAGCTGTGCATCATCATGTTCGTTTGGATGGCAAAATTTGGCGCCGCCTATGGTGTGCGTACTGGCATCCACGTGGGAGTGGATGTGCTGATCAACCGCATGGGCGATGCGTGGCGGGCAAAGTTCGTGGTGTTCGGTCTGCTGGCAGGCGCCCTGTTCACGGGTATTGTGGGCACGCTTGGTTTGCGCTTTGTCTGGGAAAACGGCATGCACCATGCGTTTCTATCTACCTTCGGCATGGCACTGGGTGACGTGTTTGAGGGACCGACAACCCCAGACCTGGAATGGCCGACCTGGATCGTGTATTCCGTCATCCCTTTGGGCTCCTACCTGATGTGTTTCCGTTTTCTGCAGGTCACCGTCGCGTTTTTGCGCACGGGTGAATTGCCACACCATGACCACGGTCATGTGGACGGTCTTGAAGAAGACGAACCGCTGGCACCGGGCAAGGACGATGCGATCTACCGCATGGACGACAACCTGCATCCCCATGGTCTGGATAAAGCCGACGAAGCCCCACGCAAAGGGGATACGAAATGAACGCATTCATCATTCTGACCCTGCTGGTGGTGCTCATGCTCACCGGCATGCCCATCTCCATTTCGCTGGGCTTGACCGTACTGTCCTTCCTGTTTTTTATGACCGAGGTGCCAATTGAATCGGTCGCACTCAAGCTGTTCACGGGAATCGAGAAGTTCGAGATCATGGCGATTCCGTTCTTTATTCTGGCGGGCAACTTCCTCACCCACGGTGGGGTGGCCAGACGCATGATCGCGTTTGCCACCTCCATGGTGGGCCACTGGCATGGTGGCCTGGGTTTGGGTGGTGTGCTGGCTTGCGCCCTGTTTGCGGCTGTGTCGGGTTCCAGCCCAGCCACCGTGGTTGCCATTGGCTCCATCCTGATGCCCGCCATGGTCAAGGCCGGTTTTCCCAAGGCGTTTGGCGCTGGAGTGATCACCACGTCGGGTGCGCTGGGTATCCTGATTCCACCGTCCATCGTGATGGTGATGTATTCGGTATCCACCAACACCTCGGTAGGGGCCTTGTTTATGGCCGGTGTGGTGCCTGGTGCCGTTCTTGCCTTCTTGCTGGGCCTGACCACCTGGTACCGCGCCAAGAAGAATAACTACCCATGCCAACCCAAGGCAACATGGGCACAGCGTTGGGTGGCGTTCCGCAAGGCCATCTGGGGACTGCTGCTGATCGTGGTGGTGATGGGCGGAATCTACACCGGCATATTCACACCCACCGAGGCTGCTGCCATGAGCGCGGTGTATGCGTTCTTTGTAGCGGTATTTGTGTACAAGGACATGGGCCTGAAGGATGTACCCCGCGTGTTGCTCTCCAGTGCCAACATGAGCGCGATGCTGCTGTACATCATTACCAATGCGGTGCTGTTTTCGTTTCTGCTGACGCACGAAAACATTCCGCAACAACTGGCCGACAATATGATCGGCACTGGTGTGGGCGTGATTGGTTTCCTGCTGATCTCAAACGTGTTGCTGCTGGTGGCGGGCAACTTTATGGAACCGTCCAGTATTGTGCTGATTCTGGCACCCATCCTGTTCCCCATCGCCATGAAGCTGGGCATTGATCCGGTGCACTTTGGCATCATCATGGTGGTCAATATGGAAGTGGGTATGTGCCATCCGCCTGTGGGCTTGAACCTGTACGTGGCCTCTGGCATTACCAAGATGGGTATTACCGAGTTGACAGTGGCCGTTTGGCCCTGGCTGCTCACGATGTTGGGCTTCTTGTTGCTGGTAACCTACTGGGCTCCCCTGTCCCTGTGGTTGCCGCGCATGATGGGCATGCTGAGCTAACCGGACGGTTGCCCTGACTAACAAACCCTGCTGCCACCTGGCTAGCAGGGTTTTTCATTTGGGGCCGGAGCATTCTTGGCGTGAAACACCGCAAAGGCTGACCGCCTTTTTTGCAGGCAGAACCACCGGGCATACCCGGTGTTCAAAGGCTGGGTTGCACTCTTTGAGATGCTGCCCATCCGAAGAATATGGTAACGCTGGCTACGATTGTCCACTTCTTGCGAACCTTGCCCGGTGACGAATGGCTGCGTGCCGGCTGCAATGGTCCGTGCCTTCTGTGTAGGCGTATCGGTCCATCAGGCTTTCTTCGTGTGCACTACGTAACACTTCCGCTTTGTGTTCGGCATCGCACAGAGATAGCTGTCCAAAACTGCCATATTCCAACCGGTCATGGGCCGATTCGCGGAATCGATACGCAAGACCCACAAACGACGTCATTAAGTCCAAGGAGTTATTCATGTATACGATAAATCAGCGGGCATTTGGCCTACTTCGGATCTGCGCGATTTCGCTGGTCGGCTGTGCAACGGTTCAAATGGCAAATGCAACGGACTCGTCAGCAGGACGGGATCGCTATCGACAAGAAATGGCGGCATGTGACAGTCCTACAGTGGGTTCAAACCGTGCGAACTGTCGTCGTGAGGCAGAAAATGCGTATGCCGAATTCAAGCGTGGGCACCTGGTGAACGAGCGCAATATGAGCGAGTATCAAATCAATGCGCTTCGACGTTGTGCAGTCCACAAAGGAGACGACAGGCAAGACTGCGAAGCCCGCATCCGTGGTGACGCGAATATAGATGGAAGCGTTGAATCGGGTGGAATTCTGCGCGAGTCGGTTCGAATCGTTCCGACAAAATGAGACTAGAAATCACTGCATCGGTATCCGAGGATGTAAGATCTATCGTGCAATCGTTCCTTTGACAGAAAATTCACTGATACGTCGTGAGTCACCGTGAAAGTACAGGACGTCAACGTTCTGTTATCGCTCAATCATAGCCTTGGGCTACGACACAAAGCGTAGCTGGTTCGGGTGGAGTCGTGCATACTTTGGTAATCACTTGCACGACTGCTGCGTTCAACCCAGCAGCCTAGAGCCCACCCATGATCACCTTCTACAACCACCTTCACGCCCAGCACCAAGGCAAGGTCGAAATGTTTCGCGGTGCTTTGGTGCCATGCTACGAGGTTCCGGCCCGCGCTGACCATGTGCTGGCCGAGCTGCAGCGGCGCAAACTGGGCACCGTACAGCACCCCAACGCATTTGACGACGCGCTGCTGGAGCGTATCCACAGCCGGCGTTACCTCCAATTTTTGGCCACTGCCTGGGACCAGTGGGTGGCGCTGGACCCGGCCAATGCGGGCACAGACATTCTGCCCTCGGTCTGGCCCACACGCACCTTTCGCACCGATATCGAGCCCGACAACTTTTCCGCCAAGATGGGTTTGTATTCGTTTGATGCGGGCACGCCTTTTACAGCGGGAACCTGGGTGGCGGCGCGTGCCGGGGCGCATTGCGCGCTGAGTGCGGCGCAGGCCATGCTGGCGGGTGACCGCGCCGCGTTTGCACTAAGCCGCCCACCCGGCCACCATGCGGGTGCCGACTTTTTTGGTGGCTATTGTTTTTTGAACAACGCTGCATTGGCCGCACAGTATCTGCGCGATGCGGGTATGGAGCGGGTCGCGGTGCTGGACATTGACTACCACCACGGCAACGGCACGCAGGCTTGTTTTTATGACCGCCCAGACGTGTTCTTTGCCAGCATCCATGGCGACCCACGCACCGAATACCCGTTTTTTTTGGGTCACGCGGACGAGACGGGTGTTGGCGCGGGCAAGGGCTTCAACCTGAACCTGCCGCTGCCGCGTGGCACCGGCTACCCCGCCTGGGCGGCTGCGCTGGACACGGCGCTGGCACGCATCCAGCAGTTTGGTGCCCAGGCCTTGGTGGTGTCGATGGGTATGGACACCTTTGTGGGCGACCCCATCTCCGGCTTCACACTGCACAGTGACGATTACCTGCGCGTGGGCGAGCGTCTGCGAGCCTGTGGTCTGCCCACGGTGCTGGTGTTTGAAGGCGGCTACGCGGTGCAAGAGGTCGGCGTGAACGCGGTGAACGTGCTGCAGGCCTTTGCAGACGTTTGAGACGATTGGGCCGCGCAGTTGGCCGCAGATGGTGTATGGTTTGCCTGACATCGCCACAACCACGCAAGGAGATTCCAGCATGCAACGCCGCCTGATGTTCCAGTCCTTACTCCCCCTTGCGGGAGCATTCCTGTTTGCTACCAGTGGGCCCGCGTTGGCCGAGACGGTGGCCGAGCAGAAAGCCGAGATCCAGAAGATGCGTTCCGCCACGTTGGCGCGCCTGTACAAAGTGCACCCAGCCGCCAAGGCCGATGTGCAAAAAGCGGCCGGCTACGCAGTGTTTAGCAACGTGGGTATCAACCTGATCCTGCTGTCGGCAGCGGGTGGGTCGGGTGTGGCACATGACAACGGCAGCGGCCAGGACATTTATATGAAAATGGTGTCCGGTGGCTTTGGCATTGGACTTGGCGTGAAGGATTTTCGCGGCGTGTTCGTCTTTTCTACGACTGAAAAGCTCAAGCAGTTCACCGAGAGCGGTTGGGAAGCCAGCGCCCAGGCCGACGCTGCCGCCAAGGCCGGCGATAAGGGCGGTGCTGCCGCCGGTGCCATCACGGTGGCGCCAGGCGTCAAGCTGTACCAGCTCACAGAAAACGGCCTGGCCCTGCAGGCCACTATCCAAGGCACCAAGTATTTCAAGAACGACGACCTCAACGGCAGGTAGGCGTTCGGTGGTGCAGGCTTAGCGCACCGCCAGCAAGGCGCTGGCCACTTCGGAAAAACCGGCACCGCGTGCACCCTGGGTCACATAGGTTGGCAAGTGCGTCAGCTGGTCGGCAAAGCGCGCAATGTTGGCCACGCCCACGCTGTGCGTGCAGTGCTGGAACATGACCTGGTCGTTGCCGGAGTCACCCACAAACACCCAGTGGTCAATTTCTGCTTCCAGATCGCGTTGCAGCAGTTCGCGGGCAATCCAGCGTGCACCCAACCACTTGTTGAAATCGCCAAAGCAGCCGTGTATATGGATGCTGCTCATGGTGGTGTGCATGCCGGTGCGCTGCAACACGGCCAGTACGCGCTGGACGTCTTCGGGCGGTTGTTGGTTGAACTCGGCGTAGTCAAAGGCCAGGTCGGTTTCGCGTCCGCCCTCGTCGCGCGCGAGCCGGGCGCTGGGCACCTCCCGCAGCACCTGCTCGGCAACCCGCTGCATCGCAGCTTGGTTGGCGGTGCGGGTGGCGGCATCCTGTTGATACAGTTTTGATAGCGGCTTGTGTAACGTTGACGAGGGCTGGAGGTTGTTTTGACTATGAGGATTGGCGGCAACCAGGGCCACCGAGCCGTTCTCCGCCACCAACGCGTCCAGCGGCCAACGGCTGGCAAAGGGCAGGCCCCAGCCCACTGGTCGCCCGGTGATGGCAATCACGGTCAGGCCCGCAGCCTTCAGGTCGGTCAGTGCCTGCAAAGCATCGGGCGTGATGGCGCCGTGGGTGGTCAGCGTGTCATCAATGTCGGTAAACACGCCGGTAATGGCTCGGCGTGAAGACACCGGCCAGGACAAGAGTGGCAACATCTAGCTTGCCGTTTGCAGGGCCAAGCCGGCGTGTTCGCGCAGCGGGTGAAAGTGGATTTTGGGAAAGCGCTCTTGTGCCAAGCGCACGTCGTACGGGCTGGTGCACAGGTAGGCCAGCGCATCGGCCGCGTCTCGCGCCATGCGTTGCGGGTAGGCGTGCACAAACTCTTGTAGCTCTTTGGGTGTGTCGGCGGTAATCCAGCGGGCGCCTGTGTACTGACTGCTTTCCAGGCGGATGTCGGCGTCGTACTCGCCTTTGAGGCGGTGTTGCACCACTTCAAACTGCAACTGCCCGATGGCGCCCAGCAGCATATTGCCGCCCATCTCGGGGCGGAACACCTGAATGGCACCTTCCTCACCTAACTGGGCCAGGCCCTGCTGCAATTGCTTGGTGCGCAGCGGGTTGCGCAGCACCACGGTCATGAACATTTCTGGGGCAAAGAACGGCAGGCCGGTGTACATCAGGTTGACGCTGCCATCGGTAATGGTGTCGCCGAGTTGCACGCCGCCGTGGGTGGTAAAGCCTACGATGTCGCCCGCGTAGGCTTCTTCTACCGCCTCGCGGCGCTGGCTCATGAAGGTAACTACCGATGTGGGGCGCAGCTCTTTGGCGGTGCGCATCACTTTGAGTTTCATGCCCGGCGTGTATTTGCCGCTGGCCATGCGCACAAAGGCGATGCGGTCGCGGTGGTTGGCGTCCATATTGGCTTGCACCTTGAAGACCACGCCGCTGAAGGCTTCATCCTCAGGTTGCACTTCCCGAATGACGGGCTGCTTGTTGACCACAAACGAACTGGTGCGCGGGCCGGGCGATGGCGCCAGGTCAATCAGGGCGTCCAGCACTTCCATGACACCAAAGTTGTTGACACCCGAGCCAAAGAAAACAGGGGTTTGTTTGCCTGCCAGAAAGGCTTCGCGGTCGAATGTGGGTGAAGCGCCAGTGGCCAGCTCCATGCTTTCCAGTGCGGTGTCCCACTCGTGGCCAAAGCGCTTTTGCAAGGCTTCGGCATTGGAGAGTGGCATGGCGTCAAAATCTTGCGGGCGGCGCTCGCTGCCACTTTCAAACACGGTCATGGTTTGGGTGCGCAAGTTGATGATGCCGCCAAACAGTTTGCCCTGGCCCACCGGCCAGGTCATGGGCACGCATGGCATGCCCAGCTCGCGCTCCACCTCGTCCAGAATGTCCAGCGGGTCGCGCACCTCGCGGTCCATCTTGTTCACAAAGGTGATGATGGGCGTATCGCGCTGGCGGCAGACTTCAATCAGGCGGCGGGTTTGCGCTTCCACACCATTGGCTGCGTCAATCACCATCAGGGCCGAATCGACCGCAGTGAGCACGCGGTAGGTGTCTTCACTGAAGTCTTTGTGGCCGGGGGTGTCCAGCAGGTTCACCACGTGGTCGCGGTAGGCCATTTGCATCACGCTGGAGGCCACCGAAATGCCGCGCTGCTTTTCGATTTCCATCCAGTC
>Ga0073904_10003183_pt1 | contig 12374 bp, 11 predicted proteins | sample KloWWTrecipitate_FD_66668 | JGI IMG/M metagenome (GOLD analysis project Ga0073904, IMG submission 66668) | Active sludge microbial communities from Klosterneuburg, Austria, studying microevolution and ecology of nitrifiers - Klosterneuburg... | ecosystem: Engineered > WWTP > Aerobic digester >...
CTGGCGTTACGATGCATCGAGGACGTGGCGAAGAGAAGGGAGACGACGCTTCCATGACCAGAGCGGATTTCGAATGGCTCGAGGCCGACGGCCTCGGCGGTTTCGCATCGCACACCTCCCAGGGAACGAGAACGCGGCGCTACCACGCCCTGCTCCTCGTCTCCCGCAAACCCCCGACCGACCGGCGCGTGCTCGTCAATGGCGTGGATGTCACGGTGGAGACCGGAGGCGAATGCCTGGCCCTCACCTCCCAGACTTACAAGCCGACGCTCGAGGGAGACAAGCCGATCGTCCGGCACGAGGGGCGGCCGGTGACGACCCGCTTCGACGATTCACTCTGGCCCACCTGGACCTACGACCTCGGGGGGGAGCGGACGATCGAGCACACGGTCATGGTGCCCCGCGGTCGGGCATGCGTGGTCCTCTCCTGGCGCCTGGTCGCGCCTGCGGGCGGGACCGGGGCGAAGCTCACGGTCCGCCCCTTCCTGTCCGGCCGTGACTACCACGCCCTTCATCACGAGAACCCCGACTTCAAGTTCAAGCCCGAGGTGGATGCGGCGAGGGGGCGCCTGGTGTTTCAGCCCTACGCGAGCGAACCCGAGGTGGTCGCCTTGTCGAATGGCGTCTTCGAAGAGCAGGCCTACTGGTACCGGGAATTCCTCTACACGGAGGAACGCGACCGGGGTCTCGACTGCTTCGAGGACCTGGGAGCGCCCGGGATCTACACCTTCGACCTCGCGCGGGGCGAAGCTCTCCTGGTGCTCGGAACCGAATCCGCGACCCACGGCCTCGACGGGGCCTCCCTCGTCGAGGAGGTGGCGTCGATGCGAGCGGCCGAGCGGGCGCGCCGGGAGGCGGATCCGTCGCCCCTCGTTCGCGCGGCCTCGGCCTACGTGGTTCAGCGCGGAGAGGGCCGGACCGTCCTTGCGGGTTACCCCTGGTTCACCGACTGGGGCCGTGACACCTTCATCGCCCTCCGCGGCCTGTGTCTCGCCACCGGGCGGCTCAGCGAGGCGAGACGCGTCCTCGTGGAGTGGGCCGGATCGGTCTCCCATGGAATGCTGCCGAATCGTTTCACCGACTCGCATGAGCCGCCCGAGTTCAACAGCGTGGACGCGTCTTTGTGGTTCATCATCGCGGCGGGCGACCTGAGGCTCGCGGAGAAGCGGCAGGGCATCGTGGCCTCGACGGTGGAGGAGTGGCGCCTGAACGCGGCCATCGTGGGCATCCTGCGCGGGTACGCGGCGGGAACGAGGCACGGGATCTCGATGGACGGGGATTACCTGCTCGCGGCGGGTGAGCCGGGAGTGCAACTCACCTGGATGGACGCGAAGGTGGGAGATCACGTGGTGACGCCGCGCATCGGAAAGCCGGTGGAGATCCAGGCCCTCTGGATCAACGCTCTGCGGATCGGCGAGGAGTTCGACTCCCGCTTCGGCAAATGGGCGGGCGGCGCGGAGGCCTCGTTCCATCGCAGGTTCTGGAACGAGGACACGCGGTACCTGTACGACGTGGTGGACTGCGACCACGTGCCCGGCCGGGTGGACGGCCATGTGCGCCCGAACGCCCTTTTCGCGGTGGGCGGGCTTCCGTTCCCGGTCCTGCGGGGCGAGCGGGCGAGGACCGTGGTGGATCTCGCGGAGGCGAAGCTCCTCACTCCGGCCGGCCTGCGTTCGCTGTCCCCCGACGATCCTCAGTATCGGGGCTCGTATCGCGGCGGGGTGTGGGCGCGCGACACGGCGTACCACCAGGGGACGGTGTGGCCTTTCCTGATGGGCGCGTTCGTGGAGGCCTGGGTGCGGACGCGCGGCGGAAGCGACGCGGCCCGGGGCGAGGCGCGCACACTCTTCCTCGAGCCATTCCTCAAGGCCCTCGATCCCCACAACCTCGGCCATCTTCCGGAGATCGCGGAGGGCGATGCGCCGCATGAGCCCCGGGGTTGTCCTTTCCAGGCCTGGTCGGTGGGGGAAGCTCTCCGACTGGACAAGGTCGTCCTCCAGAGCTAAGACCGAAACCTCGGCCCCGGTCCGGCATCCAAGAATTGTCATGGGCAGGCCAGGCTCCGCGCCGCGCAATTTTCGCGTGCTAAGTTCCGTAGATGGTCGTGCCTCCGGTTCAGGAAGCGGAGTTGCTGAAAGCGCTCCGCGAGGGTCGCGAAGAGGCGTTCGAGACGCTGGTGCGCGCCCACTCCGGACGCATGCTCTCGGTATGCCGAAGGATCCTGAGAAACGACGAGGAGGCGAAAGACGCGGTGCAGGAGGCGTTCGTCTCGGCGTTCCGCGGCCTGTCGAGCTTCGAGGGAGCGTCGCTCCTCGGGACCTGGCTCCATCGCATCGCGGTAAACGCGTCGCTGATGCGGCTCCGTTCGAAGAAGCGCCGCCCCGAGGAGTCGATCGACGAACTGCTTCCGACCTTCAGGGACGACGGCCACGCGCGCGTGGAACCGCGGGACTTCTCGCCCTCCGCGCTTCAACTGGTGGAATCGCGTGAGACCCGCGAGTTCGTCCGCGGCTGCGTCGACCGGTTGCCGGAGATCTACCGCGTCGTCCTGCTGCTCCGCGACATCGAGGAGATGGACACGTCCGAAGCCGCGGAGGTCCTGGGCGTGAGCGAGGGCGTGGTCAAGGTTCGCCTGCACCGCGCGAGGCACGCTCTGCGCCGGCTCCTCGGCGAGCGCTTCGAGGAGCCCCCGTCGTGATGATGACTTGTCGCGATCTGTACGGTTTCCTCGACGACTTCCTCGATGGAATCCTCGATGCCCCCACCCGGCGGACCTTCGAGGGCCATCTCGAGCGGTGCGCGTCCTGCCGCAAGTACCTCGCCTCCTATCGGACAACCCTGAACGTCGCCCGCGATTCGGAGTGGAAGGACGCTCCCGCCCGGGCGGAGGCGCCCGAGGAACTGGTGCTCGCCATTCTCTACTCCCGCATCGCGGCCTTCTCCCGGCTGCCGCCCGAATGAGGCGCGGCCCCGGTGTTTTCGCCGCGCTCGTGCTCGTGGCCTTCGCGGCCTCCGTCCACCCCGCGCGATACGACCAGGCGCCGGAGTTCCCCTCGCAGGATCCGAAGCTGTGGATCGGCCCGCCTCAGAGCCTCAAGGCCCTCGAAGGCAAGGTGGTCATCCTCGACGTGTGGACCTTCGGCTGAATCAACTGCGTGAACACGATCCCCTGGGTCAGGGAGATGGAGAAGCGATACGGCGAGCGGGGTCTGGTCATCGTGGGCGTGCACACGCCGGAGTTCGACCGCGAGAAGAAGCGCGCGAACGTCGAGGCGGCGGTGAGGGAGCACGGGCTGGGCGCGCACTCGCATTTCCTCGACAACCGCATGGACTACTGGCGGGCCCTGCGGAATGAATACTGGCCGGCCATCTACGTGGTGGATAGCCGCGGGCAGATCCGGGACCGGGCCTTCGGCGAAGTCCATGTGGGCGCGGAGAGGGACAAGGACGTGAGCCGACTGGTCGAGAAGCTCCTCGCGGAGGCGCGCGGCCCGAAGACCTGACGCGAGGCCTCAGCGGCCGGTGATCAGGCCGCACGCTTCGGCGGAACCCGCGTCGCAGGTGGATTTCAGAAGGGTGCGCGCCCGGTCGCGGTCGGGGGCGAGGCCAGTCCGCTGAAGCAGCTGGGCCAGGCCGATGCAGGCCTCGGGCACCTGTTCCCCGCACAGGGACTCGAGCGTCTTCCTGGCCCGGGCCGCGTTCCGGGGCACGCCCAGGCCCTGGGCCTCCAGCACCGCGAGACGCGCGCAGCCCGGCTTGTCGCCGAGATCGCAGGCGGTTTTATAGAAACCCGCGGCCTTCCGGCGATCCCGAGGGATGCCGAAACCGCCGTCGTGGAGCGAGCCCAGCGAGACGCAGGAGGTCGACTGCTTCTCGGCGCAGGCGGCCTCCAGGGCCGGAACCGCGCGGGCGCAGGCGGCGTCATTGCGGTTCGCGAAACAATCGGTGATGGCGGAGGCATCGGCGGAGTCGGTCCGCGCCTGACCGAGGCTGACGCGGTCGGCGCCGCCTTCCGAGCGGGCGGCTCCGAAGGCTCCCGCGGGCGGAGGCCCGAACTGACTCGGGTACGGTTTCTTGCCCGTGGCCTGGAGGCGCTTGTTCTTCGCCGCGAAAGTCACGAACTCCTGGACCCGCTGTTTCTGGGTGGCGAGCTTGGCGAGGGCAAGCGTCTTCTTCGCGGTGGCCTGGGCCGCGTCCGTCTGCTTCGCGTTCCATTGCGCCCGGGCCAGCGCCATCTGCGCGTACACCCCCGCGGGCGACGCGCTGGCGCCCCGCTGGGCGTTCTCCAGGGCCGGCTGCGAAAGGCCCAGGTCGCCCTGGATCTCCGCGAGGTAGCTGAGAGTGTTCCCCTCTTCGGGCGAGAGATCGCGCGCGGTCTCCAGGAGCTTCTGCACGGACAGCAGGAGGGGCTTGCTCATCCCGCGCGACCACTGAAGCTGCGCGAGGCGGTAGTAGAGGCTCGCGTTCTTCGAGCCGAGTTGAATGGCGGCTTCGATCGCTTTCCTCGATTCGGCGGAGCGCTGTTCACGCTCGAAAAGAACCGCCTCGATCTCGAGGGGGCGGGCCAGGGTCGGGTCCGCCGCCCTGACCTGACGCAGGAGACCGCGGGTATCCACGGGGCGGTTCAGATCGAAGAGGACTTCGGCGCGGAGCATGAGCGCCTCGGCGAGCGGAAGGGGCCGCGCGGTGAAGCCCGCGGGCGCGATCGAAGGATCGGCGGGGAGCTTGAGCGGCTGAAATTTCTTCGCGGCGAGGTACTTCGGGAAGCCGGCGTAGAGGGGCGTCACCTTCGCGAGCGCCGATTGAAAGGCCGGAGCCGCATCGTTGGCGGCGAGGGAGAGCAGCAGCGGTTCGAGCGCGCCCGCGTTGCGGCCGTTATCGCCGACCAGCAGGTAGTGGATGAAAAGGCCGCTCAGCAGATCGAAGCGTCGATCGACCGTCCGGCCTTCGCGGAAGAAGTCCGCCGCGGGCGGTGCTGCTAGGCGGGCGCCGTCGCCGTCGGCCGCGGTCATGCGGCCGACCTGGACCTCCTTGTCCTTCACCACCGCGTCGGAGAGAAAGGTCGCGAGGCCGCGGGCCAGCCAGAGCGGTGCCGCCTTGCCGAGAGAATGCTCCACGAGGAAGGACGCGCGGCCGCGGTAGAAGCCGCGGGTGGGGCTGCGATCCTTGTCCGAGGTCTCCGGAAGGTCGGTCCTCAGCGCGCCCGTGTGCTGCGTCGGCCCCGCGAGATAGGACGAGAACGCGTTGTCCTTCTCGGCGTCGGTGGTGTCGGGAGCCATCGAGCGCACCATGACCTCGTCCGCGGATCCGAAGACGACGAGGGGCGTCTCGTCGACGCCCTTGATCCAGGCAAAGCGCTTCTGCAGGGCCCGGTCGAACTGCGCGATCTGGAACGCGGCCTTCCTTCCCGCCTTCTCCCCGGAATCGGTCACCACCCGGACCCGGCTGGCGGGGGCCGTGATCTCCAGCCACTGCGGCGCGGGCGGGGTTGCCGCAGGGAGCGCAGGGAGGGCGAGGAGGAGGAGGGAGGTCAGCAAGACATCACTTGATATCGAGCGCTTTGGTGAGGAATGCCCACTGGTCCGCGCGCTCCTCGATGATCTTGGTGGTGGGCTTGCCCGCTCCGTGGCCGGCCTTCGTTTCGATGCGGGTGAGCACGGGCGCGCTTCCCTTCTGGGCGGCCTGGAGGGCGGCGATGAACTTGTGCGAGTGCGCGGGAACCACGCGGTCGTCGTGGTCGCCGGTGGTGACGAGGGTCGCGGGGTACGCGACTCCGGGCTTGAGGTTGTGGAGCGGCGAATACTTGAGGGCCACCTCGAAGTCCTCCTTGATGTCGGGATCGCCGTAGTCCGACTTCCAGGCCCAGCCGATGGTGAACTTGTGGTAGCGGAGCATGTCCATGACCCCCACCGCGGGCAGGGCCGCGCCGAAGAGGTCCGGGCGCTGGGTCATCGAAGCACCCACGAGCAGGCCGCCGTTGCTGCCGCCGCCGATCGCGAGCTTCGGGGTCGAGGTGTACTTGTTCGCGATCAGCCACTCGGCCGCGGCGATGAAGTCGTCGAACACGTTCTGCTTGTTCTTGAGCCGGCCCGCGTCGTGCCATTCCTTGCCGTATTCGCCGCCGCCGCGCAGGTTGGGCTGGGCGTAGACGCCGCCCATCTCCATCCACGCGATGTTCGCGGGCGAGAAGGCGGGTTCGAGGGAGATGTCGAAGCCGCCGTAGCCGTAGAGGTACGTGGGGTTCTGTCCGTTCAGGACCAGGCCCTTCTTATGCACGATGAACATGGGGATCTTCGTCCCGTCCTTGCTCGGGTAGAAGACCTGCTTCGTCTCGAAGGCGTTCGGATCGAAGTCGACCTTCGGCTGTTTGAAGATCGTGCTCGTCTTCGCGGCGAAGTCGTAGCGGAACGTGGTCGAGGGATAGTTGAACGAAGTGAAGGCGTAGAAGGCGTCCTGGTCCTTTCGCTTCCCGCTGATGCCCGCGACGGAACCGATGGCGGGGAGCGCGATCTCGCTCTCTGGCTTCCCGTCGAGCGAGAAGAGCTTCAGCTTCTCGTGCGCGTCGACCCGCCACACCGTGACGAAGCGATTGGCCATGAGGGCGACCGCGGAGAGCACGTCGCGGTTCGCGGGCTGGGCGATCAGGGTCTTCCACGCAGCTGGCTCGGTCCGGCCCCGCTCGATCGCCACCACGCGCTTCCGGGGCGCATCCTTGTCGGTGACCGCGTAGAAAATCGCCCCGTCGTTCCCCACCACGTTGTAGAACGCATCGAACTTGTCGAGGAACGGCTCGATCTTTCCGTTCGGGTCGGTGAGATCCTTCAGGAAGACGCGATTCTTCGGATCGGTGCCCTCCGACTGGTAGATGAGCAGCCATCGGCCGTCATCCGTGACCTCCGCGCCCAGGCCCCAATCGGGCTGATCGGGGCGTTCGTAGACGAGTTCGTCCTTCTCCTGCGCGGTCCCCACCCGGTGAAAGTAGACCTTCTGGAACTTGTTGACCGCCTTGAACGCCTCGCCCTGGTCCTTTGGGGCGTCGTAGCGCGAGTAGTAGAACCCGCTGCCATCCTTCTTCCACGCCGCGCCCGAGAACTTCGACCACTTGATGACATCGGCGAGGTCCCTGCCCGTCGCGACGTCGCGGACCTTCCACTCCATCCAGTCGGAGCCGGAAGCGGAGGTCGAGTAGGCCATGTGCTTCCCGTCCTCGGAGAAGCTCACGCCGGAAAGCGCCACCGTGCCGTCGGTGGAAAGCGTGTTGGGATCGAGCAGCACCTCCGGGGTCGCGGTCAGGGACGTCGCCTTGTAGATGACGGCCTGGTTCTGGAGCCCGTTGTTCCTCGAGAAGATCGTCCAGGCTCCCTCGCGGCTGGGAACGCCGTATCGCTCGTAGTCCCACAGCTTCGTGAGTCGGGCCCGGATGGCCGCGCGCCTCTCGATCTTCTCCAGGTAGCCGAAGGTGACCTTGTTCTGCGCCTCCACCCAGGCCGCGGTCTCGGGACTGTTCGGATCCTCGAGCCAGCGGTAGGGATCCGCGATCGTGTGTCCATGCAGGACTTCGACGACGTCCCCCTTCTTGGTCTGGGGATACGCGATCGGTTCGTTCTGAAGGGCTTCGAGCTTGGTCATGGACACCAGGGTGAGACACAGGGACACGGCGAGGGGAATGCGAGGGTTCAAGACGACCTCCTTGGGATACCGGGCAGGGGCATTATCGACGGGGACCGCCATTCACGCCGAAAAGGGCGGGCAGCGCTTCCGCGCTCTTCGCCTGGATGAACTGGTGGAACCGGGCGGTGTTTTCCGCGGGCTCGGCGTTCACCAGGAGGGTCGAAGCGCCCAGGCTGCGCGCGAGGTTCACGAGGCCCGCCGCGGGCCACACCGCGCCCGAGGTGCCCACCGCGATGAAGACGAAGGGACCGCCCGCGGCGCGCCGCATGAACGAGTCGATGGCCTGGAGGTGAGAGGGGTCGAGCATCTCGCCAAACCAGACGATGTCCGGCCGGAGCAGGGCCTTCCGGCCCCGGCGCTCGCAGTCGTCGCAGGTCGGCAGGGTCTGCCCGAAATAGGTGGCGTGATCGTCGAAGGGCTCGAGGTCGCAGGTCGAGCACTTCGTCCTGAACAGACTGCCGTGGATCTCGATCACCCGCTCCGAACCGGCGCGCTGATGAAGGCCGTCGACGTTCTGGGTGACGAGCAGGAAGCGGTCGCCGAGCCGCTTCTCCACTTCCGCGATCGCCCGGTGGCCGGGGTTCGGCTCCACCGTCTTCGCCTGGTCGCGGCGCAGCGAGTAGAACTTCCACACGAGGACGGGATCGCGGATGAATCCTTCGGGCGAGGCCACGTCCTCGACCCGGTGCTGTTCCCATAGGCCGTTCGAATCCCGGAAGGTGGCGAGGCCGCTCTCCGCGGAAACCCCGGCCCCGGTGAGGACCAGGAGCCGGGCGCCCTCCTCCCGAAGGGCTTCCATTCCGGCGCTCAGTTCTTCCACCAGCTCTCGTTCCCGATCGCGTACCGCGGCCAGTCCTTGTAGTCGAAGTGCCACCACTCGGCTTCGTACACGCTGAAGCCCTCATGCTCCATGGCCTGACGAAGCAGATCGCGCAGCGCGCGCTGTCTCGAGGTCCCGCCCCCGTAGTCGGGATAGGAGCGAGGCGACATCTCGTCGTACCCGCCGGTCATCTCGACCGCCTTCTTCGTCTTCAGATCGAAGAGAGTGAGATCGATCGCGCAGCCGCGGTTGTGCCTCGACCCCTGCGCCGGGTCGGCCACGAAGACACGCGAGGCCTCCGGCGTCGCGTTCCAGAAGACCCAGGTGACGAACCAGGGCCGGTAGCCGTCGTGGAGCATGAGGCCGTAGCCCGCGGCCTTGAGCGCGCGGTGGGCGCGGACCAGGGCGAGGGCGGCATCGCGTTGCAGCCGGACCTGGGCCTTTCCGTACACCGGGGTGGCGAGGAAGTTCGCGGTGGTCGCATAGCGGACATCGAGCGCCAGCGACTTGTCCAGGGAACGGACGTCGACGAGGTCGCTCGGCAGAAACTCCCCGGTTTCCTTCGGAGGAGCCAGGGCGCTCGCTTCCTTCTGCAGTTCGGCGACCGGTCGGAGCGGGGTGATCCGGAAGACGCCTTCGGCGCCGCCGTAGTCGCGTCGGGGAAGGAAGACGCTGCCGATGGAGATCCCCTGGATCACGGATTGAACCGCCATCCCTTTCGCTCTCGCCGAAGGAACGCCGCGATCGACCCGGAATTCGCCCAGTCGCGCGGTGGCGTACCGGTCGCCCCCAAGGTCCCGCGCCGGCTCGAAGGCGGTTCCATCGGCGCTGACTTCGAGCGCGCCGTTCATCTCGCGGACAACCAGCCGGGCTTTGCCCTCGCCGTATTCCCCGACCATGGCCTCGACCGCGGGCGAGGGCTTGCGCGGGAGCGCCAGGGGCTGGGCGAAAGCGAGCGCGGCCGCGAACAGCGCGGCGGCCGCGAAGGCCTTACCTCTGAAAATCACCGCTCTTGCCTCCGGTCTTCGACTCCAGCCGGATGTCTCCGATCACCATCTTCTTGTCCGCGGCCTTGACCATGTCGTAGATGGTGAGGGCCGCGACCGAGACGGCGTGAAGCGCCTCCATCTCCGCGCCGGTCTGGCCCTTCGTCTTCACGGTCGCGGTGATCTCGAAGCCGAAGGGCCGCGGAATGATCACGACGTCGACCTGCGAGAGGAGCAGGGGATGGCACATGGGAATCGCGTCCGAGGTGCGCTTGGCCGCCTGGATTCCCGCGAAGCGCGCCACCGCGGTGACCGGTCCCTTCTCCAGACTGTGCTCGCGCACCAGCGCCATGGCCGCCTTCGAGATGGTGATGCGGCCCGAGGCCCTGGCCTCGCGCACGGTCTCGGCCTTGTCGGTAACATCGACCATCCGCGCGCGGGAGTTCCTTCCGACGTGGGAGAGTTTGGGGGTGGCTTTGAGGGCGGCCTTCGGGGCAGGTTTCCGGGCGCGTGGAGTGGGCATGGGTTAGACCTCGAGAAAGGATGAGAGCGGGTAGAGAGGCACGCGGTCGCCGGCCGCGGCCCCGGTTCGATCGGGTTCGAGGAAGGCGAGGGCGTTGGCGAGCGAATGGGCAACGGTATCGCCCGAGCCCTGGGTGCGAATGGGCTGGGCGTGCAATCCGTCCGGGCCCCGGCTCACCTGCACGGGCAGATAGTTCCTGCGGTTCGACCGATTGGAGAGGGGTCCGTCGAGGACCGCCTCGAACCCGGGCCGGAGGAACGCGCGCGCGGCCTGCATCTTGAGCAGGGCCGGGCGGGCGAACAGCTCGAAAGTCACCTGGGCCGAGACGGGGTTGCCGGGCAGGCCGAACACCAGGGTGGCGCCCTTCGTGCCGAAGACGAAAGGCGCGCCCGGCTTCACTCGAACCGCGGTGACGTGAAGAGTCACTCCGAGTTCTCCAAGCGCCGCCTCCACGAAATCGAAGTCGCCCGCGGACACGCCGCCCGAGAGAACGAGGGCGTCATGGCCTCCGTGGAGCGCGCGCGCGATGGCGTCGCGGGTCTTGTCCGGGTCGTCGGACACGATCCCGAAGTCCGAGGCCACGCCGCCCGCCTCGTGGACCGCGGCCAGGAGAGCGGGGCCGTTGGCGTTGCGAATCTGCGCGGCGCTCGGGCGAGTCCTCGGGTCGACGACCTCGTCGCCGGTCACGATCACGGCGACGCGGGGGCGGCGGGAGACCCGGGGCTCGATCTGCCCCACCGAGGCGAGCACAGCGAGGTGGGCTGCCCCGATGCGCACTCCTTCCCGCAGGAGAACCGCGCCGGCCTTCGCTTCCGAACCGCGGGGCACGATGTTCTGTCCCGCGGTCAGGGCGGTCTCGAGAAGGACCTCGGCCTCCCCCGCCGCGGTTCCCTCGACCATCTTCGTGCGCTCGACCTGGATGACGGCGTCGGCGCCTTCGGGCACCGGGGCGCCGGTCATGATGCGCATGGCCTCGCGCTCGCCGACCGCCCGATCGGGGCAGACTCCCGCCCGGATCTCGCCCACGACCCGGAGTCTCGCTCCGATGACCGGCGCGTCCGCCGATCGCACCGCGAAGCCGTCCATGGCCGCGCGATTGAAGGGAGGAAGGTCGCGATCGCAGAGCACGTTCGCCCGCAGGATGCGCGACCGGGCGGCCTCGAGGGGCACGGCCTCGGCATCCAGCGTCGTAACGCGTCCCCAAACTGCAGCCTGCGCCTCATCGACCGTGATCATCGAAGACCAATCGTACCCTTGGGCTGGTATCAAGCCGTGGTCGTCCGCTCGGGGTCGCGTCGCTGCGCTCGCTGACGCTCGCTCGCCGGGCGACCCCTCGCTCATTTATCCGGGGGGAGCCGCAAGAATCCGAACGGAGTGCCAGCGCTCTGCTCCCCCCGGACCCCCCTGGCCCCCCGGCCCAGCGCGTGACGCGGCCTTCCAACGCTGCCGAGGTCACCAAACTCCGGCCATACTGCGACAGTATGCTGTGGGGTTATGAGCGTCACGCGGCACGTCTTCGAGAACGGTTTGACGCTTCTGGTCGAGCCCCTCGCCCAGGTCCATTCGGTGGCGATCGGCGTGTTCGTGCGCCGCGGATCGCGGCACGAGAACGACACCGAGCGGGGTCTCGCCCATTTCATCGAGCACCTGGTCTTCAAGGGCACGGCGTCGCGGAGCGCCGAGCAGATCGCCATGGACGTGGACGCCATGGGCGGGCACATGGACGCCTTCACCTCGAAGGAGTACGCGGCCTTCCACCTCCGCGTCCTCGACACCCACGTCGACCATTCGGCGGAGATCCTCGCGGACATCCTGGTTCACCCGCGCTTCGACAAGTCGGATCTCGCCAAGGAGAAGACGGTCATCCTCGAAGAGTTCGCCATGGTGGACGACACCCCCGACGACATCCTCGGCGAGATGTTCGCGCAGAAGCTGTGGCCCGACCACCCCATCGGGCGGCCCATCCTGGGAACCCGGAAGGCGCTCAAGAGCTACACGCAGGAGGACGTCCGGCGCTTCTTCAAGAAGGTGTACGTGCCCTCGAACCTGATCCTCTCCATCGCGGGGCGCATCACCGAAAAGCGCGCGGTCGAACTCGCCACCCGGCTCTTCAGCGCCATCCCCAACGGACGCGCGCGTGCTCGGAGCACTCGACCGCTCACCCACCACGGCCTGATCACGAAGCACAAGAAGACCCTGGCCCAGACCCATCTCTGCCTCGGCGCCCTGGGCCCCTCCTCCACCCACGCCGATCGTTTCACCGGCCATGTGCTGGGCACCGTCCTCGGGGGAAGCATCTCCTCGCGCCTTTTCCAGAACGTGCGCGAGAAGCGCGGCCTCGTCTATTCGATCTCCGCCGGCCTTTCCGGTTTCA
>Ga0073904_10003184_pt1 | contig 12373 bp, 12 predicted proteins | sample KloWWTrecipitate_FD_66668 | JGI IMG/M metagenome (GOLD analysis project Ga0073904, IMG submission 66668) | Active sludge microbial communities from Klosterneuburg, Austria, studying microevolution and ecology of nitrifiers - Klosterneuburg... | ecosystem: Engineered > WWTP > Aerobic digester >...
ACCAAAAAAGTACAAACAGAACAGCCGGAAAAATATGATGAGCAATTACAGAAAACATTACTTTTTTTTCATAACCCCTTATGGGTAGAACATTTGCTGAATGATACCGGCCTGGCTGAAATAAGCAAGTCAAAAAAAGAAGAAGAAACCGTTTCACAGCAACCAGAGGAAAGTACAGCTATCGCACCAGCATCGTTACAAGATTCAATCTGGACCGACGAATCAATACCTGTAATTGTTGCTACCCCGCAAACTGAAGCCACAATAGCTGAGGCTAGATCTTCTGTTGCGGAAGAGAATCCGGCAATTGTTCCTTCCATACAAATTGAGAATGCTGCAAGTACGGAACCAGCGCTAACATTTGAGCCCTTCTTTACGGTAGATTATTTTGCTTCACAGGGTGTCAAGTTCAAGGAAGAAGAAAAACCGGTGGATAAATTCGGTCAGCAATTAAAAAGTTTTACAGACTGGCTGAAAGCAATGAAACGGTTACCTGTGACTGAAATGGCTAAATCCGTAGAAACGCAGGCTGAACAAAAAGTAGAACAACTGGCTGGACAATCCATTGCAGACAGGGAAGTAGTAACAGAAGCAATGGCCGAAGTATGGGAAAAGCAGGGAAATGTGGCCAAAGCCATTGAGTTATACAGCAAATTAAGTTTGCTCGAACCCTCTAAAAGCCCTTATTTTGCAGCGAAAATTGAAGATTTAAAGAAAATAAACTGATATGACGACTCTATTTGTGATATTGATTATTCTAGCCTCTGTTGTACTTGGCCTGATCGTGTTAGTGCAGAACCCAAAAGGTGGTGGCCTGGCCGGAAATATTGCCGGTTTCAGCAACCAGTTTATGGGAGTTAAACAAACTACCGATGTGCTGGAAAGAGGTACCTGGATATTTGGAGGTGTTATTGCTGTTTTATGCCTCTTGTCTGTTCTGTTTATCTCTAAATCCGGCCCCAGTTCCGGACCTGACAGAACTAAAGATGCGACCGGGGCTTCTGTTCCTGCTACACAACCGCAGCCTAATAACCAGAACACATTGCAGCTAAATCCGCAAACAAGTCCTGTTACTCCAGATTCTACTAAATAATAAGTAATTATAATATTAATTTAACCCCGGTCTCATTTGAAAAGAGATCGGGGTTTTTTAATTAATTTGAGCATCGGGTATGAGCAAGAAAAAAATTATTACCGGAGTCATTCTAATCCTTCTTATTGTCGCGGCATTTATCGGGTACAAAATAGCAGGCCCTGCTGTTTCCGCAAAAAATGAAACCTACTTCTATATAAAAACAGGCGAATCCCTGGAAACAGTGAAACAAAACCTGGTCAGTCAAAAAATAATTACGGGTAAAGCCTGGTTTAATCGGGTAGCCGGCTGGCTGAAATATACTGTTGTAAAACCGGGGCGGTATGAAATTAAAGACGGGATGAGTCTGCTTACATTGGCAAAAATGCTCCGGAATGGAAAACAAGCACCTGTAAAAATGGTTCTTGTAAAAGAGAGAACCAAAGAACTCTTTGCCGGAAAGATGGGAAAGAAATTTGATACTGAATGTGATTCATTACAGATGATCAATTTTCTCAATAACAATGATTCGTTAAAAAGATTTGGGATTGATACCTCTACAGTGATGGCCATTGTAATGCCGTATACCTATGAAATAACCTGGAACAGCAGTCCCGGTAAGATCGTACAGCAGTTTTACACAGCCTATAAAAAATTCTGGTCACAAGAACGAAAGTTGAAGGCAGACAGCCTGCGCCTTACTCCTTTGCAAATATCCGTATTGGCGTCGATTGTAGAAGAAGAAACCAATAAGAAAGCAGATAAATATAATATTGCCAGCACTTATCTTAACCGGCTTAAAATCGGTATGAAACTACAGGCCGATCCAACCGTAAAATTTGTAACCCGGAATTTTCAATTGGGAAGAATAACCGGTGTTCATCTTAAATTAGAATCGCCTTATAATACATATTTAAATACTGGCCTCCCACCCGGCCCGATCTGCACTCCTTCTGTTGAATCAATTGAATCTGTATTGAACGCACCAAAAACTGATTACCTTTTTTTCGTAGCCAGTTACAAATTTGACGGGAGCACTATCTTCACCAGTAATTATACAGATCATACAAAATATGTTAAACTTTTTCATGCCGAACAGAACAGGAGGTCCGATTCCTTAAAGAAATTGAAGGTTAAATAAAAATGCCGCTTTTAAAAAAAATATTAACCAGCATTGAAGCTTCTGCTCCTGTTGCTTTTATTATCAAAAAAAGCAAGTCCACTTCCCTGCCCGGATTCAACGGCATCCCGCTGTTTGATGTGATCAATTTTTTTATCGGGCAGGTAAAAACAATCGGGATGACAGAAAGAGCCTCTGCAATTGCCTTTAACTTTGTTATGGCGATCCCACCAGCTATTATCTTCCTCTTTACATTAATCCCCTTTATACCCATCACAGATTCATTTCAGCAGGAAATGTACAGCCTGATAAGAGATGTGATACCCGGGGAAAAGGATAATGCAGTATTGATAAAGTTCCTGGAAGATTTTATTAATAATCCCCGTACCGGCTTATTGTCATTCGGTTTCTTACTTTCTATGTTCTTTTCTTCCAATGCCATGATGGGCATCATGCGTTCATTTGACAAAAATTATATTGGTTTCAGAAAAAGAAAGGAATTTCAAAAAAGGATGGTTGCGATAAAAATAACCATGCTGCTGTACCTGTTTGTTTTTGCTTCCGTATTACTGCTTGTTGCCCGTGGCGCTGTACTAGAATGGCTGGGCTTAACAAATAAAACAGCGATTTTTATAATCAATAATCTCCGCTGGATAGTGATAATCCTTTTATTTTTTGCCTGTATCTCTTTTATCTACCGCCATGCTCCTTCCGTTCACAAAAAATGGCGGCTTATTAACCCGGGTTCAATACTGGCTACTTTCCTGATGCTGTTGATGACTTTTGCTATCTCCTGGTGGGTATCCCATTTTGGTAATTATAACCAGATTTATGGTTCAATCGGTACCATATTAATTATCATGGCACTGATCTTTATTAACTCCCTTGTACTGCTGATTGGCTTTGAACTCAATGTCAGCATTTCCTCCCTGAAAAAAATTGCAGACGAACGGAAAGATAGTATGGCAGGCGGTGAAGGAATATCCGCCTGAATTACCGAAATTTATAGTCCTAAAAATATTGACTATGAAAAAAATATTGTTTTCAATACTGCCGGTTGCTGCCTTAGGGCTTGTTACTTTAAGCTCAGTAAGTGACCCCTTACCTATAGGAGCTGCAGCGCCAAATGCGGATCTGAAAATGAAAGATATTTCTGGCAAAGAAGTATCACTGAATGATGCAAAAAAGAAAAATGGACTGCTGGTGATGTTTAGTTGCAATACTTGTCCCTATGTTATCAAGAACCAGTCCCGTACCAATGAAATAGCCAAATATGCATTGGATAAAGAGATTGGTATTGCAATATTGAATCCCAACGAAGCTTACCGGGATGACCAGGATTCTTATGAAGCCATGAAACAGTATGCGGTTGACCAGGGTTATGCCTGGTATTACCTGGTTGATAAAAACCATACAATGGCTGATGCATTTGGCGCTAACCGTACGCCGGAATGTTTCCTTTTCGATAAAAACGGGAAGCTTGTATATCATGGAGCTATTGACGATAGCCCATCGGATGCAAGTGCGGTAAGCCGTAAACACCTGAAAGAAGCAATTAATGAAATCACGACCGGAAAAGATGTCTCCGTTAAGCAATCAAAATCGGTTGGTTGTACTATTAAGAGGCTTAAATAAAAGCGCAAAATCTTATTCAGACCTGTTCCCCTCACGGCGAACAGGTTTTTTTTTGAAATTATTATGGAAATCCCGGCAGGATGCATCAAAGTGATAATTCCGCATTCATAAACCAAAAACTTTGCTTATGCTATCCCGCCAAACACTCAACCGGATCATCATTATCGGCTTTATGGTTTTAGTAGGCTTTGCCCTTGCCAAAGCAATTTATCATAACAGTGTATTAGGGATCATTATGGCACTGACAAGTCTTGGTGCCGGTATCTATTTTCTGTATCTAATGGCAAAGGCCAAAGAAGAGATGGAGGCCGGGGATGCATCCCGTTAATTCATTCAGAGTATAGCCATGATTTCATTTTTCAGTGCCTGGTGAGAGAGCTGTTCTTCAAAAAATTTCCGGTAACCTGTTTTATTATTGATAAACAGTGTTGCCGGAATTGCTCCTGACCATTTGGTATCAACTTTAGGACAGAAGTAATCAGCATTCGTTTCGTCCAGCCATAAAATGGGGGCGGTGATCTTTCTTTTTGCAGCAAAAGATTCAACTCCTTTGGGAAATAATTCTTTAAAGTCAAGACTTACAAGGAGCAGTTGTACACTATCTTTTTCATGATTTTTTGCCTCTTCTATAAAATATGGAATCTCTTCCACGCAAGGCATACACCAGGTAGCCCAGAAATTGACGATCAGCGGTGTTTTACTTTCCGCAATGATCTTTTCCAGTTCTGTGATCTTTATTGATCTGACTGGCTGCGCCTGCAGCATTCCGGCAACAATAGTAAAGATGGTAAGTAAGTATAGCTTTTTCATTCTTAATTCTTAACTCATAACTCTGCATTATCTTTCAACTCCCACTCCTCCAGCAATCCCTGCTTCATGACGTGGTCCATATCTTTCCGGTTGTAATGTCCTGCATTATTCTTTTGCCGGAACGCTTCATACAATGTTACCGCACAGGCCACACTGATATTCAGTGACCGGATAATTCCTACCTGCGGAATAATAAAGTTTCCATCCGCCAATGTCCTGATCTCATCACTCACCCCGCTGTGTTCATTGCCAAAGACCAATGCAATTGGCTGTGTCATGTCTATCTGGTATAAACCTACAGCATCACTGCTTAAGTGGGTTGTTAAAATTTTTGAATAACGTTTTCTAAGTGATGAAAAACATTCCGGGGCATTTTCAAACTGGTGAACGGTCAGCCACTTGGCTGCACTGGACGAACTCCTCGCTCCCCATTTTTTATGCCTTGGTATTTTGGTATTGAGAATATATACTTCCTGGATACCAACAGCATCACAGGTACGCATTACCGCCGAAATATTATGCGGATCAAAAACATTTTCCAGCACAACGGTCAGATCAGGTTGTCGTTTCGACAATACCGTAATCAATTTATCTCTTCGTTCCGGTGTCATTGAAATTGAAGTTGTTAGCTTGTAATAAGCGGCAAATTAAGTATATTTATAATTGATGGAATACATAAATACATTTTGAAACACAAAGACTACAAGACAAGGAGGCAAGGGGAAGAAACCAATTTCTTTACCAAGTCTTTCCTTTGTGTCTTTGTTCCTCCGTGTCTCTGTGTTTCTAACCTCCTTTTGGAACTAATTAAAATGAAATTTACAATATGAAATATTCTCCTGTTCAGAATTATATCAACGGACAATTTGTAAATGCTTCTTCAGCCCGGACATTGCCTGTCATTTCTCCCATTGATGGCAACCAGTTATCAACTGTTCCCATGTCAACTGCGAAGGATCTGGATGAAGCAGTGAAAGCAGCCAGGGCTGCTTTTCCGGCCTGGAGCAAAACCCCGATAAAAGAAAGAGTGCAGGTCTTTTTCCGGTATAAATATTTATTGGAAAAATATTTAAAAGAATTGTCTGAACTGGTGCAGGAGGAGAATGGGAAAACCTACGGTGAAGCAGTGGCCGAAGTGGAAAAGAGTATTGAACTAACTGAGTTTGCTACTTCCCTGCCGCAATTAATTACGGGTGAGATACTGGAAGTAAGCAAAGGTGTTGAATGCCGGACAGAACATGTACCGCTGGGAGTCGTTGCATCAATCGTTCCTTTTAACTTCCCGGCGATGGTACCGAACTGGACGATACCGAATGCCATTGCACTCGGCAACTGCATGATCATAAAACCATCAGAGAAAGTACCACTGAGCACGGCAAGACTTGCACAACTATTAAAAGAAGCCGGCTTGCCAGATGGTGTGTTGAATATTGTAAATGGCGACAGCGAGATTGTCAACGCCATCTGCGATCATCCGGGCATTGAAGCAGTTTCCTTCGTCGGCTCTACCAAAGTTGCGAAGATCGTTTACCAGAGAGCTACTCAAAATTATAAACGGGCATTGGCATTGGGCGGGGCAAAAAATCATCTGATGGTATTACCCGACGCCATTCCGGGTATGACGGCGCAGAATGTGGCTGCATCAATGAGTGGTTGCGCCGGACAACGTTGCATGGCCGCATCTGCTATGATCGGTGTGGGCAATGTAGATAGCATCATTGATAAAATTTGTGAAGAAGCGAGGAAAATTATTCCCGGGGAAAATCTCGGTGCTGTTATCAGCAAAGAAAGCAAAGAACGGATTGAAAGATTTATCGGCGAAGCAGAAAGAGATGGTGCAAAAATTTTAGTGGATGGCCGCAATGCAAAAGTAAAAGGGAAAGAGAATGGCACCTATGTTGGTCCGACAGTGATTGATTATGTAACTCCACAAATGAGTGTAGCCAAAGAAGAGATCTTCGGGCCGGTTATTTCTATTATGCGTACCAACACTGTTGATGAAGCATTGGCTATTGAAAACGCTAACCCTTATGGCAATGCAGCTTCGGTATTTACACAAAATGGTGGCATGGCCCGTTATATCATTGATCGTGCCAGTGCCGGTATGATCGGCGTGAATGTGGGTGTGCCCGTACCAAGAGAACCGTTCTCCTTCGGTGGGTGGAATGAAAGTAAGTTTGGTGTGGGTGATATCACCGGAAAAAGTTCGATTGAATTTTGGACAAAGTTGAAAAAGAGTACTACGAAATGGAATCCTGAATCTGGAGTGAACTGGATGAGTTAATAAATTATTATAAATGTTGAATTTTAAATGTTGAATGAAAAATGCATTTAAAATTCAACATTCAACATTTAAAATAAATAAAAGTGTCTGAAACTAAAGTTATCTCCGAATCATTAGACATCATCCAGGACAATCTTGACTACACTTTATTCTCCTGGAGTAAACAAAAAGGTATCGCCCCGATTGCTGTTAAACATGCCGAAGGTGTGTACCTCTATGATTACGATGGCAAACGTTATATTGATTTCTCCTCCGGGCTGATGAATGTGAATATTGGTCATGGTAACCAACGGGTGACGGATGCGGTGGTAAAACAAATGCAGGAAGTGGCCTATGTAACGCCGAGTTGTGTAACCAAAGTGCGGGGAGAATTGGGAAAGAAGTTAGCTGATATCTGTCCCGGTAATTTGAATAAAGCATTCTTTACGTTATGTGGCGCTACGTCCATTGAAAATGGAATCAAATTGGCAAGACTTTATACCGGCCGTCATAAAATATTGACCCGTTATCAATCTTATCATGGTGCATCCTACGGTGCTATGAGTGCAAGTGGTGACCCACGCCGTTTACCCATGGATACACAGCAGGCTCCGAATTTTGTGCATTTTGATCTGCCTTATTTATACCGCTGGGAATATGGCGAAGAAAATTTATTGAAAGAGTCCGTTGCATCATTGGAAAGAGTGATCGCTTATGAAGGCCCGGCCAATATTGCTGCTATTTTATTAGAAGGTGAATCCGGTTCATCTGGCTGTTTGAAATATCCTGTTGGTTATTTAAAAGCAGTAAGAGAAATATGCAACAAGCATGGTATACTACTGATCATGGATGAAGTGATGAGTGGTTTCGGCAGAACGGGTAAATGGTTTGGTTTTGAAAATCATGGCATCATTCCGGATATGATAGCTATGGCAAAGGGACTTACCTGTGGTTACTTACCTTTTGGTTGTTTGATGGTGAGTGATACGATCACAGCTAAATATGATGATACTGTTTTGTCATTAGGACTCACCTACTCTGCCCACCCGGTTAGTTGTGCTGCTGCATTGGAGACAATTAAAATTTATGAAGATGAGGGACTGATCGAAAATTGTGTGGCTATGGGGCAATATGTAAATGAACAAGTGGAATTATTAAAACAAAAATATCCAAGCATAGGCGATTTCAGAAATACCGGTTTGCTGGGTTGTATAGAATTGGTGAAGAACCAGAAAACCAAAGAGCCCATGGCTCCTTTTAATGCAAAGCCCGATGAACTGGCCGTGATGAATAAAGTGGCCGCAAAGATCAAAGAGCTGGGAATGTACACTTTTGTACGCTGGAGTTATATATTCATTGCACCACCGCTATGTGTTACGAAAGAACAAATTGATGAGGGATTGAAGATTATTAGTGAGGCAATTGCGATAGCAGATCAGTATTATGTTGAATGATAAATTTTGAATGTTAAATGAATGGCTGTTTTTCATTCAGCATTTAACATTCAACATTCAAAATAAACCATGAACGGAAATCAAAGCATATACGACAACTCCCTAATCAACGAAGACCTCGCTCCTGTTCCCTTAGAAAAAAGAACCTGGGGCACCTGGAACTATGCGGCCTTATGGATAAGTATGAGTTTATGTATCCCCACGTATATGCTGGCCAGTTCGTTGATCGGTGGAGGCATGAACTGGTGGCAGGCTATTCTCACCATCTTTCTTGGCAACAGTATTGTGTTGATACCGATGATACTGAACGGGCATGCCGGAGCGAAATATGGTATCCCCTTTCCTGTTTTTGCAAGAGCAAGTTTTGGAACCAAAGGCGCTAATATCCCGGCGATGCTGCGGGCTATTGTGGCCTGTGGCTGGTTTGGTATTCAAACATGGATTGGTGGCGATGCATTATATCATATTCTCAAAGCATGGAATCCATCACTGGCAGATGTAGATACACAGTCATTATTTCCGCAGGCATTACCGATGATCTGCTTCTTCGCTTTCTGGTTCTTGAATATGTACATTGTTTATCTCGGCGTGGAAAGCATCCGGAAATTATTAGTATTCAAAGCGATCTTTTTACCGTTGGCGGCATTGGCCTTATTAGCCTGGGCCATCACAGCCGCAAAAGGATTAGGACCGATATTGGAACAACCTTCCAAACTGCACGGCAATGATTTCTGGAAATATTTCTTTCCGGCACTTACGGGAATGGTTGGTTTTTGGGCAACACTTTCTTTAAATATTCCCGATTTTACGAGATATGCCAAATCACAAAAAGCACAGATCAGCGGACAGGCAATTGGTCTTCCGCCATCAATGACACTTTTTGCTTTCATTGGTGTTGTGGTTACGTCTGCAACTCCTATTGTGTACGGCAGCACTATCTGGGATCCGGTACAACTGGCCGGTAAATTTGATAATAAACTCCTGGTAAGTTTTGCTATGCTGGCGGTGATCATCTCCACGCTGGCAACAAATATTGCTGCCAATATCGTCAGCCCGGCCAATGACTTTGCTAACCTGTCGCCGAATAAAATAAATTTTAAGACCGGCGGTTATATCACCGGTATTATTGGTATCCTGATCTTTCCCTGGAAATTAGTTGCCGATCCCAGTGGTTATATTTTTACCTGGCTGGTGGGTTACTCCAGTTTGCTGGGCCCAGTCGGAGGAATCCTGATTGCTGATTATTATTTTATACGCAAACAACAACTGGCGGTAGATGAATTGTACAATTCAAAAGGACGTTATCATTTCAGTAACGGCTTTAATACAACTGCGATCATTGCATTACTCGCTGGTATATTACCCAATATCCCTGGTTTTTTGGTAACAATCAAAGTAATAGCTGCTGATGCAGTACCATACTGGATAAGCAATCTCTATAATTATGCCTGGTTTGTTGGCTTCTTTGTAAGTGGCTTTGTATATTGGACATTAATGAAAAAAAGGAATTATGCTATTTAATAAATTTTGAATGTTAAATGTTATTGACTCATTCAACATTCATCATTCAACATTTAAAATAATCTCCCATGAATATTTTAATAAAAAATGGAAGGATCATCTCAGCAACTGATGATTATGTAGCCGATATTTTTATCGAAGGCGAAATCGTGAAAGCTATCGGGAAAAATTTAGCCGTAAAAGCAGAAAAAGAAATAGATGCTGCTGGTAAATTAGTTTTTCCGGGTGGTATAGATCCCCATGTGCACCTTGATATGCCCTTCATGGGAACTTTCTCTTCGGACAATTATGAAACAGGAACAAGGGCGGCGTTGTTCGGCGGCACCACGATGGTGATCGATTTTATTTTACAGAAACAGGGAAACTCCCTTCGCTCTGCTTTGGAAGAATGGAAAAGCCGGAGTGATAACAATTGCGTGGGGGATTACAGTTTCCACATGGCGGTCACTGATTTCAATGACGATACAAAAAAAGAAATACAGGAAATGATCGAGAAAGAAGGCATCACTTCTTTCAAAACATTTATGGCGTATAAAGGCGCCTTAATGATCGACGACCGCCAGATGATCGGCCTGATGCAGGAAGTAAAGAAACATGGCGGCCTGATCAATGTACATGCGACCAATGGGGATATGATCGACTTCCTCATTGCCAAACACCGGGCCGAGGGGAAACTCTCACCGCTTTATCATTATTTATCCCAGCCCGAAGTAACTGAAGCAGAAGCCAGCGGACGGTTTGCAGATATGGCGAACTATACAGGCTGTCCCGGTTATATAGTTCACCTGACTTGTGAAGGGGCATTGAATGCGGTAAGAAATGCTACCAGAAGAAACCAGAAAGTATTTGTAGAAACCTGTATTCAATATCTCATCATTGATGCTTCTTTATACGAAAGAGAAGACGGTGCCAAATGGGTGATGAGTCCTCCCCTTCGTCAAATGAAAGACCAGGAAACCTTGTGGGCCGGCATCAACCAGGGATTGGTGCAGGTAGTCGCCACTGATCATTGTCCTTTTATGTGGGAACAAAAACTGATGGGCAAAGATGATTTTTCTAAAATTCCCAATGGTCACCCGGCCATTGAGAACCGGATGGAACTATTATACAGTGAAGGCGTGAATAAAGGAAAGATCACCCTGAACAAATATGTGGAAGTGGCTTGTACTAATCCTGCAAAAATATTTGGCATGTTTCCTCGTAAAGGAACGATCGCTGTAGGTAGCGATGCAGACATCGTCATCTTCGATCCTAATGAAAAGCATACCCTTTCTGCCAAAACTCATCACATGAATGTGGATTACTCAGGCTACGAAGGATGGGAAGTAACGGGAAAAGTGAAAACTGTATTACTGAGAGGAAAAATAGCGATTGAAAACAACCATTGCAAAATTGACAGAGGTTATGGTAAATTTATAAGGAGAAATAAAGTCTCGCAGACGATATAATTTATTTTAAATGTTGAATGATAAATTTTAAATGGCCCCATTCAACATTCAAAATTTAACATTCAAAATAATCACCCATGCCAAGAATCATCAAATCAGGTCTTATTCAGCTTAGTCTTCCAAAAACAGAAGGCGAAGGAACAATTGCAGAAATTAAAGAAGCAATGGTGCAGAAACATATTCCCCTGATCGAGGAAGCCGGGAAAAAAGGAGTGCAGATATTGTGCTTCCAGGAAATCTTTAATACTCCCTACTTCTGCCCCGGCCAGGATAAAGCCTGGTATGAAAGTGCAGAAACGGTTCCCGGCCCTACTATTGAACGGATGCAGGAATATGCAAAGAAGTATAATATGGTGATGATCGTTCCGGTGTATGAAAAGGAACAGGCCGGTGTATTATATAATACAGCTTCTGTTATTGATGCGGATGGAACATATCTCGGCAAATACCGCAAGAATCATATTCCGCATACGAGTGGTTTCTGGGAAAAGTTTTTCTTTAAACCGGGCAACCTTGGTTATCCCGTTTTCCAGACCAAGTATGCAAAAGTGGGTGTGTACATCTGTTACGACCGTCACTTTCCGGAAGGTGCAAGGGCATTAGGCTTGAATGGTGCAGAAATAGTTTATAATCCGTCAGCAACAGTTGCGGGTCTATCGCAGTATTTATGGAAACTGGAGCAACCGGCGCATGCCGCCGCCAATGGTTATTTTATGGGCTGCATCAATCGTGTCGGTACAGAAAAACCCTGGAACCTCGGTAAGTTTTATGGCAGCAGTTATTTTGTTGATCCAAGAGGACAAATATTTGCGCAGGCATCAGAAGACAATGACGAATTACTGATCGCAGATTTTGATTTGGATATGATCGAACAGGTAAGGTCTACATGGCAATTTTTCAGGGACAGAAGACCGGAGACATACGGAAAGCTTACCGAATTATGATGAATGTTGTATGATAAATGCTAAATGGTTTTTCATTCAACATTCAAAATTTAACATTCAACATAATGATAAAGCACAACAGATTATCGAGTGAGCAATATGCTGA
>Ga0073904_10003187_pt1 | contig 12366 bp, 9 predicted proteins | sample KloWWTrecipitate_FD_66668 | JGI IMG/M metagenome (GOLD analysis project Ga0073904, IMG submission 66668) | Active sludge microbial communities from Klosterneuburg, Austria, studying microevolution and ecology of nitrifiers - Klosterneuburg... | ecosystem: Engineered > WWTP > Aerobic digester >...
CAAATCCGAGGAGCCGCGCCCGTCAGGAAGCGGACGTCAAGCCCCGCTTCCTGACGGGCGCGGCTCCGAATCTCGCACTTCTTTTTGCAGACGACGCGGCCACTGCAGAATCCGTCTTAGCCCGGAAGCGGGGCAGTGTTTAAGGAGCCGTCTGCAGTCATTTCCACAGCCAAAACACTTAGGATCGCTCACTTCATATCGGACAGTTATTTATCGAGCGATCCTTACTTGACGCCGTTTCGCCGATTCTGTCCGGATTTTTGGCGGAACTCGCGATCAGAGAGCGCCATGGAATTTTGGACCCGGCAACATTGACCAAAGTCTGGCTTTGGTCAGAATGCGCGAAGCCACATTTCCGGCAACAATCTGAACTGGCCGACTCATGATCGAACGCACGATCTTCCTCGCGGCTCTTGAAATTGCCGATGCAGCCGAGCGAGTTGCCTACCTGGACCAGGCCTGCGGCGAAGACGCCGACCTGCGAGCCCAGGTCGAAGCGCTGCTCAGTTCTCATCAGGACTCCAGCCAGTTTCTGGAAACGCCTGCCGCCGCCGGGGACTCAGCCACGGACATGACGCTTGTCAGCCATTCACCCGGTGACGATGACGACGAAGATGAACATAAATCCGCAGCCGCCACGGGTGAAGCGGAACTCAAAAAGTATCTGCAACCCGCCACGAGACCCGGCTGGCTCGGGCGGCTGGCCCATTACGAGCTCGAAGCCATCCTTGGTCGCGGAGCCTTTGGCATCGTCGCCAAAGCTTTCGACAAAAAGCTGCACCGTGTCGTCGCCATCAAGATGATGAACCCGGACCTGGCCGCGACATCGCCGCCTCGCAAGCGATTTCTGCGAGAAGCCCGCACAGCAGCCGCCGTGCGCCATGAGAACATCGTCGGCATCTTTGCGGTTGAAGAAGAACCGATCCCGTATCTGGTCATGGAATACATTCCCGGCATCACACTGCAGCAGCGGCTGGATCAGAACGGACCGCTGGAGCTGCTGGAAATCCTTCGCATCGGACAACAGGTTGCCGCAGGCATGGCGGCCGCCCATGCTGCCAATCTGATTCATCGCGACATTAAGCCATCGAACATTCTGCTGGAAGACGGCATTGAACCGAAAGCCAAAATCTCCGACTTCGGACTCGCCCGAGCTGTCGATGACGCCAGCCTCACCACCAGCGGTCTGATCGCCGGCACGCCGATGTACATGGCTCCGGAACAGGCCCGAGGTGATATCCTCGACCATCGAGCCGATTTGTTCAGCCTCGGCAGCGTGCTGTATCAAATGACCAGCGGCCGACCACCGTTTCGAGCTGCCAACACGATGGCCGTGCTCAAACGAGTCTGCGACGACACGCCGCGACCAATTCAGGACGTGATCCCCGGCACCCCGGACTGGCTTTGCACGATCATCTTCCGGCTGCTGGAAAAGAATCCCGACGATCGCTTTCAAACCGCCAAAGAAGTTTCTGCTCTGTTCGCCAAATGTCAGGCCGAATTGCAGCTGAACGGCAAAGTGACATGTGTCAGTGGCCCGTCGCGTAGCCGAACTCGTGAGAGTTCGGAGCTTAGTGCAGCCGACCGAAGTCTCACGACTCCGGCTACAGCCACGGACGGAACTCTCACGAGTCCCGCTACCAACCGCCGCTGGCTCCTCATCCCAACCTTCCTCGCCGCCCTCGCGATCATCACCGTCCTGATCGTCAACAACCGCAAACCGAAACCAGATAACAATCTGGCGAGCGGAGGGCTTCAGACCTCCGACACAAATTCCTCAATCTCAAATCAAAAATCAAAAATCGAAAATCCCCCCGGCTGGCACGGTTGGCCGGCCGACGCACCACCCCCGGCGATTGCTCCGTTTGATGCGGCGCAGGCGAAGCAGCACCAGCAGGCCTAGGCCGATTACCTGAAGCTGCCGGTCGAATACACCAACTCCCTCGGGATGGAGTTGCGTTAGTCAGGATCGTATTCGCTGGGTTTTGGCCCATCCCCGGCAGTTCGTGCAGGGCGTGTTCTCCATGACCATCACCAGAAACGCCGCATAGACGCCGCCAGCGGCCACGGACGGCCCGTAGGCCATCTTCCACGCCCCCGACGCCGTAAAACGCAAGCCAGCGGCCACGGCGAGCCGTCTGGCTGGTCTGCCGGTTTGTCTTCCGACCGGGCTGGCTACCACAATAGTATTAGGGAACAACACAACGACAGAGAAACAAGAATCGAAGGAAGGAAACTACCATAAGAAAAGACCACGACGCCGGTGAAGCATCGTGGTCTTGATGAATGTCGCCCAGCAGCAAACCAGAACGACGGCGGTGAACCGATGAATTATAGTAGTGCCAGCAGCAACAAAATATACCAAGAGAAGCCCGCTTTCAGCAAGCCGAGCCACCACAAGCCGAAGGGTTGGACAGATTGCACGCTTGGCTATATTCGTGAGGCAAGGCAGTGGGCCATGTGCATCTTGCGAAACCGCCGCCTCATGCGACGGCCTTACTCATGGGTCGTCCACCTGAATCTGAATGAAGAACTACCCGTCACGGCCATCAAGGAAATGTGGCCGAAGGTCTGCCGCAAGTTGAAAGATCGTGGCATCGTGGCGTTATGGGTGCGTGAGGCAAACCGCTTGAACAAGTGCCATTACCATATCCTCATCAAGAACAACGTCAGCGTAGCCGACTTGAAGCGGGCTATCGAAGACGCAATGCCGTCAAGGAAGGTGGTCAAGTGGCGAAAGCGTGTCGAGCCGATCAAGAACGAGTGGCGGCTGTGTCACTACATCGTCAAGGCGAAAGTGCGGGGTCACAACAAGAAGGGCATCATGGTTGAAGACCTGTACCGGCAAAAGCGGCTCTTGTTCGTGGCGAAGTTGAATTTCAAGAAAGTCGGCACGATTGGCGATTTTTGGGAGGAAGGCAAGAACAAGAAAACGTTTTGGGACGAAATCAAGGCCATCGAACAGCGGATTGGCGAAGGGCTGGACAAGCCAAACGTCAAGCGGCTGTGCAAACATGTTTTTGATTTTCTTGGTGGCTTTGTTCCGCTCAAGAAGATTGAACGATCCTACGGCTACGATGCTGACGGGCCAGCCGTGCAAGACTGGATAGAGACGCTATTAACGACAGAATGGGCCGATGAAGACCGTTAATAACGGGTTGTGCCGTGTACAGCACAAACGCTTGAGGGGTCACGCTTTTCGGGTCTTTGTTGGGGTAGCGATGGGTTTCTCGAACAGGGCTGGCCTAGTCCGTTCTTTTGACACCACGGTATTGCCACCGTTCGTGTTGCAAACATTGTAATTGCCCGTCCCGAACGAAAAAACATTGAATGACGGTTCCATCACCCCGGCCTCATCATACCGGGACTGTGTGTTCCTTTTGTTTTCGCACTCCGTCCGGCTACATACCATTATGGAGTTTCCGACTTTCACCGAATGGCTTTCCCGGCGTGACGAAGGGCTGTTGTTTCCCGACCGCCCACCGCTCAAGGGGATGCCACGCATTAACGCATTCCCCGGCACGGATGCCCAGCGGAAGGCGTTGCACGTCAAGCCAGCCAAGAAGCCCAAGCCATTTGCCCCGACCATTCGCAAGGTTGCTGAAATCGTGCCACAATGGGCGATACGGAAGTTGTGACAAACATTCCAGAACGGTCGGCACGGAAGCTGAAAGATCATTACTTTCGCCCATCAATCCTGACTTTGGGCAAATCCTCTTTGAGCTTGGCGATTCCTGCGTCGCTGATCTTGGTGTCGGCGAGCTGGATCGTTTCGAGTTGTGAGAGTTTGCCAAGGTGCTGAAGACCAACATCCGACACAGACGTTCCTGAGAGCCACAGCACTTTGAGATTCTTCATCTCAGCCAGCTTTTCCATGCCTTTATCGCTCACCTTCGTGCCATTCAATGTCAAAGTTTCAAGGTTTGGTAGTGCTGCGATTGACTCAATGCCGGTGTCTGAAATCTGGGTAGCATCAAGTGACAGGCTGATAAGATTCTTGAGTTCTCTGAAGTGCATCGCACCAGCGTCACCGAAATTACCCGACCCACCCATAAGAAGCTCTCGAAGGCCAGAAGCTCCGTTGAGTGCTGCGATTGCATCATTGGTAACATTCACATTGCCCCACTCGAACCGGACTCCGACGAGTTTGAACGGTTCCTTCGGAAGTTCCATCGAGTTCTTAACTTCCGATTCAACCCCGTTTGTGGTGATCTTAACCGACCCCTTGACCAACAATACCCATTCCGCTGCTCGGCGGTCCGCATCGACCTTTGGCTGTGCCTGAACGGCCTTGGTGGCTTCGGCCTTACTTGCTTCAGCTTCAGCCTCGGTCTTCACTTTGGCAACTTCGGCGTCTTTGGATCGGTTGCACCCAGCCAAAGCCGTGAGACAGACGAGCAGGACGGCGAGAATGCGAATCTGGGAGACGATCATCGGTAAACCTCGATTGTTGCCGAAAAGTTGGAGCCGGTAGGTTGATACAAAACTGACATCATGTCATAACGGACGAAACGGAATCTGTAGGGAAAAATCTATCGCCCGTCGATCTTTACATTCGGCAGGTTTTCTTTGAGCTTTGCAATCCCGGCATCGGTGATGCGTGTTTTGAGAATTGTCAAATTCGTTAATTTGCTAAGCCCGGCCAAGTGTGCGAGTCCGGCATCCGTGATTTCGGACTGGTCCGCTTGGCTACCGATAGCCAAGTGGGATAGCTCTTTTAGTCCGCTAATTGTTTCCAACCCCGAATCCGTTACCCGAGTTCCGATGAGGGTAAGGTTCTGGATGGAAGTCATTCCCCGGAGATGCTCCAGTCCTGCGTCCGTGACCTGATTGCGGGAATTGGAGCCTATATTCAAGTACGCCAGCTTTGTCATGCCGTGCATGTGGGCGAGGGACGCATCGTCGATCCCAGTATCGGCCAAATTGAGTATAACGAGATTGGAAAGGGCTTTCAGGAACGTGAAGTCAGTGAGTTGAGGGTTCCCCTCTGCGTAGAGGAAATTGAGTTCCTTCAAGCCAGCGACGCAGCCGACGCTGTTGTTGGTAACGAGGTTTCGCCCAGCAATACCGATGAAGACCATCTCGAATCGGTCGCTGGGGAGCCTGTCGTTCTTCCCAATGTTGATCTCTTTCCCATCGACACGAACCCGCATCTCCCCACCCACACTCTGAACCCATTCCGCAGCCGTTCGGCTGATGTCCACGGCTTTGGGTTGTGGCTGAGCAGCCTTCAGCTTGGCAAGTTCAGTTTCAGCAGCGTCGGCCCGTGACTTCTCTTTGGCGGCTTCGGCCTTACCTGCTTCAGCCTCGGACTTCGCTTTGGAAACCTCGGCGTCTTTGGATCGGTTGCACCCGACCAAAGCCGTGAGGCAGAGGAGCAGGGCGGCGAGAATGCGAATCTGAGGGACGATCATCGGTAAGCCTCGTTTGCCATTGCCGTGCTGAGAATCGGAATCCATCGTGGAAATTCTGCCAATTAGGATATACGCCGATTTCCGCACCGGCAAGGCATGGAATCCCCGCAATTCCGGCCATTCCCGACTTGCACCGAGCATGCCACTTAGCCTTTACCCCAGAAACAGGCATTTAGGATAGAATCCTATTTGACATGGCCTCAGCCACCCGGTAGAATGAATGCAACAAGGGAGGCGACCGTGACCATCGCAGCTTACGTCAGAGTTTCCAGCAGCCGTCAAAAGGACGACAGCCAGCGTGCTGAAATCCAGAAGTGGCTTAACTCCAACGGCATCGACACGAAGCAAGTTGAATGGTACGCCGACAAGGAAACCGGCACAAAGTTGGAGCGGCCAGAGTTCCAGCGATTACAGGCCGACATTTTCCACGGCAAAGTCAAGTGCGTTGTCCTCTGGAAACTGGATAGATTATCTCGCCGCCTCCGGGACGGTGTGACAATCCTTGCGGATTGGTGCGAACGTGGGCTGAAGATCGTCGTTGTGACTCAGGCCATTGAGTTCAACGGGGCAGTCGGTCGTACACTCGCCGCCTTGTTGATGGGGCTTTCCGAAATTGAATGGGAGTACCGCAAAGAACGTCAGCAAGCCGGTATTGCCGTCGCCAAGAAAAAAGGAGTGTACAAGGGCCGCAAACCCGGCACGACCAAAAGCAAGCCCAAGCGGGCTGGCGAACTTCGTGAAAAAGGACTGACGGCCTCTGAAATTGCCACCGCACTCGGCATCAGTGAAAGGACAGTGTTCCGGTACATTGGCATCGAGATGGAAGGCGGCGGCATCAAGGCGGCAGAAGGCATCCCCGGCGTTTTCAACGACGGCCACAAAGTCGCAGGAGTATCAAATTATGACGGTCAAGACTGAGGCGATGCCGACTTCCAACGTAAAGGTCACGCTCAAGGCGTTCATGTATATCCGTGTCTCCACGCCGTCGCAAGAAGTTGATGAACAAGTCCGCATGATCCGACAGTATGCCGAAGAAAACGGCATCGAAATCATCATGCAGTACGGCGACTACCAGAAGCGGCACAAGGCCGACCAGCGGCGTTCATTTCAGGCCATGCTGACCGATATTGAGACGTTGAAGCCGAACATGATTTTGGTGCAGCGGCTTGACCGTTTCGGCACAAACGGCCCGAATCAGCTTGGCGAGTTCTTGCAAAAGTTAAAGAAACTCAAGGTCAAGCTGGTCACGGTAAACGACGGAATGAACCGCAGCAGCGAAGACATGGCGACCGTGTTGCAAAATATGATCGCAGCCGTCCAGTCGAAACAGGAGCAAATCGACAAGGCCGAACGAGTTCTCTTTGGCAAGCGGCGTCGGGCCGTTCTTGGTGAGTTCGTCGGCGGCAAGTATCTGGTGTACGGGTTCGACATTGTGTGCATCAACAAGGACGGTCAAGAAAAATGGCGTATGGTGGAAGATGCTTGGGACTGCCGCATCAAATACATCGCCAACGACAAGGGTGAGTACGTTGAAGCCGAGCGGTACGGCAATGAAATCATCAAAGACCCGCACGGCATCATGCCCATCAAGGATGTGCGGCATCGACCAGCGAAAGACACTTCCGACCGGCTGTTCTACTCGCCGTCGATTCGTCAAGAGCGGGTCGAAACTCTCACCCGTATCTGTAAGTGGTTCGTGGAAGGATGGACCACCTACCGCATGGCCGACCAGTTGAATCAAGAAGGCGTCAAGCCGGTGTATTCCAAGAAGGGCTGGTACAGTGCCTTCATCGACGGGCTGTTGGATAACACCGTCATCGTCGGCAGGCCGTCATGGAACAGGACCACGCAAGCCAACTTCCGACGCATGGTTGGCGGCAAGATCGTAGACGCTGACGACGACAGCAAGGGAGTGTATCAGCAGAACAAGCAGGACGAATGGTTTCAGCCGACCGGCGAAGTTTTTGAGCCGTTCATCGACCCCGACTTGTTCGACAGTATTCAGACGAAATTGCAGGAACGATATGAGGCCACGCCGAAGCGTTCGCCCCGCAGTGACGAACTTTGGCTTGGCGGCTTGTGGTATGACGCCGAAACCAATGAGAAAATGGCTGGCAACAGTCAGGGCAAACACTTCCGGGTCAATCACCATGAACACAATCACAAGCGGCTGGCCTTCAAGGAAGCCGAGTGGTTTATCGGTGAGTATCTTCAACGAGTCGGCCAGCGGATTGACACGCTTGGCGAAGCCGTCGAAAGCAAAAAAGTGTTGGAGCGACTGACCGACGCCGAATGGATGAAGGAACTCCACCTTGAATACATCGTGCTGGAAATCCAAAGCCACCTTGAAGGGAAGTTGAAGCACGGCATGAACCGGGTCGGCGGCGTCGAAATCGTGCTGGACTATGACGACGAACAAAACCCCGTCTTGACCACGGACGGCAACTATCTGGAACTCTACTGCCACATGGTCAAGGAAGATATTGAACAGAATCAAGCGGCGGTTCAAGCCAAGATGGACGAACGCAAGCGGCTGACGTTGGACTTGATGGCGATGAAGGACAAGGACGAGTTCATCATCGACAGCTACAACGACCGCATCGGCCAATTGAGCAAGGAAATCGCAGCGGCCACGGACGCCCCGAAGTTCATGGAATGGTGGAACGAAGTTTACGCTGAAGTCGAATTGCTGCGTCAGAAACAGGCCACGGTCAAGAAGGCCATCGAACAGGGCGGCTACATCCAAAAGGCCGAAGCAATCCGCAGCCTCATCGACCGCATCGAATGCCATTTCATCAACGAGCCGACCACGGACGGGCGGTATAAATCTGGTTTCAAGGCGGTCTGCCGGTCAGTCACGATCCACAGCAAGGCCACGGCCAAAGCCACGGACGGCCAGCCAATCCCGACCATGACTATCGAAACTTCATCGGCATGAAGTTCGTCCTCATCCCGCCCGGCGAGTTCACGATGGGCAGCACGGCGGAGGAGATCGCAGCGGCCCTCAAGGATGTTGGTGAAGACAAGCACGGGCAGGAGTGCATCAAGAGTGAAGCGCCGCAGCACAAGGTGATCCTAAAGCAACCGATCTATCTGGGTGTGAATGAAGTCACGCAGGCCGAGTATGAAAAAGTGATGGGTGTGAATCCCTCACACTTTGCCCCGATGGGCATGGGCAAAGAGGCGGTCGCCGGGTTGGAAACGGCCGACCAACCGGTGGAAATGGTCAGTTGGAACGACGCGGCGGAGTTCTGCGCCAAATTGAGCGAACAGGAAAAACTCAAACCGTTTTACTTCCGGGCGGGCGAAACCATCACGCCGCTGGATGGAACCGGTTACCGACTTCCCAGCGAGGCGGAATGGGAGTTTGCCTGCCGGGCCGGGACGGCCACAAAGTACTGGATTGGCGACAAGGATGAAGATCTGGTGCGGGCGGGATGGTTTGGTGGGAACTCGGGTGGTCGCACGCATGCGGCGGGTGAGCTGAGAGCGAACCCGCTGGGTCTGTACGACATTCACGGGAACGTGTGAGAGTGGGTGGAGGATGCGTGGGAGCCGACGTATTACGGTCAGTTCGCGGAGAAGCCCGCGATCAACCCAAGCAGCCCATCTTCCGCCGGTTCCCTGCGCGTGGTCCGGGGCGGCGGTTGGGGCACCGCCGCGTCCTACTGCCGGTCGTCGTATCGCCACGCCTGCGACCCGACGTACCGTGGCCTCTATCTCAGTTTTCGGGTGTCGTTGGTGGCTGACTACGTACGTCAGATGTTGAAGTTGACGGGGCCGGCGATGGCTGGTGGGGGACGTGGTGAGACTTCCGAGCGGCCATCCCCAATCTCAAATACCGCATCTCAGATTTTAAATTCCGCCACGACTGCCGCGACGCCCGCAGCCCCCATCGACTTCGCCGCCGAACGCAAAGCCGCTGAACGGTTCTTGAAACTCGGCAAGGGAACGGCGTGGCTCGGCAACAAGGATCGGCAATGGATTGCTGAGTTGAAGGAACCGCTGCCGGACGAGCCGTTCTGCATCCTCGTCGTTGGTTTCCAAGGTCTGCAAATCACCGATGACGAACTCGCGGTGCTCGTCGGTTGCCGGGCGATTGAAAAGCTCGATCTAACTGACCAACGGAAAGTCACGGCGGCCGGGCTGATGCAGCTTGGATCACTGCCGTTTCTGCGGGAACTTTTCATCGGCGGAAGCGGCGTCGGTGACGAAGCGATCGCGAGTCTGACGAACTATCCATCTCTGATCAGTCTGGCAACTTTTACCGGTCCAGGTTCCATCAATCCGCTACCGATCAGCTCAGCGGGTTGGGAGTCATTGCCACCGTGTCCCCGGCTGCGAGAGCTCTACACATCGTTTCAAGTTGGCGACGCGGGCCTGCGACGTATCGTCGAGCAGTGTCCTGAGCTGCGGCAACTTTCTTTGTTCGATTGGTCGATTTCGGATCTCAGTCCATTGGGCCGACTTCCGCGACTCAGATCGCTTCATACAGGCCCGAATACGCTGAGCGATGCTGGGATCAACACGCTACTCAAGCTGCCGGTCCTGGACGACCTCTATGTGGATCGCCCAGACATATCGGGCTTGGCTCGGTTGCCGCGACTGGCTCGAAAGCTGACGCGACTGTACCTTCGCGACCAACACGCGGGCTTACCCGCCAACAGTGAGGCTTGGGCGTCGGTGACTCAGATGACAGGATTGCTTGAACTTATCATCGGAGCTTTCATCGTCGTCGACGGTCCCGCGTTACAACGTATCTCGGCCATGCCAGATTTGCGCCGGTTCCACACCGATCACTTCGCCAATCTGCCGGAGTTTACCGCCAAATACCGCACCTTCACACCAGACGACATCGCCGCGTTCCGCAAGGCGCGACCGGATGTGGAACTGAGCATCAGCGGACAGACGTATCCCGCGCTGGACGACTGGCCGGGGAAGTTTGAGGGGAGCACTAGCATTGCTCCGTGGCCGCTGTTGTCGCCGGAGGCTCCCGCGCCGGCTGTCGGGACGTTCGCGCCCGAAGTCGCCCGCCAGCGGCAGGCCGAGTGGGCCGCGTTCCTGAAGCAGCCGGTCGAGTTCACCTTGGACGTAGCTGAAGTCGTGAGACTTCAGAAGGACGCGGCCACGACTCCTAAGCCCGGAACTCTCACGAGTCCCGCTACGCCGACGGACGGAACTCTCACGAGTCCCGCTACGACCATGAAGTTCCGGCTCATCCCGCCGGGCGAAGCGGTCGTCAACCTCGGCACCCCGGCCCAGCCACGCCATGCGCTGCAACGTGTCGAGAAGCCGTACTACCTGGGCACGACCGAAGTCACCGTCGGCCAGTTCAAACAGTTCGTCGAAGCCACCGGCCACGTCACCGAGGCTGAGCTGTTGAAGAACGGCAAGAACCTGCAATGGCAGGACGACCCCACCGTCACCTGGAAGACACCGGGCTACGCGATCTCCGACGACCTGCCGGTGAACTTCGTCAGCCCCGCCGACGCGCAGGCATTCTGCGATTGGCTGAATGGTAGCCGGACTCGTGAGAGTTCGGAAGCCCCCACGAAGGACGACGCGAACGCGAACGACGACAGTCCCACGACAGTCGATCGAAGTCTCACGACAGACGACCGAAGTCTCACGACTCCGGCTACAGGGAGCGTTCTATACCGCCTGCCGACCGAGCAGGAATGGGAACTCGCCTGCCGCGCAGGCGGCGCAGGCGACTACGGCTTCGCGGGCACCGCTCAAGGCGTGCTCGACTATGCGTGGACCAAGGAAAACGTCGCGGGCATGCCGATCCCAATCCAGCCGGTGGCGATGAAACGCGAGAATCCGTTCGGTCTGTACGACGTCCTCGGCAACGTGTGGGAGTGGTACGCAACGGAGCAAGGACTTGTGCGCGGCGTCACCGGCTCGTGGGCTCGTGAATCGGCTACCAGAATGACTTTTGGCCTTCGCGTTTTGGGCGCAAGTTTCAATGAACCCGACGTCGGCTTTCGCGTGCTGCGGCAGGTTGAGCCTTCTGAGTTTGTCGCGCCGCCGAAGTTTGGGGAGCAGCCGGTGCTGGTGGCTCGGGGAGCGGCGCTGGGGCCGCAGGTGGCGGTCACGCATCCGGCGGCGATCTCCGGCCTCCGCAGTTGGACCGTCGAACTCGCCGCGCATCAGAGCATTGTGATGTCCATTGCCTGGAGCCCGCTGGGCGACGTGATCGCCACCACCGGCGGCGACGACATGAGCGTCCGCCTGTGGGACCGCGACGGCAATCTGAAATCCATCCTGCTCGGTCATGCGGGAGGAACATCTCATGGGAGGTACTGCCACTTCTCACCGGACGGTGCGCGGCTGGCGACGGTGGATCAGTCAACCGATCCAGATCACCCGAGCGCGCTGCGAATTTGGAACGTCAGCACGGGCACGTGCCAGGCAGTAGTTCCCTACAGAGATCACGGCTACTGCGTGGCGTGGTCACCGGATGGAAAACAGATTGCCTTTGGTTATGGGAGCGGATGGCCCAGATGCGAAATCCTGAATGTGACCACTGGGCAATCCCCAGCGTTCGAGGCGGGCTCGAACGCCGTTGCTTGGTCCGCCGACAGCGAAACCGTGTGCTGTTTACCCGAATACGGGCCGCCGAGCCTGTTCCATGCCGCAAGCGGTCAGAGACTGGCCGAATTATCCGCACGCGATGTCAAACCGGATGAGTGGCGATGGCCGAGTGTCGCCTGGTCGCCGGATGGTCGCTGGCTGGCGTGTGCTCACGGCAATGTTGTTCGCATCTGGGACGCGGAAACGCGGAAGTACCTGCGGACGATCACCACCGAATTCGGTTTGATTTCGTCCCTTGCCTGGTAACCGTTCACGGGAATAAATTGCTCTTGGGTCAGAATAAGTAGCAACATTTGTTAGCTTCCGCACATGGATGCGAAAGACAAGATCATTGAGGATCTTCGGAAGCTGGTTG
>Ga0073904_10003190_pt1 | contig 12363 bp, 12 predicted proteins | sample KloWWTrecipitate_FD_66668 | JGI IMG/M metagenome (GOLD analysis project Ga0073904, IMG submission 66668) | Active sludge microbial communities from Klosterneuburg, Austria, studying microevolution and ecology of nitrifiers - Klosterneuburg... | ecosystem: Engineered > WWTP > Aerobic digester >...
CGTCGGAGATGGTGGCGTATGCCGACCTGGTGTTGCCGGATACCACGTATCTGGAGCGTTTCGATGCGATTTCGCTGCTCGATCGCCCGATCAGCGATGCCGATGCGGCCAGCGATGCGATCCGCCATCCGATCTTCGACGCCGCGACGCAACGCGACGAAGACGGGCAACCACGCGACGTGCGCGGCTTCCAGTCGGTGCTGATCGAACTCGGCGTGCGATTGGGTTTGCCTGGCCTCGTGAACGAAGACGGCTCGGCGAGATACCGCGACTACGCCGATTACATCGTCCGCCACGAACGCGCGCCCGGCGTCGGCCTGCTCGCCGGCTGGCGCGGTGCGGACGGCGAGACCGAAGGCAAGGGCGCGCCGAATCCCGAACAGTTGCAGCGCTACATCGAACATGGCGGTTTCTGGCATGCGCCGATCCCCGAATCCGCGCGCTACTTCAAGATGGCCAACCGCGACTACCTGCAATGGGCGCAGCGTTTCGGTTTCGTGCCGACGGCGGAGCCCATCGTGCTGCAGTTGTATTCGGAAACCCTGCAGAAATTCCGCCTCGCCGCACAAGGCCACGGCGCGCTGCAGCCTCCAGCCGAACATCGCCAGCGCGTGGCGACCTATTTCGATCCGCTGCCGATCTGGTACGAACCGTTCGAGCACGCACAGGTCGATGCTCTCCACTCTCCCCTTGCGGGAGAGTCGGCGCGGAGCGCCGGAGAGGGGGACACTCCGGCAAACGGCACACCCTCTCCCCAGCCCTCTCCCATCAAGGGAGAGGGAGGAAGCAGATTCCCCCTTTCCGCCATCACCCAGCGACCGATGTTCATGTACCACGCCTGGGGTAGCCAGAACGCGTGGCTGCGGCAGATCGCGACGCGCAACTGGCTGTATCTGCATCCGGACACCGGCGCGAAGCACGGCATCGCCGACGAGGACTGGATCGAGGTGTCATCGCACCACGGCAGCATCACCGTGCAGGCGAAGTTCGCCGCGAACGTGCAGCCGGACACGGTGTGGACCTGGAACGCGATCGGCAAGCGCAAGCGCGCGTGGCGGCTGGCAAAGGACGCGCCGGAAAGCGAGAAGGGCTTCCTGCTCAATCATCTGATTTCCGACGTGACGCCGCAGGGCGATTACGCCAATGCGGATCCGGTTACCGGGCAGGCGGCGTGGTTCGATCTGCGCGTGTCGATCCGCAAGGCGGATGCACAGGCCGACGAAAGCCAACCGCAATTCAAGCCGCTTGGCTTCAATCAAGCGAACACATCGCCGCTGCGCTATGGCGCCGACCTGCGCAAGGCCGGCACGCGATGACCGCATTGCCGCCACCGTCGAAGAAGAAGCTCGGACTGGTGATCGACCTCGACACCTGCGTCGGTTGCCATGCCTGCGCGACCAGCTGCAAGGAATGGAATGCCGGCGGCATCGCCGGTCCGCTGACCGATGAGCGGCCCTACGGCAAGGATCCGCAGGGCGTGTGGTTCAACCGCGTGCACAGCTACGAGCTGGAAGCAGAGCGCCCTCACCCCAGCCCTCTCCCGCACGCGGGAGAGGGGGCGGCACCGCCGCAACCCGCACAGACGCTGCATTTCCCGCGCTCCTGCCTGCATTGCGAGACCCCGGCCTGCGTCACCGTGTGCCCGACCGGTGCCAGCTACAAGCGCGTTGATGACGGCATCGTGCTGGTCGACGAGGACAAGTGCATCGGCTGCAAGCTGTGCAGCTGGGCCTGCCCGTATGGCGCGCGCGAGTACAGCGAAGTCGAAGGGGTGATGAAGAAATGCACGCTGTGCGTGGATCGCATCTACAACGAACACCTCGATGAAGCCGATCGCCAGCCCGCCTGCGTGCAGGCCTGCCCGACCAAGGCACGCCATTTCGGCGACCTCGGCGATCCGGATTCGGCGGTTTCGAAACTCGTCGCCGACAGAAATGGCGTGGCGCTGATGCCGGAACTCGGCTATGCACCGACCAACCGCTACCTGCCGCCACGCCCGCGCCGCAATGGCGACGAAGATCACGCGGATGAAACGGCACCTTCCGACGATGCCGGCAGTCTCGCGACACGCTGGCTCAACCGCATCCTGAAACGCTGAAACATCCACACGACATCCATACAGGGACACGCATCATGGCCAAGGACAATCCGGTTCTCGTCACCACCACCGACGGTTTCGAAGGCCGTCGCATCGTCGACTACAAGGGACTTGTGGGTGGCGACGCCATCCTCGGCGCCAACATGTTCCGCGACATGTTCGCCGGCCTGCGCGACCTGGTCGGTGGTCGCAGCGGCAGCTACGAGAAAGTCCTGCGCGCAGCCAAGACCGAGGCGCTGGAAGACATGCTCGAAGCCGCACGCGAACGCGGTGCTAATGCAGTGGTCGGCGTCGACCTGGACTACGAAACCATCCAGATCCAGGACGGTGGCTCGATGCTGATGGTGTCGGCGTCGGGGACTGCGGTGGTGATCGAGTGATGCAAGGCTTCGATCACGTGATCCGTTGCCATCCATGGCGCGAGATCACTGGCGTCGGATCCCCCGGGGCAGGCGTCCTGCCTGCCCGTCCATGCGATGCACGCGGCGGTGCCGCGCGAGCGTGCATCGCATGAACCCCGCTTTTTCCGTCCTGATCTTCACCACCCTGTCCGGTGCCGGCTTCGGGCTGTGGATCTGGCTGGGCCTGCGCATCGCCATCGGCGGCCCGCCGCAGGCATTCCAGGCGCTCGGCTGGAGCCTGCTGCTGGTGTTCGCCGGCATCGCCGTTGCACTCGGGCTGCTGGCCTCGTTCTGGCATCTCGGCAAGCCGTTGCGGGCGTGGCGCGCATTTTCGCAATGGCGGACCTCGTGGCTGTCGCGCGAGGGCGTGCTGGCAGTGGCGAGTTTCGTGCCGGCGCTGGCGTTGTTGCTGCTGCTGCGCGCCGGGCAGTTCGACATCGCCACGCGCATCGTCGCGGCAACACTGGCGCTGCTGGCCATCGCCACCGTGATCTGCACGGCGATGATCTATGCCTCGCTGAAACCGATTCCGGCCTGGCGGCATCGGCTCGTCGTGCCGGGCTACCTGTCGTTCGCACTGCTCACCGGCGGCCTGCCGATGCTGCTGTCCAGCTGGCCGGGCGCGCACGGCATCGACGGCGCGATGCCGCACGCGCTGACCGCAATCGCCATCGCCCTGTTGGCGCTGAAGCTGATCTACTGGCGCGACATCGACCGCACCGCGCTGCCGCAAACGCGCGGCGATGCCATCGGACTGCCGCAGCGCACACCCTCGGTGTTCGAACGCCCGCACACCGAGGCCAACTACATCACCCGCGAGATGGCCTTCGCGGTCGCGCGCCGGCATGCCCGCACGCTGCGTATCGCGGCCGTGCTGCTGTTCGCGCTGCTGCCGCTGCTGTGTCTGCTGCTGGCGTGGCCGCAGCCCGGTGCAGCCGGGGGCATCGTGGTTGCCAGCACCTGTGCATTGGCCGGTGCCTTCCTCGAACGCTGGCTGTTCTTCGCCCAGGCCAGGCACCTGGTCACGTTGTACTACTGATCTCTCCGGGTAGAATGACGAGCCCCCACTGCCTTGCCTGCCCATGTTGCCGTTGCTGTGGCTGGCCTTTTCCGCGCCGCCATCCGCCATCGCCCTTGCCCCGGTACCCGTGATGGACGCGGTGGTGGTGCAGCGCCTGGCCGATCCGCCGCGCTGCCTGGCGGCCCGTTGCGCCAGCGGCGAATGGCAGATCGGAGCGATGCCGGCGATCCCCGCCGGGCAGTTGCGCATCGACGGTGACGACCTGCCGGGCGCGGGAGGGCGGATGCGCGTTGCGGTGCAGCCGCGAAAGGACTGGATGCGCGCGAAAGGCAGCAATGCCCGCGTCGGCCTGCAGTACGGCATGCAGGCAGTGACATCCGAATACGCCAGCCTGGCCTGGGCGATCGACACCGGCTACCGCTTGCAGGGCTACGCGGACGATGGCATCGCCGGTACCGGCCCGGTGCTGCGCGGCAATCTGGAGTGGAAGCAGGCACTGGGCGAGCGCACCAAGCTGTCGCAGATCACCCGGATCGAAACCGGCCAGCACGGCACCTATCTGCGCAACAGCCTGCTGCTGAAGTTCCAGCTGCAACCGGCGCTGACCCTGGACACCGGGGTGGAAATGCGCCGCGACAGCGAAGTCACCGGCCGCAACCAGACCGACGCAAGACTCAACCTGCGCTACGTGTTCTGAACGAAACCCGGTTTCCTCAGCCGTCGATCAACGCGCGCGCGCCCTGCGCCAGCAACTGTTCCGCGACCGCCAGGCCCAGCGCCTCCGGCGCGTCACCGCGGCCACTCGCCTGCGCCCGCACGCTGCGTCCGTCGCTTGCCGAGCCAACCAGCCCCTGCAGCGACAACTGCTCGCCCTGCAGGCGTGCGTAGGCGGCCACCGGCACATGGCAACTGCCGTGCAGGGCCAGGTTCATGGCCCGCTCCGCGCCGACGCAGGTCCGGGTGTGCGCATCATCCAGCGCGGCGCACAACGCGAGAACCACGGCATCGTCGTCGCGGCATTCGATGGCGATCGCGCCCTGTGCCGGAGCCGGCAACCACTGCGGCGCATCCAGGCGCGAATGGATGCGTGCGTCGAAGCCCAGCCGCTGCAGGCCGGCACAGGCCAGCACGATGGCGTCATAGTCGCCGGCATCGAGCTTCGCCAGGCGCGTGTTGACGTTGCCGCGCAGGTCGAGCAATTCGAGATCGGGGCGCAGCGCGCGCAGCTGTGCCTGCCGACGCAACGACGAGGTGCCGACGCGCGCGCCTTGCGGCAATGCATCGATTCCGTCGAACCGGTTGCTGACGAAGGCATCGGCATGATCGGCGCGGGCCAGGATCGCCGGCAGCGTGAAGCCCGGCTCCAGCTGCATCGGCACGTCCTTCAGCGAATGCACGGCGCAATCGGCCTCGCCACGCTGCATCGCCAGCTCCAGCTCCTTGAGGAACAGGCCCTTGCCGCCGATCGCCGCCAGCGAGCGATCCAGCACTTCGTCGCCACGGGTGCTCATCGGCACCAGTTCGACGGCCAGGCCGGGATGCGCGGCACGCAGGCGCGCGGCCACGTGTTCGGTCTGCCAGAGGGCGAGCGGGCTCTTGCGGGTGGCGATGCGCAGGGTGGTCATGCGCGCATTATCGCCGCTCTGCTCCTCCCCTTGCGTAGCAGGGGAGGCGGGGAGGGGGTGCTCCTGGGCTGGTCGCGACGAAGAGCCCCCCTCCCCAACCCTCCCCTGCTACGCAAGGGAGGGAGCACAGCTCACAGATGCCGCAGCGTCTCCCGCAATTGCGCCACGCAGCGACGGCTGACTTCCAGCGGCTGCGCACCATGCCGCAGCACGGCCAGGGCATGCCCGTCGGCGGCGCGGCGCAGTTCGACGATCTCGTTGCGCGCCACCAGGCAATTACGGTGGATGCGCACGAAACGCTCCGCGAACTCGCTTTCCAGCGATTTCAGCGACTCCTCGATCAGGTCCTCGCCGCGCGCGTGATGGACCACCACGTATTTTTCGTCCGCCTGCAGGTAATGGATGTCCTCGATCGGGATCAGGCGCAGGCTGCCGCGCATGCGTGCGCACAGATGGGTGCGTTTCTGGCCATCGCCTTCCTGCTGCCCCGCGTGCTGGGCACGGCCGGCGGCGAAGGTACGCACGCGCTCGATCGCGGCGGACAGTCGCTCCGGCCGCACCGGCTTGACCAGGTAATCGATTGCCTGCGCCTCGAACGCGGACAAGGCATGCGCATCGTAGGCGGTGCAAAACACCACCGCCGGGCGCGGTTCGAAGCTGGCCAGGTGGCGCGCGGTTTCGAGGCCATCGATGCCAGGCATCGAGATGTCCAGCAGGATCATGTCCGGATGGTGTTCGGCGCAGGCATGCAGCGCGGCATGGCCGTCACCGGCCTCGGCGACCACCTGCACGCCGGGTTCGGCCGCCAGCAGTGCGCGCAGGCGCTCGCGCGCCAGCGGCTCGTCGTCGGCGATGACCACTTTCATCGCATGTCCCGTCCGTCTGTCCCGAGGTAGCCGGTCGTGGACATCGTCGCGCAGGACTCAGCCGGCTGCAAACCGCACCGTCATCCAGTCGCCGAGGTCGCGGATTTCCTCGGCGCAGACCGCATGCTGCATCGGGTAGCGATGCCATTGCACATCGAACCCGCATTGCTTCAGCGCAGCCGCGCTCGATTCGCCGCCGGCATACGGCACCACCGGGTCGAACTGGCCATGCGCCATGAACAGCGGTTGCGACGTCGCCGCGGGGTGCAGCGCCGCCTGTGCCTGTGCGGGGGTCATCGGCAGATAGGTCGACAACGCGATCAGGCCGGCAAGCGGGGTCGCACGCGCGATGCCGGCGGCCAGCGTGATCGCGCCGCCTTGCGAGAAGCCCGCCAGGAGCAGGCGATCCGCTGCAATGCCGCGCTCCGCTTCGCGCGCGATCAAGGCTTCGACCTGCGTCATCGATTCAGCCACGCCTTCGCCGTCGGCGCGATTGGCCAGGTTCATGTCGCTGAAGTCGAACGACTTGATGTCGTACCAGGCGCGCATGCGCGCACCTCCGTTGATGGTCACCGCGCGCACCGGCGCATGCGGGAACACGAAGCGGATCGCCGGCCAGTCCTTGCGCACCAGCTCGGGCACGATCGGCGCGAAGTCGTTGCCGTCGGCACCGAGACCGTGCAGCCACAGCACGCTCCATTGCGGGTTCGGGCCGGTTTCGTGTTCGACGGTCTCGAGCAGTGACGTCATTGCCTCGTGCCTGGATGCGGGGGACGGCGTCCAGTCTATCCCGGCACCCGCGCACACCGCGCATACTCCGCGCATGTCGCAGGCCGCATCGCCCATTGCCCGCATCGCGCGCCTGCTCGGCACATTGCCGGACCTGCTGACCGCGGCCGCCTGCATCGTGGTGTGGATCTCGCCGTTCGCGTTCGGCACCGACGGGGTCAAGACCGTCATGCTGATGCTGCTGATGGAATTCCTGCTGGTGCACGGCACCGGCTTCTTCACCGCCATCGCCTTCGCCGACACCGTGGCGAAGTACAAGCGCCTGCTGCTGATGGCCGGCCTGCTGTGCTTCTACGCGCTGTTCCTGATGGCGATCTGCGCGCTGTTCGATGCCACCTGGCCGGTGTGGATCTTCCTGTGGCTGGTGCTGTCGAAGGTCGCATGGATCTTCCTGTCCAGCCGCGACCGCGCGCAGGAAGCGCGCCAGCAGTTGCAGGCCTGGGCGTTCTCGACTGTGGCCTACCTGGGCAGCGTGTTTGCCGGATTGCTGCTGCCGTTGCCGCAGCTGGGGCTCACCGACGCGGTCATCCCGCAGCTCGGCATGTCCGGCAGCGGCCTGTGGGTCGACCATCCGCATACCGCGGTCGCCTCGCTGGCGATGTACTACCTTGCCAGCGCCTGGTTCAAATGGCTGGCCGGCCGGCCGTTGGCCAGCGCCTGATCGCGCTCATTTCGCCTTCACGCAATTCTCCAGCCAGATCACCTTGCGGAAGTTGTCGTACTTGAGCACCGTCCCGGCCAGGGTCACCTTCTGGCCTTCGCGCAGGGCGAGCACGGTGGTGAGCTGGTCGGGCTTGAACAGGCAGGACACGCCGACCTTGAACTGCGCGTCGTGCGGCAGCGGCTTGAGCACCATTTCGCCGATTTCGGGGATGTCGAAGATCAGGTTGTAGTCCTCGCCGTCCTCCATCAGGGTCTCGATGCGACCGGTCAGTGTGTACTTGCGGCCCTTGTGGCGCGCATTCACCGCGATCGCGTTCTTGTTGGCCTCGCCCGCGATCATCCGCGAGAACATGAACACGTCCTGGTTGCCGGTGGCCTCGCTATTGGTTGCGCCCGCACCCTTCTTCGCAGCCGCCATCCCTTCCTTGCCGCCCTTCACCCTGGCCAGCAGGCCGCACATGTAAGGCTTGATCTGCTCGACCTTGGAGAACACCCCGCGTTCCATCTTCACCGACATGCCGATGCGCGTACCGGAGGCCACATCGCTCACCTCGATGGTGGTCGGGATCGGCCGCTTGCTGCCATCCTGCCGCTGCTCGACCAGCAGGGTACCGCCGTCGGCATCCTCGGCCATCACGTCCATCTTCTCGGCAACCATGATCCCGCGCATCTGCGCCAGCGCATCGCGCGGGGACAGGTTCGGCACCGTCACCGCGCTGCTGTAGGTGGTCATCACGATCGGGTTGCCGGATTTCCTGAAGTTGGCTTCGCATTCGCCGGCCAGGGCCGGGGCGGACAGCGACAGCAGGGCGAGGGCGACGACTGGCTTGAGCATGGCGAGGTCCATTCGTGAGACGGCGGCGGCGGATGGTAATCATCGCGACACCGGATTCACCGCCGCTGATTCGCGCATCGGGACGAGCGCATCGTCGCTGGTGACCGATGCCCTCGTCCGATGGCAGCGCGTTGCAGATCCAGACGCATGTCGGCGGGCCGATCTTGCCGTCCGGCGCGCCGACCGTGCTGATCGGCGGCTGAGTCGCGCAGGAGCAGGACTGGGCCCACCAGGACTCGAACCTGGAACCAAGGGATTATGAGTCCCCTGCTCTGACCATTGAGCTATAGGCCCGCCGCGCGGGCATTGTAGCCGGCGCATCCTCGCCTACGGTCGCACCCACTCCGTCCAACCGGTCTTGCTGTCGGCCGTGACCGAGAATGCGACATCGACGCTGCCTGCACGCTCGAAGCGCAGCCGCATCATCACTTGCTCGCCAGCCACGAACGCGCGACGGGTGTCGATCAACATGAAGTGCAGCGGCACTCCGGGCGGCCTGACTTCGGTGCGCCCTGCCGGCAATGCCAGCGGAAAGGCGTTGACCATGCGCATCTGCCCGCCCTCGCGGGTCACATGGTGCAGCTCGACCGATGCCGCGCAGCTGCAGTCGATGCCCAGCAGGCGATCGGCTTCGCCATCGTTGTCGAGTCCGGCGTAGGCGGCCACCGGCCCGCCGATCTCGGCGACCGCGGGAATGATCATGTGATCGATGGCGATGGCAGGCGGGCGCGCCGCTTGCGGTGCACTGGCGCAGCCGGCAAGCGCCAGCGCCACGACGATTGCCAACTGGATCCGCATGGCGATGCTCCGTCCGGGTGTCGGCGCAGTGTACGCCCGTGCTGCAACGAAAAAGCCCCGCACTGCGGGGCTTTTCCATCAGCACGCCGGCAGCGGCCTCAGTCGATGTCGAGGAAGCTGCGCAGGGTTTCCGAACGCGACGGATGCCGCAGCTTGCGCAGCGCCTTGGCCTCGATCTGGCGGATGCGCTCGCGGGTGACGTCGAACTGCTTGCCGACTTCTTCCAGGGTGTGGTCGGTGTTCATGTCGATGCCGAAGCGCATGCGCAGCACCTTGGCCTCGCGCGGGGTCAGCCCGGCCAGCACGCTGCGCACCGTCTCCATCAGGTTGATGTCGGTGGTGTTGTCCATCGGCGACATCACGTTGGTGTCTTCGATGAAATCGCCCAGGTGCGAATCCTCGTCGTCGCCGATCGGGGTCTCCATGGAGATCGGTTCCTTGGCGATCTTCATGACCTTGCGGATCTTGTCCTCGGGCATGTCCATTTCCTTCGCCAGCTCCTCCGGCGTGGCCTCGCGGCCGTACTGCTGGAGCATCTGGCGGGAAATGCGATTGAGCTTGTTGATGGTCTCGATCATGTGCACCGGGATGCGGATGGTGCGCGCCTGGTCGGCGATCGAACGGGTGATCGCCTGACGGATCCACCACGTCGCATAGGTCGAGAACTTGTAGCCGCGGCGATATTCGAACTTGTCGACCGCCTTCATCAGGCCGATGTTGCCTTCCTGGATCAGGTCGAGGAACTGCAGGCCGCGGTTGGTGTACTTCTTGGCGATCGAGATGACCAGGCGCAGGTTGGCCTCGACCATTTCCTTCTTGGCCTTGCGCGCCTTGGCTTCGCCATAGGCCATCGCCCGGTTGATTTCCTTGAGGTCGGCAAGGGTCACGCCCATCGCCTGCTCGAGCGCGATGGTGGCTTCCTGTTCGGTGATGATCTGCTCGCGCACGTCGCGCAGGGCGCTGCCCCACTTCTGCTTGCGCTTGAGCAGTTCGTCCACCCACTCGAGGTTGGTCTGGTTGCCTTCCCAGGCCTTGATGAAATCCTTGCGCGGCATCTTGGCGACGCGCGTGCTGAGGTCGAGGATGCGGCGCTCGTGTTCCTTGACCTGGCCGACCACGTCGCGCAGCTTCTTGACCAGGGTATCGGTCAGGCCCAGCGGCAGCTTCAGGGTCATGAAGACTTCGGCGATCTCCTCGCGCGCCTTCAGCACCGGCTTGGCGGAAGGGCCGTGCTTGGCATAGCCCTTCTGGAACCGCGCATAGGCCGCCGCCATCGCTTCCATGCGCGCGGCGACTTCGGCCGGATCCGGACCGGTGGGACCGGCTTCTTCAGCCTCCTCGCCCGCGTCGTCGTCGGCGGCGGCGTCGACCTCCTCCGGCTCGGCAACGGCAGCCGGGGCTTCCGCCACCGGTTCCTCGGCATCCAGGAAACCGACCACGATCTCGGCCAGGCGCTTCTTGCCGGCCTTGTGCAGTTCGTAGTCTTCCAGCAACAGCTGCGCCGACCACGGGAAGGTGGCCAGCGAGGCCATCATCTGGGTCAGGCCTTCCTCGATCCGCTTGGCGATGGCGATTTCGCCCTCGCGGGTGAGCAACTCGACCGTGCCCATTTCGCGCATGTACATGCGCACCGGATCGGTGGTGCGGCCACCCTCGCCGTCCAGCGAGGTCAGCGCCGCGGCGGCTTCCTCGGCGGCGGTGTCGTCGACCTCGCGGCCGCTGGCGGCTTGCCCTGCGAGCAGCAGGGTTTCGGCATCAGGCGCGACTTCGTGCACCTCGATGCCCATGCCGTTGATCATGCCGATGATGTCTTCGATCTGCTCCGGATCGACCATGTCGTCGGGCAGATGGTCGTTGACTTCGGCATAGGTCAGATAACCCTGCTCCAAGCCCTTGGAAATCAGGAGCTTGATGTCGGATTGCGGAGCTGCTTGCCGTTCGTTGGCCATGGATCGGGTACCGTTGCGAGGGCGCGGCGGAGGGTCGCGCGGAGTGAACTAAGCATTATACCGTGCCTGCCCGCTCCCGTCCGGCCACAGCCGTTCAGGAACGCATGCTCAGGAACACATGTTCAGGGACGCCTGCTCAGGGGCGCAGCAGGAAGGTCACCGGGCCGTCATTGACCAGGCTGATCACCATATGGGCACCGAAGCGCCCGGTTTCCACCCCCGGCGGGTGCGATTGACGGCAGATTTCGACCAGACGGTTGAACCCGCGTTCGGCATCGGCGGGCGGCGCTGCGGTGGTGAAGCTTGGCCGCATCCCGGAGCGGGTATCGGCGGCGAGGGTGAACTGGCTGACCAGCAGCAGGCCGCCACCGGTGTCGGCGAGCGAGCGGTTCATCCTGCCGGCAGCGTCGGCGAACACTCGGTAGCCGAGCAACCGCTGCGCCATCCGCGCGATCTGCACCTCGCTATCGGCAGGCTCCACGGCCACCAGCGCCAGCAGGCCGGGGCCGATCGCGCCGACCACGACATCGTCCACCGATACGGAAGCAGAGGTGACGCGCTGGATGAGGGCGAGCATCCGGACATTGTAGGAGCGCCCGTCCGGGCGCGATCTACCCCGCGCGACGCCGACACCCCGGTCGCGCCCGGACCCGTCGCGCCCGGATCCGTCGCGCCCGGACCCGTCGCGCCCGGACGGGCGCTCCTACAATGGGTCGATGACCGAATTCGCCGCCGCCCTGCTGTACGCCCTGGCCTGGAGCGTGGCCCGCCTGCCGTGGCCGCTGCTGCGCGGGCTGGCGGATGGCATTGCCGCGTTGTCGGTCGCCGCCAATGCGCGCGAGGCGCGGGTCGCGCGCCGCAATCTGGAACTGATCCGGCCGGAGCTCGATGCGCGTGCGCGGGATGCCTTGATGCGCAGCATCGTCCGCACCACCGCCCGCCAGGCCTTCGAGACCCTGCACCTGTGGACCCGGCCGGCATCGCGCAACCTCGCCGACATCGTCGAAATCCACGGTGAAGCGCTGTTCGATGCCGCCCTGCGCGATGACCGTGGCCTGATCGTCGCCGCCCCGCACATGGGCAACTGGGAGCTGCTGAACCAGTGGCTGGCGATGAAAACCCCGCTGGCGATCCTGTACCGGCCGCCGGAATCCGCGATCGGCGAGGCCTTCCTGCGCCGGGTGCGCGCGAACGCGGGCGGCGATGTCGAGCAGATCCGCGCCGAAGCCGCCGGCGTGCGCAGCCTGCTCAAACGCCTGCAGAAGGGCGGTGTGGTCGGCATCCTGCCCGACCAGCAGCCGAAGGCCGGCGAGGGCGA
>Ga0073904_10003191_pt1 | contig 12361 bp, 14 predicted proteins | sample KloWWTrecipitate_FD_66668 | JGI IMG/M metagenome (GOLD analysis project Ga0073904, IMG submission 66668) | Active sludge microbial communities from Klosterneuburg, Austria, studying microevolution and ecology of nitrifiers - Klosterneuburg... | ecosystem: Engineered > WWTP > Aerobic digester >...
GGTAACCGGCCGGTTGTTACCGCGGTGATTGGGCCTTGATACGGGCGACGAGTTCTGTGCCGTTGACGAAGTCGTCGAGGAATTCGTGCCATCTTTCGCTTGTTATGCGGGCATCCCTGAGCATGTCTGTCAGTTCCTCGATGCCGTAGTCGGTCAGTGCGGTGATGGCCTCCTCCGGCCCAGTTTGGACGGTGATGATCGAGCCATAGGTCAGGTTATCGTCATTGCAGACGATGGCTTCGAGAAGCTCCAGATCTTCGTCCATCATTTTGGCGGCGTATTCGAGGGAGCAGATGTGGGTGATGGCGGCCATCAGGCAGCCTCAGCATTTAGAACTGCGCGGGGCGACCAATTCCATGGCAGCAACTCATCGAGGCGATTGATCTTGTGATCGTGGATGCGGGTCAGAATGTCAGCCAGATAGGCCTGCGGATCGAGGCCGTTCATCTTGGCAGTCTCAACGATGGTCATGGCACGCGCGAGGGTCTCCGCACCGGTATCTGCCCCGGCGAATAGCCAATTCTTTCTTCCGATTCCAATAGGTCTGAGGGCGCGCTCGGCCGGATTGTTATCAATGGCAACCCGCCCGTCTTCGAGGAACAGGCTGAATGCGGCGCGTCGGCTGAGCCCATAGCGGAAGGCCTTGGCCAGATCACCCTTGCCGGGGATCAGTGCCAGCTGGCTCTCGGCCCAGGCGAAGAAGGCATCGACCTTCGGGGCGCTGTGTTTCTGGCGAGCCGCAAGGCGGATGTCGGCGGACTGACCGGTGATTTCGCGCTCGATATCATAGATCGCACCGATACGGTCCAGCGCCTCGCGGGCGATGGTAGATTTGGTTTTGCTCCACTCATCGTGGAAATCACGCCGCAGGTGCGCCCAACACGCCGCCTCACGCAGCCGGGGCGTTCCATCAGCGTCCGGAGCATAGAGCTTGGCATAGCCCTTGTAGGCATCAGCTTGCAGGATGCCGCGGGTCTTGGCCAGATGGTGATGGACGTGTTCTTCTTTCCAATCCGGCGCAAAAGTGTAGACCGCGCTCGGGGGCGAGGCACCCGCCCAAGGCCGCTGGTCGCGAACATAGGCCCAGATCCGACCCTTCTTCACGCCCTTGCCCAGGCCCCTGTCACGCAAGGATTTGTCCAGAACGCGGATCGGGGTGTCGTCGGCGTGGAGCAGATCACTGGCCATGACATCTGCCTCGATCCTCTCGATCAGCGGGGCCAGCACCTTCATCGCGCGCCCGCACCAGTCGACCAGCGTGCTGTCGGGAATATCCGCGCCCATGCGCGCGAAGATTTCGTTCTGGCGATAGAGCGGGATATGATCGTCGAACTTCGAGACCAGAATGAAGGCCAACAGCGCAGCGCTTGCCATGCTGCCAGGGATGGGTCTGCTGGGTGCGGGTTCCTGCACCATACGCTCGCAGCGGCGGCAGGACTTCTTAAGCCGTGCGATCTGCAAGACCTTGAGTTGCGCCGCGACCAGATCGAGCATCTCGCTGACATCTTCGCCCACAAGACGCAGGTCGCCACCGCAATCCGGACAGCAGGTCCCGGGGTCAAGCTCGCGGCGCTCGCGCGGCGTGGTGTCAGACACACGGGGACGACGGCGGGATTTGCGTTCAGCGGTCTCATCGTTGGCGGATGCAGGCGCATCACCGTCGGTAGCCTCCGCAGAAGCAGTGGTGCTCTCAGCCGTTGCGATCAGCAGGTCTTCCAGCGCGAGTTCCAACTGTTCAATCTCGCGCTCGACCTTCTCCGAGGATTTGCCGAAAGCCTGCTTCTTCAGTTTTGCGATGCGCAGCCGCAGGGTCTGGATCAACTGATCGTGGGCCCGGATTGTCGCCGACATCCGCGCATTCTCTGCCTGAAGGGAAGCGATCATCGCCTTCAAAAGCGCGGGGTCTTCGGGCAGGATTGCGGCATCACTCGACATGCCGCTGACTACCATAAATCAGCAGAACATGCCATAAAAACAAGGCATTTCAGGTAGATAAATCATCCCACCCTTGCCGGTGGTGCGCCCCAATCCGGCCTGCGCCAGTCGATCCCTTCCCAGAGCATGGCCAGCTGCGCCGAGGTCAGGCGCGTAGCCCCGGAGGAAGTGTTGGGCCAAGGAAAACGCCCGCGCTGGAGCACCTTGTAATACAGGCAAAATCCCTGGCCATCCCAATAGAGAAGCTTTAACCGGTCGCCTTTGCGACCCCGAAACGCAAACACCGCGCCGCCCGTCGGCTTCTGGCGCAGCACATCCTGCGCCAGCGCCGCCAGACCTGCGATTCCCTTGCGCATGTCAGTCGCGCCGCAGGCAAGATAGACCCGAACACCGGTGCCCGGCCCGATCATGCGCCATCCACCGCGCGGATCAATCGCGTCAGCGCCGTGTCGTCAATGGCACTCTCGAACCGCAGCATGCGCCCCTTCGCCAGACGAAGCTCGATCCAGACAGCAGGCGCAGGATTGGTCACGGCGGGCAGATCCGGAACGGATGGCACGTCAACTGGCAGAAACAGCGCCCCTGCGTCCGGGGACCAGAGGCCTTTCCGCTTCAGCTCATGACGCCAGGCATAAATCTGTTGCCGGGTCACATCGTGGCGCTGCGCGACCTGCGTCACCGTCGCACCGCCCACACCGACTGCACTCACCATCGCCAGCTTTTCGTCATCATCCCAGCGGCGACGCCGTTCAATCCCCAGAATTTCGCCCCGCATAACCCCTCCGCGCATGAGAGACGTCATTAACGACGTCGCTATGCACGTCTCTTAGGCCATCAGCCCGACCCAAGGCAGGCGGTAACAATCGGCCGGTTACTCACGAAGTCGCTCGCCGAATATCTTTTTACCCACTGCCAAGTGATCCGGCCAAACGTCACGCTAATCGCGCCGACGCCAAGCACCTGGCCGCACTACGCCCTAAACATGAAGGCTGGCGACGTATTGGTGATCTTCGACATCCGCCGCTACGAACACGAGATCGAGACGCTGAACCGCATCGCGGCGGAACGCGGCATGCATACGATCCTGTTCACCGACCGCTGGAAATCGCCGGTGGCAAAGACCGCCACCGTCGTCTTCCGCGTCGAGACTGAAGTTCCGTCGGCGTGGGATTCCTCCGTCGTGACGCTGTTCGTCGTCGAGGCTCTGATCGAGGCGCTGCAAAACTCGATATGGAAGACGACACGTGATCGCATGAGGGATCTCGAAGGATTGCTAGAAAAGAGCCAGCTGTTTCGCAAGCCGCGCGTGTTACTCTAAATAGCGTTCCGCCGCGCGCGAAAACCGCCTGCCAGCTAGAGCGTTTTGCGCGACCTCGAAAAGCTGAGCGCGCTGATCCACAACCGGGTAAAATCCGGACACGCAGCCGCACCGGCACGCAGGAAAAACTTGGCCGACAGCCAAGGAAACGGCCAAAATCTGATAAACTCGCGGCAAAAGTCATCCAGGCCGTCGCCGAGGGACGATCATACCGATGGATCGCCCGAGACCTTGGCATCAGCAAAACACCGTTCTCGAAATCATGAAACGGCATAGGCAGCAACCCTTAGACCAGATGACCATCCCGCGCCAGCGGGGTAGCTTCAACATGCCCGGAAAACCAAAAATGCTCATGAGAGGGTATCATTCTGCCCCATACGGAATCGGCCCCTCAGCGTACGGCCGAGACGACGATCTCGATCAGCACGTCCTTGCCCAGTTCAGCCACGCCGATGGTCGCGCGGGTCGGCAGATGCTCGGCGGGAAGCCATTCCAGCCAAGCCTCGTTCATACCTTCCTTCTGGTCGAAATCGGTGATGTAGAGCATCGCCGTCACCAGTTTTTCCTTGCTTGAGCCGACCTCGGCCAGCAGCTTGTCGATCTTGGCGCAGATCTGGGCGGTCTGGCCCTTCATGTCCTGGGCCAAGTCGTCGGCAATCAGCCCGCCGAAATGCAGGATGCCGCCTGCCTCGACGATGCGGTGGTTGATCCGGGTCGGGAAATGGCGCTGGATCATAGGGTTTCCTTTTCATTGGGAAGGGATTTAGGTGCTGTCGCCAACACTCGGCTTTGGGCTGGAAATCACCCGTGGCCTCGAACAGAGGTCCGCCTAACATGAGCACCTGACCGGAACAGAACTGGTGCAGATCCATGCAATCGCGCCAGCCGCACAGGCGATCTCAGTGAGTGAGAGACTGGACGCGTCTCAGGCGGAAGCCGAATAATTGGATTTTTCATCAAGCGTCACACGATGCTGTTCTTCAACATACCGGCAGAACGCCTCCATCTCGGCCGTGCACCGGCTTTCTGACCAGTCAAGCACTTCGCCCATGGCGGTGACAACGCGGGTGAGCAGGGCTGTGGTTACTAGGTTATCCCAGAACAACATGGTACGGCGACAAAGGATGTCGGTGGCGGAGCGCGCCTGTTCGGCGGTGATGAAATGCACAACCGCCGCGCGCAGCTCTACTTCGTCCGAATCCGGTCGGAGCGCCGGGGCCGGACGCGGAGCATAGTTGATCGCGCGGGCGGTGCCGGAGGGGCGTAGGACGCCATTGATGTTCTTAACAATCCGCCGCGCCGTCGCGCGGTGGTTGACAATGATGCCCCAGGTCACTGCGAGCAGGTTGCGCGCGCCGTCTTCGCCCATGTCGTGGAAGATGCTGAAAGGCAGGCGCTTGCCTTGGGGGCGCTCCGGATCAAAGGTAATCGGCCGGGCGCCGGCCCACGCCAGTTCGACCTTGACGTCAGCAATCGGCAGGTTAGGCAATAACGCCTGCGCCTCGCGCTTGAGAAAGGCGATGTCATCGTCATCGGGCGTTACCTTGTCCGGGTCGCCATCATAGATCGTCTCGGTCGGGCCGATATAGTGGTAGTCGCCCCAGGGTAGGCAGAAGATGTGCTCCCCAAGTGAGTTCTCCCCGGCGATCCCATGGCCACGATAGGTATCCGGCAGCTTTACAAGGATATGGACCCCCTTCATTGCCCGAACCCGAGGCGGTAGGTTATGCAGGCCAGGCACCATCCGGTTCGTGGCGTCGATCTCAATGCCGGCGAGGTTCAGCACATAGGCTGCCTCGACACGAGCCCGCCCTGTCGCGTCTTCGAGTTCAAGCTGCCAACCGGTCTTGCCGCGCTTCTCCAACGCGATCACGGAGGTGTAGTTGCGCACGACTGCCCCAAGATCCTCCGCGTGGAAACAGGCGTCCAGGGCAATGCGCTCGGGCCAGATGAACTGCTGGTCATTGAAAGCTACTACGGAGCGAATCTTTTCCGCATTGGCCAGATGAGGCACGAATGGATGCGGCGAAGCCACACCCTTCCAACGGCGATAGTTGATCGGGCTCCGGCCGCGGTTCATCAGTCGCACCAGCGCAGCGCCAATGTCAACGTGCCAGCCAGAGTAGCCCTGATGGGCATAGATCGGCAACGCGATGTCCATCGGCCGCAGATAGGGGCGAATTGTCTCGTAGAGCTCGCCCTGCGCCTCGGCCATCTCACGGGCGGTGCGCAGCTTCATCCAAAGTTGGCCTGGCGCACGCAGGAATTCCCAAACGTTCTTCTTTGGCGCGAGGAAGCGCAGGCCGCAATGTAGGATCCGTCCCGACCGGCTGGTTGCGCCACTGGCAAAGTCGTTGCGTTCGACCAAAAGCACCTGGTACCCCGCTGCGGCGAGATGCTGGGCCGCAGCGCAGCCGTTGATGCCGCCGCCGATAATCGCCACGTCGAAGGACCGGCCGTTAAGATCGTTAAGTTCGCTGCGCACGTTTCTTCTCCTTGTAGGCGGTTCGGTCTGACCGGACTCAACTCAGCCGGCCCACATTGGCCCGGTTGAGCCGCATCAGGACGGCCATCACCAGGATGACCATCAAAATCTCCATCACTGACACCGCTGCGATGGTGGGGTCGATTTGGAGGCGAATATTGTCGAACATCTTCTTCGGTAGGGTGCCAAAGGTCCCCGACAGGAACATCGCCACCACCAGCTCATCGAAGGAAGTGATGAAGGCGAGGAAGGCAGCGGAGAGTAGGCTCGGACGGATCTGCGGAATGGTGATGCGCCGGATCGCAGTTAGGCGGCTCGCCCCTAGACCCATGGCGGCAGTCTCCTGGTCTATGTCGTATTCCCGCAGGCTCGCCGTGAGGACGATTACTACAAATGGCAGGCACAAGATTGCATGGGCGAGGGCAATGCCGAACCAGTTGCCGACTAGGCCGAGCCTCGAAAACAGCGAGTACATGGACACTGAGTAGACGATCGAGGGTACGATCATTGGCGCAAGGGCGACCTTCTCCAGAGCCGGCCCCCACTTACGCAGGCCACGGGTGATGCCAAGCGCGAAGAGGAAGCCAACCGCGACCGAGATAACAGTCGCGACCACTCCGACCTGCAAGCTAAGGATCGTTGCGTCGATCCAGCTGTCCTGCGCGAAATATGTCTCGTACCAACGGGTCGAATAGCTCTCGGGTGGAAAGCTCAGATAGGAACCACCGCTGAAAGAAATCGGAATGACGATCAGCAAGGGAGTTAAGAGGAACAGGAAGGTCACCCAGGAAAAGATATGGTGCGCGACATTTCCAATTCGGCGGAGGAAGCGCGTACGGCTGCGACGCTCAAGCATGGACGCGCCCCCGAACCAGAAGTCTTGTAGAGAGCTTGATCAGCCAGAAGATCACCAAAACCATCGCGAGCAAGATGACGCAGAAGGTGCCGGCCATCGCCCAATTGAGGAAGGAGCCGGCCTGCTGTTCGATCAGAAGGGGGATTACCGGCACCCGACCGCCGCCGAGTAGCGCCGGCATAATGAAGACACCGAGAGACAGTACAAGCACCAAGCTAACCCCTGCTAGCACGCCGTGAATCGTTAATGGGATCAGAACCCGGGTCAGCGTCGAGAACGCGCCGGCACCTAGCCCTCGAGACGCCTCGAGCAGGCTGCGGTCGATCTTCGAGGCAGAGCTGTAGATCGGCAGCACCATGTAGGGCAGCAGGATGTGTACCATGCCTATGACGACTGCAAACTCGCTGTTCGACAAGCGTAGCGGCGTGTCGGTCAGCCCTAGTGCCATCAGCGCACTGTTGATCGGCCCATTGCGGCCGAGCAGCACCATCCAAGCGTAAGTGCGTACCAGCTGACTGGTCCAGAGCGGGATCAAGAGTAGGAAGAAAGCGACCATTCGGCTGCCGCCTGTCAGCCGGCACATGTAGAAGGCGAGCGGATAGGCAATCACGAGGTCGATCACAGTGACGATCACGGCGAGGCGCAGTGTGTTCAGGAATACCTGCATGTAAGTCCCACTGCTGACGACCCGCGCATAGTTCTCGATGTTGTCAGGATGCAGCGTAGTCAGAAACAGGGTAGCTAGCGGGTAGAAGAACAGAACCAGAAGCAGCATCGCGGCCGGAGCGGTCAACAGCATCCCCGTGGCACGGGGACCACGCAGGTGGACGAGCGCGCCGGTCATGCTGCGGACCGATCCGTGAGTGGACGGCAATCCGCCGGCGCCACGGTCAGCTGCAGGGTTTCACCCGGCTGGAAGATCGCGTCTTCACGTGCGATGGCTCGCACGCTAACCTCATCGCCCTGGGCAAGCCGCACCCGATAGACAGTGAAGCCGCCGACAAAGCTGCGATCAAGCACCTGCGCCGCAAAGACGTTAGCCTCTCGCGGATCGGCGGGAACGGAGGCCCGGCTGAGCGTGATGGCTTCGGGGCGGATCAGCATCCGGTTGCAGTCTGTGGGCGCGGCTAGCGAGAAATGCGCGCCCGAGGCCGCATAAAAACTGCGGCCTTTCGGAGCGCCCTCAAAAATATTCGACTCTCCGACAAAGGTCGCCACGGAGATTGAGTTCGGGTGGTAGTAGATCTCGGCGGGCGTACCGATCTGCCGGATTGCGCCGCCACCTATTACTGCGATGCGGTCGCTCATCACTAGCGCCTCCTCCTGGTCATGGGTGATGAAAATCGTCGTCAGCCCCAGCGAGCTCTGCAACTGCTTGACCTCCTGCTGCATGCTCTCACGCAGCCGGCGGTCAAGCGCGCTGAACGGTTCGTCGAGCAGCAGTAATGACGGCTCGAAGACTATGGCGCGAGCCAACGCCACGCGCTGCTGTTGGCCACCCGACAGCTGTCTGGGATAGCGGTCGCCGAAGACGCCGAGATGTACCGAATCGAGCGCGGCACGTGCGCGGTCGGCGGCAGCGCGGCGCGTGATCCGACGCATCTCGAGCGGGAACATGACGTTTTCCAACACGGTCAGGTGCGGGAACAATGCATAGTTCTGGAAGACCATGCCGATCTGCCGTTCCGCCGCCGATGCCCAAGTCATGTCCGCGCCGCGAATGCTGACCCGGCCAGAATCCGGCGTTTCGAAACCTGCGATGATGCGGAGGAGTGTTGTCTTTCCCGAGCCGCTGGCTCCGAGTAAGGTTAGGAACTCACCGGCGGCAACACGCAAGTCGATCTCTCTGAGCGCCTCCACCCGGCCATAGGTTTTACGGATTTTCTGGACATCCAGAACAGCTTGGTTTTCGTTGGTCATTCTCGCCCCCTGTTAGAGCGGACGCTTCCGTCCGCCCTGTACTTCTTCCAGCGGCGTTAGTTGTGGCCGAGCATCCAGGCAGTCCAGCGCTCGTTAACTGCCTCGCCGTTCTCCAGCCACCATTCCTGATCCATCCATACCTGTCGCGATGCGTTATTCGGGTGCAGCGGCAGCATCTCGCGGATTTCTTCCGGCACAAAATTAACGTGGTCCGGATCAGGGCCGGAAAGACCGAAGGCAAGGGCATATTTCGCTTGATTTTCAGGCTTAGCCATGATCGCGAAGAGCTGCTGTCCGTATTCAGCGTTCGGCGCGCCCTTGGGAATGGCGTAGGCCGCAGCCTTCAGAATGCCGCCGCCATATTCCATTTTGATCGGTGCGCCATTGCGAACGGCGGCGAAGAGCCGTGAATTCCAGCCGGTAGTTGCCACGACCTCGCCGTCGATCAGGAGCTGCGCTTGCTGCGCGCCAGTCGTCCACCAGGTGGCAACATGCGGATAGATCTCATCAAGCTTCGCGAAGGCACGATCGAGATCAAGCGGGTAGAGATCTGCCGGAGCAACGCCGTCGGCGAGAAGAGCGGCTTCAAGATTGTCAATTGGGTGGTTGCGCATCGCCCGCAAGCCAGGAAACCTTTCGACGTCCCAGAACTCCGCCCAGTTGGTCGGGCCCCCCTCAGGAAAGGCCTCCGTCGAATAGCCGATGATCGTCGAATAGCTCGAGATTGGATAGAGATACGGGTTCAGCGTTTCTGGCGGGAACTTCGAGCGGTCGACGATGGTGTCGTCGATTGGCTCTAGCAGGCCGAGTTCGATCGCGCGGCCAGCGTCCTCAGATTCCACCTCCGTCACGGTGTACTCAACGTTGCCGCTCTCGACCATCGCGCGCAGACGACCTAAATCGGCAGGACTGGAATCAAGGATCTTCACTCCAGTTGCAGCTTCGAAGTCGTTGAAATAGGCCTCGCGCAGCATTGGGCCGTTTTCCCCACCCGAGGTATTGACGATAATGCTCGCGGGCTTTTCTTGCGCGGCGGCGGGGGCGATCCCACCCGCCAGCGCGGCGATAGCCATGATCGTTAATCTGCAATGTTTCATCGGTCTACTCCTGGGTTGGGTGATGGTGAATAGATCTGCAGTGACGGCGGGACGGCCGCCCCCCGGGCTTTCGTCCAAAGCGCGACGTTAGACCCGGTGCGGGCCGGTCGCCGAGATCAGCTAGGCGAGCCGGACGTCGGCCTCGACAAAGTCCAGGCGGACGGATCCGTATATTGGACACGCAGTTGCCTTCAGCGTCACTGCAGGCGATCCAGGGTGCGGAGATGGAATATACCCCGCGAAACTCGCCGACCGTCAGATAAGCAAGCGGTGCGAAGGCGATGGCATCGCGGCCCCCTGGGATCAGCCGCCTACCATTGCCGACCTTACCAGGCGCGAGTGTCCTCTTAAGGAAGATTTTCGACGGAATGTCGAAGAAACAGCAACTCGTAACGGTCCATTTCTCGACCGAGTTAGCGCAAAGCTCTGCCAGCCAGTGACCAGCGTGTGGCAGACTCACTTTGGCGAGCAGAGCCCTCAGGTCCCCAAAGACGCAGTGCTGATGGTTGAGCGTCGTGTGGTACATCATAGGCCCTCAGAACCGGTCTGGGCGCAAGGGGCGCAAGTCTACGAGCGGCCGCCGCTCGTCAATAATGTCCGCCGCTAACCGCCCGGTGATTCCCGCGAGGGTCAGGCCAATGTGACCGTGGCCAAAGGCATAGATGATGCGTGGATCGACGGGCGACGGGCCAATGACGGGCAGTGAATCGGGCATTGAGGGGCGGAACCCGAGCCAGGTACGCCCAGTATTGCCGAGGCCAGGCAGAAGCTTCCGGGCCACGCGTTCAATAGCCGCGGTCCGAGCTGGACGCAGCGGCTTGCCGAGTCCTCCAAGCTCTACTGTTCCCGCCGCGCGCAGTCCCTCCGCGAGTGGTGTCATGTAGAAGCCGTGCTCGGGATAGCAGGTCGGCGCTGTCAGCAGTTGGCCGTCTGCAGGGAACAGCACGTGATAGCCGCGCTCTGTGTCGAGACGGACCCGGTCGCCAAAGCTGCGGGCAATCCGCCCGGACCAGGCGCCGGCTGCCAGCACCGCTCGCTCGACCCGCAGATTGTGATCGCCGCAGCGTAGAGTTAAGCCTTCAGTGTCGCGCTCGATGCCCCGGACGCCCGCGGCGACCAGCGTTCCACCATCCGTTAGAAAGCGTGCAAGCAGCCGCCGTGCATAGGTCAATGGATCGTCAATGGAGTACGCGTCCTCGAAGAGCAGGCCCTTGTGGTAGAGTGGGGCGAGGTTCGGCTCACGCGCTTGGATTTCCTCTCGCTCGAGGATGCGCATCTGCACGCCCTCGCGGTGGCGCAGCATGATTTCGGCTTGCGCTGCGTTAAAGCTGGCGGCGGAGCGATAGAGGTAGAGGCAGCCCGTCATCCGCCGCAAGTCGTCGGCGCCTGCGGCGGCGAACAGCGGCGCATGGCCCGCCTCGGCAAGCCGCAGCAGTTCCCCCAAAATCCCACCGATGCGACTAACTGCCTCGGGGTGGGCCGAGCGCAGAAAGCTTGCGAGCCAGGGCACGAGGCCGGGCAGGTCGCGCCAAGAGATTGTGAGCGGTCCTTGTCGGTCCAGCAACATTCGCGGAACTGCGCGCAGCACTCCTGGCGTTGCAACCGGAATGCAGGCTCCGAACGCCATGGTGCAGGCGTTGCCGAAGCTAGCCGCTTGGGCGTAGCCCCTGTTTGAGGTCGGCGCCGCCGGATCGACCAGCGTCACTCGATGTCCTGCCCGCTGCAGCCACAGCGCCGACGACAACCCAACCACGCCTGCGCCGATCACGCCGACGGACAGGCGTCGCTGCGTCCCGAGCGGCGGAAGGGGTGGGAGGACGGGCTGGGGAACGGCAAGCATACGGGCCCAAGACATTATCTATGATAGGTTCAAGCCAATAATCTTATCATTAGATGATTTGTCAATCTTTGATTTCCTGTCTATGATCGCTGCAAGGCATTCGGAGAACTGCAATGGCAGATTCAACTCGTAGGCCCTCGGTCTTTGCCTATACGCTCGACAAGCTGGGGCGGCAGATTGTTTCGGGACACTTCGGCGTGGAAGGGGTGATTCCGCGCGAGGCGAAGCTCTGCGAGCAGCTTGGCGCAAGCCGTGGCGTTCTGCGGGAGGTGCTGCGCGTGCTCGGCGACAAGGGGCTGGTCTCGGCCCAGCCCAAGGTCGGCATGCGCGTCCAGCCTGAAATCAACTGGAACTTGATGGACACTGATGTCCTAGACTGGCTTTGGGAGCACAGATCGCGGACCGACTACCTGCGGGAGTTCTTGGAGTTCCGGATGACCGTCGAACCCGCCGCTGCTCATGCCGCAGCGCTGAACGCCACTGAGGAGGAGCGCCGCGAAATTAGTTCACTCTGCGGTCGGCTGCAGGACGAGAGTGAGCGAATCATGGATGGTGCCTCGGACGAGCGGGCCCAGAAGGTCGACTTCCAGTTCCACATGGCGATTTTCCGTGCCTCGCGGAACCGGATGCTGATCAATGTCGGCAACATGATCGGCCATATTATGCGCCAGCAGATCGCGGTAACCACGTCGGCCCCAGGTACCTTCCGTGAGGGCCTACCGCTGCACCGAGCGATAGCGGAGGCCATCGCACGTGGCGACGGCGAGGCGGCCGCCCAGGCGGCCGAGGAAAACGTACGGCTGACTCAGGTGCATTTGCAAAAAACGTGACTGCCGCCGCAGGTAGGTTGAGCGCTAATCATTGCGCGAGGGCTCTGATGCTGTAGGCGCCGGTTCTGTCGCAAACCGTC
>Ga0073904_10003193_pt1 | contig 12358 bp, 9 predicted proteins | sample KloWWTrecipitate_FD_66668 | JGI IMG/M metagenome (GOLD analysis project Ga0073904, IMG submission 66668) | Active sludge microbial communities from Klosterneuburg, Austria, studying microevolution and ecology of nitrifiers - Klosterneuburg... | ecosystem: Engineered > WWTP > Aerobic digester >...
GGCCATCCGCTTCCTGCTCGCGGGCGGCGCCCTGCTCCTGTTCACCCTCGCGGCCGGTCAGTGGAAACAGCCGACGCGCGAACAGTGGCGGAACGCGGCGCTCGTGGGCATCCTCCTGATGGGCATCGGCAACGGCCTCATCATGTGGGCGCAGAAGAGCATCCCGAGCGGCATCACCGCGCTCCTCGTGGCCACTTTCCCGTTGTGGCTGACCCTCGCCGAGGCCCTGATGAGCCGGGGCGCGTCCCTTCGCCTGCCCGTGGTCTCGGGGGTGGCGGTCGGCCTCGTCGGCGTCTTCCTGATCGCGTCCGCCAAGGGGGACGTGTCGTTCTCGGGGGCGGGCACGCCCGTCCTCGCCCTCATCGCGGTACAGGCCGCCTCGATCTGCTGGACCATCGGCTACATCAAGGCGAAGTCGATCAAGGACCGGTTGCCCCTGGTCATGGCCTCGGGGCTGGAGATGACCTCGGGGGGAATCTTCCTGCTCCTCCAGTCGATCGTCTATCGCGAGGAGTGGGGCCGCCTGCTGAGGGCGCCGTGGACGGCGTGGGGCGGCGTCCTCTTCCTCGCCGTCTTCGGGTCCATCATCGGATTCACCGCGTTCGCGTTCACCCGCCACACCCTGCCCTCGGACATCGTCGGGACCTACGCCTACGTCAATCCGCTGGTGGCCGTGATCTTCGGCTGGCTCTTCTTCGGGGAATCGATCTCCCGGCAGACCGTGATGGGCGGCGCGCTCATCCTGGCCGCGGTGTTCGTCACCACCCTGAAGGGGTCGTCGCCGCCCGCGGAAGCTTGTCAGGCCGAGGATCAGTAGGAGCTAGGCGTACATCAGGTACGGCTTGCGGATCACTTCGAAGGCTTTCGCCTCCGACTCGAACTGCTCCTTGAACCGGCGCACCGGGCGGCCGGCCTCGATGGCCTCGCGCACGTCCGAGGTGCCGCACAGGATGTCGATGGGCGGCTTGATGAACTCGTACTCGTAGGGCGGCTCGCGCCACGCGAACTTCGTCCTGTTCTGCGCGCGCGCCTTCTCGATCATGACGATGTACGCGTAGAAGGCGTCGACCTTGCGCCGGTCGGTCACATGAACCTCGACCCCGCCGCAGAGCTCGCCCGCGTGCTTGTGGAAGGTCGGGGTGAAGTAACACGGCCGGAAACCGAGTCCGCCGAGGTCCGCGCGGGTGAGGTCGTTCGCGAGTTTCCACGGATCGAGCCAGGGCGCGCCCACGAGATGGAACGGCCGCGTGGTCCCCCGGCCCTCGGAGAGATTCGTGCCCTCGATCAGGCAGCCGCCCGGATAGACGTACGCGGCGTCGACCGTGGGCATGTTGGGCGAGGGCAGGACCCAGGGGAGGCCGGTGTCCTCGTAGTCCATGGCCCGCCGGTAGTTCTTCATGGGGACGATTTCCATGGCGAGGTCGAGGCCAAGCTCGTCCGCGAACATGAGCGCCAGTTCGCCCACGGTCATGCCGTGGCGCACCGCGAGGGGATGGAGCCCTACGAAGGAGAGGAACCGGGGATCGAGGACGTTGCCCTGCACGCACAGGCCGCCGATCGGGTTCGGGCGGTCGAGCACGATGAGGCGGACGCCGTGGGCGGCGCAGGCCTGCATGGCGTGGAGCATGGTGTAGATGAAGGTGTAGTACCGGGAGCCCACGTCCTGGATGTCGAAGACCAGGGTGTCGATTCCGGCCAGCATCTTCGCGGTCGGAATGCGGGTCTTGCCGTAGAGGCTGAAGACTCTCAGGCCGGTCTTCGGATCCTTGAGATCGCCCACTTCCTCCAGATCCTGGGCGTTCGCGAAGACGCCGTGCTCGGGTCCGAAAAGGGCCACGAGTTTCGCGCCCTTGAGGTTCTCGAGATGAAGGGCGGCGTGGGTCAGGTCGGGAGTCACCGCGGTCGGGTTTGCAATCAGCCCCACCCGCGCGCCCCGGATTCGCGAGGAACGCGCCAGAAGTTCTTCGAGTCCGGTTCGTACTCGTTTCACGTGAACACCTCGCGCTAACGCGTCAGTTTGAACTTCAGCCGGCCCACCCTGGCCCCGGACGCCCGGGTCACGTTGCCGTCGATCTCGTCGCCGTCGAGGAGGCCCGCGTAGCCGAGGCTCTCCCCTCCGTCGACGAACGAGAAGCGCAGTTCCCGCCGGGCGAACCGGAGGCCTTCGAGCGAGACGTCGGAGGACAGGCGTCCCTGCCGCGACGTTTTCTGGCCGACGAGCCCCGAGGGTGTCGCGGTGAGGCTGATCTCGATCTTGCGCGGCTGGATCGCTCCCGGCACCTCGATCACTCCGGCCCAGTAGCCGTCGAGCAGGGCCAGGGCCTGGCTCGAGCCCAGGGCGGGCGAGGACGCGAGAGACGCGAGCGATCTCGACCAGGACGGGTCGGGCGAGTACAGGACCGACACCCCGACCCCCGCCTCCGCCGAACGCCGCCGCGCCGCCGCGAAGATATCCACGAAGACCCGGCCGTCGGGCGAGAGCTCGACGGTGCGGCTCGGCCTGCGCCCCTGGAAGAAGAGGTCGAACATGTCGGTCAGGGCCGCCGCCCACACCGGGGCGAGCGAGCGTGGATTGCCGGAGCCGTCGCCGGCCGCGAGGGTCAGCACCGGCCCGCCCGGGCCGGCGATGTTGACGTCGCTCGCGGAAAACTGGACCCGGTTCGTCCGGGCCTGGCCGACGAGGGCATTGAGCTTGCCCGCGGCCTGGTGGGCGCGGGCGTGCGACGCGGCATCGCTCCCGAGGACCATCACCGGCCCGAGTTCGCAGGAAACCGCGATTCGGCCGCCGTCGAGGCCCTCCGCGAAGAACCTCGGCGAGTACAAGGCGGAAGACTCGCGCAGGATCTCGATGGGCAGCGCGGTCGATGTCCTCTCGTTCGCTTTGACCACGAGTTCGCGGACCCCGGCGCTCTCGGAAAGCCGGAGGCCGGGAACGGAGACCTTGAGTTCCGTGTCCGTGCCGGCGAGGATCACGGCGCCTCTCCCCGAGATACGCACGGAGAGATCCGGTCCGGACAGGCCGAGGCCCGAGATCGTCGCCACGTCGCCGGCCTGCACCCGCGCGGGCGAAACCGATTCGACGAACGGAAGCCGGCCGTAATGAAGGGGCGCTTCCTTGCCAATGTCGGAGCCGACCGCCACCCGGACCGAGACCTTCTGGCCTTCGGTGGCGGCCACCTGGGGGACCTTGATGCGGATGCTGGCGGGCGAGGCTTCTAGGATCTCGGCCTCGTTGCCGGCCACGCTGACCGCCGGTTTCACCTTCGCGTTCGCCAGCCACTTGCCGGAAATCGTCACCTCGTCGCCCGAGAGGGCCACGCGCGGGGTGAGAGCCGCGATCTTGGGAGTCACCGCGATCTTCAGGAGGCGGGCGGTGGAGGCCGTCCCCTGGGCGATGACCTTGAGGGGCAGGGTCTGCGAGCCGGAAGCGCCCAGGGACTCAGGGACCATGATGTTGATGCGGGTGGCGTTCGCGTCGAGAACCTGAACCGGGGCGTCGCCGAGTGTCACCTTGAAGGACCCGGGGTCAGCGCCGTCGCCGAAGCCGGAGCCGTTGATGGTGACGGTCTGCCCCGGCTCGGCGGGATCGGGAAGGTACTTGTCGATCACGGGCAGGACGATCGAATCGGAGTAGCGGTGCAGGCCGAACCAGGCGACGGCCACGAGCACGACCGCGATGATCCCGACCCGCGCGGCCATGATCGCGGGGGTGGCCCCGGGCTTTTTTGACGGACTGGCCGCGGGAGCCTGAGCCACCGGGGGAGGAGGAGGGAGCCTCTCTCCGCCCGAACTGCCGCCGAGAGATTCGGCGAGACCGGAGAGAGGGTCGCCGTCGCCGGACGCCTGCTTCTTCGAAGCACCGCCGATCGGGCCCGTGGTCCGCGCCGCCGCAACCGCGGCGGGCTTCGGAGCGGCGGGCTTCGGCGCGGGAGGCTTCGGTGTCGCCGCTGGGATGGGAGCGGGGGCGGGCGCAGGCGCGGGGATGAACTCGGGAAGGGGAACGGGCTCGGGCTCGGTGCTCGCGAGCAGGTCCATCGGCGGGAACTCATCGGGCAGAGGCTCGAGGGGAGCGAGAGGCGCCATCGGCGCGAGCGCATCCGTGGAGGGGAGGGGCGGGAACTCCTCCAGGCTCAGGGCGGGAGTCTCGGGGGCCGCGAAAGCGCTCGCTTGCGGCGCGAAATCGGGGCGTCCCAGTTCCGAGGTGAAGAGCGGCTCCTCGAGCGGAGCGGGGTCGAGGGCCTCGAGCCCGGTGAGGCCGGCGTCCCCCGCGCCCGACAGGTCGACCAGGGGCGCATCCGCGCCGAAGGCCGCGAATCGAAGGCTGTCGCTCCCCGGTTCGTCGGGAGGGCCGAGGGAGATCTGGTCTCCGTCCGCGAGCGCCTGCTCCATGATCCGCGCGCCGTTGACGAACACGCCCATGCGGCTGTTGGTGTCGGAGATGGTGACGACGCCTTCGTCGTCCAGGAACACGGAAGCGTGCATGGGCGATACCGAGACGCCCGCGCACACCAGGTTGCAGCTCTCGTCCGAGCCGATCGCGAAATTGTTCAGGACTTCGTCGAGGACCAGGGTGGCCCCGGCGTCGAGGCCGGTCATCAGGACGATCGATGGGTGACTCATGCTGTCTCGAGGCGAAGTTTCCCATGGTTTCGCCGAGCCGTCAGGGCCTCGGGTGACTTATCGTCCGGCCTTCACCAGCATCAGGGAGACCTCCATGGAACTCAGAACCGCCGCGCGGCTTGGCCTCCCGGTGAGCGTGCTCGGCTACGGGATGTGGGGACTCGCGGGCTGGAAGGACACGGACGACGCGGAGGTCGAGCGCGCCCTCGACGAGGCGGTGGGTTCCGGGGTCACGTTCTTCGACACCGCTTTCGCCTACGGAGACGGGAAGAGCGAGCGCATCCTCGGGAAACTCACGCGCCGGCATCGGGCGCGGCTCTTCACCGCGAGCAAGATCCCGCCCAAGAACCGCACCTGGCCCGCCCCGGCGAGCGCACCGCTCGCGGAGTGCTTCCCCGCGGGCCACATCCGCGAATACACGGAACGGACCCTGGCGAACCTCGGACTGCCCCGGCTCGACCTGATGCAGTTCCACGTCTGGCAGGACGCGTGGGCGGAGGACCCGGAGTGGCAGCGCGCGGTCGCCGACCTGAAGCGGTCCGGCCTGATCGGCGCCATCGGCATCAGCCTGAATCGGTGGGAGCCGTGGAACGGCCTCGCGGCGATCCGCACCGGCCTCATCGACGCGGTGCAGGTCGTCTACAACATCTTCGATCAGTCGCCCGAAGACGAGCTCTTTCCCCTGTGCCGCGAGCGAGGCGTGGCGGTCATCGCCCGCGTGCCTTTCGACGAAGGGTCGCTCGCCGGTCAGCTCACCCGCGACCGGGTGTTTCCCGAAGGCGACTTCCGGCGCTCGTACTTCAATGCCGAGAACACCGCGGCGACCATGGATCGGATCGAGCGGCTCGAGAAGGTCCTCCCCGCGGGCATGAGCCTTCCCGAGATGGCTCTCCGCTTCGTCATCTCGAATCCGGACGTCACCACCGTGATCCCGGGGATGCGCCGCCTCGTGAGCGTCCGCGGGAACGTGGCCGCGGAACGCGCGGGCGCCCTGGACCCGGAATTGATGAAGGCTCTGCGCGCCCGCCGCTGGGACCGCACCCCGGCAAAGAAAGCGGACTAGCAGCATCAGGAGGCTTGACAATTCGCGAGAGATCGAATTAACCTTTCGGTTAAACCAAATGGTTAGTCAACACATCGCCGAGGCACACGAAGCTGGGACGAGCCGCGCCTCCATTCTCGACGCGGCAACCGAAGTCTTTATGGAAGTTGGCTTTAGCGGTGCTCGCGTGGACGAGATCGCGCGCCGGGCGAAGGCCAACAAGGCGATGATCTACTACCATTTCGGCTCGAAGCAGGACCTTTACCGGACCGTCCTCCTCGGTCTGTTTGGCGACGTCTTGAAGGAGATCGCCCGACTCAAGGAGAGCGAGGCTCCACCCCGGGAGAAGCTCCGGGCGTTGTACACCCGGGTCGCCGCCCACTTCGAGACGAAGCGGGCTCTCCCCCACATCATGCTCCGCGAGATCCTCGCGGGCGGGAAGAGCATCGACGCCGAGGCTTCGCGCACTCTCTTCGTGATCCTGTCCTTCGTTTCCGAGACGATCCGCGACGGCGTGCGAACCGGGGAGTTCCGCGAAGTCGATCCGCTCCTGCTTCACATGAGCGTGCTGGCGCCCCTGATGGTCCATCACGTCGGGGACTCTTTTCGCGAGCGGGTCCTTCCCCGCGAGATGCCCGGCCTGAACGCGCCCAGCCACGACGCGATGCTGCAGCACCTGCTCGTAGCCCTCGATCGCTCGCTCGCGCCCAAAGGCCCCGCCCTTTCCTCATCCAGGTCCTAGTTCAAAAGGAACGCTCCCATGAAACGCACCCTCGCCCTTCTGACCCTCGCCCTCGCCGGCGCCGCCGGCTGCGCCAGCCCGGCGAAGAGCACGAACATCGTCGCGGCCGGCCACGTCGAGGCCACCGACGTGCACATCTCCGCGAAGGTCGGAGGAAAATTGAAGGAAGCGCCGCTCGAGGAAGGCGACATGGTGAAGACGGGAGCGCTGCTCGCGCGGCTCGAGACCACCGATGTCGAGATCCTGATCCGCCAGGCGACCGCCGACCGCGCCCAGGCCGACGCCGATCTGCGCCTGCGCCTCGCGGGCGCCCGCAAGGAAGACATCGCGGAGATGGAAGCGCAGATCCGCGCCACCGAGGCCGACATCGCGGGAGCGAAGCTCGACCTCGACCGCATGCAGGGCCTGCTCGATCGCAGTTCCGGCACCACCAAGGCGCGGGACGACGCGAGGACCCGCATCAGCATCCTCGAGGCGAAGGCCGCCGCCCAGAAGCAGACCCTCGCGCGCCTCCACTCCGGGTCGCGGCCCGAGGAGATCGACGCCGCCCGCGCGCGGGTCGCCTCCATCGACGCCCGCATCGCGGCCCTCACTCAACAGATGAACGACGCCACCGTGACCAGCCCCGTCGATGGCGTGCTGACCTCTCGAGTGGCCGAGCCGGGAGAGCAGCTGCAGGCGGGCTCGCCCATCTGCGTGATCACCCAGCTCTCGGAAGCCTGGCTCACCGTCTACGTGACCGACGTCGACCTCGCCCGCATCCGCATCGGCCAGGAGGCGGAGGTCAGGACCGACGGCGGCCAGACCCGCAAGGGCCGGCTCACCTACATCGCATCGAAGGCGGAGTTCACGCCGAAGAACGTCCAGACCCGGGACGAGCGGATCAAGCTCGTCTACCGGGTGAAGGTGGGCCTCGACAACGCGGACGGGTTCTTCAAGCCGGGCATGCCCGCGGAGGCGACGTTCGTGCCCGTGGAGTCCGGCAAGTGAGCGAGGAGATCGTCGAGGTCAGCGGCCTCGTCCGCAGGTACGGCGGCCTCGTGGCCGCGAACGATGTGTCGTTCACGGTGAAGCGCGGAGAGATGTTCGGCCTCATCGGTCCGGACGGCGCCGGGAAGACCACGACCCTGCGGGTCATCCTCGGCCTGCTCGCGGCCCACGGCGGCCGCGTCCGCACCTGCGGCCTCGACCCCTGGAAGGACAAGGACGAACTGTCGAAGCGCATCGGCTATCTCTCCCAGCGCTTCTCGCTCTATGGCGACCTGACCGTGGACGAGAACGTGGCGTTCTTCGCGGACATCCACGGGGTGCGCCACGCGAAGGCGCGGGGCGAGGAGCTTCTCGACATGCTCCGCATGACTCCCTTCCGGAGCCGCCTCGCCGATCGCCTGTCCGGCGGCATGAAGCAGAAGCTGGCCCTCGCCTGCACCCTCATCCACACCCCGCAGCTCCTCGTCCTCGACGAGCCCACCACCGGCGTCGATCCCGTGTCGCGCCGCGACTTCTGGAAGATCCTGGCCCGGCTGCAGCGCGAGGGCCTGACCCTGCTCGTGACCACCCCATACCTCGACGAGGCCGAGCGCTGTCAGCGCGTGGCCCTCATGGACCGCTCGCGCATCCTGAACGTCAGCACCCCGGACGCGGTGCGGGCCCAGGCCGACGGTTCCATGGTGGAGATCCTCGCGCACCCGAAGCGGCGCGCCATCGAGATCCTCGCGGCTGAGGCCGGGGTCAAGGATGTCGAGGCCTTCGGGGAGCGTGTGCACGTGACCCTGCCTTCCCTCGATCCCTCCGCGGCCGCGGCCTGGACCGATCGAATGGCCGCGGACCTTCGCGCCCAGGGCCTCGAGGTCCTCTCCGCGCGGCCCATCCAGCACTCTCTGGAAGACGTTTTCATCGCCCGCATCCAGGCCCGCGAGGCCGAGGCGGCTCAGAAAGGAGGCTCGCTTTGAAGCGCCTGGCCCTTCTCCTTCTCGTCGTTCCCCTTGCCTCGCCGTCCTCGGCCGGCGAAAGCGCGCAGGCGGAAGCCGTTCCGGTTCGCCTGACCCTCGACGATGCCATCGCGCGCGCCCGCGACACTTCGGCGAGACTCGCCTCGTTCACCGCCCTCGCTCGCGCGGCCTCGGAAGGAGTCCGGGGCGCGGGCGCCGGCCGCAGGCCCGACCTGGATGTTTCCGCCGGGTACACGCGGAATTCGAACGTGCCCGAGCTCGTGCTCGCGATCCCCGGCTCGCCGCCCCGGACCCTCTTCCCCAACCTTCCCGACAACTGGCGCACCCATGCCGGAGCGAGGTTCCCCCTCTACACCGGGGGCCGGGTCGGCTCGGAGATCACCGCGGCCACGGAGATGGAGCGCGCGGCCCTCTCCGACCGCGCGGCCGCGGGCAACGATCTCGTCGCCGAGACGCATATCGCGTACGTGAACGTGCTCTTCGCGCGCGAGAACGTCCGCGTTCTCACCGAGGCGCTCGCGTCCTACGAGTCTCACCTCAAGGACGCGCGCCATCGCCAGGAACTCGGCCTCGCCGCGAGCAACGAAACCCTCGCGGTCATGGTCGAGCGCGAGCAGGCGGAACTGGCCCGGCTTCAATCGGAGAACGGGGCGGCGGTGGCCATGGCGAACCTGCTGCGTCTCGTGGGTCTGCCCCCGGGCACCGCGGTCGAACTCGACCCCGCGCCCGAGGCCAGCGGCTCGAGCCGTGAAGGAGTGGAGGATCTGGTGAAGCGCGCCGCCGCGGGCCGGCCCGAACTCGAGGCCCTGCGCGCGCGGATCCGGTCCCTGGAAGCCACCCAGAAGGTGGCGCGCTCCGGCTCCCGCCCCCAGGCCGGGCTCGAGGCGGGTTGGGACTACACGAACCCCAACCTCCGCTACGTTCCCTGGGAGGCGAAGTTCCGGTCCGCGTGGAGCGTGGGGGTCGGGGTGAGCTGGAAGATCCTCGACGGAGGGCGCTCGGGCGCCTCCGCGGCCCAGGCCCAGGCCCAGGCCGACGCGCTGCGCGCTCAGCTTTCCGATCTCGAATCGCGCATCCGCCTCGACGTCACCACGAGGCGCCTCGAACTCGACACCGCTCTCGCGGGAAGAGCGGTGGCCCGGCGCGGGATCGAGGCGGGCCGGGACGGCCTGCGGGTCGCCCGCGACCGCTACAAAGAGGGCGTGCTCTCGTCTTCCGACCTTCTCGACGCCGAGACGCGCCTGCTCCGCGCCGAGCTCGACGTCTCGCTGACCGAGGCCCGGATCCAGGTCGCGGCGGCCAATCTCACGCGGGCGGTGGGCCGCTAGTCGTGGCCTCCGTCCTTTCGAGCGCCGAAGCGGCGGGAAGGCCCGCGGTGATCGAGGTCGATCACCTGGTCAAGCGCTTCGGCGCCTTCACGTCCATCGACGATCTGTCGCTCTCCGTGCGGCAGGGCGAGGTCTTCGGCCTCCTCGGCTCGAACGGGGCGGGCAAGACCACGGCCATCCGCGTGCTGTGCGGCCTCCTCGCTCCCACCTCGGGAAGCGCGCGGGTGCTCGGCATCGACGTGACGAAGGACCCGGAGGCGCTCAAGCGCCGCATCGGCTACATGACCCAGCGCTTCAGCCTCTACGACGACCTCACCGTCATCCAGAACCTGCGCTTCTTCGGGGGGGTCTATGGCCTCACCGGCGCCGCGATGGGGGAGAGAGAGAAGTGGGCGGTCGCGACCGCGGGACTGGAAGGCAAGGAAGACCTCCTCACCCAGTCGCTGCCGGGGGGATGGAAGCAGCGCCTCGCCCTCGCCTGCGCGGTTCTCCATGGGCCGCAGGTGGTGTTCCTCGACGAGCCCACCGGCGGGGTCGATCCCGTTTCGCGGCGGCGCTTCTGGTCGCTGATCGACCGGATGGCGGGCGAGGGCATCACCCTCATCGTCACCACCCACTACCTCGACGAGGCCGAGCGGTGCGACCGGATCGCCCTGATGCACGCGGGGCGGCTGGTGGCCCACGGCTCGGTGGCGCAGCTCAAGGAAGTCTTCGCGGGCCGGGTCATGCTCGAAGTGGCGTGCGCCCGGCCGCTCGACGCGCAGGTCGCCCTCGAGGGCATCCCCGGCATCCTCGAGGCTTCGGTGTTCGGCACGCGCCTTCACGTGGTGGTGGGCGATGAAGGCCTTGGCCGCGCCCTGGTCGGGGACGCGCTGGCCTCGGCGAACTTCCCGGTCTCCTCCATCGAGAGGATCGTGCCTTCGCTCGAGGATGTCTTCATCCACTGCATCGAGGCGGAAGAGGCGGCGCGTGCCGCGCGGGGCGTCGCATGAACCTCCGGAAGATCTGGGCCATGGCGAAGAAGGAATCGCGCCAGACCGCGCGCGATCCCCTGAGCCTCGGCATGCTGCTGGGGCTGCCCACCATCATGCTGCTGATGTACGGCTACGCCATCAACTTCGACGTCCGGCACGTGCGGCTCGCCGTGCGCGATCTCGACAAGTCGGAGGAATCCCGGAGTCTGGTGGCCGCGTTCGTGAACTCCACGTACTTCGACCAGGTCGCGGATGTGGCCGCGGGCGCGGACCTGGACCTCATCACCGAGACCCGGGTGGCGAAGGCCGTCCTCGCCATACCGGAAGGCTTCGCGCGCTCTCTCGCGGACGGCCGCACCGCCACCGTCCAGCTCCTGCTCGACGGCGCCGACGCCAACACCGCCACCACCGTGCTGAGCTACGCCACCGCCCTGGTGGCCGACGCGAACCTTCGCCGGTACTCGGAACACTCGGGAATCGAGGTGATCCCCGTGGGCTACGAGCCCCGCGTCTTCTACAACCCCGAGCTCAAGACCACGCAGTTCCTGGTCCCGGGCCTCATCGGTTTCATCCTGATGGTCACCGCCGTTCTCTCGACCGCGCTCTCCGTGGTCCGTGAGAAGGAGCGGGGGACCATGGAGCAGCTGCGCGTGACTTCGCTGACCCCGGGCGAACTGCTGGTCGGCAAGACCCTGCCCTACCTCGCCATCTCCCTGATGGCCACCGTGATCATCCTGATCGCCGCGCGCGTCCTGTTCGGCGTGGTGGTGCGCGGGCCGTACCTCGATCTCTTCCTGGCCACCCTGATCTACCTGATCGGCGCGCTCGCCTGGGGGCTCATGGTGTCGAGCATCGCCGAGACCCAGGCCCTGGCCTTCCAGATCGGCCTGGTGACCTCGATGCTCCCCGCCATCTTCCTCTCCGGCTTCATCTTTCCCATCCGATCGATGCCCGCTCCCATCCAGGCTCTCACCTACGCCGTCCCCGCGAGGTACTTCCTGGTCATCGTGCGCGGCATCATCCTGAAGGGCGCGGGTCTCGCCCCCTACTGGAAGGACGTGGCGTTCCTCGTTCTCTACGCGTCCGTGGTCCTCAGCATGGCCTACGCGCGCCTCCGCCGGCGGGAGAGCTAGGCCGTGGGCGCTTTGCTGCAGATGATCATCAAGGAGTTCCTGCAGCTGCGGCAGGATCGCAAGATCATTCCCGCCCTGATCGTGGGGCCGCTGGCCCAGCTCCTCGCCCTCGGCTACGCGGCGAACCTCGATGTCACCCACGTGCCCCTGCTCCTCGTCGATGCCGATCGCACCGTCGCCAGTCGCGCCCTGATCGAGCGTTTCGATGCTTCGGGCTACTTCGAGATCAAGGGTTCGGTGCCGACCGCGGAGGAGGCCGAGCCGTGGCTCGTGGAAGGCCTCGCGCAGGTCGTCCTCGTCATCCCCGAAGGCTACGGCAACGATCTCGCGGCCAGTCGATCGCCCCGGCTGCAGGTCCTCGCCGACGGCACCGACGCCAACTCCGCGGTGGTGGGCCTCGGCTACGCGTCGCGGATCATCGCGGAGATGGGCGGGACGCTGCAGCAGACGCGGCTCGACGCCTTGAACCGCCGCAGCGCGGAGGCGGCTCGTCGCATGGGCGCGCCCGTGGTCCGGCCGTCCCCGGTGGGACGAATCGAGGTGATTCCCCGCATCTTCTACAACCCC
>Ga0073904_10003198_pt1 | contig 12346 bp, 9 predicted proteins | sample KloWWTrecipitate_FD_66668 | JGI IMG/M metagenome (GOLD analysis project Ga0073904, IMG submission 66668) | Active sludge microbial communities from Klosterneuburg, Austria, studying microevolution and ecology of nitrifiers - Klosterneuburg... | ecosystem: Engineered > WWTP > Aerobic digester >...
TGCGGGCAGTCTTGGCATTTTCCCTGGCCATGGACAGGACGCCCAGGCCGCGGGCGCCATGTTCCGGATGGACCATCGAGAGGTTCTCGCGCAGGTCCCATTCGCCGATCAGAGCGTTCTCCATGCGATGGTCGGGTACCAGCGCGATACCGGCCCGCTGCATGTCGCGCGGAGTGCCCAGCCGGACCGGCTTGCCGCCGATTTCGATCGTGCCCGACACCACGCCCGCCGGATTGTGCAGCGATCGGGCAAAGCCGGAATTCCCCGATCCCGTCAGCCCGATCAGCCCGACGATCTCGCCGGCCCTGAGCGTGAAGGCCGGCATTTCGACCCGCCCGACGCGCCAGTCGGCGACCGACAGGACCTTGGGTCCGAAGGTGTCGCGGGATGCGATCTGCTCGTCGCGCTTCTGCCCGCCGGTGCGGCGCAGCATGAGATCGACGAGATGGTCCTCCGACACATCGCCGGCATTGAGCGTGCCCACGTGGCGGCCATCGCGCAGCACGGTGATGCGATTGGACAGGGCAAAAATCTCGGACAGGAAATGGCTGATCAGCACCACGCCAACGCCGCGCTGCGGCAGGCTGCGGATGATCGACCAGAGCCGTTCCTTTTCGCGGCTGGGGAGCGTTGCGGTCGGCTCATCAAGAATGAGAAGACGCACGTCGCCGCGCAGCGCCCGCACGATCTCGATGACCTTCTGGTCGGCCATCGGCAGGCTGCCCACCTGGGCGCCAAGATCGATGCCGATGCCGGGGAACCAGGTCTCGAGAAGCTTTGCGGCCTGGTCGTTGAGATCGGCCCGCCGGATGACGGCGCCGGCCACGCGCGGCTCGGCACCGAGCATGATGTTTTCCGCTCCGGACAGGCCGGATACGAGGCTGCCTTCCTGGGACACGAGGGCAATGCCCTTGAGCATGGCGTCGCGCGGCGAGCGCAGCGCGAGTTCCTCACCGTCGAGAATGATCTGCCCCGAGGTGGGGCGCTGGCTGCCGGAGAGGACCGCCATCAGGGTTGATTTTCCGGCGCCGTTTTCGCCGATCAGGCCATGCACTTCGTCGGTGCGAAAGCTGGCGGAGACGGCATCGAGAGCTCTCGTTCCCGGATACTGCATCACGATGTCGGTGAGAGAGACTTCCATCGCCCATCCTGGTGCTTTGCCGCATGCGTCCCGCGCCGACACTCCGGCAGGCCGGGGCGTCGGGGAGGGCGGACCGGAGGGTGAGTGCCTCCGGTCCGCGGGTCAAACCCTAGAGAAAGTCCTTGCAGTTCTGCTTGGTGACGAGGGGGGCGTCCATGTAGACGATCGGGTTCGGGATGACGGTGCGGGTTTCGCCGCCGTCCACCACGATGGCCTGGATCCACTCGCCAACCTGGGCGCCCATCTTTTCGAACGGCTGGGAAACCGTGGCCAGCATCAGCGAGTCGTCCTTGCAGACCTCTGCGACGGCCTGCGGATGCCCGTCAATGCCGATGACCTTGACGTTGGTGAGACCTGCGGCGGTCAGCACGTTGATGGCGGCCTGCGCCGGCTCATCCCAGGGTGCCCACACGGCATTGATGTCCGCGCCAAAGCGCGCAACGAAATCTTCCATGCGTGCGGTGGTGTCTTCGAAGAAGGCGCCATAGTTGATGTTGTGCTCCACCAGCACCTTTACGTCGGGATACTCCTTCAGCACGTTGGCCATGACATCGCCGCGCTTGCGGGTGCCGTGGTGTTCGGCCATGCGCAGGAAGATGATGTTGCCCTTGCCGCCCATGCTATCGAGCAGGTAGGGCGAAACGTCCGCCGACATCGCCCAGTTGTTGGTGGTCACGTCGACCTGCAGGCCTTCGATATAGCCGCTGTCGACGGCAAAGATCGGAATGTTGGCAGCGACGGCCGAGTCGATTGCAGCGCGCGAGGCGCGCAGGTCGGACATGGTGACGATGATGGCGTCGACGCCGCGCGCCGCTGCATCCTGGATGTTGCTGGCAGTGCGTTCACCCGTGCCGCCGCTGTCGAGGATGCTGACATTCCAGTCGGCGTGGCCCTTTTCCTTCAGCCAGGCATCGAAGCCGGCCTTCACGCGCGTCTCGGACTGCGCCGCGGCATTGGAATGGATGAATGCGATTTCCAGTGCGCTGGCGGCAGTGCTCGCCACCATCATGGCGATGACCGACGCGCCTACAAATGTTGCAAGACGTGCAGCTTTCATATCCGTTCTCCTCCCAGAGACTGTTGGATCGGCCTCCACCGACAACCAAACCGTCGCACGCAGACATGACATTTGTCAAACACAAATACATTTGTAACATGCCCGCCGAAAGCGGCCGGAAATGAGGGTTCTGTGAGCGAACAGGAATTGGTGGCGAAGGCCGCCTGGCTCTATCACGTGGCTGGCCTGAACCAGGAAAGCACCGCCAGGCGCCTCGGGATCACCCGCGCCCGCGTCAACAAGATGCTGTCCGACGCTCGCGAGTCGGGGCTGGTGAGCATCAGCATCAACCAGGCCGACGTCGGCCTGCTGCCAGTCGAGGAGGCGCTCAAGGCCGAGTACGGGCTCGACTTCTGCATCTGCACGCCGGCGCTTGGGCTGAGCGCCGACGAAGACGGCGACCTGAGCCAGAAATTTGCCTTCCGAGCCGTCGGCACAGCCGCGGCGGCACATCTGCGCGTGGTGCTGGCAGAGAGCACTCACCCGGTCATCGGTACCGGCTGGGGCCGCACCATCGAGCAGATGACGCTGCAGCTTGCCGGCGTCCGCGCGCCGCATGCCCGCTTCATCAGCCTGATGGGGTCGCTGACCGCCAACTCAGCCTACAATCCGTTCGAGGTCGTGCATTCGCTGGCGCGGAGCACTGGCGGGCAGGGCTTTTTCCTGCCCGTGCCCTTCATTGCCGACAGCGCCGAGGATCGACAGGTGCTGCTGTCGCAACGTTCGGTGCAGCGCGCGCTGGACATCGCCCGCACCACCACCGTCGCCTATGTCAGTGTCGGCGAGCTGACCGAAGACTCCCTGCTGCGCCAGCAGGAGATGATCACGAGGGAAGAGCTGAACGCCCTGCGTGCCCTCGGCGCCGTAGGGGACACCAACGGCATCTTCTTCGATCGCGAGGGCCGCCCGGTGGATCATGAACTGAGCCACCGAACGATCGCCATGCCGCTCGTCGACCTCAAGCAGGCCAGTATCGTCGCCCTGGTGGCGGGTCTCCCCAAGGTGAACGCCGCGCAGGCGCTGCTGCGCTCCGGCCTCTGCCGTGGCCTCATCATCGACGGCGACACGGCCCTGCAACTGCATCAGCTTCAGGCTTCCCGCGGAGCCTGAATCAGTCCCGGCTCATTCGAGCGCGACGATCGCTTCCACTTCGAACAGCATGCCGTCCACGGCGAGCTTTTCGACGCCGACGAGGGTCTGGGCGGGCAGGCGGTCGCCGAACATGGCGACGACGGCCTTGGTGAGGGGCTCGAGTTTCGAGGGGTCGTGGCCCACGACATAAACGGTCAGCTTCGCCACCTGATCGGGTTTCGCGCCAATACCCTCGAGCGCCTTGCCGAGGTTGGCATAGGCCTGCTGCACCTGCGCCGCGAAGTCGGGCGAAAGGTCGCCCCGGCCATCAAACCCGCCCTGTCCGGAAATGTAGGCGATGCGGGCATTGGCGGGCGCGATCACCGCCGTGCTGTAGCCGTTCGGCGCCGGATCGCCGAGCGCTGCCGGGTTGACGATTTCAAGGCCGGCGGCGTTGGCAGTGGTTGCCAGGGTCATGGCGAGCAGTCCTCCGATGAGCAGGTTTTTGATGGTCCGGGGCATGTTTACCTCTCTGGTCGTACAATGTACGAGATTGCATCGTGCGGTGTACGAGTCAACCGGGTGGATCGACAGCCCTGCCGCCGCCGTCCAGAATTGAAGCTCATCGAAAGGGCATTGAATGGCGACGCGGCGCAGCGGCACCCACGACACTTCCCGACCGAAAACCGATGCGGACGCCGCCGCGCTGTCGCGCGAGCGGATCGTCGCCACCGCGATCGCGATTCTCGACGCGCACGGCGTTGCCGGCCTCACCATGCGCGGCCTTGCCGACCGGCTCGGCTCGGGGGTGATGAGCCTCTACTGGCACGTCCCGAAAAAGGAGGACGTGTTCGATCTCGCGCTCGACGCCGTGCTCGCCTATCGCGTCCCCGCCGATCCGCCTGCACCGGCGGACTGGCGCGATGAGGCAGCGCACGTGCTCGAAGACTGGCGCGCCTCTATGTTGCGTCATCCGTGGTCGGCCGTGCTGCTGCCGCGCCGCGCGCTGGGCGCCAGCGTTCTCACCCGCCTCGAAATTCTCGGGGCGACGCTGTCGCGGGCAGGGGTGCGGGACGCCGATCTCAACGCGGCCATCTGGTCCTTGTGGAACTACGTGATGGGCGCCACCATCACCCGCGCCAGCTTCGAGATGTCGAACGATACCGGGACATCCCCCGCGCAACGCCTCGCGCGCCTTGGCGAGAATCACCCGACCATCGAACGCTCCGGCCTGCTTGGAGACAGCGACTGGGACGGCGCGTTCAGGCGCGGCCTCGGCTATCTCCTCGATGGCCTCGACCCCGCGCGGGCTCGTCGCTGAACCAATCGCAAATCCGCGCAAGACTCCCATTGACGCCGACGGCCATGCAGGAGTATCTCCCGCCTCAGGACACCTTGCCCTAACGCAAGGCTTTCGACCTGGGAGGGTCGCCATAATGGCTCAGATGCCCCTGACCGCACCGGCGGTAAAACCGGCCAATCCAAATTTCTCTTCGGGTCCGTGCTCCAAGCGTCCAGGCTGGACGATTGATGCGCTCGCCGGCGCACTCGTCGGCCGCTCGCACCGCGCCAAACCCGCCAAGCAGCGGATCGAAAAATCGATCGCGCTGACCCGCGAACTGCTGCAGGTTCCGGCCGACTACCTCATCGGCATCGTCCCCGCGTCCGACACCGGCGCGGTCGAGATGGCGCTGTGGGGCATGCTCGGCGCCCGCGGCGTCGACATGCTGACCTGGGAGTCGTTCGGCGAAGGCTGGGTCACCGACGTCCAGAAGCAGCTGAAGCTCCCCGATGTGCGCGTCATCAAGGCGCCCTATGGCGAACTGCCGGATCTGAAGCAGGTCGATTTCACCCGCGACGTAGTGTTCACCTGGAACGGCACGACCTCGGGCGTCCGCGTCCCGAACGCCGACTGGATTCCGGCCGACCGGCAGGGCCTCACCATCTGCGACGCGACCTCGGCGGCCTTTGCGCAGAACCTTGATTTTGCGAAGCTCGATGTGGTCACCTTCTCCTGGCAGAAGGCGCTCGGCGGTGAAGCCGCGCACGGCATCCTGATCCTCTCGCCCCGCGCGGTCGAGCGGCTCGAAACCTACAAGCCCGCCTGGCCGATGCCGAAGATTTTCCGCCTCACCAAGGGCGGCAAGCTGATGGCCGACGTGTTCGAGGGCGCCACCATCAACACCGTCTCGATGCTCTGCATCGAGGACGCGGTCGATGCGATGGAATGGGGCGTAAAGATCGGTGGCCTTCCGGCCATGCAGAAGCGCGCCGACGCCAATTTCAAGGCAATCGCCGACTGGGTCGCGACGACCCCGTGGGTCGATTTCCTCGCCAAGGACCCGGCGACGCGGTCGAACACCTCCGTCTGCCTCGTGATCGCCGATCCGGCCATCACCGCGCTCGATGCCGACAGGCAGGCGGCCTTTGCCAAGGCGATTGTCTCGCGGCTCGACAAGGCCGGTGTCGCCTATGACATCGCCCACTACCGCGATGCCCCGACCGGCTTCCGCATCTGGTGCGGCTCGACCGTCGAGACCTCCGACCTCGTGGCGCTGACGCCGTGGCTCGACCACGCCTTCGCGCTCGAAAAAGCCGAGCTGACGAAGGCCGCCTAAGGGCAATCGGAATCCGGCAATCGGCAATCGTAAAGGTGCGATTGCCGACTGCCGATTGCCGACTGCCGCCCCCCGATTTCACATTTTCTCCCGGAGCATTCCGATGGCTAAAGTTCTCGTTTCCGACAAACTCAGCAAGACCGCCGTCCAGATCTTCAAGGACAACGGCGTCGACGTCGATTACCTGCCCGATCTCGGCAAGGACAAGGACAAGCTCCTTGAAGTTATCGGCCAGTACGATGCCCTCGCCATCCGTTCGGCCACCAAGGTCACCGAAAAGATCATCGCCGCCGCGAACAACCTCAAGGTGATCGCGCGCGCCGGTATCGGTGTCGACAACGTCGATATTCCCGCGGCCACCAAGAAGGGCATCATCGTGATGAACACGCCCTTCGGCAACTCGATCACCACGGCCGAGCACGCCATCTCGCTGCTGCTTTCGCTCGCCCGCCAGATTCCCGAGGCCGACGCCTCGACCCGCGCCGGCAAGTGGGAAAAGAACCGCTTCATGGGCGTCGAAGTCACCAACAAGGTGCTCGGCCTCATCGGCGCCGGCAACATCGGCTCGATCGTCGCCGACCGCGCCATCGGCCTGCGCATGAAGGTCGTCGCCTACGATCCGTTCCTCACCCCCGAGCGCGCCCAGGCGATCGGCGTCGAGAAGGTCGAGCTCGATGACCTCCTCAAGCGCGCCGATTTCATCACGCTCCACACCCCGCTGATCGAAGCGACGAAGAACATCATCAGTGCCGAAGCCATCGCCAAGATGAAGGACGGTGTGCGCATCATCAACTGCGCCCGCGGCGGTCTCGTCGATGAGCAGGCGCTGGCCGACGCGATGAAGGCCGGCAAGGTGGCAGGCGCCGCCTTCGACGTCTTCGTCGAGGAACCCGCAACCGAGAACCCGCTGTTCGGCCTGCCCAACTTCATCGCCACGCCGCACCTCGGCGCCGCGACGACCGAAGCGCAGGAGAATGTGGCGCTGCAGGTGGCCGAGCAGATTTCGGCGTACCTCAAGACCGGCGAGATCACCAACGCGCTCAACTTCCCGTCGATCTCGGCCGAGGAAGCCCCGCGCATCACCCCGTGGGTCCGCCTTGGCGAAGCGCTCGGCTCGTTCGCCGGCCAGTTGACCGAAGACCCGATCACCGGCATCCGCATCGAGTACGAAGGCACGCCCGCCGCGCTCAACATCAAGCCGATCACCGCATCGGCAATCTATGGCGTGCTGCGCCCGCAGATGCAGGAGGTCAACATGGTCTCCGCTCCGCAGATCGCCAAGGACCGCGGCATCAATGTCGAAGTCATCACCCGCGACCAGCAGGGCGCCTATGAAGGCTACATCCGCCTGACGGTCGTCACCGCCAAGCAGGAACGCGCTGTCGCCGGCACGATCTTCGGCAACGGCCGGCCGCGCATCATCCAGGTGAAGGGCATCAACATGGAGGCCGAACTCACCTCCTCGATGCTCTACGTCACCAACGAGGACAAGCCGGGCCACATCGGCCGCCTCGGCACCCTTCTCGGCACGCTCGGCATCAACATCGCCAACTTCAACCTCGGCCGCGCCGAAGTCGGCGGCGACGCCATCGCACTCCTCTCGATCGACGGCGCCCTCGCCGAAGACCAGCTAGGCAAGATCACCAAGCTCGAAGGCGTGAAGCAGGCCAAAGCGCTGAAGTTCTAACGCGACACTCTCGCTACCCTCCCCCTGGCGGGGAGGGCAGCGCAGCTCGTCGCGCAGCGACGTAGCGCAGCCAGGGTGGGGGCGAGGACAGCCCCAGCGCGTGCAACGCACGTATCGGCTCCGGCCACCCGCTCGTTCGGGCTACCGGCAGCATCCTGGCCCGTCCCCTCCACACCCACCACGTCATCCTCGGGGCTCGACCCGCGGATCCACTCGGTTCCTCAGCAAGCGCCACGCATCGAGTGGATGGCCGGGTCAAGCCCGGCCATGACGACTGTGAGACAAGTGCGTCCTCATCAGCCTTCATGGTGAGCTTGTCGAACCACGAAGGCGTGGCACGACCCAGCCCCACTCGGCGACGCCGGCATAGACTCCAGCGCCACGTTGGCCCGGCTCCCTCCCCACCCACCACGTCATCCTCGGGCTAGACCCGAGGATCCACTCGATCCCTCAGCAAGCGCCGCGCATCGAGTGGATGGCCGGGTCAGGCCCGGCCATGACGACTGTGGGACAAGTGCGCGTGGCATGGGATGGGGACCAAGCGAAGCCGGAACGTGCCCCGCCCCCGTGGTTCGACAAGCTCACCACGAAGTCCTCAGCAGCCCCAGCACCTCGCCCCCCTCAGCCTTCGTGGTGAGCCTGTCGAACCACGCAAGGCGTGCCGAACCCCGCTGCCCTATGCCGGCACGAACTCCAGCGCCACGCCGTTGATGCAGTAACGCTCGCCGGTGGGCGGCGGGCCGTCCGGGAACACATGCCCGAGGTGCGAGCCGCAGGTGGCGCAGTGCACTTCCGTGCGCACCATGCCGAAGCTCTTGTCCACCGTTGTCTCGACCGACCCAGGAACCGGCACGTTAAAGCTCGGCCAGCCGGTGCCGCTCTCGAACTTCACCTTGCCCTCGAACAGCGGGGCGTCGCACCCGGCGCAGTGGAACGTACCGGGGCGCTTTTCGAACAGCAGGTCACAGCTGCCCGGCGGCTCGGTGCCGTGGGTGCGCATGATCCGGTACTGTTCGGGGGTCAGCCGCTCGCGCCATTCGGCATCGGTGCGGGTTACGGGAAAGGTGCTCTGGGCCTGCATGAGGTTCCCTTTCAGGTTGTGCTTACAATATGGGGCGAGGCGGCCTCGCCGTCACGGCTTCGACACGGCGATGTGACCCCGCCGCGCGCTCGTTTCCGCCAGCACGATGCCGATGGTGATCGCCAGCGCCGCATAGAGATGGAACGGTTGCAGCGAATCGCCGACGACGAGGATCGAGCCGATCGTGCCGAACAGCGGCAGCAGGTTGATGAACAGGCTCGCCCGGTTCGCCCCGATCAGTTCGACCCCGCGGACATAGAAGAGCTGCGCCAGAATGCTCGGGAAGATGATCGTGTAGGCGCAGATCAGCCAGCCCTGCCAGGTGATCGCACCCACCCGCTCGGGCAATTCCGAGACGCCGCCGCCGATGGTGAAAAGGTAGAACACCGACGCAATCGCGGCGCCGATCATCGTCACGGAAACGAAGGTCAGCCAGTCGGTCTGCGGCCGGTACCGCAACGACAGCGAGTACACCGCCCAGATGATGCAGGAGAGCAGCACCAGCGTATCGCCGAACTGAATGGTCAGCGACAGGATGTGCGACAGGTCCCCCTTGGTGATGATCAGCGCCACGCCGAGGATGGTCAGCGCCGCGCCCACCAGCTGCAGCGGCCGGGCGGTGACGCGGAAGATCGCGAAATTGAGCGCCATCACCATGATGTTGATGGTCACCTGCTGCATCGCGATATTGACGCCCGAGGTATGGTAGGCGGCAACATAGGTCAGCATGTTGTAGGTGCCGAAGCCGATGGCGCCGTAAAACAGATACAGCGGCCAGTAGCGCCGGATCACCGGCCAGTTCCGCCTGAGTCGACCGATGGCAAAGGGCAGCACGAGCAGCGCCGCGCCGGTCCAGCGGATGACCATCAGCATGAACGGGTCGATATGGCCCACGGCCAACCGCCCCGCAACGATGTTTCCGGCCCAGAACAGGTTGGTGAGCACCAGGATCAGGTATGGGCGGCTCATCAGTGCGGCAAAGGGGCTGGCCGCAGTTTGGGAAGCTGGATTTGTCATTGCGATCCTTGTCGTCTAAAGCTCATCGCCCTTCCAGCGAATTGTTGCCGCGAAGCGGCAGAAGCCATGCGCGCCGGGCGCGCCGATTTCGGACGAGGATTTGAATAGATGGCCAATGTGATTGTCGTCGGCAGCCAGTGGGGCGACGAGGGCAAAGGAAAGATTGTCGACTGGTTGAGCGAACGCGCCGATGTCGTCGTGCGCTACCAGGGCGGCCACAATGCCGGCCATACGCTCGTCATCGACGGGGTCAGCTACAAGCTGAGCCTTTTGCCCTCGGGCGTGGTTCGCGGCAAGCTGAGTGTCATCGGCAACGGCGTCGTGATCGATCCGCACCACTTTGTCGCGGAAGTCGCCAAGCTCGCCGCGCAGGGCGTCACGGTCAGCCCCGAAACGCTGAAGATCGCCGAGAATGCACCGCTGATCCTGTCGCTCCACCGCGAGCTCGACGGCATCCGCGAATCGGGCAATTCCGGGCTGCGCATCGGCACCACCAAGCGCGGCATCGGCCCGGCCTACGAGGATAAGGTCGGCCGCCGGGCGATCCGGGTCTGCGACCTGCGTGAACTCGACTCGCTGATGGCCAAGATCGAGCGGCTGCTGCTGCACCACAACGCTCTGCGCCGCGGCATGGGGCTCACCGAGATTTCGGCGCAATCGCTCTACGACGAGCTGGTCGAGGTCAAGGACGCGCTGCTGCCCTACGTCGACAATGTCTGGCAGCTGCTCGACGAAAAGCGCCGCGCCGGCGCGCGCATCCTGTTCGAGGGCGCCCAGGGCGCGCTGCTCGACAACGACCACGGCACCTATCCGTTCGTCACCTCGTCCAACACCGTCGCCGGACAGGCTTCGGCGGGCTCGGGGCTTGGGCCCACGGCCATCGGCTATGTGCTGGGCATCACCAAGGCCTACACGACCCGCGTGGGCGAGGGGCCGTTCCCCACCGAAGATTTCGGTGAAGTGGGCGAGTTCCTTGGCACCCGCGGCCATGAATTCGGCACAGTTACAGGGCGTAAGCGTCGATGCGGGTGGTTTGATGCGGTTCTGGTGCGCCAGACCGTGCGGACTTCTGGGATCACGGGAATTGCCTTGACCAAGCTGGACGTGCTGGACGGGCTGAAAGAGATCAAGGTGTGCGTCGGCTACGAGCTCGACGGGCAGCGGATCGATTTCCTGCCTGCCTCAATGGGGGCACAAGCGGCTGTTAAAACAGTCTACGAGACCCTCGAAGGGTGGTCGGATACGACGGCCGGGGCGCGCAGTTGGAACGAACTGCCGGCGCAGGCCGTCAAATATGTCCGCTACATCGAGGAGTTGATTGGGGCCCCGGTGGCGATGCTTTCCACAAGTCCCGAGCGGCTCGACACCATACTGGTGCACGACCCGTTCCAAGACTGATATATTTTGGCTACAAGTAGCCACCAAATCGCGAGCGTATAAGGGCGAATGGCCGACTACAAAGAGCTGCTTCGTAAAGCTGTGGAAGCTCTCCCGGAGAACAACGGCGCCGCCAGGCGGGCCGTTTACGAGAAGGCACGCGCCGCTCTCGTCGGGCAGTTGCGCGCCATTCAGCCCCCGCTTCCGGCCCGCGATATCACCACGCACCGCCTGCAGCTTGAGGATTGCATCCGTCAGGTCGAGCAGGAATCGAGCGAGGCGGTGATCGCCGGCATGGGCGTCCACCACGAGGCGCCCCAGCCGCCCGTCTACTTCGAAAATCCCCGGACTCCGGCGCAGATCGCCAAGCCCCAGCAGGTCAAGCCCGCCCCAGGCAAGCCGATCCTCGTGCAGAAGGATGCGCCGCGCGGCCTGCCGCAGGGCTCGATTGAAGACATCATCGCTGCCGCCAATGCCACTCCGGCGGCGGAGCAGAGGAAGCCTGAGCGTTCCGGTGCCAATGGCACAAAACCTCTCCCGCTGCGCGCCGCCCCGCCGCCGCCGGTGGAAGAGGAGAGCGACGACAGCTACGCGCCCGAGGCGGAAGTGATTCCGCCCCGGCCGGCGCCACAGGCCGACGCACGGCCGCTGCCCGCCATCGTGGCGCGCGCCGAGGCGGCCCGGAACCGTTCCAACTCCACCGCTTTCAGCGTTCCGGCCGGCAACAAGCCCTATGACGCGCCCCGCCGCGGCCCCGCGATCGAGCCGCGCCTGGCCGAACCGCGGCAAAGCCTCATGCCGACGCGGGGTGGCAGCACTGCCGCCACGGCGCGCCAGCAGTTGATCGAGCCGGTGGCCTTCATCGACGAGCCGCAGGACGAGATTTCCGCCGCCATGTCGGCGGTTCGGGAAGTCGAAGTTGAACCGCAGCCGCAGGATCCGCAGCGCGACATCGACCGGGCCATTGCCACGCTCGACCGCGAAGCCCGCGGCGAGGCGGACGACGACATTTCGGTCGACTACGAGGACGAGCGCCCGAATGGACGGGCGAACGGCCGCAACGGCCTTGGCGGCATGCTGGCTCCCGCGAGCGGCGGCCGGCAGCAGAAGCCGGCGTCGCGCGGCGCGCGCCAGCTGGCGCTGCCATCGCCACAGCGCGAGCGCGAGCCGAAGGCGGAACCCCGCCGGGCCCGCGGCCGCGACCGGGATTCGCGCGATCGCGATTCCCGCGAAACCGCCTACGAAGCGGGATTCCCGCGGGCAAGGGCGGAAGCCGAACGCGGCGGAATCGGCGCGG
>Ga0073904_10003199_pt1 | contig 12345 bp, 10 predicted proteins | sample KloWWTrecipitate_FD_66668 | JGI IMG/M metagenome (GOLD analysis project Ga0073904, IMG submission 66668) | Active sludge microbial communities from Klosterneuburg, Austria, studying microevolution and ecology of nitrifiers - Klosterneuburg... | ecosystem: Engineered > WWTP > Aerobic digester >...
CAAACGCTGTGCTGCTAATAAAGATTGATATTCGCGTGAGCAATACTGAACGCCGCGATCAGAATGCACAATAACGCCTGTGGGCCGTTTTCGTCGCCATAAAGCCATTTTCAACGCATCACAAACTAAAGTGGCTGTCATACGTTCTGACATCGCCCATCCAACCACATAACGCGAATAAAGATCTAAAACAACTGCCAAATACAGCCAACCTTCGTTTGTCCAAATGTAGGTTATGTCCGACACATATTTTTCGTTTGGCCGAACTGCTTCAAAATTCTGTTGAAGTAAGTTCGGCGCTACCGGCAAATTATGGCGGCTATTGGTAGTGGCTTTAAACTTTTTCACACGCGCGCCATCCTTCTTGGCACAGGGAGATCACGCTTAAGTCGCACCAGTTCCACTGCTTGGATTTTTTGATCTTCAAATGAAATATCTCTTCTTTCATACAGAGTTTTTTCTACTTTTTTTGGATTTTCTAAGATGTCTTGGGAAGGGGTGATTGGTGGAGCTAGGCGGGATTGAACCGCCGACCTCTTGCATGCCATGCAAGCGCTCTCCCAGCTGAGCTATAGCCCCTATTTAGCACATAATGCGCTTATGATAGAGGTCGAATCCTACAGTCCAAGAACGCTCCTGTCAAGCCCCTCACAACAACAGCCCCTCACAACAAAGCAATTTTCAGGCGCTCCAATACGCGCCTCTTACCAATCAGCTGCAATGTGATATCAATTGGCGGAGAGGTTGTATTACCTGTTACAGCGACGCGCAATGGCTGCGCAAGCTTGCCAAGTTTTATCTCTAAACGCTCAGCCAGCTTTTCAATTTCTTGATGAATAACCGGTGCCTGCCAATCTGAAATTTCTGCCAACACTGCCTGTAATTCTCGAAGATGCTCCAGCGCCTCTGGCGTTAAGTGTTTTTCACGCGCTTCTAAATCAATATCAATCTCTTGATAAAAAAATAAGCTTTTTTCCGCCATTTCTTTTAAAGTTTTCGCGCGATCGCGTTGCGCTAGTAAGACCATTTCTAATGCAGGACCTTCATCAGTATCAACAGCCAAGTGATGCATATGCCAATCTAAATGTTTTGTGAGTAAAGTAGAATCGCCTGTTTTCAAATAATTCTGATTTAACCACAATAATTTTTCAGGGTTAAATGCAGAAGGCGCTTTATTAATATCATGAATATCAAAATATTGGATCATTTCTTCTCGAGTAAAGATTTCTTGATCGCCATGAGACCACCCTAAACGTACCAAATAATTTAATAAAGCTTCTGGCAAAATACCATCATCGCGGTATTGTTGCACACTAACTGCACCATGTCGTTTAGACAATCGCTTGCCATCGCTACCTAAAATCATAGGAATATGTGCGTAAATAGGTAAATGTGCCCCCAATGCCTTTAGAATATTTATTTGTCGCGGCGTATTATTTAAGTGATCATCCCCTCGTACGACATGGGTAATTTTCATATCCCAATCATCTACGACCACCGTAAAATTATACGTAGGTGTCCCATCAGAGCGGACAATAATCAGATCATCCAACTCTGAATTCTGAATCACCACTCGACCACGAACACAATCATCAATCACAACACTACCGTGTTCGGGATTACGAAATCGAATAACATGCGGTTCATTTCGAACAGATAACCTTAAGTCTCGACAATGACCATCATAACGCGGTTTTTCCTTGTTTAACGTCTGTTCTTCACGTAATTTTTCTAAACGTTCTTTAGAGCAATAACAATAATAAGCACAGTCTGTTTTTAATAATTGATCTGCAGCTTCTCGATAACGATCAAAATGCTTTGTTTGATAGAAAGGGCCTTCATCGTAATCTAGCCCTAACCAATCCATGGCTTCTAATATGGCATCAACTGCCTCAGTTGTCGATCGCTCTTGATCCGTATCTTCGATGCGTAAAATAAATTGTCCACCCATTTTTTTGGCATACAACCACGAATAAAGTGCGGTGCGAGCACTACCAACATGTAAAAATCCTGTGGGGCTAGGCGCAAAGCGTGTACGTATTGTCATTGAAATAACCTTCTGTCTTTGAATCAAAAGTAAATTGATTTCATACTGTGTACAATGCTACCATATCTTGCAATACAACGCATTTGAGTTAGTTGTTTTAATTTTTTAGAGTTCTTTTGGCTATATAGCTCAGTTGGTTAGAGCGCGGCACTCATAATGCTGAGGTCGGTGGTTCGAGTCCACCTATAGCCACCAATTAAATCAATGACTTACAGATAATTTTCAACAAAAAGAAATCTGGAATTTATCTTGTAAGTCCACCGTAAGTCCAAGGGCGTGAAGCTTCAAGAACGCTTCAGAACCTTCAAGGCTTCCTTTAAGCCTAAACGTCGATATTTCTTGCTTTTTATCCAAAAATAAGGTTAACTGTTATGATACAAAAGTACGAATATAGTTCGCATATCTAACCTAACAGCACACTGATATCAATGGAGTGGCTCGATGATCAATCAATGTGCACAGCCGCTACAAGCCGAAGAAGCCGATAGGCTGTGCCAAGCCTGTGAAAGCCTGGAAGAAAAGTTAATCGTATGGACATTATTAGATACGGGGATGAGGATATCTGAACTCTGTAATCTGAAAGCTAAGCAGATTTTACGGCGAAAAAAAATCATCCGTATTCATGGGGAGAAATCTAAAAAGCGTATTGTTCCGATGTCAAAACGGGTTCAAACACTTTTAGAGCATTATTTTGCGATCAATAATGATTGGCCCGTAGGACCTCGGCAAGCGCAAAAAATTGTTAAACAGGTTGCCAATAAGGCGAAGCTTTCACAAACGGTAACACCTCATACTTTACGCTATACCTTTAAAACCCTTGCGCTTCAAAAAGGGATTTCTCCAGCAACTGTTAACGAAATTCTTGGGCACGGTTCTCTAAATAGGTGGAATACTACCGAGCGCGTGAACAGCCTCAGAAGTATATATAACTCAACCGAGGACATTTTCAAGCACATAGTCTTACAGGATTTGGGAATCATGAATTGACAATTTTGCGTATATTTCCAGTGTTTCTCCCGTGAGCTGAAATAAGATAATGAGTCCGACAAGAAATCTATAGTGTATTGATTTTGTTGCACTTTTTTCCGCGCCAAGACCATTACAACTGGCGTACTTTGTCGTACAAACTCGCGCTCAAATACGTAAATTTCCCTCACGATTTTTTTGAGGGAGTTTTCATATGCGATTTAAAAATGTATTCTGAGTTCCGCTTCCTGGATCAAAACTGTACTCATCCATTCATTCAGCGATCGATTACCAGATTTAAATGCAGTCGATAGTATCAAAAAACTCTTCGTCTTCCTCACTATACTCGATTTGGGCAATCTAGCCTTTTACTAGGGTTTGTAAGCGTTTCATTCGTCACATACCCGTTTGTTTGGGAGGCTTAAACGGTCTTCTTGCTGCTGGCGTAGCAGTAATTAATGGAGGTGTTCGTTTTTCTCCTACACTAGGCTCTAAACTTTTAACAGGTGGTGTTTCTTTGGGCGGAGCACTTAAAGCGTCGAGGGAAGATGCTTCTTCAAGTTTCCTCTTAAATAGGGACACTTCTGGTGAAAGCACATTTTCTGATGCGCTGCTTGGGGATTTTGAACTTAAGGTCGAGCTTGAACTTGGCGTAGCACTAGAACTGGAGCTGGAGCTGGAGCTGGAGCTGGAGCTTGAGCTTGAGCTTGAGCTTGGCATAGTGCAACCTAAGCTTACTGTTACTTCTTGTACTATTTTTTTCTCTCCTTGCTCTTTTTTTTCTAATGAAGCTGACTTCCGAAACTCACTTAGTTGATTAAATGCATGCTCAGCATCGCGTAATTCCTCCTGAAACTCTGCTTCCATTGGGGCAGTTTTACCTTTCGGATAATCTACTGGGCGTTTTACATATTTCACTGCAAAAAATGTGTTTTCTTCTAAAAATTGAGGACCTAAGATACATCTAATTTGCTCTTTACAACAGGCAGTGTCGCCAGAACAAGGCTCTCTTTCTGAAAACAAAATTATTTGTAAATCAGGTAATGAACCCTCTTTGGTAGGGTAAATCTTCTGTTGAAGTTGATCTTTATAATTAATGGCCGTAAAAACACGCGGGTGTTCACCTTTTGCTTTATTTAAGTATCCATCCTCGCACAATCTTTGAACCACTTCACCTAAACATGCTTGGTCTGGGTGTGAGTTCGGCAATAAGCCTGCACCGGTTGACCTCTTAACGACGGAGGTAATCTCCTCGTTTGTTTTATTATTTATTACAAGATATCCTGCAACGTTGAGATTGTCACCAACCTTTTGAGTTATTCGATATGCCAAAACTTGTTTAGCGATTTTACCTCGGGGGCTATCCTCTTGTATGATGCTTTCATAAGATTCTCTTGGCATAAAATTTTTTACCCGCACGTAAGCCAATAGCAAAGTTAGTAGTTTTTTAATATCCAACAACATATAACGTATATTAGGCACAATTCAACTGGACATTCACTCACCTTTTTTAGAAAGCTCGCATCTACCTCAGCCCATTCTGTCATGTAGTGTAGCTTTGTTTAGCTTTGTTTGCTAGAGCTATTTAACAATGCCTTCAACTAGCTCTTGACTTTATCTGCTGAGATGATACAATCAATCGATTTACAGACTGGTGTGAAGAGTCTTAAAAGTGGTAGTTTAACTCGCGGCGGGGGGGGGGGTAGCTTATAATGTTCGAAGAATTATTGAAAAAAATCCGTGAAAACACATTTAGTGATGAGAGCTTGTCAATTACTCACGCAGGTCTTGAAGAAGAAGATGTTACAAGGCTAGTAGAAGCACTAAATGAAAATCGACATATCAGAAAATTAGATTTGTCGTACAACTCGATTGGGAATGGAGGGGCGGCAGCCCTACTTGATCTTCTTGTACGGCCCTTAGATGAGATTGATTTAACAGCAAGTAATATTGGACCATCCGGAGCTGAGCGTTTATCCAAACTTAGGATACAAACATTGAAGTTATCTGGTAACCCAATTGGGAAGGAGGGAGAATCTTTTTTTGCTGATGCTGTGATAGTCAACCTGTATTTAGATGAGTGTGGCATCACAGAGAATGGAATCGCTTTGTTGTTAAAAAATGAACATATAAGAAATCTAGCTCTTTCTAATAATGATATATCTATAGATGCCGTGTTAGCATTTCCAACAGAAGGGTGTTTGTTAGAGAGACTAGATTTAAGTCAAAACAATTTATTTGATGAAAGTATTGCAGGGATAGATAACCTTAAAAGTTTAAAATTCCTTGATCTAGGTTCAAATTCCCTTGACGGTCAGAGTGCTCTAGCTATCTCCAAACTGAGTTCTTTAAAAACACTCATTTTAAGTCAGAACAAAATTAAACCTGATGCTGTCAAAATAATTCTTCAAAACAGCAATATAGAAACTTTAAATTTGTTTAACAACAAATTATTCTTTTCTGAGGATGATAGACTCCCAAAAAATAACTCAATCGTAACAATGGATTTATCTAGGAACCGATTGGATGAAAAATCTCATAATGTTTTAAAACAATTGCTTGAAAACTCAGCCTTAGAAAACCTTGATTTATCTGGCAATCAATTAGGTAGTTCTGAGATGGAAATGTTAACTCAATATAAGAATCAAAGTGCCTCGTTAAAAAGAGTTAGTCTTATCGACAATCATCCAGTTAGCAGAAAGAAGCGATTTGTAGAATAAAAGCTGTCGGAGGTACAAGATTTTCAGTCAGATCTGCGGTATTTTATCATCTTAATTTTGTGAACATTTTTGCACGGACAAACATACAACTCTTGTCGTACGACGTCTGCCAATGTACTATCAAAAACCGCAAAGAGTCTGTCCAGACAAGTGTGTAAGTAGCCATAGTTAGGTAAACTACCATTCGGATGAGTGGTATTAACTTCGGAGTGTAACGCTATGGCAATGAAGGTAGACTATTTGGACAACTTGGCTAGGGATCTGGTTAAGCAATACAAAACCAAGGACGCATTATTCGGAGACAAGGGAGTTGTTAAAGAACTGCAAAAACGCCTGCTTCAGGCGGCCTTAGATGGGGAATTAACCGAACATCTGGGGTATGAAAAGCATGAGCGCATGAACACCAAAGATAACGCCAGGAACGGCTACAGCAGTAAGACTGTTATTGGGGCAGGGGGAGAAATGGAACTGAGGGTGCCCCGAGATAGAACGGGAACCTTTGAACCGCAAATAGTGGCTAAACGCCAAACCCGATTTGATGGGTTTGACGATAAAATTATTGCTTTATATGCGAGAGGACTCAGTGTAGAAGATATTCAGCATCAGTTGCAGGAATTATATGGTGTTGAATTATCGTCATCGCTAATATCCAACGTCACGGCTTCCATCATGGATGATGTGAAGGCTTGGCAATCGAGAACATTAGATTCCGTATACCCCATCGTTTATTTAGACTGTATTGTCGTAAAAGTAAGGGAAGATAAGCGGATTATAAATAAAGCGGTTTATCTTGCGCTAGGCGTTAATATGGATGGGCATAAGGAATTGCTAGGCATGTGGATGAGCCAAAATGAAGGTGCAAAATTTTGGCTATCTGTATTAACGGAGCTTAAAAATCGGGGTTTGGAGGATATTTTCGTTAGTTGCGTCGACGGATTGACGGGTTTTCCAGAAGCGCTGTCAAGCGTTTTCCCGAAAACTAAAGTACAGCTTTGTATTGTTCATATGGTACGCAATTCATTACGATATGTGAGCTATAAAGACCGGAAAGCGTTAGTTGAAGATTTAAAAGGGGTTTACAGGGCAAAAACGCTTGAAGAAGCGGAATTGGGATTGGATGTTTTTTCCAGAAAATGGGACACCAAATACCCCAGTATTAGCCAGTCTTGGATGAGGCATTGGGAGAATGTGACCCCATTTTTTGCCTATCCCGCGGATGTTCGTCGGGCGATTTACACGACCAACGCCATTGAATCAATGAATATGACTTTGCGCAAAGTCATTAAAAATAAGCGGTGCGTATTCCACTGAAATTGATCACCTAATCTCCAATAGTTGATCACCCAAATAACCCTAAATACAACTACTGTATAAGCCCACCTTGGAGATTTTTTTTGTCCGATTGCAGGTGTTCAATTTGAAATCAAATTTTCTTCCTTTGGTCGAAGTGAGTCACGATCTATTGCTATTTTATGAGCGTTGCTCAGCAACCGATCCAATATTGCGTCAGCGATCGTTGCGTCGCCAATATATTCGTGCCAAAGAGAAATAGGTTTCTGTGTTGTTAAAATAGTAGATCTCAACCCATGCCTCATTTCAAAAATTTCCAATAGATCCTGCCTTTCCGTTTTATTTAATTCGCCGAGTGCCCAATCGTCAAGGATCACGAGTTCGGTTTTAAATAATTTAGCCATAAAAGATGTATATTTTCCTTCTGCTTGCGATGTCTTAATTAACTCAAACAATTTTCGCATACGAAAGTAACGAACAGAAATTCCTTCTCGACAAGCGCGTTGTCCAAGAGCACACGCTAAAAAAGTTTTTCCAGACCCTGTTGGCCCTGAAAAAACAACATTATGTCCTCGCCTTATCCAATCGCATTGAGCAAGTGCAACTATTTGAGTTCTTTCGAGACCCTTCACGTGTTCATAATTAATATCTTCTATACAAGCTGCTGGATCACGCAATTTAGCTTCCTTTAATAGTCTTATTTGTCGTTTACCATCACGACGAATAATTTCTCTATCAACAATCATACCAAATCTTTCATCAAATGATAATCTTTCATTATCAGGATCCTGATTCAGTGACTGGAAGATTTCTGCCATTCCATAAAGATTCAATGCCTTCAATTTTTCAATAGTGGGTTGCATTAACATGTTACATCCTTCTTTGGTTTGATTTTTGTAAAATACTCTGAGCCACGAATATTTTCGTGATGGTGGTTTGGTTTTGATTCAGATGGCGTTGTTTCTGGAAGTGCTTGTTTATCCAAACCGCCTTTTAAAATCGCAGCCACGCTACGACGTGTAAGAGTATGATAGTGAATTGCTCGATCACAAGCAGCTTCCAAACGTTCTTTTCCATATTGTCTTGCAAGATTTAAAAGACCCAGACAAGCGCGATATGCCTGCTCTGGGTGATCCTTTATTTCAATTAAATGTTTCGTAAGATGCAAAGTTTTTTGCCCCATAGAACAGGCCCAGTCCAACAATCGGCTGGGTGTCCATTCCATATGTTTTTGATGTTTTTTAGGCATATGTTCCGGTATAGTGGTATGGGCACCTTGTCTGTAGCTTCGAATGTGGCTGGCAATACGAGTATTATTATTGAAAATTTCAATAATATTCTCGGTAATGCGAACTTCAATTGGCTCTTTTATTAATTGATAAGGTGCACTGTAATAATGGCCATCTACTTCTAGATGATAATCAAACGCTAAATGTATTCTTTTAAATTCTGCATACACATAAGGTGTTGCTGGAAGCGGTTTTAATGCGGGTTTATCAATGGCTTCAAACTGGCTTAAGCGAGAACCAGGCAGTTTCTGGAAATGCTTTAAATTTGCTTCTATCAATAATTCTGTGATAGCCTGATTAAGTTCGAACAAAGTGAAAAATTGTTGATGGCGCAATTTTGCTAAAATCCAACGACCTACTATTTGTACTCCACCTTCTGCCTTTGGCTTGTCTTTTGGTTTCATCGGTCTTGCTGGTAAAACAGCGGTTCCATAATGTTTAATCATTTCTAAATAGGTATTGTTAACTTCCGGCTCATAGCGACATGCTTTTTTTATAGCCGAGCGTAAATTGTCAGGTACACACAGGGCAGGAACACCTTTAAAATAAGCAAAAGCACGAACATGAGAACCAACCCAGTCTGGAATTTTTTGTGTCCAAGTAGCTTCGGCAAAGATATAATTGGAAGCACCCATTACTGCAACGAATATTTGTGCTTCTCTAATTTCTCCAGAATGACCATCAACAATAGAAACCGTTGAACCCGCATAATCAATAAACAATTTGTCTCCTGCTTTATGAATTTGACGCATAGTTGCTTTAAGTTTATTGCGCCATTTTTTATACATTTTACAAAATTGTGCTCTACCATAAGCTTTTTCTTTATAAATTGCACAATATTCTTCCCACAATAATTGCAAAGTCACTGTTTTTAATTGTAGCTCTTGATGTATACGCTCAAAATCAGGTTCAATAAATTTGGGTTTTTCCTGAAGGCTATTTTTCTTATACAAAATATTATTTATTTCGTCATCACTCATGTTTTTTAATTGAGGCCATTTTATTCCTTGTTGTTGAAATGGACTGCTATAAATACTAACAGATCCAGGTGATGCATTAACCATCCGACCAATAACGCGATGATTTAACCCTAAATCGAATTTAAGCCTCAGAATTTCCCGTATCTTTTTTAGTGTCACTCTACTCATCACATATCTCCTCTCTATCGAAAATAAAATAAATCTGTTGTTTTCAGATCGACCGTTGAATATCGCGTACGCGGCTTTAGCTGAAATAAACCACCCAATAGCACTATCATTTTTATAACTTTTAAAATGGCATTTCTTCAGTTGACTCATCATATTGGTTAGATTCTTCATCCTCCAATGTTACGGTTTTCCAATAACGCTTAGTTTTCGGCGCATAATGGTTATCTACTGCTATTGCAATATCATGAAAAAATTCACACAAGTCATACGCAGATTTATCGGACAAATCATGGGGTGCAACAAATATAATCAAATTGTCTTTCATTTTTTCCGCTCCTTAATGTCTTCAGACAATAGTGAAACACAGAAAGATTGAGGAAGTAAGGGGGTGATCCGTCACTATTTTATAGTTTTTGACGCTCTCTGTAACATTTTTGTCGCTCGGCATGTTTAAGTTTTCCTTTGCGACTATTTTGATAACGCTTTCTTGTTACACGCAAATATTGTTGACGAGCCATTTTTGAACAACTCAAGCCACAATATTTATTACGGTAATCGGAATTACTATCAATAAACACCTGTGTGTGACACCACTCACAGTAAAATGTATGAGTTCTAGTTCCCATAGGCTTTTTGCCGATAAAAGAACTAGACTCAAGGTGAAAAAATTGAGACAATTATCTCGGGGTTGTGCAGCGTGGTAGTTGTTAGGCCGTTGGCCGGGGGAGTCTAATTCCCAACAACCCCATTCTTTTTTTATAGAGTTTGATAGGGAATTTCAATTGCAACAATGGCACTGCCAGAAAAATTGAAATTTTTTAAAAAAATGAGAGCAACATAGTGGTGATGTCGTCTTGGTTAACGCAGAACTGCTAAGCGGCGTGGAACTTGGCAGGAATCTTGTTTTTGGTATGCACAAAGACTTCTATTGGAGAGAGCGAGAAAAGGAAATCAAATCAATCACCAATCCACCACTTAAAAAAGTGATCAAATTTAGGGGATTTTATACAGGTCGTCTAAAGATGGAACTACTGATCGGCCACAAGAAGTTTGGGTGATCAACTGAAAAGAGATTGCCCGATCAAGTGCGAGGAGAATATGCAAGCGGGTATTTCCAAACGACGAATCGGTTTTTAAGTTGTTGTATCTAGCGATCAATAACATATCCAAAAAATGGACTATGCCGATTCAGAACTGGAACGGAGCCATGAATTGGTTTATCATTGAGTTCGGTGATAGAGTTGTTGATCGTGTCAGGTAATTTAGGTAATGGTTATTTACACAAATTAATGGACAGACTCACCGCAAATCTTCCGCGAAACTTTATGCGGATGTTTGCCAATCTTACGACATCGTAATACGAGAGCAACCTTGTTGAAACATTAACTTTAAGGATCCACAGGCTATTAATTCCCTGAGTTGTATGCAAAGTCCATTCCAGTAATAATTTCTAAATCGCCCTTGGCAATTATTTGACCTAACAATTGGCCACTATTTTGTCTTTGTCATCTTGTTGCACTTATCCGCCAAATAATTATCTAAACGTTTTTTTAAGGACAAATAGATAGGATCTTCTACAATCGAAGGCATACCTTCTTTTTGTGCGGTCAAAACAGCTTGAGCGCCTCCCCAATAACCCAAAATCATAGCCGAATCCACCGCCGCGGCGGCTGCGCCCTTATTTATAATAATACCAAGATCTAAATCTAAGGCTTTCTGATAAGCATCGACAGCTTTTTGATATTCATTCAATAGATAATGAACAATGGTGAGCCCACTATAGGCTTCTGCACTTTCTTCTAATGCATTGGCTTTCTCAAAACTTTCCCGAGCTTTTATAAAGTTTCGAAGCTCCCTTAGTTCAAAAAAACCAAGTAACGCATAACCAGCATACCAATTTGGATATTTTTTTAATATGAGATCAATTCTATTTTTTTCAGATACCGTCTTCTTTTCTAAAGAATCAAGTATAACCAAATTTTTTTCAGCAAATCTTGTGTCAAATGTGGGATTTTTTACAATCCATTCCGATAATTCTCTGCTCTCTTTTAATCTCCCATCACCGGCATAAAAATCTGCTAAATAACTATGATAAACTCCTTTGCCAGCACATTGGTCTTTATAAGTTTCCCATGTTTTTATTTTATCCTGTGTTGACTTTAAGGAATTATCTTCTGCTATCTTACGTGCTATGTTTGCACACGCTTGCTGCATATCGACATCAGCCGAAACCTGCATGCTCACCACTAGATTGATTAATAAAGTTAACTTCGCCATTGTGCTTATGTTCATCATAATATTTATCTCCCAGATAACGAGAGCCCTTTAGGAACCTGTAAAGCAACGTTTTCTTCGTTCTTAATATTATTTTTTAATGTGCATTGCCCTTGTAATACCAAACCACCCGCGGGTGTAACAACTCCAAATTGAGTTGAAGCGCGTGCCTTGGTTCTACTGATATCCACCCCGCCGCCCGCAGAAACACCCAAGCCTGGTCCATGCGCTTCAGCGGCTACCGTACATTGCGCAGTTACTTTTCCGAACCCAATTTCCTTCGAGGTAATTTGCCCCTTTACAGCTCCCAGAGAAAGCACTACAGAAAACCTTCCCTCTGCAGCAATTTTTTCTCTACTGATGACATCAAGTTGCATACTCGCGCTGGCACGAGCATCAGCAAGGTTAACATCCATCTGTGCATCATAATAAGGTGTTTCTGTCTTCGAAGTCGCTATATTTAATCCTGTACCCACAGAGCCTTCCAACTTCACGATGCCTTTCTTAAGCGTTACAGGAGCACTATAGGTGGCTTCTCCATACGCGAATGCTGTCAAACCCACACTGGTCTCTTCATCCAAAAATGTTTGTCTTTCTATCAGTTCATGTAA
>Ga0073904_10003200_pt1 | contig 12340 bp, 10 predicted proteins | sample KloWWTrecipitate_FD_66668 | JGI IMG/M metagenome (GOLD analysis project Ga0073904, IMG submission 66668) | Active sludge microbial communities from Klosterneuburg, Austria, studying microevolution and ecology of nitrifiers - Klosterneuburg... | ecosystem: Engineered > WWTP > Aerobic digester >...
CCGAACACCACCGCGGACCTCAGGCCGGTGTACTTGGCGTATTCGCGGACGTTCTCGTAGATCTGGTCGGCGAGCTCGCGGGTCGGCGCGAGGATCAGCGCACGCACCGGGTGGCGTGCCGGCGACGCGCTGGCATTCGCGTGCTGCATCAGCCGCTGCAGGATCGGAAGCGCGAACCCGGCGGTCTTGCCGGTGCCCGTCTGGGCAGCGCCCATGACGTCGCGGCCCTGCATGACGATGGGGATCGCCTGCGCCTGGATCGGGGTGGGTTCCCTGTAGCCGAGTTCGGTGACTGCTCGCAGGATGGGTTCGGCGAGGCCGAAGGAATCGAAGGTCGTGCTCAAATGGGTCCGCTGGAGGTGCCGCCGTGGCCGGCCCGCGAAGCGGGAGGCCCGAAAACCGGTGGCAAATGGTAGAAGGTCGAAGGTAAAAAACGCTATTGTCCGCCTTTCGGACGCGGATGCAACCGCGGGGATGGAGCGCTTCCTCGGTGGCGCGGGTCGGCGCGGGTCGGCGCGGCCCCGCGCCGGGCCGTTGATGCACCACGGCGCCCTGGACTGAAAGACTGCAAAATACTGACCGATGCCTGACGAACGAGTTGTACCGACGGGGCGCGCCGCCCGCCTGGGATCCCTGCTGGGACGCATCTGCCTGGTCGCGCTGGGGGCCGCCGGTGTTGCGGGTTGCGAGGCACTGCTGCCCGCCGCCCGCGACGCGACGCAGGTCGGCTGGCAGACCTTCGACGAGGCGCGTGTCGCAGTCGAAGCAATCGAGCCGTTCGAGACGCACAAGTCGTCGCTGATTGCCAACGGCTTCGATCCGTTTCGCAACCCGGCGGTGACCATCCTCACGTATCCGGAGATCGTCCAGCGCTTCGCCGCCGGCTCGGCGCTGCAGCCCGACGAGTACGAACCCGGCATCCGGGCCTGCCTGAAGGCAGGCAAGTCCTGCACCGGTTACGCGATCGTCGCACGCCGGATCAAGCGCGACCGGATCGGCAACTTCTGGGCCGACTCGTTCGCTTTCCGCCGCGAGGTCGACATCACCGGCTGGACCTTCACCGCGCTGATCCTGTTCGTCGACGACCTGGCGGTGTACCGGGTGTTCGGCGGCCAGCCGAACATGCACGAGCAGCAGATCACCCGCAATCCGCTGGGCCCGCTGCAGGGCTGGGGCGAGATGCTGCGACCGCGGTTCTGATCGCTGCGACGTCCTCCCATCCCTTATACTTCGGGCCCCGAACGGCCCCCCGATGCAAGCGCAACCCGAGTACACGAGACGGCGAACCTTCGCCATCGTCTCGCACCCCGACGCAGGCAAGACCACGCTGACCGAGAAGCTGCTGCTGTTCTCGGGCGCAATCCAGATCGCCGGCAGCGTCAAGGCGCGCAAGGCGAGCCGGCACGCGACGTCCGACTGGATGGAGATCGAGAAGCAGCGCGGCATCTCGGTCGCGAGTTCGGTGATGCAGTTCCTGCACCGCGATTGCGTCGTCAACCTGCTCGACACCCCCGGGCACCAGGACTTCTCCGAAGACACCTACCGGGTGCTGACCGCCGTCGACGCGGCGCTGATGGTGATCGACGCGGCCAACGGCATCGAGTCGCAGACGCTTCGGCTGCTGAAGATCTGCCGGACCCGCAACATCCCGATCGTCACCTTCATCAACAAGCTCGACCGCGAGGTCCGCGGGCCGCTCGACCTGCTCGACGAGATCGAGCGCGAGCTCGGCATGGCGCCAATCCCGTTCACCTGGCCGATCGGCATGGGCAATCGCTTCCGCGGCGTCTACGACCTGCGCATCGACCGGGTGCGGCGCTTCCGGCCCGGCATGGACCGCGACGTCGGGCAGGCCGAACTGGTCGACGCGCGCGACCCGGTGCAGGCCGCGACGCTCGGCCAGGAGTGGATCGACGCCGCACCCGAGATCGAACTCGTGCGAGGCGCATCGCCGGACTTCGACCGCGGCGAATTCCTCGCCGCGCGCCAGACGCCGGTGTTCTTCGGCTCGGCGATCAACAATTTCGGCGTGCGCGAGGTGCTCGACTCGATCGTCGACCTGGTGCCGATGCCGGGGCCCAAGCACGCCGACGAGCGCATGGTGTCGCCCGACGAGCCGAAGTTCAGCGGCGTGGTGTTCAAGGTGCAGGCCAACATGGACCCGCAGCACCGCGACCGCGTGGCGTTCGTGCGCGTGTGCTCGGGCCGCTTCGAGCGCGGCATGGCACTGTTCAACACGCGCACGAAGCGCCAGCTGCGTCCGCAGAACGTGGTCACCTTCCTGTCGCAGCGTCGCGACCTGGTCGACGAAGCGTACCCGGGCGACATCATCGGCATTCCGAACCACGGTACGCTGAGCCTCGGCGACACGCTGTCCGAAGGCGAGGTGCTGCACTTCAGCGGACTGCCCTTCTTTGCGCCGGAGTCGTTCCGTACCATCGAGGTGGTCGACCCGATGAAGATGAAGCAGCTGCGCGCGGCGCTCGCGCAACTCGGCGACGAGGGCGCGATACAGGTCTTCCGGCAAGACGGCGGCAGCCGGCTGCTGCTGGGCGCGGTCGGCGAGCTGCAATTCGAGGTCGTCGCGCACCGCCTGAAGGTCGAGTACAACGTCGAGGCGCGCATCGCGCCGGCCCCTTACGTGGCGGCGCGCTGGATCAACGGCGACGACGAGGCCATGGTCGCGCGCTTTCTCGAGCAGAACGCCGCGCGGGTGGCGCTGGACGCGGCCGACGCACCCACCTACCTGGTGCGCAGCCCGCACGAGATCACCGTCGCGCAGGAGCGCTGGCCCGGGTTGCGCTTCAGCATCCTGCGCGAACGAGGCGGCGCACGGTTCGTGCTGCACGACCACCATTCCTGACTTCAGGTTTTCCTTAATCCGCGCCTAAGAATTCCTGACTTCAAATGAGCCGGCGTGGCTCCTAGAGTCTCCGGGAAGCTCCAGGAGATTCCCGATGAACGCCTTGCTCGCCGCCGTTCCGACCCCGTCCGATCGCAGCGGCTACCGACCGCTGCGCACCCGGCGCATGGCCGACTCGCTGCGCATGCTGGCGGTCGACACCGTCGAGCGCGCCCGTAGCGGCCACCCCGGCGCCCCGATGGGGATGGCCGAGATGGCCGTCGCGCTGTGGGACCGCCATCTCAAGCACCACCCCGGCCACCCGCAGTGGCCCGACCGGGATCGTTTCGTGCTCTCCAACGGCCACGCGTCGGCACTGCTCTACGCGCTGCTGCACCTGACCGGATACGAGCTGCCGGTCACCGAGCTGCAGAACTTCCGCCAGTTGCACAGCAGGACCCCGGGGCACCCCGAGGTTGGCGTGACCCCCGGCGTCGAGACCACCACCGGACCGCTCGGACAGGGGCTCGCCAACGCGGTCGGCATGGCACTGGCCGAGAAGCTCCTCGGCGACGAGTTCAACCGCGACGGCCACACGATCGTCGACCACCGGACCTGGGTCTTCCTCGGCGACGGCTGCCTGATGGAGGGCATCAGCCACGAGGTCTGCTCGCTGGCGGCCGCGTGGAAGCTGCACAAGCTGGTCGCGCTGTACGACGACAACGGCATCTCGATCGATGGCGAGGTCGGGCCCTGGTTTCCGGACGACACGCCGGCACGCTTTCGCGCTTACGGCTGGAACGTCATCGGGCCGGTCGACGGCCACGACGTCGACGCCCTCGACGCGGCGCTGCGGCGCGCCGAAGACTGCGACGACGCGCCCAGCCTGATCGTCTGCCGCACGCAGATCGGCAAGGGTTCGCCGAACCGCGCCGGCAGTGCGAAGGTGCACGGCGAGGCGCTCGGCCCCGACGAGTTGCGCCTGACCCGCGCGGCGCTCGACTGGCCGTATGCGCCGTTCGAGATCCCGAAGGACGTCTACGAAGCCTGGGACGCGCGCGAACGCGGCGAGGCCGCGTGCCGCGACTGGCAGCGCCGCTTCGCCGCCTGGCAGGCCGAGTTCCCGACGCTCGCCGCGGAGTTCGGCCGGCGCATGCGCGGCGACCTGCCGGGCGACTTCCAGGAGACGCTGGTATCGGTGATGGCCGCGTTCGGCCAGTCGCAGGACTCGATCGCCACGCGCAAGGCTTCGCAGAACGTTCTCGCCGCGCTGGCGCCGAGGCTGCCCGAGCTGATCGGCGGGTCGGCCGACCTCAGCGGCTCGAACCTGACCGAGTTTCCGGGTTGCGGCGCGGTGCGCGGCGGCCGCAGCGGCGGGCGCCACGTCAACTACGGCGTGCGCGAGTTCGGCATGGCCGCGGTGATGAACGGCATGGCGCTGCACGGCGGCTACATCCCGTACGGAGGCACCTTCCTCACGTTCAGCGACTACAGCCGCAACGCGATCCGCATGGCGGCGCTGATGAAGCGGCGCGTGGTCCACGTCTTCACGCACGACTCCATCGGCCTCGGCGAGGACGGACCGACGCACCAGGCGGTCGAGCACGCGGCGAGCCTGCGGCTGATCCCGAACCTCGACGTCTGGCGGCCCTGCGACGCGGCCGAGACCGCGGTCGCCTGGCTCGGCGCCGTCGGACAGCCGGGACGCCCGAGCGCGCTGCTGCTGTCGCGGCAGAACCTGCCCGCGCAACCGCGCTCGCCGGAGCAGGTGCTGGCGATCCGGCGCGGGGGCTACGTGCTGAGCGACCGCGACGAGGCGGTCGCAGTGCTGCTGGCCACGGGCTCCGAAGTGTCGCTCGCCATCGAGGCGCAGCGCCTGCTCGACGCGCGCGGCGTTCCGGTGCGCGTCGTGTCGATGCCGTCGACCACCGTATTCGACCGGCAGCTGGCGAGTTGGCAGGACGAAGTGCTGACGCCCGGGCTGCCGCGATTCGGCATCGAAGCAGGCGTGACGCGCTGGTGGACGCAGTACGGTTGCGTGGCCGCGCTCGGCGTCGACAGCTTCGGCGAGTCGGCGCCGGCCGCCGAGGTCTACCGCCACTTCGGGCTGACCGCCGAGGCCTTCGCCGACCTCGTGCAGGCGCACGCGGGTGCGCAGCGCATTTCCTCCCGCGCCGGAGCCTGACCCGATGGCACTCGTCTCGCTTCGCCAGGTGCTGGACCACGCCGCCGAGCACGGCTACGGCGTACCGGCCTTCAACGTCAACAACCTCGAGCAGATCCACGCGATCATGGAGGGCGCGCAGCAGACGCAGAGCCCGGTGATCCTGCAGGCCTCGGCCGGCGCACGCAAGTACGCCGGCGAGCCCTACCTGCGCCACATGGTGCTGGCCGCGGTCGAAGCGCATCCCGACATCCCGGTCGTGCTGCACCAGGACCACGGCGCGTCGCCGGCGGTGTGCCAGCAGGCGATCCGTTCCGGCTTCACCAGCGTGATGATGGACGGCTCGCTGCTCGAGGACGCGAAGACGCCGGCCAGCTACGATTACAACGTCGACGTGACGCGCAAGGTGTGCGAGTTTTCGCACGCGGTCGGCGTGTCGGTCGAGGGCGAACTCGGCTGCCTCGGCTCGCTCGAGACCGGCGAGGCCGGCGAAGAGGACGGCGTCGGCGCAGCCGGCAAGCTGAGCCACGACATGCTGCTCACCGACCCCGAACAGGCACGCGACTTCGTCGCGCGCACCGGCGTCGACGCGCTGGCGATCGCGATCGGCACCAGCCACGGCGCCTACAAGTTCACGCGCAAGCCGACCGGCGACATCCTCGCGATCGACCGCATTGCGAAGATCCACGCCGCCGTCCCGGGCACGCACCTGGTGATGCACGGCAGCTCGAGCGTGCCGCAGGAGTGGCTCGAGATCATCCGCAAGTACGGCGGCGACATCCGCGAGACCTACGGCGTGCCGGTCGAGGAGATCCGCCGCGGCATCGACAACGGCGTGCGCAAGGTCAACATCGACACCGACATCCGGCTCGCGATGACCGGCGCGATGCGCCGCGTTTTCGTCGAGCAGCCGTCGGAGTTCGACCCGCGCAAGGCGCTCGCCGCGGCGAAGAACGCCGCGCGCGACATCGTCAAGGCGCGCTTCGAGTCCTTCGGTTGCGCCGGCCAGGCCGCGAAGATCAGACCGGTGCCGCTGGAAGCGATGATCCAGCGCTACCGTTGAACGGATCGCCCGTGTTGCGGGCGCTGATCTGGGACGTCGACGGCACGCTTGCCGAAACCGAGCGCGATGGCCACCGCGTCGCGTTCAACGACGCCTTCGAGGCTTGCGGCGTGCCGTGGCGCTGGGACGCCGACACTTATGGGCGACTGCTCCAGGTCGCCGGCGGCTACGAGCGGATCCTGCACGACATGGCGAGCCGGCCCGAAGCGCCCGCGTCGCCGCGGACGCGCGAGGCGCTGGCGCGCGAACTGCACCAGCGCAAGAACGCGCTGTACGAAGCGCACGTTGCGGCCGCAGGCATCGGGTTGCGGCCCGGCGTGCGCGAACTGCTCGACGAATGCGCGAGCCAGGGTGTGCGGGCCGCGATCGCGACGACCACCGGCCGGGGCAACGTGAATGCACTGCTGCGCGCGAACCTCGGCGAGCACTGGGGGTGGCGTTTCCAGGCTGTCGTGTGCGCCGAGGACGCGCCGCGCAAGAAGCCCGACCCGCAAGCCTACCTCGCTGCCCTGCGGCAGCTCCGCTGCGAAGCCGGCGAGGCGATCGCGCTCGAGGATTCGCCGAACGGCCTGGCCGCGGCGCTCGCGGCCGGCATCGCCACCGTCGTCACCCGCAGCGCCTATTTCCAGCACTGCGCGTTCGACGGCGCGCTCGCGGTCTGCGACGACCTGGCCTCGACTGCGCCGCTGCGCTCGGACGCCGTGCCGTCGGCGCACGGCCCGGTGTCGCTGGCGTCGCTGCGCCGGTTGCTGGCCGCGACCGGCGACCCGGCGGCGCGCGCCGTGCGGCTAAGATGAGCTTCCGAATCTCGAACGGAGGCCGACATGCGCTGGCAGGGACACAAGGAAAGCTCGAACGTCGAGGACCGCCGCGCCGGCGGCCTGGGGGGGCGCCGGGCCGGCATGGGGATCGGCACGATCGCCGTCGCGGTCGTCGCGGCCTGGCTGTTCGGCGTCGATCCGAGGATGATCCTCGGCGTGCTCGAAGGCGTCGACACGATGACCGGGACGTCGACCGGGCAGCAGGGCCCGGCGCCGGCGCCGACCGACGAGGCCGGCCGCTTCGTGTCGGTGGTGCTGGCCAGCACCGAGGAGAGCTGGCAGCAGGTCTTCGCGCAGGCCGGCCAGGCCTATCGGCCCCCGAAGCTGGTGCTGTACCGGGGACGCGTCGGCACCGCCTGCGGCCTCGGCGCGGCGGCGTCGGGACCCTTCTACTGCCCCGGCGACGAGGCCGTCTACATCGACCTGGAGTTTTTCCAGCTCATGAGCCGGCGGCTCGGCGCGCCCGGCGACTTCGCGCAGGCCTACGTGATCGCTCACGAGGTGGGCCACCACGTGCAGAACCTGCTCGGCACGATGGAGAAGATGCAGAGCCTGCGCCAGCGCGTGTCGGAGCAGCAGTACAACGCGCTGTCGGTGCGCCTCGAGCTGCAGGCCGACTGCTACGCCGGCGTGTGGGCCAACCACTCGCAGCAGGCGCGCAACTGGCTCGAGCACGGCGACCTCGAGGAAGGCATGGCCGCCGCTTCGGCGGTCGGCGACGACCGCATGCAGATGCAATCGCAGGGCGTGGTGGTTCCCGACGCCTTCACGCACGGCTCGTCTGCCCAGCGCGTGCGCTGGTTCCGCGCCGGGCTCGAGAGCGGGCGCCCGTCGCAGTGCGACACGTTCGCGGCAAAGACACTTTGACCACTGGAGGAGACGATCGATGTTTCGCACTACCCTGGCTGCCTCGCTGATCGCGATCGGCATCGCTGCGCCCGCTGCGGCGGCGCCCACGATGATGTCCGGCGAATGGGCGAAGGCCGCCTGCGAGGCCTGGAACAAGGACCCGGTCCTGACCGAGAAGCTGGTGTTCACCGGCTGGGTCGACAACGACGGGGGCCGCGGCTACAAGATCATGCGCGTCTACCGGACCGACTGCGGCGCTGCGCCGACCGCCGAGTTGCGCGTCGCGAAGAAGGACGAGAAGGCGATCTGCGTCTACGGCGGCCCGCCGCAGGCCGACAAGCTCGACTCCGGCGTCGACTACGTGATGAAGGCCGAGACCGCGCGCTGGGTCGAGATGGGCCGCGGCGACTACGGCCCGATGAAGGCGATGTTCACGTCGCGGCTGGGCTTCGAGGGACCGAAGCTCGAAGCGATGGGCAACATGGGCCCGTTTGCGAGCTTCCTGCTGCTCGTCGGCAAGGTGCCGAGCGAGACCGCGGCCTGCCCCGACAAGTAGCCGCGCCTAGGTCGCCGCGCGGCAGTGCGCGGCGATCGCGTCGACCAGCACCGGCCACAGCGCCGGCGGCAGGTCGTGCCCCATCCCTTCGATCAGCATCAGCCGCGCGCCCGGTATCGATCGCGCGGTGTCGCGCCCGGCTTCCGGCGGCACCAGCGGGTCGTTGGCGCCGTGGATCACCAGCGTCGGCGCGGCGATCCGCTTCAATTGCGGGCTGCGATCGGGCGCCGCGATGATCGCCAGCAGCTGGCGAATCGTGCCCGCGGGATCGTAGGCGCGCCGCACGCCGCGCTCGATCCGGCCGCGCAGTTCCTCGTGATCGGCCGGATAACCCGGGCTGCCGATCACGCCGAACAGCGACACCAGGTGCTCGACCACCGCGTCGACGTCGGCCGGGCCCGGCGCCGGGCGCAGCAGCGCCCGACGCGCGGCGGCGGTCGGTTTCGACAGGCTCGCGTTGCCGGTGCTCGACATGATCGAGGTCAGGCTTGCAACGCGCGCCGGATGCCGGATCGCCACCAGCTGCGCGATCATGCCGCCCATCGACGCGCCGACCACGTGCGCGCGCGCGATCCCCAGCGCGTCCATCAGCCCGACCGTGTCGGCGGCCATGTCGTCGAGCGAATACGGCGCCGGTACCGGCAGGCGCAGCCACTTCGCGGCCAGCGCCATCATCAGGTTGGCGGTGCCACCACCCGCCATCCGCGACGACAGGCCGCTGTCGCGGTTGTCGAATCGAACCACCCGGAAGCCCTCGCGCACCAGCCCGGCGCAGAACGCATCGGGCCACGCGATCGACTGCATGCCGAGGCCCATGATCAGCACGATGACCGGCGCCCGCTCGTCGCCCATCGACTCGTAGTCGATGCGCACGCCGTTCGCGTCGACCGTCGGCATCGCCAGGCTCGGTACGTTCGCGTTCTCAGTACCAGGTCTTGCGGCGCGGATCGCGGTAGACGAGCGCGCGCAGCCCGGCACGGTCGAACGGCTGCCACGCCCCCTCCGGCTGCGCGAGCCGGTCGGCCACCGCGTACAGCACCATCGGGTTGAAGCCCATGCCGAGATGGCTCGCCTCGACTTCGATGTTCTCGGCGGCCGGCCCTTCCTTCTCGACGCAGCACTTCCACGACACGACGCCGTCGCTGCGGCTGAAGATCGACGTGGTCGGTACCGGCGGGGGTGCGCGCAGCGGCTCGTGCAACTCGGGCGCGCCGATCCGGTGGCCCGTGAAGAACTCGTAGATCCGCCAAGCGTTGGTGGCCTTCGGGTGGCCGGTGAACGGCGTGCCCATCGTGATCACCAGCCGCACGTCGTCGGGGAACTCCTTGGCGAGCTCGCGCGCATAGACGCCGCCCAGGCTCCAGCCGACGAGGCTGGGCTTGCGACCGTGGTCGCGGCGCACCCGGGCCAGGCGATCGCGCAGCGCCTCGAGCACGCCGTCACGCGGCCCGAGGTTGCGCTTGAGGCCCGACGGCACGACCGCGTAGCCCAGCCGCCCGAGGACACGTCTCAGCAACGCCGTGCTGCCGTCGCCGGCCAGCAGCCCCGGGTAGACGATCACCGGGTGGCCGTCGCCGTGCGGCATGCGCGCCAGCCAGGGCTGCGACCACAGTGCAGCGCCGATCTCCCACGGCGCGCGCCACTCCAGCGCCAGCCGCACGACGCCGGGCGCGCGCATCGGTCCGACCTCGTACCAGTGATGGGCGTTGTGCATCGATCAGTCTCCTTCGCGCTTCGCCGGTCTGCTTCGCGCCGGCTGTCGCTGCGTCGCCTGGCGGGTCGCCGCCGGCGCAGTCATCTTGCGCGCGCCCCCGCGCGCCGTCCCGGTCGGCGTCGCGTGCTTCCGACGGCCGGTCGCGCGCAACTCCCCGAAGGCGTCGGTCATCGCCGCCGCGAGCACTTCGAGATCCGGAATCGACCGGCGACACGCGACCAGCCCGAAATCCAGCGAACCACTGTAGCTCTCGACCGTGATGTTCAGCCCCAGCCCGTGCTCGACGATCGACAGCGGCCAGTACGTGCGCATCCGCGCACCGGCCAGGTACAGCGGCACCTGCGGGCCGGGAACGTTCGAGATCACGAGGTTGGCGATCGGCGGAATCGCGTTGGCCAGGCGGGTGCGGCCGTACAGCGACGCGAGCGCCGAAAGCAGCCACGGCAGGCCGAGCGTCGGGAAGTCGGTCGGCAGTACGTTCCTGGCCGACGAGGTCAGCGACTTCGACGCGCCCGCGGCGTCACGGATGGCGCGCAGTCGGCGCACCGGATCGGCCAGGTGCGTCGCGAGGCTGGCCGGCACCATCGTCGCCTGCGTGTCGTAGCCCAGGTCGCCGGCCGCGCGCAGCGACACCGGCACTGCGGCGACCAGCGGCTTCTTCGGCACGCCGCCGTGCGCGGCGAGATAGCGGCGCAGCGCGCCGCTGCAGATCGCCAGCACCACGTCGTTGACGGTGGCGTCGCGCGCGCGCGCGATCGCCTTGACCTCGTCGAGCGGCATCGAGACGGTCGCAACCGAACGCTCGCGGCCGATCGCACCGCTCCATGGCGTGCGCGGACCGAACGCGAAGTTCCTGCCCAGCAGGGCGAGCCCCGAGCGACCCGCCTTCGACCGCACGCCGGCGACCATGCCGGCCAGCAGCGGCAGCACGGCCGGCAAGCTGCGCACCAGCTTCACGAACTGGGCAGCCGTGTGCTCGAACGCGGTGCCCAGCACGGCGCGCGTGCCGGCTTGCCCGGCGGGTCCCGTCGCGCCGCGCTTCGACGGCCGGGCCGCCTGTCGAGGCCGAGGCGTCGTGTCGAGCATCTCGGTGACGAGCGCCACGCCCGCGGCGCCGTCCAGCGTCGCGTGGTGCACCTTGCAGTACAGCGCGACCTGGCCCGATCCGAGCCCGTCGATCGCCCAGAACTCCCAGAGCGGCCGGGTCCGGTCCAGCGTCTCGGCGTGCGCGCGCGCGACCCATTCGTGCAGCTGCGCCAGCGTGCCCGGCGCCGGCAGCGTGGCGCGCCGGACGTGGCGCGCCAGGTCGACGCGCCGGTCTTCGACCCACACCGGGCTCGCGACCTGCAGCGGCAGCGGCGCGAGGCGCCGGCGCAGCACCGGCAGCAGGTGGAGCCGGCTGCGAAGGTGCGACCGGACTGCTTTCGCGAAATCGCCGCGGAAACCGTCGGGCAGGTCGTACAGGTGCAGCGACGCGACGTGCATCGGCGTCTCGGGCGTCTCGAGGTACAGGAAGGCCGAATCGAGCCCGGTCAGCTGCTGCAAGGCGTCTCCCGCCTCGCCGGATCGGGGCTTTCGCGCGGCCAGGTCGGGCCGACCTTCGCGCTGCGGCGGGCACCGATAGTATCCACCGGTTTCCGGGCGCGCGAAACGGACTGGCACATCGTCGACGTCGTCGAGTCCCGCGAGCGGGCGCGCCGGCAGCGCGTGGCGGGAACTCGTCCGTGACGGCGGTGTACGCTGCGTCCATGCTGCCCCCCTTCGTCAGGTTCCTGATCACCGCCAACGTCGTCGGCTTCCTGGTCGAGGCCCTGTTCGGTCCGCTGACCATCCAGTGGTTCGGGCTTTGGCCGGGCAGCTGGGCGAACGTGCTCGCCGCACCGTGGACGCTGGTCAGCTACAGCTTCCTGCACGCCGGGTTGACGCACCTGTTCTTCAACATGTTCGCGCTGTGGATGTTCGGCTCCGACCTCGAGCGCGTATGGGGCTCGAAGCGGCTCGCGCTCGGCTACTTCGCCGGCGTGGCCTGCGGCGCGGTCGCGCAGATCGTCTTCGGCGAGGCCTTCGGCGGCCAGGGCATCCCGGTGGTCGGCGCGTCGGCCGGCGTGTTCGCGGTGCTGCTCGCCTACGCGATCGTCTTCCCGAACCGATCGGTGATGCTGCTGTTTCCGCCGATCCCGATGCCGGCGCGAGTCTTCGTCGCGCTGTACGCGATGCTCGAACTGGTGCTCGGCGTGAGCGGCACCGCGTCCGGCGTCGCCCACTTCGCGCACCTGGGCGGGATGCTGGGCGGGTGGATCGCCTACCGGTACGGGGCGTCGCGGTCGCGCT
>Ga0073904_10003201_pt1 | contig 12340 bp, 7 predicted proteins | sample KloWWTrecipitate_FD_66668 | JGI IMG/M metagenome (GOLD analysis project Ga0073904, IMG submission 66668) | Active sludge microbial communities from Klosterneuburg, Austria, studying microevolution and ecology of nitrifiers - Klosterneuburg... | ecosystem: Engineered > WWTP > Aerobic digester >...
TGCCGTCCGAGCAAGGGAGCGCGACCGTGCCCCCGTCCGGGGAGAACGCGGGGCGGTACAGCCGCCCCGCGAAGTGTCCGAGCGGCGTCACCGCCGAGGACGCCACGTCGAGCACCAGCGCGGCGCCGTCGGGCGACGTGGCGGCGAGGCGCTGTCCATCCTTCGACAGGGCGAGGCCGTAGTTGCCTGTCGCCACGCGGTGCAGCACCTTGGCCTTCCGCTTGGCCAGGTCCCACGCGCGCAGAGTGCCATCGATCGACGACGAATAGAGCGTCGCGCCGTCGGGCGAGAGGGCGAGCGCTCGCACGGCGCTCCCGGCCGGGTCGACGAGCTCGAAGCGAAGCGCGCGCGCGTCGAGCGCATACACGAGGATCGCGCCCGCGCTCGTGCCGACCGCGGCGAGGTCATATCGTGGGGAGTAGACGAGGCCGAGGGGCACGACCGCCGTTGTCCCGAGGGTGCCGAGCGGGCGACCCGAGGGCAGCTCCCAGAGGGCCAATCCGCCGCGCTCGTCTGCCGCCGCCACGCGGTGATTGGCCGCGTCCAGCGCGACATCCCGGCTGCGGATGCCGTGGCGTTGAATCTCGGTGACCGGGCGTCCCGTGGCGGTGCTCCACACGAGGATCCTCTTGTGAGATGCGCTCACGAGCTCTCGGCCATCTGCTGAAAATGCGATATCGAGGATAGGGTGCGGGTCCGGCGGAATGACGCGCTCGCGCGGCATGGCCGCGAGACTCCAGATCTCGGAGCCCCCGGTGCCCGTCGCGACCAGGGAGGCTTGGTCTTCCGTGATGGACAGGCTCGTCACCTCGTCGAGGTGGGTGGCCACCTCCGCCGAGAGGGCGCCCGTCCCCGGATTCCACGCCACGATGCGGCGGTCCATGCCGTTCATCCACACGCGCCCATCCTTCGAGACCGCGAGCGCGCGGGCCGCACCGCCGCTCGCGCGCACCTCGCTCCGTCGGCGGAGGGTGTGGAGGTCGAGGACCGTGAGGCTCCCGTCGCGCCCGCCCTTGGCGAGGAAGCGGCCGTTCGGGTCGACGGCGAGCCGCGAGATGGGCGCGCCGGCCTCGCTCTCGCGGGCGACCGCGTGGGTCCGGAGATCGACGACCCGCACCTTGCCCTCGGCGCCCCCCACGAAGACCTCCTTGCCGTCCGGGCCGAAGGCGAGCCCGAACGGCTGGGTGACCTCGAGGGGGATCGTGCGCACTTTGTCGCCCGCGTCCACCAGCAGCAACTCCCGATCCCGCGACGCCGCGATCGTCGCCCCAAAGGTCGCGAGCGCGGTGAAGCTTGGCCGCCTCGCCACTTGTGCTCCGCCGCCGGTGCCGACCGTCCAGGCGCGCAGCTCGCCGTTCCAGCTGGCCGAGGCCAGGCGGCCGCCAGGCAGCAGCGCGAGCCCGAGCACCTGATCCGTATGCCCGCGAAGGACGCGCTGCTCGAGCGTGAAGGTGTCGAAGACGCCGATGTTCCCGGAGTGGCTCGCCGCGAAGAACGTGCGCCCGTCCGACAACAAGAGGCCGTCGTAGACCACGGTGTTGTGGCGCAGGTACACCCGGAGCGGCGCGCTCTCCAGCTTTCGCGCGAGGTTCCTCGACGACACGGAGTCGCGCGCCTCCAGCGCGGCGCGGAGCTGCGCGCGCGCGGCGTGGTTGTCGCCATCCGCGAAGCTCGCGAGGGCGCGCTCCTCCAGCAGGAGCGCGCTGGCCTGTTCGGCCCGCCGGGCGGCCCCGAGCGCGTCGTTCTTGCGCTCACGCAGCGCCCACGCGGCCATCGAGGAGGCGAGCACCGCGACGCCCGCGGCGACGAAGAGGGACGCGGCCGCGACGGTCCTCCGGAGGGCCCCGCGGCGCTCCCGCCGCGTCGAGTCCCGCACGAGGGAGAGCGCCACGTCGGGGAGCCGCGTCGAGCCTCGGGCCACCAGCCTCGAGGCGTCGCGGAGTGCGTCGCCCTGCCAGAGCTCGTCGTCCCGTTTGCCGAGCCGCTCCCAGCGCTCGGCCGCCGCCACGAGATCGGCGGCGACGGCGAGGTCCTCGTGGCTCTCCTCGATCCAGCGCTCGAGCCTGCGCCAGACGCGCGTGAGGGACTCGTGCGCGAGCTCGACCCGAGCGTCATCGCCGCGCTGCTGCGCCAGGAGCCGCGCGTCGAGCAGCTTGGCCAGCAGCCCCTCGGCGCCCGCCGAGAGCCCCATGACGAGGGCCGCGCGCCCCATCGCGCGCCGGGTCCCGGAGGCGGTCACGAGGCGAAGGAGGAGCTGACGACAGAGCTCGAGGCTGGCCGGGTCGAGCGCCCCCACTACGTTCTCGGCGTGCGCCGCGAGCGCGCCGCCCACGCCACCGATCTCGTCATAGACGGCGCGGACCAGGCGCTGACGCGTCTCGTCGCGGCGAGCCCAGAGGAGGCTCATCGCGAACTGGAGCAGCGGCAAGCACGCGGCCTCCCCGCGCACCGAGGTCACGATCTCCTCGAGCAGAGCGGGGTCGTCGAAGGCATATCCCGTCTGCATGAGCGGCTGTCGCACGATCTCTCGCAGCGCGTCGGTGTCGGGGGGTGCGAGCAACACGAGCCCGGAGAGCGCCGCGCCGCTGTTCGCGCCCCATGGGAGTCGGCCGAGGAAGTCGTCGCGCACGGTCATCACGACGCGTACGGGCTCGTTCGGATCGCCCGCGGCGCCACACACGGCGGCGAGGAACGCGCGCGCCTCGGCCCGATCGTGGACGACGGTGCAGATCTCCTCGAGCTGGTCGACCACCAAGAGGACCCGCTCGCCCGTCCTCGCGGCGATCTCGGTGAGCACGACCGAGAGCAGCCCGGGCGACTCGAGCAGGCGCGCCTCGAGCTGCCGCGGGTCCGCGAGCGCCTCGGGCTCGCGAGCCCCCGCGAAGCGCGGCGGGTCGACGAGGGTGGAGACACCGGAGCTCGAGGGCGTCTCGCGCACGATGCTCTCCGCGAGGACGGAGAACGGGCGCCCCTGCGGCCGCACCGTGATGACGCGCACGCTGGCCGACTCCTTGATTCGCGGCGCGACGCCCGCGAGCACGAACGAGCTCTTGCCCGCGCCGGAGGAGCCGACGACGACGAGGATCGACTGGGCGCGGAGTCGCTCGACGAACGCGCTCACCTCCCCGTCGCGCCCGAAGAAGAGGTGCGCGTGCCGCTCAGAGAACGGGAGCAGCCCGCGAAAGGGGTTCTCGGTCGGGGTCGGAGCGCGCAGGCGCCCCTCGAGCGCCGCGAGCTGCGTGACGAGCTCGGTCGCCGTAGGCCGCTCGCTCGGGAGCCGGCGCAGACACCGCATCACGATGGGGGCGAGCTCGGGCGACGCCGCGTGGAGCTCGGGAGTCGAGGGCACGGGCTCGGCGAGCTCCGCGCGGAGGGCGATCTGGGCCGCGTCCAGCCCCCGCAGCGGGTGGGCGCGCGAGAGCAGCTGATACAGAATCAGGCCGAGCGCCCACACGTCGGTTTCGGGGCCATCCTCGCCCCGCCATTGCTCGGGCGCCATGTACGAGGGAGTGCCTACCAGCGTGAGGTCGTCGCCCTCGGCGGTGGACGGGGGAGGCTCGGAGTGCCCTCCCACGAAGCGGGCAATTCCGAAGTCGACGACCCGCGGCCGCCCGTCCACGCCGAGGAGCACGTTCGCGGGCTTCAGATCTCGGTGCACGACGCCGGCGCGGTGGGCGGCCTCGATCGCGCGGGCGATCGCGAGCCCGACTCTCAGGGTCTCGGCGGACGTCGGCCAATCTTCGCTCATGCGCTGCGCGAGCGTGCAGCCGTCGATGTACTCGAGCGCTACCCACGGGCGGCCCTCGTGCTCGCCGATGTCGAAGAGGGTCACGATGTTGGGGTGCGAGAGGCTCGCCGTCGTACGGGCCTCGACGTCGAACTGCCTGCGGTCCGTCGCGCTCGACAGCTCGTGCGCTAGGAGCTTGAGCGCGACAGATCGCCCAAGGCGCATGTCGCGGGCGAGGAAGACGCTGCCCATCCCACCACGCCCGAGCAGGCGCACGACGCGGTAGTGCCCTATTTGCGGATAGGGGCTCGTGGTGGACGACGTGGTCACGGCTCGTCGCGCGAAGGTACCACCGTGGCGCGTGGCGGAATCGCTCGCCCTCGCCATCGACCTTCGTTCGCCCCTTCGGGGCTCACTTGTTCAGACGAGAGACCGCGGATCGCAGCCGAGCCCCCTCGAGCGCGCGTCCGACGCGTGCTCAGAGCTCGATGCCTATCAGCAGGCGAGGCCGAAAATCGACGCCCGCCCCGATGCCCGCCCCCGCGAAGCCCGGGCCCGAGCCGGCGGCCGCCCAGCGGATGTCGACGCCGACGGGCGCGAGCGACAAGAAGAGCTTGCCAATCGCGGCGTTCACCCGAATGTCACCGCCCGCGGACACGGCCGCGATCGCCCCACCGTTGCCGCCGATGACGTTCAGGTTGAGAAACTGGAACGTAGGCTCGATCTCGATCCGCAGGCCCTCCCGCTTCGACACGGGGATCGCGGCGCCGAACGTGACGGGGTCGAACCGCACCCCCTTGAAGCCAGCGACCGTCGAGAAGCCCGCGAAGAGGTGGTAGCGGAAGACGCCCTGACCGAAGATGAACTCGCCGCCGATGTTGTGCGCGACCGCGTCGAACGAGAGGTCGTTGTTCCCGTTCAGGGGAATGTTCGGCGAATACGACAGCGTGATGCGCGCCCCGGGCTCCTTTGGGGCCGGCTTGTCGGGCACATAGTGCGGATCTCGCGGCGAGTCCTGCGGGCCTCGGACCGGGGCGGCGACGACGACCGCGGCGGGCAGGCTGCTCTGGCCGGGCACGAGCGCGAGCCCGACCGAGCGCTGCTCCTTCTCCCTGAGGTTGACCTCGAGCTCCGCGTCCTTGTAGCCCGTGGCCTTGGCGACGAGCTTCGTCGGCCCGGGGTTCACGGGCCGGGCGATGCCGACGAGCTCCGCGGGGATGAGCACGCCGTTCACGACGAGTTGGAGGTCCAACAGGCCCGCGGGCTTCGGCGTGAGATCGACGCGGAGCGTGGGGATCCGCGCGCGCAGCAGCGGCAGCTCCGTGTCGGCCTTCGCCTTGGCCGCCTCGAACACCTCGGGCGCGCCGGGCGCGAGCGGGACGCGCTTGAGCGTCTCGTAGGTCTCGGCCGCCTCGACGAGCTTGCCCAGGGCGCTCTGGCACTGCGCGATGTGGAGCAGGTGCGTCGGCGCGTCGAAGAGGTTCTGCGCCTTCTGGAAGAGCGAGAGGGCCGCTGCGTGCTGCCCGGTGTCCTGCTCTTTCACGCCCTGCGCGAAGAGGGTGCGTGCGGTCGCCTTGCGCTCGGCCTCCGAGAGCTGCGCCTGGGCCGCCGCGGGTCGAGGCGTGACGCCCGCGGCGAGCGACAGCGAGATGGACGCGACGGTGACGATGAGCGGAAGCCGGCGGTAGCTCATGGGTACACCAACGTACACCACTCGCCTCGCCGCGCGGCGGGCCGATCGTTCGCGCCGACCTCCCCGCCGCGCCGCCGGATGCTCAGCGATACGGGCCCTCGGGGAGCGCGTCGACGGAGGCGCCCTTCTTCGCAGGAAAGTACCCCGCGACGCGGGTCGAGACGATCGTGCCGACGCCCACCAGCGCGAGCGCCGCCACCAGCCATGGTCCCACCCAGGGGAGCGGATACGCGAAGAGGAACACGCCGCAGCCAACGGCCAAGTGCGCGTAAGGATTCTCAGTTTTGTGCTTCGACAGCGCGGCACCCAGCGTCGTGAGCGCGGCGACCATGCCGGCGTAGAGCGCCACGAGCCCGAGCATCAGGCCCACACCCGCGAAGGGAATGCCCACGACGGTGACGCACAGGAGCACAACCGCGACCACGAAGCCGAGCACGCCGAGCACCCCCAAGCCGAGCTGCCTCATCGGCGCCTTCGCGACGGCGACCCGCAGCGACTCCATGCGCACCGGCGCGACCGCCAGGAACACGACGCCGAGCAGGAACAGCAGCGCGGTGTTCGTGACCGCATCGCTCGCCCGCCGGAGCACGCCCGACGAGCGCGAAGGCGGGGCGTGCCCTCGCCCGCTCGCCCTCATCGCCGCGCCATCCACGTGGCCGGAGACGAGCTCGCCGTCCTGGTCCTCGATGGATCCCCCGAGCGTCGACGCGCGGCCGCGCACTTCGGCGCCCTTCTTCACCTCGACGTGCCCCCCCATCGTCGTCACGTCGTGCTCCACGACCGCGCCGTCGTGGAGCACCACGGAGCCGCCCATGACGCTCACGTCGCCGTCCACGCGCCCGTAGACGTCGCAGTGCCCGCCCATCACCGTCAGGTTCCTCACCGACTGGCCCTTCTCGACCGTGCCGGTCCCGCCCATCACCTTCATGTCCTCGGCGTCCTCGCGCGACTCCGCGCGCGTGGGGGCGGGCGCGATCGCCGTCGGAGCACCCGCGTCGAGCACCTCGATCCGGACGAGCGAGCCCTTTCGATACGCCGCGAAAGTGCCATCCTGGAGCAGCGCGTCGAGCACGTCCGCGGGAGCCTGCTCCTTCATGGACACCGACACGGTGTGCGGCGTGGTGAGGCCTCCCTTGTCGGCGAGCACGAGCGACCAGCCCGCCTGCTCGGCGAGCTTCTCGAGCCCGCCCGCCCGCGTGCCTTCGTAGTGAAAGGTGACCGCCTCCTCGTCGCGGGGCCACGTCCCCTCTTTTCGCACGCTCGCTTCGGCCGCGGCGGCGTGGAGGAAGACGAGGACGGCGAGCGCGGGGCCGAGGAGCCTCGCGAGGGCCCGGAGAGCGTGAGAGGTGAAGAGGGAAGAGAGCATAGATTGTTCCAGTTCGTTGGAGGCGAAGAGCGAAAACGAGAGCGGCCTCGCGCTACGGGCGAGCGCGCGCGCGGGCTCGCGCGAGCCACACCGCGCACGCGAGCAGCGCAAAGGACGCCGAGAGAGAGACCGACAGACCTCGGCCGACGAGAGCGTGAGCCCCGAGCCACGCCGCCTCGCGGAGTACGCGCAGGAAGCTCGGGCCGCCGTGGGCGAGGTCGCGACCCAGGCGCGGGGCCTCCGCCGCGAGCGACGCGAGCCGCGGGACGGCGGAGAGGCCCGCCACGAGGGAGCCGAGCGCGAGCGCAAGATAGGGAGAGTGGGGCGGAGCGGGCGCGGCCTTGGCCCGCGCGGCGACGTAACCGCGCACCTCGTCGTGGGCGCGGAGCGAGAGGAGCGCCGCGTTCCCCAGCTGCGCGCTGCACACCGCGCACTCGAGGACGTGGACACGCACGCGGCCGGGCACGAGCGCCTCCTCGCCGTCGGCCAGGCAGGTGAGCACCACATCGCTCGCGTGCCCGTCCTCCCCATAGAGCAGATCTTCGGGGAGCGAGGCGGGCGTGTCTGAGGACGTGTCGTTCATCGCGTCACCTCGCCTGCGGCTTGGGGCCGCGATCGACCTGCGTTCGCGCTCTCGCTTGGTTCTTGGGCGACCACCTCGGCGAGGGCGCGGCGACCCCGGGTCACCCAGGTCGCGACGGTGCCGAGGGGCACCCCGAGCTGCTCGGCGATCGCGGAGTACCCGAGGCCCTCGGCGTGAAAGAGCTCGAGCGCCCGCCGTGGCCCATCGGGGAGTCGGGAGAGCGCGCGCGCCACGAGGGCCTCCCGCTGCGCCGCATCGAGCGCGTCGTCGACCGGCACCGACGGGTCCGCGAGGCGCTCGACGAAGCGCCCCGTCGCGCTCTCTGGGGCCGCGTCGCCGTCCGCGCGGCGCGCGCGGTCGCGGCGCCGCATGCGCAGCGCGTCGAGCGCGACGTGTCGAGCGATGCCGAGGAGCCAGGGTCGCGTGGCGCCGGCCGGCCACGACCGTGACTCGATCGCGCGGCGGAGCGTCTCCTGGACCGCGTCCTCCACGTCGGGGTGCGAGACCGCCTCGCGCAACACCGCCGCGACGACGGCGCGCACGAGGGGCCGGAGCGGGCCAAGCTCCGCCGCTGCCCGCACCTCCACGGCGGGGCGTCCGTCGCGCGCGAACGTGGAAGCAGCCGAGTCGAGCAACGCCACCAGCATCGCAAGGGGAGTCGTCGCAGCGCCGCCGAAAATTTCACGCCGACGACGAAGTTCGACAGAGCGCGTTTCACAGGCGCTCTACGGACCCCCGTGCTAGGTCGAGGGGGTGAGCACGGTGCCCCCAACCCCCGCAAAGAAGCGCCCGCTCTACCTGGTGGCGGCGCTCGCCATGGCGTTCGCCTTGGGCACCGGCGGGTGGGTAGGTGGCTGCGAGAACGTCGCATATTACCACGCCGAGCCGTCGGCGATGCGGGTCGACCTCGAGCTGAAAGACGAGGCTGAGCGACCGCGCCTCGACCGCGCGATCGAGCGCTGGTTCACGGCCCGCGACGCAGCACGTGGGCACGCGTTCCCCCTCGGCGCCGCGGCGTTCGTCCTCGGCGCCGCTATCCTCTCGCTCGCCGCGCGCGGCCTCGCCGGCAAGCCAGGCGGCCGAAGCGCCCTCGTTCAGGTGCTCTCGGTGCAGGCCGCGCTCGCGGTCGTTACGTTCGCCGCGACCAAGGAGATCCGCTGGGCCGAACGCGACGTGTACGTGGTCCGCAGCATGGGCAACGCGCCGCGCCCGTTCGTCTCGCGCGAAGAGCGCGATCGCCACGAGCGCGTCACGCGCGCCCTCCTCGAGTTCTTGGCCCCAGCGATGCTAGGCGCACGCACGCTCGTCGCGCTGCTCGTGATCTTCGCCCTCACGAGACCGCGGGCGCGCGAGCTGCTGGAGCCGGCGAGCGCCGAGGAGTGAGCTCGACCGCCACGCCCGCGTGCCGCATTCGGCGCCTGCCCGACGCGCTCGCCAACCAGATCGCCGCCGGCGAGGTCGTCGAGCGCCCGGCGAGCGTCGTGAAGGAGCTGCTCGAGAACGCCGTGGACGCCGGCGCGACGCGCGTCACCGTCGAGATCGAGCAAGGGGGGCTGGGCCGCATCGCCGTGGTCGACGACGGTGACGGCATGACCGCGATCGAGGCCACGCTCGCGTTCGAACGCCACGCGACGAGCAAGCTTGCGCGCATCGAGGACCTGGAACACCTGGGTACGTTCGGCTTCCGGGGCGAGGCGCTCCCCAGCATCGCGTCGGTCGCGAAGGTCACGCTGACGACGCGAGCGCGCGGCCAATCCGAGGCGTTCCGCGTCGTCCTCCACGGGGGACACCCGCAGCCCTCGGGCCCCTGCGGGGCCGCGGTGGGCACGCGCGTCGACGTGGCGGACCTCTTCTACAACGTCCCCGCTCGGCGGAAGTTCCTGAAGGCCCCCGCGACCGAGAGCGCTCACGTGGGCGCGGTCATCGCCGACGCAGCGCTCTGCCGCCCTGGGGTGGCGTTCCGGCTGCTACGCGACGGCAAGACCGCGCGCGACTACCTGCGGGCCGCGTCGCGCGAGGAGCGGGTCGCCCAGGTCGTCCCCGGCGAGGAGCTGCGCGCGGTCTTCGGGGAGCGCGGGCCCTACCGAGTGAGCGCGTTCCTCTCCGCGCCCGAGCGCGCGCGCAGCGGCGCCACGGGCCTCGAGATCCTCGTGAACGATCGGCCCGTGCGCGATCGCGCCCTCGCGCGGGCGGTCGCCCAGGGCTACGGCTCGGTGCTCGAGCCCGGCAGGTACCCTGTGGGTGTACTTTACATCGATATGCCCCCCGAGCGCGTCGACGTGAACGTCCACCCGCAGAAGGCCGAGGTCCGCTTCCACGACGCGCGTGAGCTACAGGGCGCCGTGGTCCGCGCGCTCAACGAGGGGCTCGGGCGCGTGTTCGCCGTGCCGGCGCTCGGGCTCGGCCCCAACCGCGCGAACGCGTTTGGCCGCCCCGCCGACTCCCCCTCCGGCCTCGACCCTTACGCCGCGCGCTCGCTGTCGACCGCGCTCCCGGTCCGTGACGATCCGCCAGGCGTCTACGCGCCGGAGCGACCCACCGCCGCCGCGCACGAGCCCACCGCCCCCCCCTTGGACGCAGCCGAGCTCTTCCCGCGGCAGGGCGCCGCGCCGCTCCGCGAGGCCCTCTTCGGTGCCCCCGCCGAGGGCTTCTACGGTGCACTGCGCTACCTCGCGCAGGTGCGGGCCACGTTCCTCGTCTGCGAGGGCGCCGACGGGCTCTACGTGCTCGATCAGCACGCGGCAGCCGAGCGGGTGCTCTTTCACCGACTCGTGACCGCCCGCCGGCGGCGCTCCACCTCATCCCAGGGCCTCCTCACGCCGGCGCTGGTCGACGTCGGTCACGCGCTCGTCGCGCTGTTCACCGAGGCCGAGGCCGAGATCGCCGCCCTCGGCTTCGACGTGCGCCCGTTCGGCGAGCGGAGCGTCGCCGTCCACGCGGTGCCGGCTCTGCTGTCGCGCGCGAGCCCCGAAGACCTCGTACGCGAGCTCGGCGCGGAGCTCGGCAGGAGCGCAACGCGACCGCTCTCGGGCCGCGTCGATCTCGCGCTGGCGACCCTCGCTTGCCACGGGTCCGTGCGCGCCGGCGACATGCTCGACCCCCAAGAGGTGCGCGCGCTCCTCACCGCGCTCGACGAGGTCGACTTCTCGGGCCACTGCCCGCACGGCAGACCCGTCGTGACCCGCCTGCCCTTCGACGAGCTCGAGCGCCGTGTCGGACGCTGAGCTCGAGCGGCAGGGCGCGGCGGTCTTGGACCTGCTCCGGAGCGAGCCGGGCGCGCTCCTCTGCGTCGTCGGCCCAACGGCGGGGGGAAAGAGCGCCCTCGCGCTGCACCTCGCCGAGCGCCTCGATGGCGAGATTGTGGGCGCCGACAGCGTGCAGATCTACCGAGGGTTCGACGTCGGCTCGGGGAAGCCGACCGCCGAGGAGCGGGCGCGCGTCCCGCATCACCTGATTGACGTGGCCGATCCCTCCTCGCCGTTCGACGCCGCGCGCTTCGTATCGCTCGCCGACCGCGCGATCGCGGAGGTCCGCGCGCGCGGGCGCACGCCCATCGTCTGCGGAGGCACGTTCCTGTGGGTGAAGGCGCTCCTCTCGGGGCTCAGCGACGCGCCCAAGGGCGATGAGACCATCCGCGCGAGGCACCGCGAGCTCGTCGCGCGCGAAGGCTCTCATGCCCTCCACCTCCTACTCGAGGCGGCCGATCCCGGGCTCGCGCCGCGGCTCCACCCGAACGACGTGCTCCGGGTGAGCCGCGCCCTCGAGGTGTTCGAGCTCACCGGGCAGCGGCTCTCCGACCTCCATCGCGCCCACGGCTTCCGCCAGCGGCGCCACGCGGCCCTGCTCGTGTCGCCGGCGCGCACTCCCGAGGAGCTCACGGGGCGCATACGCGCGCGCGTCGAGTCGTTCGTCACGGGCGGCTTGCTCGACGAGGTTCGGGCGCTCGCGCTCGCCGGACACCGTGAGACGCGGGCCATGCGCTCGGTGGGCTACCGCGAGGCGCTCGCAGCGGTGGACGGCGAGCTCCTTGATGCCGAGCTCGTCGAGGCGATCACCCGCTCGACGAGGGTCTTCGCTCGCCGTCAGCGCACCTGGCTCGCGCGCGAGCCCGTCCACTACGTGACCTGACCTCGAGAGATCAGCGCGGTCGATCAATCGTCCGCCCCGTCGCCCTCGGCCTCATCGCCCCCCTCGGTCTCGAGGATCCCGTACTCCTTCAGCCGGCGGTAGAAGGTGCGCCTCGGGATGCCCGCGAGCTTGGCCGCCTGCATGCGGTTCCAGCTCGCGCGGCCGAGCGCGTCGAGGATGCGCTCCTTCTCCGACAGCCGGAACTCGCCCGGCGTGCGCGGCCGGGCGGGGCCGCCCTGCGCCCTCGGCTCCGCCGCCGTCGCGGGGAGCGAGAAGTCCTCAGGCCCCATCTCGGTGTCGTCGCTCATGAGCCACGCGTTCAGGAGCACATGCTCGAGCTGACGCACGTTACCCGGCCAGTCGTAGCCCGCGAGCTTCTTCATCGCGGCGCGGCTCACCGTCTTGCGCTCCCGTCGATGGCGCGCGGCGAAGATGCCGAGGAAGTGATCGACGAGGGCCGGGAGGTCGTCGCGCCTGCCTCGAAGCGGCGGGATTTCGACGGTGATGACGTGGAGCCGGTAGTAGAGGTCTTCGCGGAACGTCCCCTCCCGGACCATGTGCTCGAGGTCGCGGTTGGTCGCCGCGATCACCCGCACGTTCACCGGCTCCTCGGCCGTGCCGCCGACCGGGCGCACGGTCTTCTCTTGGAGCACCCGCAGAAGCCCCGCCTGCATCTTGTGGGGCATCTCCCCGATCTCGTCGAGCAGGATGGTCCCTCCCTCCGCCTCGCGGAAGAGCCCCTTCCGCTCGCGGTCGGCGCCCGTGAACGAGCCGCGCACGTGACCAAAGAGCTCGCTCTCGAGGAGGTTGCCGGGGATCGCGCCGCAGTTCACGCCGGTGAAC
>Ga0073904_10003205_pt1 | contig 12336 bp, 9 predicted proteins | sample KloWWTrecipitate_FD_66668 | JGI IMG/M metagenome (GOLD analysis project Ga0073904, IMG submission 66668) | Active sludge microbial communities from Klosterneuburg, Austria, studying microevolution and ecology of nitrifiers - Klosterneuburg... | ecosystem: Engineered > WWTP > Aerobic digester >...
CGAGGTCCGAGGTCAGGACCGGATCGAGGCCGGCCTCGCCCTGCGCCCGGCGGGCGAGGTCGAGGACGGCCAGCGTGGCGGCGCGCTCGGCGGCGGCATCGCCGCGGCGGCGATGGAAGGAGATCAGATTGCGCATCGTGCGCACGGTCACGGAATGAAGCTCCCCGTAGACGGCGCGAAAGGTCGAAAGGGCCCGGGCGTAGAGGTCGCCGGCGCGCGCGAACTCGCCGCGCGTCGAGAGCAGGATGGCGACCAGCTCCTGGGCACGCGCCGTCGAAGGATGATCCCGCCCGATGCCCGACTCCGCCAGCAGCAGGAGCTTCTCCCCTTCCGCTTCGGCGGCGGCGAACGCGCGCAGATCCCAGAGGATGAAAGCCAGGGTGAGGCGGGCGTCGAAGGTCGCGAGGCTCCCCGGAGGGAGCACGCGCTCGCCGAGCGCGATCGCCTGGTCGGCCGCCGCTCTCGCCTCCTTGCGATGGCGCAGGCGCCGCAGCACCTGCGCCCAGCTGTCGAGCGCGCGCACGCGGTCGGGATGATCCTCGCCCAGGAGGGTGGCGGTCTCTTCCACCAGGCGACGTGCCACCGGCTCGGTCGCCACGTCCTTCCTCTGCAGCGTCAGGTTCGCGACGAGGAGCGCGAGGGTCTCGAGCCGCGAGCGCCCAGCGCCCGCGACGGAGCGCAGCCCTTCCTCCGCCTCGCGCAGGAGCCTCTCCGCCGCGGCGTAGTTTCCCAGCCGCTGGGTGGCGAGTCCGAGGTAGGCGTGAGCCAGCCAGCGGCGCTCGGAAGCTCTGGCGCTCACCGGGGCGCTCGCCGCCAGATCGCGGTCGAGATTCTGCGCCAGATCGGCAGCGGCACGGTTGGCGGCGCGCGCCAGCAAGAGCTTGAGCTCGCGCATGTCGGCCGCGTGGGCGGCATCGGGCGGAAGCGCGAGGCTCGCGGCGAGCTCGCGTTCGCGCGCGATCTGGGCGTGGGCGAGGTCAAGCTCGCCGAGGCGAAGGAACGCCTCGGCGAGGACGCCGCGGACATGGTGCTCGACCGCGGGCTGGTCGGCGAGCGCGGTCGCCGCCCGGCGGGCCGCGAGCGCCAGCGCCTCCTGCACGAGGGGTTTGCGTCCGCGCGCCTCCTCCGGCGTCGCGGCGAGCAACAGGTCGTCGACCAGGAAGCCCTGAACCGCGCGCGCCTGCGCCTCCGAGGCCCGCGCGCGATCGCGCTGCGAGAGCGCGACGAGCAGGCCGGTCGCCAGGCCGGCGAAGGCGAGCGTCGCCGCGGCGAAGGCGAGCCGATGCCGCGCGACGAACTTGCGCGCGCGGTAGAGCCGCGCGCCGGCGAGCGCCGCGACTGGATAGCCGGCGAGCGAGCGGCGAACGTCGTCGGCGAGCGCCAGGACCGAGACGTAGCGCTCCTCCGGGTTCTTGCGCAGCGCCTTGAGGCAGATCTCGTCGAGGTCGCGCGCCGTGCCGCGCGAAAGGGTGCTCCTGGCCAGCTGGCTGGGTCGCGCCGGCTCGCGCTCGACGATCTCGCGCGCCAGGGAGAGCGCGCTCGTCGTTTCACCTCCGAACGGGCGCGCCCCCGTCAGCAGCTCGAACAGCAGCAGCCCGAGGGCGTGCACGTCGGTCGCCGTCGTCGCCGGCTTCCCCTCCACCTGTTCCGGCGCGGCGTAGCGCGGCGTGAGCAGGTGGTCGACGCTGCGCGTCAGGCCGCGGTCGTCCTCCTCGAGGAGCTTCGCGATCCCGAAGTCGAGGAGCTTGACTTCGCCCTCGCGAGTGACGAGCACGTTGGTCGGTTTGAGGTCGCGGTGAACCACCAGGCGAGCGTGGGCGTAGGCGACCGCATCGCACATCTTGAGGAAGATCGCGAGCTTGTCCGGGAGCGCGAGAGGGCGCTCGGCGAAATAGCGGTCGAGCGGCAATCCTTCGACATACTCGAGCGCGAGGTAGGGCGTGCCGTCCTCCGCCACGCCGCCGTCGATGAGACGCGCGATGTTCGGATGTTCGAGGCGCGCCAGGATCTGGCGCTCGCGTTCGAGCCGCTGCCCCAGCTCGCGCGTCCGCACCGAGGCCGGCAGCACCTTGACCGCGACGCGCTGCTCGAAGGCGCCGTCGGCGCGTTCGGCGAGGAAGACCTCGCCCATTCCGCCCGATCCGATCGCCTGCAGGAATCGCCAGGGGCCGCAGCGTTCTGCGGAGCGCGATTCGTCCGCAGCCGGTGCGAGCGCCGCCGCCACGCGCTGGCGAAGGGCGCCGGCCGGATTCGGCTCCTCGACGAGTGCCGCCCGGGCTGCGGCGAGGAGCTCCGCATCTTCGCCGGCGTTGCGCTGGAGAAATTCCGCCCGGCCGTCGGCCGGCAGATCGAGGGCTTCGTCCAGCAGGCGCGACAGTCGCTGGAACCGCGAATTTGCCGCGCCCTTCGCGTCGTCGTCGGCCACCGCCGGGATGCTACCGCAGGCCGCTCTCCGTGCCCGGTCTCGCCTGCGGGGCGTGGAAACGCAGCACGTAGGCGGCGAGGATCGCCGGTGCCAGCGCCGGCGGGAGGGTGGCGAAGATCTGCAGCGCGACGCCGCGATCGTCGATGCCGGTGGCACCCTCGGCGAAAGTGAGCGCCGCGACGGCGAGCGCGATGCCCGTCACCTCCCAACGCCGCCAACGCCGGTCGGGCGCGCGGCCGGTCTCGCGGGCAGCGCGCCAGCGCGCCAGGGCGAGGTGGATCGCGATCGCCTGCAGCGGCAAGGTCAGGACCAGGGTGTGGTTCCAGACCACCGGGGTCACCATGACGCAGCCGGCGAGGGCGACGGCGAGAAGCTGCTCGCCGTCGGCGACCCGGGCGCGCGCCACCGCAGCGACCCCGGCGAGCAGGAGCAGCGTCAGGATCGAGGCGCCCCCACGAGCGTCGGCCAACGCCAGAAAACGGTGCAGCGACACCGTGCGCTCCAACACCCAGGTGTGGGGCCCGTGGCGCAGAAAGGCACCTAGCTCGGGATCGGCGAGCAGTGCCAGGGCCGCTGCGACAACGGCGACGGCGACCGCGAGTTGGTGCCGGTGCCCGCCTTTTTGCGGCCGGTGGAAGAAGAGCGCCGGCAGGGCGCCGAGCGCCAGCGGCTTCACGAGCAGGCTCGCGCCGAGCAGCAGGCCGCTCGCGACGGGGGTGCGTTCCCAGGCGAGCAGCGCCAGCACCAGCAGACCACCCACGGCAAAGGAGAGGTTGCCGAACTCGATCCCCTGCCGCACGCCGGGAGCAAGCATGGCGTAGAGCAGCGCGAATCCGAGGCGCTGCCAGGGTCCGCGGGCGAGCCAGGCGGCGGCGCACCAGAGCACGACCGCCAGCCCGGCGAGCGACGCGCAGCGCAGCGGCAGGAAGGGGGAGGCGAGCGGAAGCTGGCGCAGGACCGCGCCGAGCCGCATGAGCGAAGGGGGATAGACGTAGCCGCCGTCGAGGTAGGGCGAACGGCCGTCGGCCTGCCGGAGAAAGGCCCTCTCCTGCGCCAGCTCGTCCCCGAGCGGGTCGACGCTGGTCACCGCCGGATAGAAGCGCAACAGGGTCGCGACGAAGATCGCGCCGACCGCGAGCGCATGCTGCCACCAGGCGAGTCGCCGTCCGGCCGCGGGGATCACGGCAACTCCGTCCTAGGTGCGCGCAGGAACCGGCAACGGCCGTCCGTCCTGGCCGACGTGGACGAACACCATCTCGGCTGCGGTGACGGTGACTTTCGGTCCGCCGGGGTAGCCGCGCTCGGCCTCGACGGTGACCTCGACAGTGACCGAAGTGTTGCCCACGCGCTTCGTGCGGGTGAAGAAGCTCACCAGGTCGCCGACGAAAACCGGGGCATGAAAGACGACCTCGCGCATCGACACGGTCACGATCCTGCCGAACACCGTGCGGTGGGCTTCGACGGCGCCCGCCTGGTCGATGTAGGAGAGGATCACGCCGCCGAAGATGGTGCCCAGGGCGTTGGTGTCCTTCGGCATCATGATCACGCGGATGGCGGGCATCGTGTTGAATTCATTGTCCTGAGGCATCGGATTCTCCGCCCGGTGGAGTGGCTGCGTGCGCTGCGGGCTCCGCCCGGCATGCTATCTTAGAGGCCCTTCCGGACCCGCGATGGCGATCGATCCATCCTCTTCGATGCCGCTCCGCACCAGTGACGACCTGGGGCTTCTGCAGCGCATCGTCGACCGCCGGCCGGAGGCCCTGGCCGAGCTCTACGATCGCTACGCGCCACTGCTGCTCGCGGTCACCCGTCGCATGCTGGCCACCGCCGCCGAGGCCGAAGAGGCGCTGCAGGAGACTTTCTTCCAGGTCTGGAATCAGGCCGAGCGTTTCGATTCCGGCCGATCTTCGGTTTCCGCCTGGCTGGTGTTCCTGGCGCGCGACCGGGCGCTCGCCCGGCTGCACCGGCGCCCGCTGGAGGAGCGCGGCAGTGCCGCGAAGCGGGCTGAGCTGGCCGGGATGTCCGAGGGCGGCGTCGAGACCCTCCCGGGTGTGTATATCGAGGGCGTGGCCGTAAAAGAGCGCCGGCAGCGTGTGCAGGAGGCCATGGCGGCGCTCTCGAAAGAGCACAAAGAGGTGCTCGAGATGGTCTTTTTCGACGGTCTCTCGCTGACCGAGATCGCCGAACGCAGCCGCACTCCGCTCAGCACGGTCAGGGGCCGGGCACTGCACGCGATGAAACATCTTCGGCGTGACCTCCGCGCCGAGATCCGGGAGCTCATGTGAGCGACGAGCTCGACCTGGAGGATCTCGCCGCACTGGGCGTGCTGGAGGACATCGCGCACGGCGCGGGGCAGGAGGATACCGCGCCGGTCGAACCTCCCCCGGCCGACGAAGCCGCCGAAGTCCTGCGGCGCCTCTACGTCGAAGGCCTGGGCCTGCTCGCCTATGAGTTGCTGCCGGCCCAGCCGCAACCGGGAACCCGAGCGTCGGTGCTGGCGCATCTGATCGGAGACGAGACCCAGGAGGTCTCGCCGCTGCTGATCGGCGCCGCGCACGCGGCCTTCGCTCCGGCGTCCCCGCCGCACTTCCCTCCTGCAGCGGTCTCGCCACCGACGCCGACATCGCCGACACCGCCCGCATCGCCGACACCGCCCGCATCGCCGGCATCGCCCTTCACCGCCAAGGCTCCGGCCCAGCTGCACCCGCCGGCGGAGCCCGCGACTCCGGGCGTCGCTGCGCACCGCGAGGCACAGGCCTGGCAGGTGACCCGGCGCAGCCGCTGGCCGGCCGTCTGGCTGACGCTCTTCGCGCTCGCCGCGGCCGGGCTGGGGGTCTGGGTGGCGATGCTGCAGTCGGAGATCGCCTACCGTGACACGCAGATCCGCGGCCTCGGCACCCGGCTGGCGGAGGTCGACCGGCTGAAGGGCGAGCTCGATGCTGTGCACTCCGAGCTGGCGGCACTCGAACAGCGCCACGCCTTCGTGACCGCGCCCTCGACGACGATCTTCGCCCTTCGGCCGCCCCTCGGGAGCCTGCAGCCGACCGCAAGGGGCAGTCTGTTCGTCGCCCCCGATCGGCGCCACTGGCAGCTCGAGGTCCGCGGCCTGAAGCCCGAACCCGAGCCGCAGGACTACCAGCTCTGGTTCATCGTCGACGGCCTGCCGCTCTCTGGCGGGGTCTTCGATGCCAGGCTCGGCACACCCGCCGTCCTCGAAGCCGGCTCCCTGCCGGCCGGCACGACCGCCGTCGCCATCACCCTCGAACGCAAGGGCGGCACGGCGAGCCCGACTTCGCCGATCCTGCTCACCGCCGCGAGCTCCGTCCAGATCTGACGCCCGCGCAGCCGAGCCCGGCTGTGAACGGTCTCACTTCGCCCGCGGCCGGTTCGCGCGAAGATCTGCGGCAGCTTTCGACCGCAAGCCCATGAAAATGCGACCGCTGACGCTCCGGATCCGCCGCGCGCTGGGCCTCACCGCGCTGCTCGCAGCGCTGTGCGCGTCCCGACTTCTCGCGCAGGATCTCTGGGTCTACGACAACGCGCTCGTCGGGGGATTCGAGGACTGGAGCTGGGCGACGCGGAATCTCGCGGCGACCGGCGACGTGCATTCGGCGCCGGCAGCGATCAGCTGGGAGCCGGACAACTGGCAAGGGCTCTACTTCCACAGCAACGCCGCCTTCGACTGCGCCGACTACCTCTCCCTGCGGCTCTGGGTGAAGGGCGTCGGCGGCAGCGGGCAGCAGATCGACCTCGCGATTCAGCTCGAAGGCGGCGCCCTGACGACGGTCGATCTCGACACTTACCTTCCGGCCGGCGGCATCTCCTCCTCCCAGTGGCGCGAGGCCGTGCTGCCCTTCGCGACCCTCGGCCTGACGAGCTGCAGTTTCAACGAGCTCGTCCTGCAGGCGGCGACGGCAGCGAATCAGCCCGAGGTGCGGGTGGACGACATCCGCTTCCTCTTCGATCCGACGCCGCCCGCGGTGGTCTCGATCGCGGTCGATCCCGCGCTCGACCGGCGCCCGATCTCGGATCTCGTCTACGGGGTGAATTTCGCCTCCCCGGCGCAGCTGGCCGCGGTCGGTTACCCGCTCAATCGCTGGGGCGGCAATCGCACGACGCGCTACAACTGGCAGCTCGACGTCGACAACAGCGCCGCCGACTGGTTCTTCACCAACTACACCGGGGAAGACGATCCGCCGAACCTCCCCGCGGGCTCGAGCGCCGACCTGTTCCTGCGCGATTCACGGGCGGCCCGTGCCGAGGTGGTCCTGACACTGCCGACGATCGGCCGCGTCGCCGGCCCGGACCGCCTGCGCCGCTGGGGTTTCTCCCAGACTCTCTACGGCCCGCAGTTCCAGGATGAGTGCGACCTCGCCCCGCCGGACTGGTGCAATCCGGACGCCGGCAACGGGCGCTGCACCCTGGCTGCGAACCCGCTGCACTGCGATGCGACAGGGCACATCGTCGGCAACGACGTGGACGACACGACCATCCCGGTCTCTCCTGCCTTCACCCGGGACTGGGCGGCGTTCGCGGCCAGTCGTGTCGGCCCCTCGTCGCGTGGCGGGGTGCGCTATTTCGCCCTCGACAACGAACCGATGCTGTGGAACTCGACCCATAGCGACATTCATCCGCAGCCGCCCACCTACGACGAGGTGTGGAGCCGCGGCCTCGCGGTCGCCGCTGCGGTGAAGGCCTACGACCCGACAGCCCAGATCCTGGGGCCCGATACCTGGGGCTGGTGCGACCTGTGGACCTCGGCGGCCGACGCCGCGAGCGGCCCATCCTGCATCGACGGCCCCGACCGCCAGGCGCACGGCGGTCTGCCGTTCGTCGCCTGGGTGCTGGCGCAGAGCTGCGCTCACCTCCAGTCGACCGGCGTCCGCCCGATCGACTATCTCGACGTGCACTACTACCCGCAGAGCGGCGAGGCGTTCGGCGGCGAGGCCTATGCCGCGCTCCGGCTGCAATCGACCCGCGAGCTCTGGGATCCGACCTACACCTCGGCCTCCTGGATCGGCGACGAAGTGGCGCTGATCCCCCGCTTGCGCGGCTGGATCGCGACCTACTGTCCGGGGACCCGTCTCGCCTTGACGGAGTATGCCTGGGGGGACGACGCCGCGCCGTCGGGCGGGCTCGCCCAGGCCGAGATCCTGGCCATCCTCGGCCGCGAGGGAGTCGACCTCGCGACGCGCTGGGTGGTGCCGGCCGCGGGCTCCAAGACCGAAGAGGCGTTCCGGCTGTTCCTGAACTACGACGGCGCCGGTGCGCGCGCTCTCGGGGATCGCATCCGGGCGGTTTCGAACGATGCCGCGCACGTCGGCGCCTTCGCGATCCGCGGCCACGCCGACGAGTTGCTGCTGCTGCTGTTCAACAAGGACGACGCGGCGCGGGAGGTCGTCGTGTCGATCGCCGGCAGCCTGACGGGGAACTTTGCGCTCCATCGATTCACTGCCACCACGGCCCTGGGGCCGGCCGGCTCCGCAAACCCCGCCGGCGGAGTGCTCGCTCTCACCCTGCCGCCGCGTTCCGCGACGCTCGCCCGCGGCCGGCTGGCGACGAACCTGATTTTCCAGGATCGTTTCGAGACCGCAACCTACCTCGGCTGGTCGGTGGCGGCGCCCTGAGCTTCGGCGTGCGCCGAGATCAGTCCTTGGCCTTCTTGCCCGAGTTGTAGAGTGCCTCGAGGCCCTTCTTCGACAGCCGCTCGGCAAACTCGTCGACCCACTTGACGAACTTCGAGTCGGTCGTCGAGAGGTTGGAGCCGGAGACGACGCGGTGATGGATCGCGGCGACTAGGTCGCCCGACTTGACGTCGATGAACTTCATGTCGAAGGTGGTGTTGCCGGAGCCGGCGCCCATGCCGACCCAGAACTTCGCCGCGGCGCTGCCCTCGGTGCAGTCGACGATCCGCCCGACGACTTTGACGTCCCCCCCGGACTTCACGACGGTGACCGTCCCGGCGAGTCCGTTCCGGAAGGCCTCGGCGAAGATCTCCGGCATGTTGCTGGTGAGATTGTTGGCCAAGCGCTTGTCCTTGGCGTCGCGGTCGCCGGCCTTCTCTCCCAGAAGCTGCGGCTCCATCCACGCCGCGAAATTGACCTTCTTGCCGGAGAGGGAGAAGCCGGGCTTCACCCAGAGGTAGTCGATCTCGTCGGCCTTGCGGAACTCGCGGTCGTCGCCGTACCAGGAGGTGTCGAGCTTGCCTTCGTCGAGCGTGCGGCCGGCACTCGCCGGGGCGAAGGGGAGGACGGCGAGAACCAGGGCGAGGCAGCAGATCTTCGGGATGGACATCAGAGGTCTCCTTGCTCGGTAGAAGGCGGTGCCGGACCGGCAGTAGCCGAATTCTAGTCCTCCCCACTTCTTTAGGGGTGGATCTCTCCCGGCCACGCCGCCGATATACTCGACCCCACATGTCGCCCAGCGCCCTCGTTCTCGCGGGCGGCTCCGGAACCCGTTTCTGGCCGTCGAGCCGTCGCCACCGTCCCAAGCAGTTCCTGTCGCTGGAAGGCGAACGCTCGCTCCTCCAGGCCACGGTCGATCGTCTGCGGCCGCTGGTGTCGCCGGAACAGGTCTGGATATCGACCACCGACGCGCTCGCGAGCGCTGTCGCGGAGCAGTTGCCCGAGGTTCCGCCCTCCCAGATCCTGACCGAGCCGGCGCCCCGCAACACAGCGCCGGCCATCGGCTGGTCGCTGCTCGCCATGCCGGAGGCGGTGCGCGAAGGGGTCGTGATCGTACTGCCCTCCGATCACCGGATCGCCGATCCGGCGCCTTTTCGCGCCGCGCTCGCCGCCGCCGCCGCCGAGGTCCTGCGCGAGCCCAGGATCCTCACGCTCGGCGTCGTTCCGGCGCGGCCGGAGACCGGCTTCGGCTATCTCGAAATGGCGGAGGAGCTCCCGGGGGGGCGTGGACTGCGCCGGGTGCGGCGCTTCACCGAGAAGCCCGATCTTGCCACCGCGGAAAGGTTCGTGGCCGACGGCGAGCATCTCTGGAACGCCGGCATCTTCGTCTTCCGCGGCAGCGTCCTGCTCGCCGGGCTGGAAAGGCATTCGCCGGAACTGGCTCGCGGGCTGGCCGAGATTGCGCAGTCCCCCGGCCGGGTGAGCGAGCTCTACCCGCGCCTGCAGTCGATCTCGATCGACTACGCCGTGATGGAGAAGTTCGAGGAGATGGCGGCGCTGCCGCTCGACTGTGGCTGGAGCGACCTCGGTTCCTGGGACGCCCTGGCCGGAATCCTGCCCGCCGATGCGGCCGGCAACGTCGCGCGCGGCGGAGCGATCGTCGTGGACGGGGCGCGCAACATCACCTTCGCGGAGGACGGGACGATCGCCATACTCGGCCTCTCGGATCTGATCGTCGTGCGGTCGGGCGATGCCGTCCTGGTGGCGAAGCGCAAGGACGCGCAGGAGGTCCGGCGTATCGTCGATCAGCTGGCGGCCTCGGGCCGCAAAGAACTGCTCTAGGACCTCGCCGATCATGCAGAAGAAGATCCCGCGCTCCGGAGCGTTCTCGGAGCGTCTGAATCGCTGGGCGATCGATCGCGGCTTTCCAATTCTCGCTTGGATCGCGCCGCGGGCGCCGCGCTGGTTTCTCTTCCTCCACGCGCGCTGGATCATCGCCCTCGTCTTCTTCTTCCACTCGAGTCCCAAGCGCGCCATCGAGCGCAATCTCGCCCGGGTCCTCGGCGATGCGCCCGGCTCCGCCGCCGTGCGGCGGGCGACGAACGCGATGCTGCGCCACCTCGCCTACTACTGGGTCGATCTCTTCCGCTTTCCGCAGCTGCCGCGGGAGCGTCTGCGCGAGCTCATCGTCGGCGGGGACTTGCGGGCGCTCGATCCGTTGAAGGAGCTGCTGGCGACCGGCCAGCGGGTCCTCCTGATGACCGCTCATCTCGGCAACTGGGAGCTCGGGGCGGTGATGCTCGGGCAGGCCGACATTCCGCTCGCCATCATCTACGTGCCGGACGAGTTCGAGCAGGCGGAACAGTTCCGCAGCCACATGCGCGGGCTGTCGAACGTCAGCGAGATTCCGCTCCCGGCCGACGATCGCTTCGCGAGCCTCGCGGTGTTGCGCGCTTTCGGCGAGGGCCGGGTCGTCGCCCTCCAGGGCGATCGCGACTTCCGCGACAGCGGCGTCGAGCTCTCCTTCTTCGGGGCGAAGGCCAGCTTCCCGACTGGGCCGTTCCATCTCGCCCGGATGACTGGCGCGGTCCTGCTCCCGACCTTCATCGCCTATGCGCCCGACCTGCGCTTCGAGGTCGCGCACGGCGCCCCGATCCGCGTTGCCCGCACGGCCGATCGCGACGGCGATGTGCGCGCGGCGATGGAGAACTGGGTCGTGACGCTGGAGGATGCGGTGCGGCGGTGGCCGACGCAGTGGTACACCTTCTACGATTTCTGGCCACCGGAGGCGGGCCCGGCATGAGCCGCGTGACCCGCGTCGCGACCGCCCGGGGCCTCGGCCCTTTGTTCGCCGAGCCCGCCGTCCCTGCGGAACCCTTTCCGCCCGGCGGAGGTCCGTGGGAGGTCGAGATCGGTTTCGGCAAGGGGCGCTACCTGCTGCGCCGCGCCGCCCTCGAGCCGGAGGTGCGCTTCCTGGGCATCGAGATCGCGGGCGAGTACTTCCGTCTGGTCGCGCGCCGTCTCGTCCGCCGCCACCTCGCCAATGTCGTCCTGCTCGCGGGCGAGGCGCAATATTTCGCCGGCGCCATCCTGCCGCGCGCTTTCGCACGCGCGGTCCACATCTACTTCCCCGACCCGTGGCCGAAGCAGCGCCACCATCGCCGAAGGCTCTTCGCACCCGATTCCCTCGATCTCGTCCAGGGCCTGTTGGCTCCCGGCGGCCGGCTCTACTTCGCGACCGACTTCCTGGCTTACGGCGAAGAGGTCCGTCAGCTTCTGGTCTCCCTTCCGGGAGCGCAGGTGGTCGTGCGCGACGGCCCCTGGCCGGACGGTGCGCGCACCAACTACGAGGCGAAGTACATCGTCGAGGGGAGGCCGATCCTGCGCCTCGAGGTTGCCTTCAGCGGCGGAGCCGTGCCGCATCCCCGCGGCCTGCTCGACCTGCTCGTCGCCCCGACCCGGCGTCCCGAACCGCTGCCCTGGGCTCCGGGAGGAACGACACCGGGCGCCGCGGAACTGATCCGCCGGCGCTGAATCGGCGTACCCTTCACTGAGAGAAATGGGCGAGCGCATCCTCATTGCCGGCGGCACCGGACTGCTCGGGCGGGCGCTCGCGCGGCGGCTGGCCGCGTCGCAGCGCGAGGTGGTGCTGCTGTCGCGCTCCGCGGCGGGGAGCGCGGGGGCGCTCGATCTGCCGCCAGGCTGCCGCCTGGAAGCCTGGGACGGACGGACCGCGGCGGGATGGGGCGGGCTCGCCTCCGGCGCGGCGGCGATCGTCAACCTGGCCGGCGAGTCGATCGCCGGCGGGCGCTGGAGCGCGGCACGCCGGGCGCGCATCCTGGGCAGCCGCCTGCAGAGCACCGCTGCCCTGGTCGAAGCCATCGCGCAGGCGAAAGAGCCGCCGCGGGCACTGCTGCAGGCCTCGGCGGTCGGCTACTACGGCGATCGCGGCGACGAGCTGCTGACCGAGGACTCGGCCGCAGGCGGCGGCTTCCTGGGCGCGACCGCGACGGCCTGGGAGACGGCGAGTGCGGCGGCGGAGACGTTCGGCGTGCGCCGGGTGGTGGCGAGGACCGGAGTCGTCCTGGCCCGCGAAGGCGGTGCCTTCCCGAAGATGGCGCTGCCGTTTCGCCTCGGTGCCGGCGCCATCCTCGGCTCGGGGCGGCAGTGGATGTCCTGGATTCATCTCGCCGACGAGATCGCGGCGCTCGAGTTCCTGATCGACAACGAGGCGGCCCGCGGCGCGGTCAATCTCGTGGCGCCGGAGCCGGCCACGCAGGCCGGGTT
>Ga0073904_10003207_pt1 | contig 12332 bp, 11 predicted proteins | sample KloWWTrecipitate_FD_66668 | JGI IMG/M metagenome (GOLD analysis project Ga0073904, IMG submission 66668) | Active sludge microbial communities from Klosterneuburg, Austria, studying microevolution and ecology of nitrifiers - Klosterneuburg... | ecosystem: Engineered > WWTP > Aerobic digester >...
ATCGGCAGCGAGCAGCGACAGCTGAAACCCGTGGCCGTCGCGGCGCAGCGTATCGAGCGCGTCGCCGAGCGAACGCGCATCGTGCTCGCCGAGCCAGGAGGGGAAATCGAGCAGCGCTTCGGCGCGCCGTCCCGGCGGCAGCAGCACCGAGGTCTGGCCGAGGAATTTTGGCCCCTCGGCATTTTCGGTCCACAGCACGATGACTTCGGGCATGCCCGAGAGCAGGCCCTCGTACTCATCGACCAGCGCCCTGAGCCGCGCCACCTGCTTTTGCGAGCGCCGCCGCGCGGTGCGCGATTCCTTCGTCAGCCGCAGCGCCACGACGCCGGCGAGCAGCGCGAATGCACCGGCCCCGAGCGCCACCGCCAGCGGCATCGTGCCGGCCACCATGCCGGCGCTGTAGGACTGCGCGAGGGCCGGGCTGGCGGCGAGAAGCGCCGTGGCGCTGATGGCGCTCACTGCGAATCCCCGACCGTTCCGGATCGCCTCCGGCCTCATGCACTGCCCCACTGAAATGAAACTCTACGCGGGCGCGGGGCCGTTGCGGCGCCGCACCTGAACTGACACTTCGCGAAGCTGGACTGGACGCCCGCCACGAAGGACCCGCGGCGCAACCCTCGCCGTCGAATCACTGCAACTTACCGGTCAGTGCGTTGGGGCAAAAGAGTCCACATGCCTGTGAACTTCGGGCATTGGTTCACAATGCCCGCTTGACGTGAGTCCGAACAGTGAACGTTTGGTTAATGCGAGATGCCGGTGCGTGGTGCCCCACCCTCATCCGCCCTGTCGGTGGCGCGCAGCGCCGGATGAGGGTGGGGCAGCGCGCCGTGAACGATCAGTACCGGTACTGGTCCGACTTGAACGGGCCGGTCGGCGACACGCCGATGTAGTCGGCCTGCGGCTTGGTCAGGGTCGTGAGCTTGGCGCCGAGCTTGGCGAGGTGGAGTTCGGCCACCTTCTCGTCGAGGCGCTTGGGGAGCACATGGACTTCGTGCGGCAGGTTCTTGCCGTTGGTCCACAGCTCGATCTGCGCCAGCGTCTGGTTCGAGAACGAGGCCGACATCACGAAGCTCGGGTGGCCGGTGGCGTTGCCGAGGTTGACGAGGCGGCCTTCCGACAGCAGCACGATGCGGTTGCCGGAGGGCAGTTCGACCAGATCGACCTGAGGCTTCACGTTGGTCCACTTGAAGTTGCGCAGCGCCTCGACCTGGATCTCGTTGTCGAAGTGGCCGATGTTGCAGACGATGGCCATGTCCTTCATCTTGCGCACGTCATCGACGGTCACGATGTCCTTGTTGCCCGTCGCGGTGACGACGATGTCGGCGCGGTGCGCGGCATCCTCGAGGGTCACCACTTCGTAGCCGTCCATCGCCGCCTGCAGGGCGCAGATCGGATCGACTTCCGTCACCAGCACGCGCGCGCCGGCGCCGCGCAGCGACAGGGCCGAGCCCTTGCCCACGTCGCCGTAACCGCAGACGATCGCGACCTTGCCGGCCAGCATCACGTCGGTGCCGCGGCGGATGGCGTCGACCAGCGATTCACGCGTGCCGTACTTGTTGTCGAACTTCGACTTCGTCACGCTGTCGTTGACGTTGATCGCCGGGAACGGCAGCTCGCCCTTCTGCTGCAGCTGGTAGAGCCGCATGACGCCCGTGGTGGTTTCCTCGGACACGCCGCGGATCGCCGCCTTGATGCGCGAATAGAAATGCGGGTCCTGCGCGAGGCGCTTCTTGATCGTCGCGAAGAAGATTTCCTCTTCCTCGTTGCCGGGCTTGTCGAGCACCGACGGGTCGGTCTCGGCCTTGGCGCCGGTGAGCACCAGCATGGTGGCGTCGCCGCCATCATCGAGGATCATGTTCGGGGTTTCGCCGCCCGGCCAGTCCATCATGCGGTCGGTGTAGTCCCAGTATTCCTGCAGCGTCTCGCCCTTGATGGCGAACACCGGCACACCGGCCGCGGCGATGGCGGCGGCAGCGTGGTCCTGCGTCGAAAAGATATTGCAGCTCACCCAGCGCACTTCTGCCCCGAGCGCGACGAGCGTCTCGATCAGCACGGCGGTCTGGATGGTCATGTGGAGGGAGCCGGCTATGCGCGCGCCCTTCAACGGCTGGCTGGCGGCATATTCCTCGCGGATGGCCATGAGGCCGGGCATCTCGATCTCGGCCATGCCGATTTCCTTGCGGCCGTAATCGGCCAGCGCGATGTCCTTGACGATATAATCGGTATTGGCCATTGGCCCGTCTCCCGCGAAATGTCTGGTGTTGCCGCGCTTATAGGCGAGCGGCGGGAGGCGATCAACCGGGGACATAAAGCTTCCTTTATATCCCGGTCGGCTCCTTGCGTTCCCATTCGCCGTTGCGGCGGGTGCGGGGCGGGGGCAGGTCGTCCTCGTCGTCCCAGCGACGGCGGCGCCGGAACGGCAGGCCGAGGAAGCGGGCAAAGCCCGAGGTTATGAAGTAGCCGAGGAGGAACCCCGCGCCGGCATACGCAAAGCCTTCCATGGTCACCGGCACGCCGGGCTTGAAGGCCTGCATGGTGCGGGTGCCGATATCGCTGTCGAGGTACTTTGGCAGCTCGGTGAACCGTTCCCAGCCCGTCGCGCCCTGGATTTCGACGAGCGCGGCGCTGAGTGCGTCGTAGCGCCGGAAGGTCGCGGCCATCGAGGTGCCGCGATCGGCAAGGAAGGAGTCGCCCGCCGCCGTGTAGCGGGCCAGCGCATCCTCTCGCGTCAGCCCGGCGGCGGTCGCGGCGGCATCGAATTCGGCCGTGATGATGCGCAGCTCATCCACCGCGCCGCCGAGGCGCTGCGTGTACTGCTGCGCATATTCGGGGAACTGGCTGAGCATCAGGCCCAGCGCCAGCCCGCCCACCGCACTGAGGGTTTTGCGCATGAGCGCCTCCGACTTCGCGCCGGATGGTACCACCGCAAAAGTTACCCACATCTGACGGGTGGGGAATGGTGGTGCGGCTGGGATGTGATTGCCCGTTCTTCGTGGTTCGACAGGCTCACCATGAAGAACTCGGAAGGCGCCGTTCGAGCGGCCTTGGCACCGGAGCAGCAGCAGCCTTCGTGATGAGCCTGTCGAACCACGCAGGCGTGCCCGCGGCCGAAACCTACTCCGCGCCGTCGCGGTCTTCGTCAAAACCGTTGGTGACGAGCACGGTGATGGCTTCCAGCGCCTCGCGGGCCTGTTTGCCGCTGGCCTGCACGAGGATGGTCGAGCCGGGGCCGGCGCCGAGCATCATCAGGCCCATGATCGAGTTGCCGGCGACGGTCGTGCCGTCGCGCGTCACCTTGATGTCGGCTTCGAAGCATTCGGCCGTGCGCACGAAGCGGGCCGAGGCCCGGGCGTGCAGGCCCTTGCGGTTGACGATGGTCAATTGCTGCGCCAGCGCGCGACCAATCTGTGCGGCACTTTCCATGAGACTCATCTAGCCGGATTTCGGCTCAGCCGCCAAGCGCCTCGCTGGCGACGTTGATGTATTTGCGGCCGGCCTCGGCGGCCTCTTTGACCGCCTGCTTGATCGACGCCTCGCCGCGCACCCGCGCCAGTTTCACCAGCATCGGCAGGTTGACCCCGGCGATCACTTCGACCTCGCGGTTCTGCATCACCGAAATGGCGAGGTTCGAGGGCGTGCCGCCGAACATGTCGGTGAGAATCACCACGCCGCTGCCCTGATCGACGCTATCGACGCAGCGCAGGATGTCGTTGCGCCGCTCTTCCATGTCGTCTTCGGGGCCGATGGCGACGGTTTCGATGAGGTCCTGTGGACCAACAACGTGCTCGAGCGCCGACTTGAACTCGTTGGCGAGCGCTCCGTGGGTCACGAGGACCATGCCAATCATACATATGCTCCGAACTGGCATGCACCCAGCGGCAAGGTTTCGAGTCTTGCCCCTGTACACATGCGATTCAAGTGGTTTTTTGACGCGCCGCCGACCCGGCTCCGGCAAGGCCGCGAAGCGCCTCGGAAACCAGCAGGATCTGGTGCCCGAGTTCGATCGCTCCGGCTCGCGGAACCGGGCAGCGCGGCAGGGCGACGCCGAGGAAATCAGTGCGAAGGTCAACCTCCTCGACCATGCGTTCGAGCGTCTCGACGAGATCGACGACAAGGTCCACCCGCGCCTCGGCGACATGCGGCCGGCGGACGATGCCGCGGCCGCGCAGTTCGGCGAGACCGGCGATCCGCGGCGGCGTGCGCATCATCACCACCCCACCGGTGGCGGCCACATCGAGCCGGTCATCGGCCACGAGGTTCGCGCTGAGTCCGCGGCCCTCCCAGCGATCAATGAGGCTGAGCGCCAGCAGCGATTTGCCTGCCCCCGAGGGACCGCGCAGCAGCACGCCGCTGCCATCGAGCACGATGCCCGTCGCGTGGATGTTCTCGCTCACTTCTTGCGGTCGTATTGCTGGGCGCGCGGCAGCGTGACGGTGAACATCGCGCCCGAACGGTCGGTGCGATTCTCGGCGCGGACGGTGCCCTTGTGGGCCTCGACGATCTGCTTGGAAATGGCGAGGCCGAGGCCGGAGTGATCGCCAAAATGCTCGCCGTCGGGACGGTCGGTATAGAAGCGGTTGAAGATGCGCGTGATGTCGCCGCGAATACCCGGGCCCTCGTCGGTGACGCTGACCGTGATCGAGTCTTCGGAACTGCGCACGAACACGCGCACCGTCGCGCCCTCAGGCGAGAACGACACCGCGTTGTCGATGAGGTTGGAGAACACCTGCGCCATCCGGCTGTCATGGCCGAGCATGACGGGCGCGTAACGGCTGATGGATTTTTCGAGCACCACGTCGACGCCGCTCTCGGCGGCAAGATCCTTCTGGATGCTTGCAATGGTCTCTACGAGCTTGAGCAGATCGATCTTCTTGAGGTCCTGCCGCGCCAGTTCGGCATCGAGGCGGCTCGCATTGGAGATGTCGGAGATCAGCCGGTCGAGGCGGCGGATATCGTGCTGGATTATGGCATGCAGCCGCTCCGCATCCTCGGGCCGTTTGGCGCGCGGCAGCGTTTCGACGGCCGAGCGCAGCGAGGTCAGCGGGTTCTTCAGTTCGTGCGCCACGTCGGCGGCGAACCGCTCGATCGCCTCGATGCGGTTATAGAGCGCCGAGGTCATCGAGCGCAGCGCCTTGCTCAGGTGCCCGACCTCATCGACGCGGTCGGAGAAATCGGGGATTTCCTCGCGGCTGTTCATCGAGGACTGCACCTTCTCGGCCGCCTGCGCCAGCCGCCGCAGCGGCCCCGCGACGGTGCCGGCAAGCAGCAGCGACAGGATCAGGGTCACGCCGCCCGCGACCAGCGCGATGCGCAGGATGCCCCAGCGCTCGGCGATGTCGATCTGGTCGATGTCGCCCGGCTCGGTGGAGAGCAGCAGCGCGCCGACGGTCGAGCGCACCCGCTTCACCGGCACCGCCACCGACACCACCAGCTGATGCTTCTGATCGATGCGCACGATGGCGCTCGAGTCGCCGGTCAGCGCCGAGGCCACTTCGGGATAGCGCGCGCCCTGGTCGGCGGCGAGCTCCTGGTAGAGCGGGAAATCATCGCCCGGCAGCACCACCATCAGCGCGTTCCACCAGTCGAACAGGAAGAACCCCGTCCCCTGGTCACTCTTGGTCATCTGCCTGAGGATTTCGCCCCGCGCGTAAATGTTGTCGCTGTCGAGGATCAGCAGCCCGCCCTGATCGTAGATGCGCGCCCGGGTGCGGGTGGGCAGGATCAGGTTGCGCAGCAGCGGCGCGACGCGCTCGGGGTTGATCGGGAATTCGAGGCTCGGATCGAGAAAGCTCAGCGGCGAAATCGGGTCGCCGGTGGTGAGTTCCACCAGCTTGTCCGGATCGACGCGGATCACGTCGCTGTCCACCGTCGCCGACGCGCCGATGGCGGCGGCGATGATCTCGCCCTGCACGCGCAGCGATTGCACGCGCGCCTCGATCAGCCCGGCACGCCACTGGTTGAGGAACAGGATGCCGACGACGAGGACGAGCAGGCCCGCAAGGTTGAGCGCGACGATGCGGCGGGTGAGCGTCGAGAACACGGTGTGCGCGAAGAAGCGCTGCACCCCGAACCAGGCGCGCGTCACGCCGCCGGCAAAGCCCTGCCATACGGCGCGAAGCGCGCTCGGCCTGCCGAGATCGGGATGCGGCTTGTCCATGGCTGACGCCGTCCGGCGGGCGAGCCGCCGGCCGGCTTATTGCTCCTTGAAGCGATAGCCGACGCCGTACAGCGTCTCGATCATCTCGAAGTCGTCGTCGACCGCCTTGAACTTCTTGCGCAGCCGCTTGATGTGGCTGTCGATGGTGCGGTCGTCGACATAGACCTGGTCGTCATAGGCGGCATCCATCAGCGCATTGCGCGATTTCACCACGCCCGGCCGCAGCGCCAGCGCCTGCAGGATCAGGAACTCGGTGACGGTGAGGGTGACGCGCTGGCCCTTCCAGGTGCAGGTGTGGCGCTCTTCGTCCATCACCAGAGAGCCGCGTTCGATCAGCTGCTTGCCGGGGGCCGGTTCGGCCGACGTGCCGAGCGCCGTCGGATCGCGCGGCGCGGCGCGGCGCAGAATCGATTTGACGCGCTCGACCAGCAGCCGCTGGCTGAACGGTTTGGTGATGAAATCGTCGGCGCCCATCTTGAGGCCGAACAGCTCGTCGATTTCCTCGTCCTTGGACGTGAGGAAGATCACCGGCACGTCGGATTTCTGGCGCAGGCGCCGGAGCAGTTCCATGCCGTCCATGCGCGGCATCTTGATATCGAGGATCGCGAGATCCGGGCGATCGCTGGTCAGGCCTTCGAGGCCCGACGCGCCGTCGGTATAGGTGGAGACGGAATATCCTTCGGCTTCCAGCGTCAGCGACACGGAGGTCAGGATATTGCGGTCGTCGTCCACCAGGGCGATCTTGGGCATAAACTTCCCCTTTTTAAGCATCGGCGGCAGCCCCGACGCGGCGCGGACTTTGACTGCCACAATCCCACATAAATAAGGCGCGTTGCCCGTGATTGCCAGCGCTCGCCATGATTTCCCTCCGTTTGGTCCCTGTGCATGGGACGCCGGAGCGGGGGGAATCCTTGGGGTGGATAGCGTTTGGAGACTGCGGCCCCACCCTCATCCGGCGCTGCGCGCCACCTTCCCCCATCAAGGGAGAAGGAATCCCGACTGAGAGTTTTCAGTCACGCCTTCTCCCTTGATGGGAGAAGGTGCCCGAAGGGCGGATGAGGGTGGGGGCCGCACGCGCCAGCGCAAATCCCCCCAAAACAAAAACGCCGCCCTCCCGGACGGCGCCACGTCAAACCTGAGCAAAATCAGCTAGTTGCTGGCGTAGAACACGTGCGAACCGATGGCGGCGACGCGCTGGAAGGTGTGCGACCAGCGCGGGGCAACGGCGGTGGTGTGGTAGAACAGCACCGAGTTGGGGACAACGCCCGGGCGCTCGCCCTGCTGGAATTCACGGAAGGCTTCGCGCGCCATCTTGGCGGAGCGGTTCCAGGCGGTGCGCTCGCGGCCCATGTCGGACCGGCCGTCACACGCAAAGGTGAACTGGCACTTGTAGCGGCCCTTGTCGGCGTTCTGGAACACCACGCCGCAGATCGTCGAGGGGTATTTCTTGCTCATGGCGCGGTTGATGATGACGTTCGCCACCGCCAGCTGGCCGTCGCGCGATTCGCCGCGGGCCTCGTGATAGATGGCCTGCGTCAGGCAGAGCATCTCGTCGTCGGCGAGCTTCACCTTCTTCTTCGTCGGCGTATAGCCCTGCTCGGCATAGGCGACGAGCACGGCGGAAGACAGCGCGGGCTCGCCGGTGACATCGACCGTATCGATGGCGTCGAGCGCGTCGTTGCGGCGCTTGGCGATGTAGCCGAGCAGCATGTCTTCGGTGAGCGTCGTCTGCTGCACTTCGATGGCAACATTGACCTGCTGGAGCGCCTGCTGGCGCTCGACATAGGCGGTCAGCAATTCGGTGGTGAGCTTTGGCTCAGCGGCAACCGCCGCCGCCTGCTGCTGGAAACGCCAGGCCTGGCGTTTCATCGCGACAGCGGAGGTAAAGGGCGCCGGAACCACCTGAGTCTGGACGGCGGCTTCCTCGGCGGAAGCCGGAATGGCGGTAAAAAGGGCAAACGCGGCCGAACAAACGACAACGGCATGCGCAACCGCACGCATCGCTCCTGTTGTCCGCCCTGCCCTCAATCCGACCCCTATCCCCGAAACCCGCCCCAAGCGAGTCCAGTCGATGGTTACCCGGGCTCGACCCTAGCCGAGCTTGTTCCGGGAGGGAACCCAAAATTTACAGTTACTTAACCATGAAAGTTAGGCCCTTAAAATCACGTTAAAGGCTCACGTAACGTCTGAAAAGTGAGGAAATTCAAGGCTTGAGGATAGAGGCAACGCCGCCTTGCGGGTAACCGCAAACGTTAATTCAAATGCGAATCGTTGCCGTAGGGCAACGTTAAGCATGAACGGAATCGCAATCTGGGAGAGGGGCCGGAGACGGCCCGGTTCAGCCGGTGAAGGCCGCCTGCCGGAGGTGATGGAGGCTTTCCATCACGTGCGCACAAAGCGCCGCCACCTCGTCGGAGGGGTGGATCAGGTCCGGCACCATGATGGTCTGCATGCCGGCCGCATGCGCCGCGCGGACCCCGACATGGGAATCCTCGACCGCAATGCAGGACGCCGGGTCAAGTCCGAGCCGGCCGGCCGCCAGCAGGTAGGGTTCGGGGTGCGGTTTGGGGTTCGTCACATGGTCGCGGGTGACGATGGTGGCGAAGCTCTCGATGATCCCCGCCTTGCCCAGATGCCCGATGGCATGGGGCGAGCGCGACGAGGTCGCCACCGCCGCCGGGATGCGGCGGGCCGCGAGTTCGGCCAGGAGTTCATGGACACCGGCCTTCACCGGCACATCCTGCTCCATCCGGTGGTGCATCTTTTCGCGGCACTGCAGATCGAACACCGCCTGCGGAAAGTCGGACCCATAGGTATCGAGCAGCAGCCGTTTCGTCGTTTCGTGGCTGACGCCGACCATGGCGAGGTGGACCTCGTTGGTCATAGCGAAGCCGAGCCCGTCGCAGACATCGAACACGATCTCGCGAAACACCGCCTCGGTATCGAGGAGCGTGCCGTCCATATCGAAGACCACGGCAGAGAACGGCCGCAGCGTTTTCACCGGCAGATCAAGCATCCCCGGCATATAGGCCGCTTCGATGACGATTGAAAGAAGCGGTGGAAGGTGCGGGTGGGCGGGCCGCGGGCGACGTTGGGGGTAGGCAACCAGGAGGGGGCGGCCCCACCCAACGGAACATCGGCCCATCCCCCAGCCACCGAATCTTAAGCCCCGCGCCCTATGGTGCGCCGATCGTCGCACCAGGGGGTTCGTTCGGTGACGCGCCGCAAGGTGAAGAAGAAAAAGAGCGCGGCCGGGCGGCCGATGCTGAAGCCGATTGTCGTCGGCGTCGTGGTGCTGGGTGGCGTTCTGCTGTTCATGGGCCTGCGCGCCAATGATCCGGCGAACCTTTCGGCGGTGCCCGAGGCGGAATTGCCGTTCGAGCGCCGGATCAACCAGACGCAGACCTATTCGAAGGGCGACGACCAGTTGCGCAACATGCTGCGCCAGTAGCGCCCGCCCGCGTATTGCCGCACGGGCAGGCGCATGGCGTGCGCCCTATCCCGCCGCCTGCCGGCCGAATTTTGACGCGACATCCTCGGCCAGCCGCCCGCTCAGTTCGGCAAAGTGGTCGAACTGCTGGGTAAAGCTGCCGACGCCCGCCGTCGCGGACCGCAACTCAACGATCAGATCCTGGATTTCGGCCGCGGGAATCTGCGCCCGCACCTCGTCCCAGCCGGGCCAGCCATCGCGGGCATCCGAACCCACGATCTGGCCGCGCCGGCCGCTGAGAATCGCGTTGATCTTGGCGTTGCTTTCCGATGGGCAATAGACCGTCACGTCCATCACCGGCTCAAGCAGCACCGGGGCCGCCTCCGACATGCCCTCGACCATCGCCAGCCGCGCCGCCTGCTTGAACGCCATGTCGGAACTGTCGACCGCGTGGTAGCTGCCGTCGGTCAGCGTCACCGCCACATCGACCACCGGGAAGCCCAGCGGGCCGCTGGTTTCGAGGTAGTCGCGCACCCCGGTCTCGACCGACGAGAAGTACTGCCGGGGCACCACGCCGCCGGTGATCTTTTCGTTGAAGGCGAGGCCCGCGCCGCGTTCACGCGGCTGGATTTCGAGCACCACGTCGCCGAACTGGCCGTGCCCGCCCGACTGCTTCTTGTGCCGCCCGCGCTTGGTCACGGGCTTGCGGATGGTCTCGCGATAGGCGACGCGCGGCGTCGCCGTGGTCACCGGCACGCCGTATTTGCCGGTGAGCCGCTCGACCGTCACCCGCAGGTGCATTTCGCCGTGCCCTTCGAGCACCGTCTCGGCGGTTTCCTGCGCGTGGATGAGGCGCAGCGAGGGGTCTTCCTCGCGGATCTTCTGCAGCGCGGTGGACAGCCGCACGTCGTCCTTGCGCTCCTTGGGGGCGATGGCGATCGACATCACCGGCTCGCGCACTTCGGCCTCGGCCAGTTGCGCCGTGTCGCGCGGGTTGGCGTAGAGCGTATCGCCGGTCGCGGCATGTTCGAGCTTGCCGAGCGCCACCGTCTCGCCCGCCTTGCCCGCATCGCGCTTGACCGGCTCGGCCCCCATCAGCCGGAAGACGCCGGCCACCTTGCTCTCGCCGTCGGGGCCGTAAAACACCGCGCCGTCTTTCACTTCGCCGGTGAGAATGCGCGCCACCGACAGTTTTCCGCCGTGTGTCGTCTGCATGGTGCGCAGCACCTGCACCGCGCCCTGCACATCGGCCGGCAGCCCCAGCCGTTCGCGCGTCGTCTCGATGCCGGGGGCCTCGTGCCTCAGCGCCTTCAGCAACCGGCCCACGCCATACCCATGCTCGGCCGAGCCGATGAACACCGGACAGATCTGCCCGGCGCGCAGCTCGCGCACGAGATCGGCGAACACCAGCGAGCGTTCCGGCGCGATGTCGTCGAGCAGTTGCTCCATCAGCGTGTCGTCAAAGTCGGCGATCTTTTCGAGCATCGAGAAGCGCGCTTCGTGCTCGGCGGTCAGTTCGCCATCGGGGATGGCGACGATCTCGGAATCCTTGCCCTCGCGATAGATGTGGGCGCGCTCCTGCGCCAGATCGATCGAGCCGGTGACGGTGTGCCCGTCGCGCAGCGGCAATTGCCGCAGCACCAGCGGCGCGGCCGAAGCCTGCTGCAGCATGGCCAGCACTTCGCTGACGCTGCCCTCGGCGCGGTCGATCTTGTTGAGGAACATGAGGTGCGGGATTTTCCGCTGCTCCAGATCGCGCAGGATCACCTGCAGCGCCGGGAGCTTCTTTTCATCCGCCTCGGCCACCACCACCGCAAGGTCGGCGCCGGCGAGGACGGGAGCGGATTGCGCCTGGAATTCGATCGAGCCGGGGAAATCGATGAAGGTGTAGCGGTCGCCCATGAATTCGGTTTCGGCGATATTGGCCTCGACGCTCATCAGGTGGGCGCGGGCTTCGGCGGAGGAGTCGCCGAGCGTGTTCTTTTCGGCGACGCGTCCCTGCCGGTTGATGGCCCCGGTCCGCATCAGGATCGCCTCGAGCAGCGAAGTCTTGCCGCTGGCAAAAGGTCCGACGAGGGCGATGCACCGGGGCCCGCTTACTCTGCCCGCTGTGTCTGCCATTTTCTCCTCCTCCGTTGATTGTTCCTGTTTTGTTCGGTTGACGCTTGTTCCTCGTGCCGGGTGCGGGAGACCAGCCGCCGCGCTCGACAGGGTAGGGGGATGCTAGACCTTTGGCAGCGGAGTTCAACGGGGGTCCGCAACGGTCCCCCCGATTGCCGACTCCGCGCCGCCGCACTAAACGGGAGGCATGGCAGAGTTCGACCCCTATGCGACCCTCGGCGTCGCGCGCAATGCGGTGCCGCCGGTGATCAAGGCGGCCTATCGCGCCGCGGTGCAGAAGGCCCACCCCGATCGCGGCGGCGATCCGGCGGCGTTCATCCTCATCGTCAAGGCGTTCGACCTGCTGTGCGACCCGGATGCCCGCCGGCTCTATGACGAAGGCGGCATCGTCGACGAAGACGCGGTAAAGGCCTTCCGCCGCGATGTCGCAAAAATCCTCGCCGACATGTTCGACGCCGCGGTCTCCACCGCCGTTGCCACCGGGCTCGACCTGAAGCGCGTCGATTTCGTGCTGCAGATGACCAGCGCCATCAAGACCGGCATGACCGACGCCCGCGCCGGACTGCTGCGCGCGGACCGAGACATCGCGGCGCTCGGGGCGCTGGGCAAGCGCATCACCCGCAA
>Ga0073904_10003212_pt1 | contig 12308 bp, 11 predicted proteins | sample KloWWTrecipitate_FD_66668 | JGI IMG/M metagenome (GOLD analysis project Ga0073904, IMG submission 66668) | Active sludge microbial communities from Klosterneuburg, Austria, studying microevolution and ecology of nitrifiers - Klosterneuburg... | ecosystem: Engineered > WWTP > Aerobic digester >...
ATCGGCCACGATTACATCGCCCGGTGTCACCAGCATGCCGGCACAGACGATGGGGATGTTGACTGAACCCAGCGTGGCCTTGATTGTGCCCTTGCTGCTGATGCATTTGCTCCACACCGGGAAGCCCATGCGTTGCAACTCCTTCACATCGCGCACACCGGCGTCGATGATGAGGGCGCGCGCCCCACGGGCCTGGAAGCTGGTGGCCAGCAGGTCACCAAAGTAGCCGTCGGTGCAGTCGGCCGTAACAGTGGCCACCACGATGTCACCAGGCTGGATTTGCTCCGCTGCCACATGCATCATCCAGTTGTCGCCGGGCTGTAGCAGCACGGTCACCGCCGTTCCGGACACCTGTTGGCCGCTGTAAATGGGGCGCATATAGGGCTTGAGCAAACCCACACGTCCCATGGCCTCGTGCACGGTGGCAGAGCCCAGCGCGGCCATGCCATCGGCGGCCACGCGGTTGGCTCGCTGGATGTTGCGGTACACAACGCCTAGTTCGTACATAGTCATTTTCCTTTCTGTTTAAGCGCGGCATCCAGGCGCGGGAACACGCGGCGCACATTGCCTTCGTAAATCTGGAAGCGGTCGTCATCGCTGAGAATCTTCGACGCTTCGATATAGCGCTTGGTATCGTCGTAATAGTTGCCGGTCTGCGGATCAATGCCGCGCACAGCACCAATCATCTCGGACGCAAACAGCACGTTCTTCACCGGGATCACGGTGTTGAGCAGATCGATACCTGGCTGGTGGTAGACACAGGTGTCAAAGAAAATGTTGTTGAGTAAATGCTCTTCCAGCAGCGGCTTCTTCAACTCCTGCGCCAGGCCGCGGAAACGGCCCCAGTGGTAGGGCACGGCGCCGCCACCGTGCGGAATCAGGAACTTGAGCGTGGGGAAATCCTTGAACAGCTCGCTGGTCAGGCACTGCATGAAAGCCGTCGTGTCGGCATTCAGGTAGTGTGCGCCAGTGGTGTGGAAGCAGGCGTTGCAGCTGGTGCTCACGTGGATCATGGCTGGCAAGTCGTGCTCCACCATCTTCTCGTAAATGGGGTACCAGTGCTTGTCCGATAGCGGGGGCGATGTCCAGTGGCCGCCGCTGGGGTCGGGGTTCAGGTTGATACCCACCGCGCCATATTCCTTGACGCACTTCTCCAACTCGGGAATGCAGGTTCTTGGGTCCACGCCGGGGCTTTGCGGCAGCATGGCCACGGGCACAAAGTGGTCTGGGAACAGGGTGCTCACGCGGTGGCACAGTTCGTTGCAGATGGCAGCCCATGTGCTGGATACATTGAAGTCGCCAATGTGGTGGGCCATGAAGCTGGCGCGGGGCGAGAACAGCGTGATGTCGCTGCCGCGTTCCTTCATCAAACGCAGCTGGTTGGTCTCAATGCTCTCGCGCAGTTCGTCGTCGCTGATCTTCAGGTCGGACACTTTGGGCATCGCGGATGGGTCTTTGATGCCGGCAATTTGCGCATTGCGCCAGGTCTCCAGCGCTTTGGGGGCTGTGGTGTAGTGGCCGTGGCAGTCGATGATGAGTGGGTTTTTCATGTGTCTCTCTCGGGCTTCAAAAAATTGGCTAAGGGGTCAGGCCGGTTCCATGCCCTGGCGGCGTTTGGCGTCGGCGCAATCACGGCCAGCCATGTAGGCCAACAGCTCCTGTACGGTCGCTGCGTCCTGGCTGGTGGCGCACACGCCGGCAGAAAAAGTGGTCACAATCTGCACGGACTCGGGTAACGGCCCAAGAATGGCAATGCCCGGCAGGTTTAACAGCTCGCTGGTTTGCTGAAAACCCAGAGCGACTGTTCCGTTGGCCACCATGCTGCCCACTGGAACGCCGGGCGTGGCTTGTACAAGGCGGCTCTGGATTTGCGGTGCAATGCCCCAGCGTTCAAACAGCTTGATCAATGCCACACCACTGGGGCCTGTGGAATAGCCAATGCTGGATGCTGCAAGCACAGTCGCCATCAGCGCGGCCTCAGTGGCAATGCTGGGTTGGACCGCACCTTTGCGTACGGCCACCGATACGCCCGAGCGCATCAGGTCCACCCGGCTGCCGACGAGAACATGGCCGCTGGCGATCAGTTTGTCGATGGCGTCTGCCGCCAGAAACACGGCGTCAAACGCCTCTCCGGCCTGCACCCGTTTGGCCGCATCCACACCACCTACCGATTCGATGGCGATGCTGTTGCCAGTGGCTTTCGCATAGGCTCCGATCAAGTCGGCCAGCACAGCACGGGTGGCCATGGATGAGATGCCGGTGAGTGTTTTGTTTGGAAAATTTGAAGCGGCTTGCATGGGGGAAATTCTAGGGATAACCCCTCAATTTGTCGTGCGGAAATGGCCACTAGCTGCTATAACCCGATTGCATACCTTGCAGACCGTTATATCGAGATAGACCATGGACCTCAAACAGATCGAATCCTTTGTCCGCGTGGCTGAACTGGGCAGTTTCACCCGCGCAGCCAGTGCTTTGGGCATACCGCAACCGTTGCTCAGCCGCCATGTTCGTCAGCTTGAAGTGGAATTGCGCCAGACCTTTCTGCTGCGCAACGGGCGCGGCGTGACGTTGACAGAGCCGGGGCTGGTGCTGCTGGAACATGGCCGCGGCATCCTGCACCAGGTGGCATTGGCCCGTGAAGAACTTGAATCCACGCGCGGAGCGTTGGGCGGCCATGTATCCATTGGTTTGCCGCCATCCTTGAGCAAGCTCATCACCGTGCCGCTGACGCTGGAATTTCGCACGCGCTTGCCGAACGCACACCTGACCTTGACTGAGGGGTTTTCTGTTGCCATGAACGAAGGCCTGCGTTCGGGCCGGCTGGACATGGCACTGCTCTACAACCCCACCCATTCACCGGACATAGAAACCCAGATACTCCACCGTGAAACCCTGGTGCTGATTGCATCCAAGGCTTGTGTGCAGCGTCTGAAGGGACCTGCGCTTAAGGCCCGCATGCCGTTGCCCATCCTGGCCGAGCTGCCACTGATCCTGCCGAGCCGGCCCAATGCCTTTCGCATCCTGATCGAAACCGAATTGGCAGGCATGGCCCTCAAACCCAAGATCGAATTGGAAGTGGACGGACTCAATGCCATTCTGGAACTGGTGGGTGAAGGCCTGGGCTTTGCCGTGCTGCCGCCCTACACACTCAGCAACTTTCAGAAGCCGCACAGCTTCACCACGCACCGCCTGTACAACCCGCAACTGGTGTGCGAGCTGATGTTGGTGACCTCGGCCCGTCGCCCCAGCACCGAGACCCACAAGGGTGTGCAAGCGCTGGTGGCCGATGTGGTGAAGCAGGCGATGCAGGACTACCGCTAAGCAGCGTGATGTTTCCTTTGCGGATGATCGATTGGGCTTGTTGTTGGGGGTCGTCGGGTGGGTTGCACTAATTTTGCGTGAGGTAAACCTTTTGCAGCAGGCGGATCAGGGTTTTGCGCTCGGTAGGGGTCAGGCCGGCGGCAGACTCGGCTTCTAAGGCAAAAGCCACCTTCTCGGCCTTGCGGATCAGCTTTTCACCATCGGGTGTGGGGTGTAGCCCTAGGGCGCGCCCATCATTGGGATGCGGCCTGCGCGTAATCAGGCCGCGCTTGACCAGTGCGTTAAGCAGGCCCACCAAGTTGGGCGGCAACAGGCCCAGGGTGGCGCACAACTGGCGCGAAGTGATGCCCGGGTTGTGCAGAATTAGGCATGCCACCGAGAAGTCCACCGGGCGCAGGTCAAATACCGCCATTTTTTCCAGAAACGAGCCGATGATGACCAAGGTGGCGCGCCGGGTGTTGTAGCCCACCAGGGATTCCAGAAAACGGGTATCGATCTGGTCAATGGCGGTATCGGGGCGGGTGGTAGGCATGGAATGGGGCGCGTCAACCGGTGGTTGCGCTGCTGGAGGCTGTGGTGGAAACGGTCAAAAGAGCGTTTTTGATGATAGCAAATCGCATGGCAGATTCGGGCAGCACCCAGCGCGCAAAGGCCTGTGCCGGCTCACTGTAGCGCGGGGCACCTGCGGGCCAGTGTTACATGGCTGCAGGTAAGCGGCGCGGTTCAGTGGGGCGATGACTTCCCCCACAAACCTGGCAGACTCTTGCAGCACGGTCTCCAGGATGAACGCCATGTCGGCGGTGGCGGGTTGGTAAGAATTCATAAACGCTATTGTATTTATAGCTGTTTGCGCATATTTGACGAGGGCTAGACCCTGTTTTCTTATGCAACTTTCTTGGCAGAACCCAGGTAGGTGGCAATCACCCGTGGGTCTTCGGCCAGGTCGGCGGCAGGACCCTGCGCGCTGAGTTCACCCATTTCCAGCACGTAACCGTAGTCAGCTACGGCCAGCGCGGCGCGGGCGTTTTGCTCCACCAACACAATGGTCACGCCGGTCTGGCGCAGCTCGGTGATGATGTTGAAGATCTCGCGCACCACCAGCGGCGCCAATCCCAAGGACGGTTCATCCAGCATCAAGAGGCTGGGGCGGGCCATCAGCGCACGGCCCACGGCCAGCATCTGGCGTTCGCCGCCGGAGAGGGTGCCGGCCAATTGGGTGCGGCGTTCCTTCAGGCGGGGGAACAGGTCAAACACGTCGGTCATGCGGTCACGCCATTGGGCATTGCCCAGGCGCATTTGACGAAAGCCGCCCAGCAGCAGGTTGTCTTCCACCTGCATGGTGCCAAACAGCTCGCGCTTTTCGGGCACCAGCGCAATGCCTTGCATCACGCGTTCTTCCAGTGTCATGCTGGCGATGGATTGGCCGTCAAAGGTGATGCCGCCCTGGCTGGGGAGGATGCCCATCAAGGTGTTGAGCAGGGTGGACTTGCCGGCGCCGTTGGGGCCGATTACGGTGATGACGCTGCCCTTGTCGGCATGCAGGTCAATACCGTGTAAGACCTCGGCGCGGCCATAGCCTGCGCGCAGACCGCTGACCTGGAGCAATGGTGTGGACATAGCGTGATTCCTAATGTTCCGTACCCAGGTAGGCGGCGCGTACCTCGGGGCTTTGCTGGATGAATTCCGGTGTGCCTTGCGTCAGGAAGGTGCCGAACTCCATGACCACCAGGTGGTCACACACGTCCATTACCAGGTCCATGTCGTGCTCCACCAACAGGATGCTCATCCCCTCGCTGCGCAGCTGGCGCAGCACGCCGGCCAGGGCCGCCTTCTCCTGGTGGCGCAGGCCGGCGGCGGGTTCGTCGAGTAGCAGCAGTGCAGGGTCGCTGCACAAGGCGCGGGCAATCTCCATGAGGCGTTGCGGCCCCATGGCCAGGTTACCGGCCTGCTCGTGCAGGTAGGCACCCATGCCAATGCGTTCCAGCTGGCGCTGGGCTTCGCGGAACAGTTGTTGTTCTTCAGTGCGGTTGAGCCGTGTCATGGCGGCCAGCACGCCCTTGGCCCCACGCAGGTGGGCGCCCAGGGCCACGTTCTCCAGCACGGTCATGTCGGCGATCATCTTGACGTGCTGGAAAGTGCGCGATATGCCGCGCGCTGCAATCTCCCGCGAGCGAAGGCCGCCAATTTTCTGGCCACGAAACACGACGTCACCGCTGGTCAACGAGAGCACACCGGTGATCAGGTTGAAGGTGGTGGACTTGCCGGCGCCGTTGGGCCCGATCAGGCCAACGATCTGCCCAGCCTTGATCTGGAAGCTGATGTCGTTTACCGCCACCAGTCCGCCAAATACCTTGCGGATGGTCTGTACGTCCAGCACCAGATCGCCGTGTGCGGGCTTGGTGCGTTCAGGCAGTGCTGCAGCGCGCTCCCAGTCCACCGTGCGTTGGGGGCTCGGCAAGCGCTTCTCGACAAATGACCACAGGCCGTCGGGCAGGTATTTCAACATCAGGACCAGCACGATGCCAAAGACGATGGTCTCGTAGCTGCCGCTGGTGCCAATCCACTGGGGCAACAGGACCTGCAATTGGTCCTCCAGCAGCTTGGTCAAGAGCGCACCGGTGATGGCGCCCCACACGTGGCTCACGCCGCCCACCACAGTCATGAACAGGTATTCAATGCCCATCTTCAGGCCGAACGACGATGGGTTCACCGTGCGCTGAAAGTGCGCCAGCAACCAACCCGAGAGCGATGCCAGCAGCGCCGCAATCAGAAAGATGGTGATCTTGTAGCGCAGGGTGGGTACCCCCATGGCTTCGGCCATCAGCGTGCCGGTGCGAAGTGATCGCATGGCGCGCCCGGCACGGGAGTCCAGCAGGTGCAGCACTGCCAGCGCGGCCAACACTACGGTGAACCAGGTCAGCGCATAAAAGCCGCGGCCCTGACCCAGATCCCAGCCGAACAAGGACAGGCCCTGGATGCCCAGCAGGCCGTCATATTTGCCCAAGGCGTCGATGTTGCCCATCAGGTAGTACAAGGAAAGGCCCCAGGCGATGGTTGCCAGTGGCAGGTAATGGCCCGACATGCGCAGTGTGATGCCGCCCACGATCAGTGCCGATACTGCAGTGATCGCCAAACCGATAAACAGCGTGACCCACGGCGACAGGCCCGCGTTGAGCGTGAGCCAGGCGGTGGAGTACGCACCAATGCCGACAAAGGCGGCCTGACCGAATGAGGTGAGCCCGGCCACACCGGTGAGCAGCACCAAACCCAGGCAGGTCAGGCTATACAGGCCAATGTAGTTGAGCTGGGTGATCCAGAAGTCGGGCAACGGCAACACGGCCACTGCGATGAGAGCGACGACCAGCGCCCACAAACCATATTTGCGCGCCAGCATGTCAGTGCCGCCCGGCCGCCCGAAGGCGCTGAGGCGCCCCCTCGGGGGGCAGTGAGTTACATGAAGTGAATGAGCGCGGGGGTTTCATCCTAATGCTCCTCGTCTGCATGATCGCCGTTCAGGGAGCGCCACAACAGCACCGGCAGAATGATGGTGAACACAATGACTTCCTTGAACGAGCTGGCATAAAACGAGCCAAACGCTTCGACAACGCCGACAAACAGTGCGCCCCCCAGCGCACCGGGGTAGCTGGACAGGCCCGCCACCACGGCGGCCACAAAGCCCTTGAGACCAATCAGGAATCCGGAGTCGTAAAACACCGTGGTGGTGGGGCCGATCAGCAGACCCGACAGCGCACCAATCAGTGCAGCCATGGCAAAGGTCAGTTGTCCGGCAGCAGGGGACGAAATACCCATCAGCCGGGCACCCAGGCGGTTGACCGCTGTAGCCCGCAGCGCCTTGCCGTACACAGAGCGCTCAAAGAACAACCACAGCAGCACGATGAGCGCGCCCGACACGACAGCGATGATCAGGGTCTGCCCCGTCAGACTGACGGGGCCCAGCGCCAGGCGCAAGTCCCAGAACGTCGGGTTGCGAAAGCCCTCGGCACCAAAGAACAAAAGGCCCAGCCCGGTCATGGCAAAGTGCACACCCACCGACACGATAAGCAGCACCAGTGGCGTGGCATCGGCCAGCGACTGGAAAGCCACGCGGTACACCAGCGGCCCAAAAGCCGTGACTATGCAGATGCTCAAGAAGGCCTGAACCAGCAGCGGTGCCTGCATTGGTGCCGCCCAGGCGGTTACGGCAGCCACTGCGGCGGGCACGGCCAGGGTCCTGGCTACAGCCTTCAAGGACGCCAACACGTGGTGCTGGCGCCGCCACTGGGCCAAGCCATCCATGGCCGCCGCAAGGGCTGCAAGAATCAACAGCAACCAAACAGTTCCAGGGACCTTGCCAGTCTGCAAAATGGCCAGCGTCAAAGCCCCATAGGTGACGAACTCACCCTGCGGAATGAAGATGACCCGCGTGACGGTAAACACCAGCACAGTGGCGATGCCCAGAAGGGCGTAGATGGCACCGTTGGTCACACCGTCCAGCATCAGGATGCTGGCGATCGAAAAGTCCATGGAATTGCCTTGCTAAGGAATTATTCGACTTTCCAGTCGCCGTTGACCACCTTCAGCATCACGCCAGTCTCGGGTGTGAAGCCCCAGTGGTCGTCCTTGGTCCAATTGAGGACGCCTTGGGATACGACGGTGCGACCCATGGTTTCCAGTGCGTCACGCAAGGCGGCCCGGAACTCGGGTGTGCCGGGCTTGGCCTTTTTTAGCGCGATCGGAATTGCCTTTTCCAGCACCAGCTCGGCGTCGTAGCCGTGACCGCCAAATTGGTTGCGCGAGCCAACGCCGTAAACCTTTTCGTACTTTTGGACAAAGTCGATTGCTATCGGTTTGGAAGGATGGTTGTCAGGTAACTGTTCGGCAATCACGGCCGGTCCGGACACCACATACGCGCCTTCCACGGCCTTGCCACCCACGCGCATCAGATCGCGCGTAGCGGCGGCATGGGTCTGGTAAATCTTGCCTTTGTAGCCACGGTCCACCACCGCCATGTGGGGCATGGCGGCACCGCTACCCGAAGCCACGATCAGCATGGCGTCGGGGTTGGCGGCAACCAGTTTGAGCACCTGGCCGGTCACGCTGCTGTCGGAGCGGGCAAAACGCTCAGTTGCCACAATTTTGATGCCGTTCTTCTCGGCCTCAGCCGTGAAGTCCTTCAGCCAACCTTCGCCATAGGCGTCTGTGTAGCCCAAAAAGCCTACGGTCTTGATACCCTGCTTCTTCATCAGGCCCACCACGGCATGCGACATCACAGCATTGCTCTGGGCCAGGCGGAAGGTCCAGGCGTCCTTGCCAGGTGGCAGGCCCATGGGAGACAGGGCCAGTTGCACGGTGCCGGACTCGGCAGCGACGGCAGCCATGGGAATGGCCACCGGTGTGGCGACGGAGCCGATGATGACGTCGACCTTGTCTTCTGTCACAAAGCGCTTGGCAATTTTGGTGCCATTGGTGGGGTCGGTGGCATCGTCCAGCACGATGAGTTTGATTTTTTCACCGCCGATAGTCGCGGGCCAGAGCTTCATCTGATTGCCCACGGGAATGCCCAGGCCCGAGGCTGGTCCGGTCAGTGGCAGGACCACGCCGATGGTGATGTCGGCCAGCGCGGCGCCGGTTGCGAGCAGGGCAATGGCGGCACCGGCCGCAGTTTTGATCATCTTCTTCATGCTTGTCTCCTTCGGTTGTTACAGGTGGGGGAACGGGAAATTGGATGGCATCAAGTGCACAGGGCCTTGATGTCATCGGGAACGGGAATGGCTTTGATGCGGAACTCATCGCCGGGAACGCGCACGCAAAACGCCCGGGTCTCGGTGCCCTCGCACAGCAGGTCGTCGCCGCGTTTGACGATGTGGCGTTGCACAAAGGTCTTCTCCCGCCACTCATCAATTGAGGTGTGCACTTGGATCACGTCGCCGTAGGTGGCGGGGCGCTTGAACGTGGTGCGGATCTCCAGAAGCGGGTTGCCGATGATGCCGGTGGTCTTGACCAGTTCGCGCCAGGGTGGCACGCCGCACTGGCGAAAGAAATTGAAGGACGAGGCATCCATCCACTTGGAGAAATTGGGAAAAAACACAATGCCGGCGGGGTCACAGTCGCCAAACATCACTTCCACTTCAAAAATTACTGTCTTGCTCATGCTGTTCACTTTTAACGGGGGGCCATGCGCAGGGCGCCGTCCAGGCGGATCACTTCGCCGTTGAGATGGCCGTTGCTGACAATGTGGGTGGCCAACTGCGCAAACTCCTCGGGCTTGCCCAGGCGCTGTGGAAACGGGATGCTGGCTGCCAGCGACAGTTGCACCGCCTCTGGCAGGGTCTTCATCAGCGGCGTGGCAAACAGGCCCGGGGCGATGGTGCAGACACGGATGCCGTGTTGGGCCAAATCGCGCGCCATGGGCAGGGTCATGCCCGCCACACCGGCCTTGGAGGCGCTGTAGGCCTGCTGGCCCACCTGTCCGTCAAACGCGGCCACGGAGGCGGTGAATACCATGGCGCCGCGCTCGCCGTCTTCCATGGGGTCCAGTTTGGCGCAGGCAGCGGCAAACAGCCGGGCCGCGTTGTAGGTGCCGATCAGGTTGACGTTGATGACGCGCACAAAGTCTTCCAGCGGTGCGGCGTTGCCGTCCTTGCCCACCACACGCTTGGCACTGCCAATGCCGGCAATTTGCATCAGGATGCGAGCCGGGCCGTGGGCGGCGGCGGCGGCCGTGATGGCGGCCTGCACGCTTTCGGGGCTGGTCACGTCGCACTGTAGTGCTACGCCGCCAATGTCGGTTGCTACCGCTTGGGCACCAGCCAGGTTGACGTCCAGAATCGCAACCTTGGCGCCCAGGCGGGCCAGTTCACGGGCCGTAGCCTCGCCCAGGCCGGAGCCACCGCCGGTCACCAGCGCTGCCTGTCCTTGAATATTCATGGTGATTTCCTTTTTTTACTATAAAAATAATAGTGTGTTGTGTAGTGTTGACGAGGGCTAGCGGCCTAAATGCCGTTGGGATTCTCCAGCAGCAGGGCCATTCCCTGGCCGCCGCCCACGCAGGCGCTGGAGATGCCCCAGCGCACACCGGCACGCTGCATTTCGCGCGCCAGGGTCAGCGTCAGGCGTACGCCGGTGGCGGCGAGCGGGTGGCCCAAGGCAATGGCGCCACCGTTGACGTTGAGCTTGCTCAGGTCCAGGCCCAATTCCTTGCCTACGGACAGGGTCTGTGCGCCTTGGGCTTCGTTGATTTCGAAACGGCCAATTTGGTTCAACGTCAACCCGGTGCGCTCCAGCAGCAGGCGAATGGCCGGTGCCGGGCCAATGCCCATGATTTCGGGCGGCACGCCCACGGCCGTGGCGGCGACCACGCGGGCCAGGGCCTTTTTGCCACCGGCTTGGTAGCCATGGGCCTTGGCATAGTCGCCAGACGCCACCACACACGCAGCGGCGGCATCGACCAAGGCGGCGCTGTTGCCACCCGTCTGCACGCCATCGGCAAACACGGGCTTGAGCTTGGCCAGTACCTCGACGGGCGAGACGCGCGCATGGGTGTCATGGGCCACTTCGGTCAGCTTGCCGTGCAGCTTGATGCCGCGGGTCTTGTAACCGGGCAGCTCAAACTTCTCGGAGACCACCGGCACTATTTCGCCAGCGTGGAAGCCGCTTTGCTGCGCTGCCACTGCCTTGGCGAACGAGCTGGCGGCAAACGTGTCCACTGCTTCGCGGGTGATGCCGTATTGCTTGGCCAGGTTCTCGGCGGTCTGGATCATATTGATGCCCGCAGCCGGGTCTTTCAGTGCCTCCCACATGTAATCCTTGAAGCCCACCGGAGCGCCGAGCTTGAAGCCGGTGCGGTGGTCAAAGGCCGCAATGGGGTTGCGTGTCATGCTTTCGGTGCCCACCACCAGCGCAGCCTCGCAGGCGCCGCCCTGGATGTGCTCACCAGCCTGGCGGAACAGCTCGAAGCCCGTGCCGCAGATGCGCTGCACCATGATGGCAGGCACTCCCACTGGTACGCCGGCGTACAGACCAATGTGGCGAGGTAGAAAATACTGGTCAAAGTCGCCAGGTGCCATGTTGCCGGTCACGACCGAGCCAATGTCCTCACCTGGTACGCCGGCGCGTTTGAGTGCCTCGCGTGCAGCCTTTATACCCAGATCGGTAGGCGAGATGTGGCCCAGTGCGCCACAGTAATCCACCATGGGAGTGCGCACTCCGTCGAGCAACCACACGTCGGTAAATGCGCTGAAAAAACCTTTGCTCGCCATGGTCAATGTGTCCTGAAATAGTGAAGAAAGTGGCGGGCTGCGTTACGCTGCCTTGGGTGTCAGGGTGTAGGGCAGGCTGCCGGCGTGCAGCGCGTCCACGGTGGCCGCGCGTAGCGTCAACACAGCGCGCTGGTTGATGGAGCCTTTGTCGGTGATCTCACCACGGTCCAGCGTGGGCGGTTCGGCCAGCAGGCAGAGCTTGGCGATGCGGTTGGCGCTGCCGGTGGCGCTGGCCGCCAGGGTATCCACCACCTGTTGAAAGTGCGCCAGCACCGGGGTGCTGGTCAGCACCTGGTCCATGCCGGCGTCGGCATTCAATTCGCTGAGCTTGCGACAGGCGGCTACGTTGGGGAACACCATCGCGCCGACCTCGTGCTGGTTCAGTCCAGTGATGACTGCGTCCTGGATGCAAGGTGCCCCCGCATCAATGACCTTGGCGCGCAGCGGCCCCACGCTCACGAAAGTTCCGGTGGCGAGCTTGAAGTCTTCGGCAATGCGGCCATCAAAGCGCAGGCCCTGGTGGATGTCCTGCGCGTCAATCCACTTCAGCGCGTCGCCGGTGCAGAAGAAGCCTTCCGCATCAAAATGTGCTGAGGTTTCTTCCGGTGCACGCCAATAACCCACGGTGATGTTGGGGCCCCGGTAACGTACCTCAATCTTGCTTTCGTTGGGCACCAGTTTCAGCTCTAGCCCGGGCGTGGGCAAGCCCAGGTCACCGGCCTGCACATT